>JABLTO010167485.1_pt1 | contig 348918 bp, 331 predicted proteins | sample 7160091 | NCBI WGS metagenome assembly JABLTO01 (sample SAMN14651225, study PRJNA627086) | human gut metagenome | isolation source: feces | host: Homo sapiens | reverse complement strand
GTGGAAATATGGTTGTTTAAACCCAAACATCTTTATAGTGATAGAAAAAGGCTCCGAGAAACATGCTTTCTCGGAGCGCTTTGTCTACAGTCTGACGGGTACTGCATCAGCAGTACCCGTTTCAGACTGTAGACAAAACAGAAAGGCTAGAAGCATCCGCCACCGCATCCGTTGCCACCGCAGCAGAAGAGTAATAAGATTAACCATAAACAGCTGTTGTTGCCGTTATCGCATCCGCCACCGATACCATTGTTGCCGCATCCGCAACAGCATAACAGGATGATCAACCAGATAATAGAGTTGCATCCTCCTTCGTTTTCGCATCCGCATCCACAGTTTGTTGCTGCTAAATCACTCATTTGAAATCCTCCAAATTTTTACTTACACTTCATCATATGTGGGGAACAAAAAAGTGTTACAGGTCAGCCATAAAAAATAATAAAATGTTGACAATACTTGCATAATTGTATACAATTATGCAAGAAGATAAATTGTATACTAAATAAGATCAGGAGGATGAAGATGAAAGCCATCGGAGATATGAGGGAAGTTGTCAAGAATGAAAAGACAAATCTATTACAGTTAGAGGAACATTTTTACCAGTTAAATGATGTGGCAGAGCCAAACGTATTCAGAAATCTGTTTCCATACGATGAAGTGCCTAAGATCGCATTTAATGACCGTATCGTGCCTCATAATATGCCGGAAGAAATCTGGATCACGGATACCACATTCCGGGATGGACAGCAGTCAAGAGCTCCTTATACGGCAGAGCAGATCGTAAAGATTTATGATTATCTGCACAGATTAGGCGGACCAAACGGAAAGATCCGTCAGAGCGAATTCTTTTTATATAGTAAAAAAGACAGAGATGCCGTTTATAAATGTTTAGAGCGTGGATACCGGTTCCCGGAAGTTACGAGCTGGATCCGTGCCAATAAGAAAGATTTTCAGCTTGTAAAGGATATTGGATTGAGAGAGACAGGAATCTTAGTCAGCTGTTCCGATTATCATATTTTTTATAAAATGCGAATGACAAGAAGAGAGGCAATGAATCAGTATTTAAGTGTCATCCGGGAATGTTTAGAGACCGGTATTTCACCGAGATGTCATTTAGAGGATATCACACGTTCCGATATCTATGGATTTGTCATTCCGTTCTGTTTAGAACTGATGAAGCTGATGGATGAATATCAGATCCCGATCCGTATCCGTGCCTGTGATACGATGGGTTATGGCGTGAACTTTGCCGGAGCCGTCATACCAAGAAGCGTACAGGGAATCATCTATGGTCTGACCACACATGCAGGTGTGCCAAGTGAACTGATCGAGTGGCATGGACACAATGATTTTTACAAAGCGGTAACCAATTCCACAACTGCATGGCTCTATGGAGCGAGCGGTGTCAACTGTTCCTTATTCGGTATCGGAGAAAGAACCGGAAATACGCCGTTAGAGGCAATGGTATTTGAATATGCACAGCTTCGGGGAAGTTTAGACGGTATGGATACAACCGTGATCACGGAACTTGCAGAGTATTTTGAAAAAGAATTAGGATATGTGATGCCGGACCGTACACCATTCTGCGGAAAGAATTTTAATGTCACAAGAGCGGGAATCCATGCAGACGGATTGTTGAAAAATGAGGAAATTTATAATATATTTGATACGGAGAAATTTTTAAACCGGCCGGTACTGGTATCTGTATCAAACACTTCGGGATTAGCCGGCATTGCACACTGGATGAATACTTACTATCATTTAGAGGGAGAACGTGCAGTAGATAAGAATTCAGAGTTAGTTCATCTTGTAAAAGAGAAGGTGGATCAACAGTATGATGATGGCAGAGTGACCGTTATGACGGATGCAGAATTGACAGAAATGATAAATGACTGTTGTCAAAAGCTGCAGATTGAATTATAACTATAGGAGGGTTTATAATGAGTGAGGATGGTCATTCCCTGAGTGCGCGTGTGTTTCATACCCTTCGGGAAGAAATTTTATCCGGAAAATATCAAAAAGATGAGGAACTCAAAGAAAAGACGATCGGAGAGGAACTCGGAGTCAGCCGGACACCGGTGCGGGAAGCCTTAAGGCAGTTAGAATTAGAAGGTTTAGTCACGATAATTCCAAACCGGGGAGCTTTTGTGGAGGGAATATCCAAAGATGATATCCAGGACATCTATGAGATCCGTTCCCTTTTAGAAGGACTTTGTGCGAAAAAGGCGGTCACCGGGATCACAGATAAAGAATTAGAAGAATTAGAAGAGAATCTTTATCTTACGGAGTTTCATATCCAAAAAGAACATTTTGAACAGATATTAGAATTAGACAATCGTTTTCATGAGATTTTGTATGAGGCGTCCAAGAGTAAGATGTTAAAACATGTGCTCAGCGATTTCCACCACTATGTGGAACGGGTACGGAAGGTTTCCCTTTCCGGGACAAAACGTGCAAAGGAGTCGAACGAGGAACATAAAAGGATTGTCGAGGCTTTGAAGGCTCATGATGCGGAAAAAGCCCAGCAGCTTGCAAACCAGCATATTATGAACACCATCCACAGCTATGACCGCTACGGATGGGATAAGCTATTAAATATGAACAGTATGGAGGAAGAAATTCATGGAAAAAATTAAGATGGCAACACCGTTAGTTGAGATGGACGGAGATGAAATGACAAGAATCCTGTGGCAGATGATCAAGGATGAACTGTTAAATCCATTCATCGAACTCAATACCGAATATTATGACCTTGGTTTAGAGCATCGTAATGCAACCGACGATCAGGTAACGGTAGATTCCGCAGAAGCGACAAAAAAATATGGAGTTGCCGTAAAATGTGCGACGATCACACCAAACGCAGCCCGTATGGATGAATATGACTTAAAAGAGATGTGGAAAAGTCCAAACGGAACGATCCGTGCGATCTTAGACGGAACCGTATTCCGTACCCCGATCGTAGTAAAGGGAATCGAGCCATGTGTACGCAACTGGAAAAAACCGATCACGATCGCAAGACATGCTTATGGTGATGTATACAAAGGTGTGGAGATGAAGATCCCGGCAGCAGGAAAATGCGAACTTGTATACACAGCAGAGGATGGTACCGAGATGAGAGAAACCATCCATAACTTTACCGGCGCGGGAATCGTACAGGGACAGCACAACGTAAATGCTTCTATCGAGAGCTTTGCAAGAAGCTGTTTTAACTATGCACTGGATCAGAAACAGGATTTATGGTTTGCAACCAAAGATACCATTTCTAAAAAATATGACCATACATTTAAAGATATTTTCCAGGAAATTTTTGATGCAGAATACAAGGAAAAATTCGATGCTGCAGGAATTGAATATTTTTACACATTGATCGACGATGCCGTGGCAAGAGTCATGAAATCAGAGGGCGGTTATATCTGGGCATGCAAGAACTATGACGGAGATGTTATGAGTGACATGGTATCTTCAGCGTTCGGTTCTCTTGCAATGATGACTTCCGTATTGGTATCTCCGGACGGGTATTACGAGTATGAGGCAGCACACGGTACCGTACAGCGTCATTATTACAAACATTTAAAAGGCGAAGAGACATCCACGAACTCCGTAGCTACGATCTTTGCATGGACGGGAGCACTCAGAAAACGCGGAGAACTCGACAACAATCAGGCATTATCTGACTTTGCGGATAAGTTAGAGAAAGCATGTATCGCAACGATCGAGTCAGGAAAAATGACAAAAGATTTAGCATTGATCACATCTTTAGAAAATGTAACCGTATTAAACAGCGAGAACTTTATCAAAGAGATCCGCAAGACATTAGAAGAGATGTTATAAGCACAGAGAACATAGAAATAATACTTCGAAAAGAGGTGCCCACAGAGGCACCCTTTTTCGGGTAATGAGGTGAAATATGATACTATCCGTTCAGAATGTCAGCAAATCATTTGGAACAGACGAAATTCTAAAAAATGTGTCTTTTCATATTGAAGATCATGAAAAGGCAGCCGTGGTCGGCATCAACGGTGCCGGAAAGTCCACACTTTTAAAAATCATAGTAGGAGAACTGACTCCTGACACCGGAGAGGTCATCACTGCAAAAGGCAAATCCTTAGGCTATTTAGCACAGCATCAGGATTTAGAGGGTGACAGGACCATTGAAGAAGAATTGCTTTCCGTAAAGAGTGATGTGATCGCAATGGAGCAAAAAATCCGTGCGATGGAAGAACAGATGCATCATGTAGAAGGGGCAGAATTAGAAAAACTTTTAGAGGACTATAACCGTATGCATCATCAGTTTGAATTAGAGGGCGGTTACAGTTACCGGAGTGAGGTTTACGGTGTCTTAAACGGACTCGGTTTTTCACAGGAAGATTATCAAAAGAAGATCAGCCAGCTCTCAGGAGGACAAAAGACCAGAGTTGCGCTTGGAAGACTGCTTGTTACAAAGCCGGACATCATCCTGTTAGATGAGCCGACGAACCATCTGGATATGAACTCCATTACATGGTTAGAAACCTTTTTGATGAACTACAAGGGTGCGGTAGTCATCGTGTCCCATGACCGTTATTTTTTAGACCGCGTCGTGACAAAAGTCATTGAAGTGTCGCTGCATCAGGCGCAGGTCTATGAAGACAATTATTCTGAATATGCCGTAAAAAAAGAAAAAGTCCGCGAGGCACAGCTAAAAGCCTATTACAATCAGCAGCGGGAGATCAAACATCAGGAAGAAGTCATTACCAAGCTGAAATCCTTTAACCGTGAAAAATCCATAAAGCGGGCAGAGAGCCGTGAAAAACTGTTAGATAAGATCGATCGTTTAGAAAAACCGGTGGAAGAACATACCGATATCAAGATCATATTAGAGCCGAATATATTAAGCGGTAATGATGTCTTAAGTGTGGAGGGATTAGCAAAATCTTTTGGCAGCCAGAAACTGTTTGAAAATCTGGATTTTGAGATCAAGCGTGGAGAGCATGTTGCCCTGATCGGAAACAACGGAACCGGAAAAACAACGATCTTAAAGATCTTAAACGGAATGGTCAAAGAGGATGCAGGGATGATACGGCTTGGAAGTAATGTGTATATCGGATATTACGACCAGGAGCATCAGGTACTTCATATGGAAAAAACACTGTTTGAAGAAATCAGTGATGCTTATCCGGAATTGACCAATACGCAGGTGCGGAATACCTTAGCGGCATTCCTGTTTACCAATGATGATGTCTTTAAAAGAATCGGTGATTTGAGCGGTGGAGAGCGGGGACGCGTGTCACTGGCAAAACTGATGCTTGGCAAAGCCAATTTTCTGATTCTTGACGAGCCGACGAACCATTTGGATATTTTTTCAAAAGAAATATTGGAATCGGCATTGAACCACTATACGGGAACCGTCTTTTTCGTCTCCCATGACCGTTATTTTATTAATAAAACAGCACATCGGATTTTGGATTTGTCCAACGGAATGCTGACAAACTATCTGGGCAATTATGACTACTATTTAGAAAAGCGGACAGAGCAGGAAGCAGTAACCCCATCAGATGTGGAAACCGTTTCAAAAGAAAAAGCAGAGACAGAAAATAAACAGGACTGGCAGAAACAAAAGCAGGAGCAGGCACGCCGCAGAAAAATTGCCAATGAACTGCAAAAAGTAGAAGCCGAGATTGAAATGTGCGAGCAGAAAATCACCGAGATTGATGAGCAGTGTCAGGATCCTGCGATTGCAGTAAATTCCGCAAAATTAAATGAACTTGGAAGCGAACGAGCCGTTTTATCTGAAAAACTAGAAGCACTGTATGAGCAGTGGGAAGTGCTGTCAGAAGATAGTTAAATTTTTGACACATTGACAGTAAAACTACAAATGCTTATAATGTATATAGTTGGCTTAGGAGGAATTAAAGTGGAAAAAGAGATTTCACAGGCAGTAATTCGCAGAATGCCCAGATATTATAGATATTTAGGGGAGCTTTTAGACGAAGGTGTGGAGCGTATCTCGTCGAATGAACTTAGCAGCAGAATGAATGTCACTGCGTCACAGATACGTCAGGATCTGAATAACTTTGGTGGATTCGGACAGCAAGGATATGGATATAATGTAAAATTTTTGCACGATGAGATCGGTAAGATCTTAGGCTTAAATCAAAGACACAATATTATTGTAGTCGGAGCCGGTAATCTGGGGCAGGCACTTGCGAATTATGTAAAATTTGAGAAACTGGGCTTTGTGATCATTGCCCTGTTTGATGTAAATCCTGCACTGAAAGGAAAGACAGTGCGTGGAATAGAAATTCATATGATTGATGAAATGGAAGACTTCTTAAAGACACACGATGTGGATATTGCTGCATTGACCATGCCAAAACAAAAGGCAGACGCAGTTGCAAAGAAACTGGTGGATTCCGGCGTACATGCGATCTGGAATTTTGCACATGTGGATTTAGAACTGACAGATAAGGACGTGGTAGTAGAGAACGTTCATCTGTCCGACAGTCTGATGCAGTTGTCCTATAACATTGTAAAAAATCAGTCAGCAAAAGAAAAATAGAGTAGGGACGGGGATTTTACATGAAAGAGAAAGAATATTTCAAAGGAGCCTTGAACAATAAGAAAGTACCGATTCTGGTCTTAGACCAGAAGTGGCATCGGCTGTTTGCGATTCATGGAAAATCAGACGAGATTCAGAGTACGGAAGAAGAATTGAATCATCTCATAGCCAGACAAGGGCAGGCAAATCAGGATATCAAAGACTTAAAAAAAGTCAAAGCCAGTCTGATGGAGAGCATTGTTGCACATATGGATGAGAGTGATGAGCAGAGTAACCGACCGTCAAATGATAAGATCATGGATGAGAACACCCGCCTGATCAACGAAGTAAATGAAAAGATAGAAGCATGTGAGGATGAACTGTTAGAACTGCCAAAACAGATCAAAGCGACAAATGAAAGGCTCATGTTAGCAAGCATGGAGTTCTGTTATGAGAAACTTCGTACAAATGATGAAGAAATCAAAGAAATCGATGCCTGGATCAAACAGGTGCGGATCGATCTGAAAAAGAATATCATCAAAAAGCAGAACCGTGAGATCAACAGCAAGGAAATCTATTCCTATATGCATGATATCTTTGGAGCAGAGATCATAGATGTCTTTGACCTGAAAGAGGAAGAAGAACAGGAACAGAAAAAAGAAGAAGAATAAAAAAGCGGGCGCTTTACCGGTTCGGTAGAGCGTTGTTTTTGCATTAGGAATCCTACAAAAAGGGAGAAGTGATAAAATGCAGTATTTGCTGAGTGCAAGAGAGATGAAGCAAATCGATAAGAATACCATAGAAGTCTTTGGAGTGCCATCCCTTGTTCTGATGGAACGGGCGGCACTGCGTGTTGTGGAAATGATAAAAAAGGAAGCAGCAGATGCGAAGAAAACCCTTGTGGTCTGCGGTACCGGAAATAACGGCGGAGACGGTATGGCAGTGGCACGGATGCTTTATTTAGAAGGCAATGAGGTAGAGGTATGGCTGATCGGAAATCCCGAAAAGTGTTCCGAAGAGACGAAAAAGCAGTATGATATCTTAAAAGCATATGGCATTCCAGTCGTGGAACAAAAAGAGGGATTTTGTGAGCAGTTTTGCGTGCAGGAGCCGGATTCAGAACAGGCACAAATACAGGCACAAATGCAGACACAGATACAGGCACAGACTGCGTATACCCTGATCATAGATGCTCTGTTTGGGATTGGGCTTTCAAGGAATGTTGAGGGAATCCACCGGGAAGCGATCGAAGAAATGAACCGGTTAGAAGGAACAAAAATAGCGATTGACATCCCATCCGGAATCCATGCGGACAGTGGGGCAGTCATGGGAAACTGCTTTTATGCGGACCACACCGTGACCTTTGCATACAATAAAACAGGATTGTGGCTGTATCCGGGAGCAGACGCGGCGGGGCAGATCCATATTGCAGATATCGGGATCACAAAAGAGAGCTTTTTAGAAAAAGAGCCACAGATGCTGATGCCGCAGGCAGAGGATTTAACAAGACTTCCAAAAAGAAAAGCGGATTCGAACAAAGGAACTTACGGAAAAGTGCTTGTCATAGCCGGAAGTGAAGAAATGTCAGGTGCGGCATATTTTTCAGCAAAGGCGGCATATCTAAGCGGCTGCGGACTGGTAAAAGTCTTTACACATGAAAAGAACAGGACGATGTTGACTACAAGGCTGCCGGAGGCAATCCCGGTTACCTATGACGGAAAAAAGAATCTGAAAGAATCCCTGATCGCCGCAGTACAATGGGCAGACGTATTGGTACTTGGGCCGGGGCTTGGACGTTCGGATACGGCAAGACAGATCGTAAAACTTACGATACAGACAGCGGCAGTTCCGATCATTGTGGATGCAGATGCACTGAATCTGTTATCCGAAGAATTAGAAATATTAAAAGGTCCGCATACGGATCTGATCGTAACACCGCATTTAGGTGAGATGTCACGATTGGTAGATATGCCGATAGAGTATATTAAGAAAAATATCTTAATGACGGCACAGGATTTTTCAAGAGAATACAATGTGATCTGCGTTCTGAAAGATGCAAGGACGATCACAAGTATTCCTTATGGAAAAACATATGTAAATACTTCCGGAAATCATGGCATGGCAACCGCGGGAAGCGGAGATGTTTTAACAGGGATCATAGCAGGCTTCCTTGCAGGCGGTCTGACACTGGAAGAAGCCGCGGTGTTCGGAGTCTATGTGCATGGACTTTCGGGCGATGCAATGGTAGAAAAAACAGGTTACTACAGCCTGATGGCAGAAGATATATTAGATGGAATCAAAGAGGTATTAAAATGAAAACAGAGCAGGATTATCAGCGTGTTTATGCAGGAATTAATCTGGATGCAGTCATGCACAATTTAGAAAAGATGCATACATTAATAAAAGACGATACGAAGATCATCGCAGTCATCAAAACAGACGGATATGGTCACGGTGCCGTTCCGATTGCGAAAAAAATCGAAAGTCTCCCATATCTTTGGGGATTTGCAGTGGCAACACAGCAGGAGGGAACGGTTTTAAGAAGACATGGAATAAAAAAGCCGGTCCTGATCTTAGGCCACAGCTTTGAAGAAGAATTTGAAAGAATTGTAGAGGACGACTTAGAGCCGGCAATTTTTACTTATGAATCGGCAAAGGTGTTGTCAGAGACTGCAAAACGTCTTAAAAAGACTGCAAAGATACACATTAAGATCGATACGGGAATGAGCCGTATCGGTTATCAGGTCAGCGAGGCAAGTGCGGATGAGATCGCAAAGACGGCAGAACTGAAAAACTTGAAGATCGAAGGCGTATTTACACATTTTGCAAAAGCAGATGAAGCAGATAAGACCCATGTACATGGTCAGATCGCTGCTTATCAGAAAATGCTTACAATGTTAGAAGAGCGTGGCGTTGAAATCCCGTTAAGACACTGTTCCAACAGTGCAGGGATCATTGATCTGCCGGAAGTGAATATGGATGCCGTGCGGGCAGGAATTATTTTATACGGACTGTTACCGTCGGATGAGGTACAAAAAGAACGCATTGATTTAGAGCCGGTGATGACTTTAAAATCAAAAGTCATTCATATCAAGACGTTAGAAAAAGGAAGAACGATCAGTTATGGAGGCACTTATGAGGTAACACATACGGAAAGGATCGCAACGATCCCGGTCGGTTACGGGGATGGTTATCCGAGAAGCCTGTCAAATAAGGGCTGGGTGCTGATACACGGACAAAAAGCACCAATCTGCGGAAGGATCTGCATGGATCAGTTTATGGTAGATGTGACCGATATTCCAAAAGTTAGAGTAGGCGATGAGGTGACACTGATCGGAACAGACGGCAGTGAGACGTTGAGTATGAATGAACTCGGAGAACTTTCAGAGCGGTTTAATTATGAGTTTGCCTGTGACCTTGGCAAGCGTATTCCGAGAGTTTTTTACGCAGACGGAAAAATTGTCGATACCAAAGATTATTTTGACGAATAAGATACTCCGTATAAAAATTCGTATACACTCGAAAAATTTGGGAAATACTTACTGTAAATCTAAATTTTGGAGTGAAAGATATGGTAATTCATAGAGGAGATATTTATTATGCAGATTTAAGACCGGTGGTAGGATCAGAACAGGGTGGAGTACGTCCGGTGCTGATCATACAGAATGACATTGGGAATAAACATTCACCGACGGTCATCTGTGCCGCGATCACGAGTCAGATGAACAAGGCAAAACTTCCGACGCATGTGGAGCTGGATTCAAGCCGGTATGCACTGGTCAAAGATTCTGTAGTGCTGTTAGAGCAGCTTCGTACCATTGATAAAAAAAGACTCAGAGACAAGGTCTGTCATCTGGATCGGGAAATACTGCGAAAAGTAGAACGTGCATTGCTTATCAGTCTGGATCTGAATACATAATCTTGACTAATATGCATAGAAATGATACGATTTTCTCAAAAAGAATGATTCATTACCAAGGAAAAGAAGGAGAATGATATGGACGAGGGTGGGAGTAGGAATCCGTTTTTAAGACTATTTTCAAAGAAAAAAACAGATGATGAACAGATGGAACAAGAGATCATCTCTATGGTAGATGAGGCACACGAACAGGGTGCCCTGCGGGAGAGTGAATCCATGATGATACACAATGTCTTAGCGTTAGATGAAAAAGAAGCAAAGGACATTATGACACATCGGAAGAATATCGTTGCCATTGATGGGAATACACCATTTAGTAAGGCAATGGATTTTATCATAGAAGAGACACATTCGAGGTTTCCGGTTTATGAAGAAGACATTGATAATATTATCGGTGCAATACATATCAGGGAAGTATTGATGTATGCAAAGGATTCATCGGTTCAGAACATGCCGATCAAGGACATCCCAAATCTGATCTTTGAAGTGGATTTTATTCCGGAGACAAAAAATCTTGATGCATTATTCAAAGAGATGCAGATGAAAAAGAGTCATATCGTGATCGTTGTGGATGAGTATGGACAGACTGCGGGTATCGTAGCCTTAGAAGATATTTTAGAGGAGATCGTCGGAAATATCTTAGATGAGCATGACGAGGAAGAACATACCATAGAGCAGCTTACGGAGGATACCTGGATGATGCAGGGAATGACACCGTTAGAAGAAGTAAGCGAGATTTTAGGGATTCCGTTTGATTTAGAAGATTATGAGACGTTGAACGGATATCTGATCTCACTGGTTGGAAAAATACCGTCTAAGAACGAAGAATTTTCTGTGGAAGGCAACGGCTGTCAATTCGATGTCCTCTCCGTAGAAAATAAAATGATAGGGAAAGTGCGTGTGAAAAAGCTGTCCGATCAGGTGGCGGAAGATGCACAGACTTGTCAGAACGAGGAAAAAATGGTAGAATAATTCAAGAAAAACGAACAGAAAAGAGGAACTATATATGTCAGGACATTCCAAGTTTGCCAATATCAAACACAAGAAAGAAAAAAATGATGCGGCAAAAGGAAAAATATTTACAATTATCGGACGTGAGATCGCAGTTGCAGTAAAAGAAGGCGGTGCAGATCCTGCAAACAACAGCAGATTAAGAGATGTGATCGCAAAAGCAAAAGCAAACAACATGCCGAACGATACGATCACAAGAGGAATCAAGAAAGCATCCGGAGATGCAGCTTCCGTCAATTACGAATATGTAGTATATGAAGGATATGGACCAAGCGGAACAGCAATCATCGTAAAGGCACTGACCGACAACAAGAACCGTACAGCGGCAAATGTCAGAAATGCATTTACAAAAGGAAAAGGAAATATCGGTACACAGGGTTGTGTATCTTATATGTTTGATACCAAAGGACAGATCATTGTTGCAAAAGAAGATACAGAGATCGAAGCGGATGATCTGATGATGATGGCATTAGATGCCGGAGCAGAGGATTTTTCGGAAGAAGAAGACAGCTTTGAGATCATTACAGACCCGGACGATTTTTCTAAGGTCAGAGAGGCACTAGAAGCAGAGCAGATTCCAATGGCATCTGCCGAGGTGACCATGATTCCACAGACTTATGTACAGCTTACCGATGAGCAGGACTTATACAATATCAATAAGACACTTGATTTATTAGATGAAGATGAGGATGTTCAGGAAGTGTATCATAACTGGGATGAATAATCACAAACACCCCGGCAGTGCCTGCCGGGGTGTTTGCTACAGGAGGAATTGTTCATGGATGGGGGATTAGAACAACCACAGATAGATGAGATCGAATATCTGAAACTGACGGATGAGTTAAAGCGTGAGATGCCGGATTTACTGACAGATATCAAGAATCCGTTGGATGGTTTTAAAAAAGATGAATATGAGCAGGCATTTCTTGCATATATTAAGGAACATGACGATATTTTACGGGAGATAGAAGATGTCTATGTCTGTAGTACAAATGCAAAAGAAGGGATGCAGACACTGGCACAGGAGTTCGTAGAATATGTAAAAACAAGCCTTGAGACAGAGACGAAGAAAAGAAAACGCTCACAGAAGCTGATGGACTACAATATGATCTTAGTCGTCTATCTGTTTCCGGCACTTTTAAAACAGAACCAAAGATCAGGAGAAGCCTTTGCAAAGGCATTATTGCAGGAGTGGAAGCAGGCGTTTCCAAAGACAAATCTGCATTTAGCTTCTTATGAAGAGATCGCAGAAGGATTCCGGCAACGGTTTTGCTATATTACGACAGCAGTCTGTCAAAGTCTTAACAAAGGGGACAACTGTGAGGAACTTGTGCTGTTACGCGGTTACCGTGACGGTTATCTGATGGGACTTCCGGGCGGTCAGAGAGTGATACAGGAGTATTATGACGTTGCACCTACGATCGTTAAGCATATTAACCGCAGGGAAAATGCAGAGGACATTTACCGTGGTATCTATGAGACTTATCTTCGGACATGTATCGGTCTGATCCGCGAGGATAAAAACGAGCAGTGTCGGAAGGTGTATACGGATATGGTATATGAACTAGAGGATAAATATTTTTCATAAAGGAGCTAGAAGATGAGTAATAATTATAAGATTGAGACAAAGTGTATCCAGTCCGGCTGGCAGCCGACAAAGGGAGAGCCGAGAGTTTTACCGATCTATCAGAGTACAACTTTTAAATATGATACCAGTGAGCAGATGGGAAGACTGTTTGATTTAGAGGACAGCGGATATTTTTATACAAGACTTCAGAATCCGACCAATGATGCGGTTGCACAGAAGATCACGGAGTTAGAGGGCGGTGTAGCAGGAATGCTGACTTCCTCAGGCCAGGCAGCAAATTATTATGCGGTATTCAATATCTGCGAGGCAGGAGATCATATTGTCAGTGCATCTACTATTTATGGAGGAACCTTTAACCTCTATGGAACAACCATGAAGAAAATGGGCGTAGACTGTACCTTTGTGGACCCGGATGCATCTTATGAAGAATTAGAAAAAGCATTTCAGCCAAATACAAAATGTGTGTTTGCAGAGACCATTTCCAATCCTTCATTAGTGGTACTGGATATAGAAAAATTTGCAAAATTAGCACATGCACACGGTGTACCGCTGATCGTAGACAATACGTTTGCAACACCGATCAACTGTCGTCCGTTTGAGTGGGGAGCAGATATTGTGACACATTCCACGACAAAGTACATGGACGGACATGCCATGTGTGTAGGCGGAGCTATTGTAGACAGCGGAAATTTTGACTGGGAAGCTCATGCAGACAAATTTCCGGGACTGACACAGCCGGATGAATCCTATCACGGTATCATCTATACACAGAAATTTGGAAAAGGTGCATACATAACAAAAGCAACTTCACAGCTCATGAGAGATTTAGGTTCTATCCAGTCACCACAGAATGCATTTCTTTTAAATGTCGGACTTGAAACACTTCATTTAAGAGTACCGAGACATTGTGAAAACGCGCTGAAAGTGGCACAGTATTTAAAGAACCATGAAAAAGTGGCATGGGTACGTTATGCCGGATTAGAAGATGATCCGTATTATGAGCTTGCACAGAAATATCTTCCGAACGGAACCTGTGGAGTCCTTTCCTTTGGATTAAAAGGTGGACGTGATGTTTCCGTTGGATTTATGGATAAATTAAAACTTGCTGCAATTGTGACCCATGTGGCAGATGCAAGAACCTGTGTTCTTCATCCGGCAAGTCATACACACAGACAGATGAATGAGCAAGAACTGATCGAGGCAGGAGTACAGCCGGATCTGATCCGTTTTTCTGTTGGAATTGAAAATGCAGAGGATATTATCGCTGATTTAGAGCAGGCGCTTGAAACAGTTTAGAATCATTAACTAATACCAGTATGGAGGGTTTTTATGAAAAGAGTTCTTTTTGCAGCCTCAGAATGTGTTCCGTTTATCAAGACCGGAGGCCTTGCGGATGTATGTGGAGCATTACCAAAGGAATTTGACAAATCAGAGTGGGATGTGCGTGTCGTCATACCAAACTATAGCTGTATTCCGGAATCTTTCCGAAATGAATTCAGATATGTGACCCATTTTTATATGAGTACAGGCTCCTACATACAGAATAAATATGTCGGTGTTTTGCAGTATGAACTGGATGGGATCAAATATTACTTTATTGACAACCAGGAGTATTTTGACAGTTTTCTTCCATATGGAAATGTACGTTATGATATTGAAAAATTCTGCTTTTTTGATAAAGCAGTGTTATCCATGCTGCCGTTGATCGGCTTTAAACCGGATATCATCCACTGCCATGACTGGCAGACCGGTCTGATCCCGGTCTATCTGAAAAATGAATTTCAGGGGGATATGTTCTTCTGGGGCATTAAATCCATTATGACGATCCACAATCTGAAGTTCCAGGGTGTGTGGGATATTGAAACCATGCAGGGTTTAACAGGACTGAACGATTCTTTCTTTACACCGGATAAGTTAGAGTTTCAGGAAGATGCGAACATGTTAAAAGGTGGTTTGGTCTATGCAGATTACATCACAACGGTCAGTGATACCTATGCACAGGAGATCCAGACAGCGTACTATGGAGAGGGATTGGATGGACTTTTAAGTGCACGTCATATGGATATGCAGGGCATTGTCAATGGTATTGATTATGAGGCGTATGATCCAAAGACAGATGCAAAGATTCAGACACATTATGACAGTACGGATTTCAGAACAAAAAAATGGAAGAACAAAGTAAAGCTGCAGGAAGATTTAGGCTTAAGCGTAGACAAGAAGAAATACATGATCGGTCTGATCTCAAGGCTGACCGATCAAAAGGGTGTGGATCTGATCGACTATGCGATCGAGCGTATTGTGGATGACTATACACAGTTAGTTGTAATCGGAACCGGAGAAGCAGATTATGAGAATATGTTCCGTCATTTTGCATGGAAATATGGTGACCGGATTTCTGCAAATATCTGTTATTCTGATGATTTAGCACATAAACTGTATGCGTCAGCGGATGCGTTTTTGATGCCTTCCAGATTTGAGCCGTGTGGTCTGACACAGCTGATCTCTTACCGGTATGGTACGGTTCCGATCGTGCGTGAGACCGGAGGATTAAAAGACACGGTTGTTCCATATAATGAATATACGAATCAGGGCGAAGGTTTCTCGTTTGCAAACTACAATGCAGAAGAGATGCTGAACACGATCAATTATTCAAAATATATCTTCTTTGAGAAAAAGAGACAGTGGAACCAGATGGTGGAACGTGGCATGAACCTGGATTATTCCTGGAAAAAATCCACAGAACGCTATGTGGGATTGTACCGCTATCTGTTAGGGGAAGTATAGTCAGGGTGCTGATAAAAAAAGCGATAGTCAACTAAATGGTTAACCTAGTGACAAATAAAGGTTGACAAACAACAAGAAAAGCGGTATTCTATTGTTATCTTAAAAATATAAAAGGTTAACAATAGGAGGAGCTGTTCGTTATGTTTGAATCTACAGCAGAAAAAACAGAGAAGAAAGTAAATGTAAAAGATATGACGGTCATTGCACTGGTTACAGCAGTCATTTGTATCATTGCACCGTTTTCTATCCCAATCGCAATTTCGCCGATCCCGATCACACTGGCACTGTTTGCACTGTTTTTAGCAGGCATCATCTTAGGAAAGTGGAAAGGTGTGGTGTGTACCGTGATCTATCTGCTTTTGGGTATGGTAGGGCTTCCGGTGTTCAATGGTTTTAGCGGCGGAGTGCAGAAACTGGTGGGACCAACCGGTGGTTATCTGATCGGTTACCTGTTTTTGGTATTTTTCACAGGATTATTTGTTGAAAAATTTCCAAACAAAATTCCAATGTACTTTGTAGGCGGTATTATCGGAATTATCGTATGCTATGCATTTGGAACGGTATGGTTTGTTTTACAGTATAAGGTAGGTTTTCTTGAAGCGCTGACCATGTGTGTATTCCCATATATTCCTATGGATTTAGTGAAGTTAGTAGCGGCAGTCATTATCGGTTCACAGGTGCGAAAGATTCTGATCCGTCAGAATCTGATCTCATAAATATTCTGAAAAAAATTACATAGACTATAAAGATGAAAAGGATAGAGAGTAAGATTCTCTATCCTTTTTTCGTCAGGACCGATTTGATAGAACAAAACGGACTGCAGAAAAGAAAATACAGTGACAAGGAGAAGATTTATGGGAGAAGACAGAAACAGCAGTGACGATGGACAGCGACTTTTAGATAAAAATGACAAACAGCACAAGATACACTTACTCTCTGTGATCGGAGAAGTAGAAGGGCATGAGACACTTTCCGCTAATACCAAGACAACGAAATATGAGCACGTTCTGCCAAAGTTAGCAGAGATTGAAGATTCGAAAGAGGTGGACGGCCTGTTGCTCCTGTTAAATACGGTCGGTGGAGATGTGGAATCCGGACTTGCAATCGCAGAAATGGTTGCATCACTGAGCATTCCGACGGTTTCACTGGTATTAGGAGGAAGCCATTCGATCGGAGTACCGTTAGCGGTATCCGCAGACTATTCCTTTATCGTGCCGAGTGGAACGATGGTCATCCATCCGGTCAGATTGAGCGGAACGGTCATTGGAGCACCACAGACCTACGACTATTTTAAACAGATGCAGGACCGTATTATCGGATTCATCTGTGAGCATTGTTTTGCAAAGCCGGATCAGATGGAACGTCTGATGATGAATACGTTTATGCTGTCAAAAGATTTAGGAACGATCTTAGTAGGAAAAGAAGCCGTGGAGGAAGGCATCATCAATGAAGTGGGCGGCATGAAAGAGGCACTTGCCAAGCTTCATCAGATGATTGATGCGGGCATAAAATAAGAAATTAAGACTGAAAATCTTAGGAAAGTTTTAATGACAAGCATGCTCAAATGTGATATTATAACCGTGTATGGTTAGAATTTGTCAGTGTAAAGCATACTTTACGCTTTTTGGCATATAAACTAGAAGAGAAAATCAGGAGGGTACTATGTCATTATTACAAGCAATCATCATGGGAATTATACAGGGAGTTACAGAGTTTCTTCCGGTAAGCAGCAGCGGTCATCTTGCAATTTTTAAGATTTTATTTCATATGGAGACCGACACAGGACTGTTATTCGATGTTATCCTGCATTTAGGAACGCTGATCGCGATCTTTGCAGTATATTATAAGGATATTTTACGGATGATCGTGGAAGGTGTCTGTATTATCAGGGATGTATGTATCAATATTGCCCGCTTTTTCCGTAACAAATTCATGCATGAAGAGAATGAATATCTGAAAATCGTAAAAAACGGTTATCGTAAATTTGTAATGTTAGTCATTGTATCTACGATTCCGACCGGAGTAATCGGTTATGCGGCATCTGACCTTGTAACAATGGCATCCCAGATCCTTTTAGTTCCGGGCATCTGCCTGATCGTGACAAGTGTTCTGCTCTTTATTGCAGACAGGATACAGACCGGTCATAAGGGGCCAAAGAACATCAGCTATACCAATGGATTTATCATTGGAATCTGTCAGGGAATTGCAACTCTGCCGGGACTTTCACGTTCCGGAACCACGATCGCATCCTGCCTGATCAGCGGATTTGACCGTAAGTTTGCAGTGAAGTATTCTTTTATCATGTCAATCCCGGCAGTGCTTGGTGCGGCAATTTTAGAGTTGAAGGATTTTTCACCGGCTTCTGTCAGTGGAACCGAGGTTGCGTATTATCTGGTAGGTATGGCAGTTGCGGCAGTAGTCGGCTATATCTGCATTAAGACGATGTTAGTGATCGTCAGAAACAAAAAATTTACCATCTTTTCGATCTATTGTCTTCTGATGGGGGCATTTTCGATCGGAGCATATTTTTATATGGCATAAGGGCTGGAGGAAATCATGGCATCAGCTTCAAAAAGAAAGAAATCAAAGAAAAAAAATACAATGGAAAGTGCAGCGTTCCAGAGAGATGAGATCATTCTCTGGGTCGTGTTAGCATTTTCCATTATTCTGTGTCTGAGCAATTTCGGCATAGGCGGAAGCGTTGGAAACAAACTGAGTTCCGTATTTTTCGGGCTGTTTGGTCTGGTATCTTATATCTTTCCGATCGGTCTGGTACTGCTGACCGCATTCGGACTATCGAATAAAGGAAATAAGGTCGCGTGGCTCAAGGTGGGGGCATCCATCCTCTTTTTGATGTTATTGTGCCTGTTTATGGAGCTGACGATCAGTGGAAGTGCCAAAGACACGGCAGCAGCGGCATTTACATATGGAAAAGAGCATAAGAGCGGCGGTGGATTTTTCGGTGGTCTGTTCACGGGAATCCTTTTGCCGGCATTTGGGTTGATCGGTTCCTATGTCATAGATATTATCGGACTGATCATTACCTTAGTGATCATTACGGAACGCTCGGCATTCCGTGGTATGCAAAAAGGCAGTCAGAAGGTGTATCATGCGGCTAAGGAAGAAAATACCAGACGACGGGAACAGAGAGAGGAGAGGCAGCAGAAACGTCGTGACCGTGTGGTAGAAGGCGTAGCAATGGATACTTCGGTAAAACCGGTCAAAAAACCTGCTGCTTTAGATAAGAAGACTTCTTTAAAGAAAAATAAAGCAGTAAGACAACCGGATTTATCCGATGCAATGAATGAGATCAATATTGACGATATCTTAGAGACACCACCGGTCAGCGAAGAATCCCATGTGGTACTGACACCGGATGGAAGTGCATATGCACAGCCGCAGGAGATCGTACCGGAGCCTGCAGTAAGCAGACAGCAGAGAAATCAGGCAGAAACTGTCGCACCACAACCGACAGTGGACGAGCCTGTGGCAGAACGGACGGAAAAGAGGATGGTCAGACCACGTCAGTCCGAAACAGAGATTGAACAGGGAATTTCCGGTATTGCGGAGGAAATCCGGCAAAATGACCATAAGGACAGCCACTATGTATTCCCTCCGGTCAGCCTGTTACAAAAGGGCTCTTCAAAGACAATGGGGGATACCAAAGCGCATTTGCAGGAGACCGCAAATAAATTACAGCAGACATTGAAGAATTTTGGCGTAAACGTTACGATCACGAATGTAAGCTGTGGACCGAGTGTGACGCGTTATGAATTACAGCCGGAAATGGGTGTGAAGGTCAGCAAGATCGTGAACCTTGCAGATGATATCAAATTGAACCTCGCAGCATCCGATATCCGTATCGAGGCACCGATCCCCGGAAAAGCGGCGGTTGGTATCGAAGTGCCGAACAAAGAGAATGTAACCGTAGCATTTCGTGAGTTGATCGAATCGGAAGAATTTAAAAAACATCCTTCCGATATTGCATTCGCCGCAGGAAAAGATATTGCAGGCAAGGTGATCGTAGCAGATATTGCAAAGATGCCACATCTTCTGATCGCGGGAGCGACCGGATCCGGAAAGTCTGTATGTATCAATACGATCATTATGAGTATTCTCTATAAGGCAGATCCTGAGGATGTCAAACTGATCATGATCGACCCGAAGGTAGTTGAACTCAGTGTATATAATGGAATCCCACATCTGTTCATTCCGGTTGTGACAGACCCGAAGAAAGCATCAGGAGCACTGCACTGGGCAGTATCGGAAATGACCGACCGTTATCAGAAATTTGCTGAATACGGAGTGCGTGATCTAAAAGGATATAATAAAAAAGTCGAGGGCATCAAAGACATTGAAGATGAGAATAAGCCAAAGAAAATGCCACAGATCGTCATTATCGTGGACGAGCTTGCCGATCTGATGATGGTAGCACCGGGAGAAGTTGAGGATGCTATCTGCCGCCTGGCACAGCTTGCAAGAGCGGCGGGAATCCATCTGATCATTGCAACACAAAGGCCATCCGTAAATGTTATCACCGGTCTGATCAAAGCCAATATGCCTTCGCGTGTGGCATTTGCCGTTACCTCCGGTGTGGATTCGAGAACCATTTTAGATATGAATGGTGCGGAAAAACTGTTAGGAAAAGGAGATATGCTCTTTTATCCGCAGGGCTACAGTAAACCACTCCGTGTCCAGGGAGCATTTGTATCGGATAAAGAAGTACAGTCAGTTGTTGACTTTTTAACAGAAAAAAATGGAAATGCATCGTATGATCCGGGAATTGAAGATCAGATCCACGCGGCAGCCGCTTCGACGGGAGCAGCGGCGGGAATGTCAGATGCAAATGAGAGAGATGCCTATTTTGCCGATGCGGCAAGATTGTTAATGGATAAAGACAAGGGTTCTATCGGAATGCTGCAGCGCTATTTTAAGATCGGGTTTAACCGGGCAGCAAGGATCATGGATCAGTTAGAAGAAGCTGGTGTAGTAGGTCCGGAAGAGGGAACAAAGCCAAGAAAAGTCTTAATGAGTCCGGAACAATTTGAGCAGTATCAGGAGGAGTATCTCTAGGATAAGGGAAACACGTTTACAAAAACATTTTACATATATGATGGAGGAATAAGATGAAAAGTGATATTCAGATTGCACAGGAAGCTGTTATGGAGCCAATTACGGAGGTGGCAAAAAGACTTGATATCAGAGCGGATGAATTAGAATTATACGGAAAATACAAAGCAAAATTTTCCGATGAGTTATTAGAACGGTTAAAAGACGAACCGGATGGAAAACTGGTACTTGTTACCGCGATCAATCCGACTCCGGCAGGCGAGGGAAAGACGACAACCAGTGTCGGCTTAGGACAGGCATTTGGAAAACTTGGAAAAAAAGCAGTCATTGCGTTAAGAGAACCATCTTTAGGACCGTGCTTTGGTATCAAAGGCGGTGCGGCAGGCGGCGGATATGCCCAGGTGGTACCAATGGAAGATCTGAATTTACATTTTACCGGAGATTTTCATGCGATCACTTCTGCGAATAATCTGTTAGCAGCACTTTTAGATAATCATATCCAGCAGGGAAATGAGCTTGGCATCGATCCAAGACAGATCATCTGGAAAAGATGTCTGGATATGAATGACAGAGTCCTTCGAAATGTGGTAGTGGGACTCGGAAGCAAGATGGATGGAATGGTAAGAGAGGATCATTTTGTCATTACCGTTGCTTCTGAAATTATGGCAGTTCTTTGTTTAGCAGATGATATGGAGGACTTAAAACGCCGTCTTGGAAATATCATCGTAGCTTACAATTTTGAAGGAAAACCGGTTACTGCAGATGATCTGCATGCAACAGGTTCTATGGCGGCACTGTTAAAAGATGCATTAAAACCAAACCTGATCCAGACCTTAGAGCATACACCGGCGATCGTACATGGCGGACCGTTTGCAAATATTGCACATGGCTGTAACAGTGTGCGTGCAACAAAGGCTGCTTTAAAATTAGCAGATATTGTTGTGACAGAGGCTGGATTTGGTGCAGATTTAGGTGCAGAGAAATTTTTAGATATCAAGTGTCGAAAAGCAGGTTTAAAACCGGACGCAGTCGTTCTTGTGGCAACCGTCCGTGCTTTAAAATACAACGGAGGCGTACCAAAAGAAAATCTCTCTGATGAAAATTTAGAGGCATTGAAAAAAGGTATCGTAAACCTTGAAAAACATATCGAGAACGTACAGAAATATCATGTTCCGGTAGTCGTAACACTGAATTCCTTTGTTTCAGATACAGAGGCAGAAGTTGCATATATCGAGAACTTCTGTAAGGAGCGTGGCTGTGAATTTGCACTTTCTGAGGTTTGGGAAAAAGGCGGCGAAGGTGGAATCGCTCTTGCAAACAAAGTGTTAGAGACTTTAGAGAACAAAGAAAGCCACTTTGCACCGATCTATGAGGACAGCCTTTCCTTAGAAGAAAAAATTGAAACGATCGCAAAAGAAATTTACGGAGCAGATGGCGTCACCTATTCACCGGCAGCAAAGAAAGAGTTAAAACGCATTACGGATATGGGCATGGGACATTTTCCGGTCTGTATGGCAAAGACACAGTATTCCCTTTCTGATGACCCGAAGAAATTAGGTCGTCCGAGTGGATTTACCGTGAATGTGCGTGAGGTGTATGTATCCGCAGGTGCGGAATTTGTTGTTGCAGTCAATGGTTCGATCATGACCATGCCGGGACTTCCGAAAAAACCGGCAGCTTTTGGCATTGATGTAGATGCAAATGGAACGATTACAGGATTATTCTAAGGAGGAGTCATGGCAAAACGAATTGATGGAAAAGTAATCTCAAAACAGATCAAAGATGAATTAAAAGAAGAAGTTGCACAATTAAAGGCAAAAGGGATCGAGGGAAGCCTTGCCGTGATCCAGGTAGGAAATGATCCGGCATCCTCTGTGTATGTCAATAATAAGAAAAAAGCCTGCGAGTATATTGGGATCGGCTCTATTTCTTACGAATTACCGGAAGAGACAACGGAAGCAGAGCTTTTAGATATCATTGAAGACCTGAACAAAAGAGAGGATGTCTGTGGGATTTTAGTACAGCTTCCGGTACCAAAACACATCGATGAGGATAAGATCATTCAGGCAATTTCACCAAAGAAAGATGTGGATGGTTTTCATCCGCAGAGTGTAGGTGCAATGACTATCGGAGAACCAGGCTTTTTATCCTGTACACCGGCAGGAATTATCCAGTTGTTAAAACGTTCAAATATTGAAATAGAAGGAAAACATTGTGTAGTGATCGGCAGAAGCAACATCGTAGGAAAGCCGATGGCGTTACTGATGCTTCGCGAAAATGCAACCGTTACCATTGCACATTCTAAGACAAAAAATTTAAAAGAGTTATGTAAACAGGCAGATATTCTGATCGTAGCGATCGGAAAACCAAAATTCATTGATGAATCCTATGTAAAAGAAGGGGCAGTTGTCATTGATGTCGGAATTCACCGCAATGAAGAAAACAAACTCTGCGGAGATGTGGATTTTGAAAAAGTAGAACCTCATACATCAGCGATCACACCGGTGCCGGGTGGTGTCGGACCAATGACGATCGCAATGCTCATGAACAATTGTGTGGAATCAATGAGAGGACAAAAATAATCTATGAAATGTGCAAATTGTGGTGCAGAGATCAGGGTTGGATGTGTCTATTGTCCGGTCTGTGGAAAAGAGGCACAGATTGTATCCGATTATAATATTTTAGAGGATGATTATCTCGATTCCCTGCTTCAGGAAGGAGAGAAGCCTTCGGTTCCTTCAAAAAGCAAGCAGAAGGAAAAAGCAGCAAAGCCCAAACAGGAAAAGCCGACAGGAAAAAAATCGAAAAAAAGCCTGTATATCGTCATTTTCATTCTTTTGTTTGTGGCAGCGTTCGCACTGATCGGCGGGATTTTGTTTGCAAAAAGCCTTTCTTATGAAGGAAGGATGGAAAAGGCGGAGGATGCCTATGAGAAAAAGGCATACGAAAAAGCAATTTCCTATGCGAAGCAGGCATTAGAGAAGAAAAAAGAGGATGCTTTGGCATATGCAGTCATTGGAAAATCCTATTATCAGAACAAAGAAGACGAGGCAGCAAAGGCATATTTAGAAAAAGCAGTTGAGAAGCAGCAAAAAGACAAAGAGGTCTATCGTTTCTTGATTGATCTATATGACAAAGATTCTGACTATGAAGCCATCGGTGATTTATACGATGAAATTAAGGATTCATCCATTCAAAAATTGTTTCGGGATTATATTGTAGAGGCACCGGAGGTAGAACCGGAAGCAGGCAGTTATGGAGAGTATCCAACGATTACGATAAACAGTGAGGATGGAGCGGATATCCTTTATACGTTAGATGGAAGCAGCCCGAAGGAAGACGGAATGTTTTATCAGGAGCCATTTCCGATTGAAAAAGAGGGAAAATACACACTGCGGGCAGTCTGTGTTGATGCAAGAGGAATCTACAGCAAAGAAGTCAAAGTGAAGTATGAGATTGATTTAGATGTACCGGATCTGCCGACGGCGTCTCCTGCAAGTGGAACGTATACACAGCCGATAAAGATCACAATAGATGTTCCGGTCGGCTGCAGGGCATATTATGCATGGAATGCCAATCCGGGAGAACAATCCACACAATATACAGAACCGTTTGATATGATCGAGGGCAACAATGTCCTTTCGATTATCCTGATAAATGAAAGCGGACAGACGAGTGGAGTACAAAAATACAACTATGTCTATATGCCTTAAGATGAAAAAAAGCCATGACCAACGATTAGAGATAATCTGAAAGTCATGGCTTTCTTATGTATGTAATTAGTCTTTTACAAATTCGATCACACCTTCACCGAGCTTTGCAATTCTTGCTAAGGAATAGACATCAATGCCCTGTTCCGTTAACTTTTCATATCCCGGCTGGAAAGATTTTTCAATTAAAATACCAACGCCTGCAATGGTTGCATGTGCCTTACGGATCAGACGGATCGCACCGGTAGCCGCTTCGCCGTTTGCTAAAAAGTCATCAATGATCAATACATGGTCATTTTCTGAAATAAAATTCTTAGAAAGAGTCAGTTCGTAACTGGTTCCTTTTGTATAGGAAGTTACAACAGTCTGGTAAAGATCCTGATTTAAGATTTTAGAAGGCTGCTTTTTTAAGATCAGCATCGGTACATTCAGGGCAAGAGCCGTCATCAGTGCCGGAGCAATGCCGGAACTTTCGATGGTTGCAACCTTTGTGATACCCTGTCCCTTAAAATGCTCGGCAAATTCATCACCGATATTTTTCATCAGTTCCGGGTCAACCTGATGGTTTACAAAGCTGTCCACCTTCAAAATATCCTCATTCACGGCAATACCGCGCTCTAAGATCATATCTTCTAATATTTTCATACGTCACACCTCGTCTATTTTTCTATAGTATATCACTTTTTATGACAGGAAAAAACCTTTTCCTGAAAAAAAGAGAGGTTAACACAAAAAGAATCCTATGGTATACTCAAAACATGAAGATTACAATTGTATGCGTTGGAAAAATAAAAGAAAAATTTTACCGTGATGCGGTAGAGGAATACAAAAAAAGACTGGGCCGCTACTGTAAAATGCAGATTGTGGAAGTGGCAGATGAAAAGACACCGGACAAGGCATCAGAAGCCTTAGAAAACCAGATCAAAGAAAAAGAAGGAAACCGGATTCTTTCCCATATTTCGGATAGTGACTATGTGATAGCCTTAGCGATTAACGGTAAGGAGCGGGATTCCGTAGAACTTGCAGAGCATATCCGATCATTGGGACTACATGGAAAGAGCAGTCTTACCTTTGTGATCGGAGGTTCGCTCGGTCTGTCAGAAGAAGTTTTAAAGCGGGCAGATGAAAAACTGAGTTTTTCTAAAATGACCTTTCCGCACCAGCTGATGCGGGTGATCTTAGCGGAGCAGATATACCGGAGTTATCGGATCATTCATGGGGAACCGTATCATAAGTAGAGATATAGAAATAAAAAGGAAGTGGATAATATGCAGATATCTTGGGAAAACGTTCAGATCCAGATAGGAATACTTGTTTCTCTTGTGACATTATTAGTAACGTTAGGAAAGTTCTTATATAAATGTGTAACAATCGAAAACATTGATAAGGTTTTTTTTAGTAAAGAAAAGCAATGGTCCATATCATTAGGAAGAAGGATACTTGTTATCTTATGGTATAGTATAGCTTTTTTTGCCATAGGCTTTTGTAATCCGAATGAAAAATTAGCATCAAGGACAGTAATATATATTGTGCTTATAGTGCTGATAATATTATTAATAATTAGAATATATTTGAAAATTGCACAAAATAATGGAAAGACTAAAAAATTCTTAAAATTAGAAGAGAAGTGGAGGTTTATCATATCTTTTTCATTATACTATGTTGTTTTGTTTATTTGTGAAGTTATTATAGAAAATAGTGTATATGCTACGCGTCCGAATATACATTTTTTAGGAAGAATTGTATTTAGTATAATTCTTTCGGTGTGTTTTTTTGAAATTTGTGTTGACTTTTTGCTTAATATAGAAAAAATTATAAACAGGACGATGGTTTACATTGAGCATGAACAATATGGAACATTAATATTATTATATGCTGTTGATAAAAATACGATGTTGTGTAAAGTGGATGGGGAAGAGGAAACTTATGTACGAGTTTTGAAAGAAGATTTAACGAATGTTAAAATACATGTAAAGACGGAGAAATTACAATGACCACAGAAGATATCCGGGCAGAACTACAACAGAATATCGATGAAAAATACAGAGCCTTTCATGCATCGTTAGTTCCCGGAATCGGCACGTTTTTAGGTGTGCGAGTTCCGAAAATGCGAGAAATTGCAAAAAAAGCCGCAAAAGAAGATTATCAGACCTTTTTTGCAGAGGAAGATGTTAGTGTTTACGAGGAATTGATGATACGGGGAATGATCCCGGGGTATGCAAAACTCACGATCAAACAGCGAAAGCAGGAGTTAGAGTGTTTTGTACCATATATTAATAATTGGGCAGTCTGCGACTGTTGCTGTGCAACGTACAAATTTATGAAAAAAGATCAGGACGAATGGCTTGCGTTTTTAAAAAAGTATTTATCGAGTGAGAAAGAGTATGAACTGCGCTTTGCAATCGTCTGTCTGTTGGATTTTTTTATCAATGATACCTATATTGATGAAGTGTTAGAACTGTTAGCGGATATTCATCATGATGCCTATTATGTAAAAATGGCAGATGCCTGGGCGTTGTCCGTTTGTTATATTAAGTTTCCACAAAAAACGGAACCTGTTTTAGAGTGTGAGACATTAGATGGCGAAATCCGTAAAAAAGCGGTGCAGAAAATTCGTGAGTCCCTGCGGGTATCAAAAGAAGAAAAAGAGCGGTTGAAGAAAAAATTTTACTGATGTATGATAATATCAAATACACATGGAGAGGAGAGCAACAATGTATCAGTTTACAGAGGATTGCCGGATTGGAATACCGGAGATTGACGAGGAACACAAAAAACTTTTTCAGATGGTGAATGAAGCATTTGTCCTGTTAGCAGAGCCGTCTGCAACGGTTGTTGGAGTAAAAAATTTAGTATTGGCACTTAAAAAGTATGCGGCTACACATTTTATCCATGAAGAGGCATATATGGATGAAATCAAAGACCCGGAGCTGCCAAGACAGAAAAAAGAGCATGAGCAGTTTAAAGAAAAAGTCAATGAAGTGGATTTAGAGGCACTAAATGACGAGAATGGCAAAGAAGTTTTAACGGAGTTGTTGGAGTTTCTTTCACGCTGGCTGTATCATCACATTTTAGGCAGTGATACCATGATCGGAAAGATGCCGGCATTAGACGAGGAAGAAGATCCGTTTGCCTTTACGGAAAAATATAAACTCGGTGTAGAATTGATCGACAGTGAACACCAGAGACTGTTTGAGATCATCCGCGAGACAAATGAGCTGACCAATGATGTGCTTTTTAACGATAAATATGATGACATAAAGAAGATCATTTCTGAATTAAAGGACTATACCATCAAACATTTTGGAGATGAAGAAGAATATATGGAAAAAATCGGATATTCCGGTTTAGAAGCACAGAAGGTTGCACATCAGGCATTTGTAGACAGACTGAATGAAGTGAATTTAGAAGCAGTAGACGGTGACCAGGAAGGTTATCTGCATGAATTGATCGAATTCCTGTTAGGCTGGCTGGCAAATCATATTTTAAAAATGGATAAAAAGATTCCGATGGAAGAATAAAAAAATGGAAGGATAAAAACTGGAAAGCCTGCCAGTTATCGCCTATATCTTTTGCGTAGTACATATGATAAGATTCTGCTTGTAACAAAAATGTAACAACTGTTACATAAATTTGTAATAAATAAGCAGGAGGTTTTTCAAATGAAAAAAGTAACCGTATGTGCAATGATAGCAGCGATGACAGTAACCGGTGCAGCAGCACTTCCGGTACAGGCAGCAACAAATGCCGGAAACAGTGCAAATTGCAACGGAAAAGGATACTATGTTTTTACCGGAGGAAAAGTCAGTGATCTTGAGAATATCAAGAGCAGATTAGATGAGCTTTGCGGACAGTTAAACGGTAATACCACAACGATCACGTTCCCGGGATGTAACTTGCCGGAGAATAAGCCGGAGACAACTCCACCGAGTGAAGATACAAATACACCGGAAAGTAAACCGGAGACAACTCCACCAAGTGAAGATACAAATACACCGGAGAATAAGCCGGAAGCAGACAAAGAACTGACATTTGCTGAGCAGGTCGTAGAACTGGTAAATCAGGAGCGGACAAAGGCAGGTTTAAGTGCTGTTACGTTAGATCAGAACATTGCATCCGCAGCACTTGTCCGGGCGAAAGAGATTGAAACATCTTTTTCCCATACCCGACCGAATGGAAGTAAATTCAGCACCGCTCTTACAGAGCAGGGTGTTACCTTCAAAGGTGCAGGAGAGAATATCGCATGGGGACAGAAATCTCCGGAGGCGGTTATACAGGCATGGATGAACAGCGAAGGTCATAGAGCCAATATCCTGAATAAGAATTTTACAAAAATCGGTGTGGGATATTATCAGAATGCTGCCGGACGTAACTTCTGGACACAGTTATTTACCTACTAATTTCCTTAGAAAAATTTAGAGTTAGAGATTTAGAATGTAAAAAGGCTGTTATCTTACAAAAAATGTAAGGTAACAGCCTTTTTGCTAGAATATAGTATATGAGAATCAGTCTAATAACCAGTCCATCACATTGACGACCTGGATACCATCGTAGTTTCCGGAAGAAAAATGGTCTAAAGTCAGGACGATTTTCGGATAATTGTCCCGGATATTTGTAAAAGGACGCATTTCACGCTGGAAAGTCTCTTCGGAAGTCATATCTGCAGTGACCTGAAAATAGGTGATTTCTCCCTGCTTTTGGGCGACAAAGTCGATCTCTGTATTTTCATATTTTCCAATATTGACGCGGTATCTGCGTCGGAGCAACTCTAAATATACAATATTTTCAAGAGTAAAACCTAAGTCATAGTGTCTGCGTGGTAAAATATAATTTCGTAATCCGGTGTCAACGATGTACCATTTTTTATTCGATTTCAGAATTTGCTTACCGACTAAGTCAAAACGTTCTACCGGATAGAAAATAAAGGCTTCTGCTAATGCATCCATATAGTCATCAACAGTGTTAGCGGAGATTTTTCTTCCGTTGGAACTTAAATAATCTGTGACACTTTTGACAGACACAGGGCTGCCGACGACGCTGGATAAATATTTAGCAATCGTTTTTAAAAGCGAGATATCATTAATTTTCCGCTTGGAGGAATTGCCCTTTGGCCGGCTTTGACGTTCTTCAATATCTCTGACAATGACGGTATTATAGATTCCTTCTAAATACATATCTGCTTTTTCATCTGTTTTATCCATTGCAGCTACATAGGGAAGTCCTCCATAGCGCATATAGTCAGAAAAAGCATGTTCAGAAGTATCGTTTGTAAGCTGGGCATATTCTTTAAAGGACAGCGGGAGCATGGAAAGTTCCACATAACGTCCGGTCAGTAGGGTCGCAAGGTCACTGGAAAGCATATAGGCATTAGAACCGGTAAGATAAATATCCGTGTGTTCTTTAATATGCAGACTGTCCACGACTTTTTCAAAGCTGTCTACTTTCTGGATCTCATCTAAAAAGATATAAGTCATTTTGTCTTTACAAAGTCTTTTTTGAATATAATCATATAAGGTTTTATAATCTAACAATTCTTCATATTGTAAATCTTCAAAATTAACAGAAATAATCTGGGAGTCGTCAATCCCCTGTTCTTTTAAATGCTCCTGATACTGTAAGAGCAATGTGGATTTACCACAACGCCGGATGCCGGTAATCACCTTGATTACTTTTTCATCTTTCCAATCCAGTAATTTTTGAAGATATTTCATACGCGTTACCATCTCGATCACCTCTCTCTTATAATTCCCATTTTGATAGATTTTATGAAAATTGTCAAGAAAAATTCCTATTTCGGAATTTTTACAACCAAACAACATAAAAAATTCCCATTTTGGAATTTATATAATAAAAAACGAGAAAAATTCCCATTTCGGAATTTTTTAGAACACAAATATGCCTGTATACACAAACTACATAGATTTTGACACATACGAAAGAAGCGGATATAATAGAGCATAAGTTTGTATCAGCGGAGGATAACAGAGCATGGAACAGCAGACACACAAGCGGCGCGTCCGCTATAAAGGTACACATCCAAGAACATATCAGGAGAAATACAAAGAGTTAAATCCTGAAAAATATAAAGACACTATCGAGCATGTCATACAAAAAGGGAATACTCCTGCGGGAATGCATATCTCCATTTGTGTAAAGGAAATTTTGGATTTTTTACAGATCCGGCCGGGACAGACCGGATTGGATGCAACGCTCGGCTATGGAGGACATTCCACAGAGATGTTAAAATGTTTAGAGGGCAGGGGACATTTGTATGCTTTAGATGTTGATCCGATTGAAATCGAAAAGACGAAAAGGCGGTTAGCAGAGCGTGGATTTGCAGAAGATATATTAAGCATTAAGCAGATGAATTTTGCAAATGTAAAAGAACTGCTCCCGGAGTCAGGAAAGTTTGATTTTGTGTTAGCAGATTTAGGAGTCTCTTCAATGCAGATCGATAACCCGGAGAGGGGATTTTCCTATAAATTTGACGGACCACTGGATCTGCGCCTTGATCCGCAAAAAGGAGTTCCGGCAAGTGAGCGTCTGCGTGAGATGAGCAGAGATGAGATCGCAGGTATGCTGATAGAAAATGCGGACGAGCCTTATGCAGAGGAGATTGCAAAAGCAATTTCCATACAGCAGAAAAAGAAGCCGATCAGGACAACGACGGATTTGCGGGAAGTGATAGAAAAAGCACTGACTTTTTTGCCAAAAGCCGAGCAGAAAGAAGCAGTGAAAAAGTCATCCCAGCGGTCTTTTCAGGCACTTCGGATTGATGTGAACAGTGAATATGAAGTGTTAGAGAGCTTTTTAGAAAGCCTGCCGGATATTTTAGCACCGGGTGGCAGAGTGGCAATTCTGACATTTCATTCGGGAGAAGATCGTCTGGTAAAAAAATCATTCCAGCGTTTTTATAAAGAAGGAATCTATGAAGATATCGCAAAGAATGTGATCCGCCCAAGTGCCGAAGAATGTAACCGAAACAGCAGGGCACATTCCACAAAAATGCGCTGGGCAATCAGAAAATAGAGAAAACATAAGGAGGAAATGCCAATGAGAATGTACGATCTGATTCTCAAAAAAAAGCAGGGAAAAGAATTAAATACAGAAGAAATTAACTGGATGATAAAAGAGTTTACCGAGGGCAGGATCCCGGATTATCAGATGTCGGCAATGACCATGGCAATCTGTTTTCAGGGTATGGACAAAAGGGAAACTTTTGATCTGACCATGGCAATGCGTGACAGCGGAGATGTACTGGACTTAAGCCGTATTGATGGGATCAAGGTCGACAAGCACAGCACCGGTGGCGTTGGAGATAAAGTATCGTTAGTGCTGACACCGATCGTTGCATCCCTTGGCGTTCCGGTAGCAAAGATGAGCGGAAGAGGGTTAGGACATACCGGAGGAACGATCGACAAACTGGAATCGTTTTCGGGATTTTCCACGGAAATATCGGAGGAAAAATTCATTGACAGCGTCAATACCATAGGAATCGCAATTGCCGGACAGACAGCAAACCTTGCACCGGCAGATAAGAAGCTTTATGCACTTCGGGATGTTACGGCAACCGTAGATCAGATGTCTTTGATCGCAAGCAGCATTATGAGTAAAAAATTAGCATCCGGGGCAGATGCCATTGTGTTAGATGTCAAAACCGGAAATGGTGCATTTATGCAAAAAGAAGAGGATGCGATCGCACTTGCAAAAGCCATGGTAGATATTGGCAACCGGGCAGGAAAGCAGACCGTAGCCGTTATTACGGATATGGATGAGCCGCTTGGAAATGCGGTGGGAAATGCCTTAGAGATCAAAGAAGTGATCGATGCATTGCACGGTGACGGGCCGGAAGATCTGATGGAAGTCGTTTATGCATTGGGCACACAGATGTTATTGCTTGCAAAACGGGCAGAGGATGAAGAGATTGCAAGAAATCTGATCACAGAGTCCATACAGGAGAGAAAAGCCCTGAAAAAATTTGCAGAATTTATTGAAAACCAGGGCGGAAACCGTGAAGAAATCCTGCATCCGGATATGCTGCCAAAGGCACGTTATGTCATTCCGGTCTTAGCAGAAGAGGAAGGCTGTATTGAGCGGATCTTAGCACAGGATATCGGGATTGCCTGCATGACCTTAGGTGGTGGCAGGGAAAATAAAGAAAGTACGATCGACCACGGTGTCGGGATCATTTTAACGAAAAAGATATCGGATACAGTAAAAAAAGGAGAGACCTTAGCACTGATCCATGCAAATTCCAAAGAAAAAGCGGTGCTTGCATCCGGTCTGGTAAAAAATGCATACCAGATCGCAAAAGAACCGGCGAAAAAAGCTCCGATGGTGAAGTGTATTATCCGCGAATAAACAACTTGTTTTTTCCATATAGTAGACTATGAAACATAACAAGTTAAAGTCCGTCAAACAGAATATGGTAGAAACATTAGAACTCCCAAAGGATCTGATGTATGGAGATTCCATCGTGACGATTACCGGCAGGAGAGAAGTTCTGATAGAAAATTATAAAGGTATCTTAGAATATACCGGGGAATATATCAAAATCCAGACGAAAAACGCAAAACTGACCGTCTATGGAAAAAAGCTGAGCATTGAATATTATACAAATGAAGATATGAAAGTTGTCGGATTTGTAAAATCAATAGAATATGAGGCTTAGAAATGACTGTGTTATTACGATATCTATCCGGTTATGTCTGTGTGGAACTGACCGGTTATGCAACCGAGCGTTTTTTAAATCTGTGCACAAACCATGATATCAATCTCTGGAACATGGATCATAAAGAAGATACTTATACCTTTTGTATGAGTTTAGAAGATTTTCGGAAGATCCGTCCGATGGTAAGGAAAACAAGGACAAAGATACGGATTACAAAGAGATGCGGATTGCCATTTTTTTTGTACCGCTATCGGAAAAGAAAAATGTTTTTATTAGGACTTTTGCTCTGTGTCGGCATTGTCTATGCTTTTTCATGTTATGTCTGGAATATTGAGATCTGTGGCAACTCCACCCTGTCAGATGATACGGTTTACCGCTATTTAGAATCGGAGAAAATCCGTGTCGGTACGGCAAAAGGAAAGGTAGATTGCGAAAAATTAGAGGCAAAGATCAGGCAGCATTTTTCAAATGTCATCTGGACATCGGTGCGTTTAGAAGGAACAAAGCTGACCGTGGATGTAAAAGAAAATCTGATCACACAGGAACCACAGGAAAAGCAGGAGACCGAAACGGAAGAAGCGCAGGATTTAGTAGCAGACAAAGATGCCGTGATCCTAAGTATTGTCACAAGAAACGGTACACCGAAAGTCAAAGCCGGTGATAAGGTAAAAAAAGGAAAAGCACTGGTCTTAGGAAGGATCGACATCTATAATGATGCAAAAGAGATTGCCGGCTATCAGTATTGTAAGGCAGATGCAGACATTGTTGCACAAACGTCCTATCCCTATCGTTATGAAGTTCCAACGCTGGTACAAAAAAAGGCATATACCGGAAAAGAGAAAAAACGCTATTCTTTCTGGTACCGCAATAAATACATAGGTCTTTATCAAAACGGGATTTCCTATCGGTTTTATGACAAAGAGAGTGAAAAAGAGCAACTCTGTGTGATGGAGAATTTTTATCTGCCATTTTATATCCAGACCGATATTTACCGGGAATACCAGATGAAGAACCATAAGATAGATAAAAAAGAAGCAAAGAAAATGGCGGCAGACAATTTAGAACTTTTTCTTTCAAAATTAGAAGAAAAAGGACTTCAAATTATTGAAAAAAATGTTATGATGGATAAGGAGAAAAATAGTTATATATTTCAGGGCACCGTTTTGACGAAGGAAAAGTTAGAATCCTATCGGGCAACAAAACAGTTAGAAGTGCCAAAAGAAGAAGGAACTGTAGAAAATGAATCTGAATGAGGAAATCTTTGACATCCCGACAGAACATATGGCAAATGTGTTTGGCGGATGTGATAAAAATATAAAGAAAATTGAGCGTGCCCTGCATGTAACGATCGCTGTCCGAGAGGGAGGAATGAAGATCCTTGGAGAAGCAGCAAACGTCAAGAGTGCATCACGGGTATTTATGGAGTTAGTGAACCTGAGTAAACGTGGCAATGAGATCACCGAACAGCAGGTGGATTATGCCTTAGATTTAGCGGCAAAGCAGGAAAATGTAGGTGTGATGTCAGAAATGGATGATGACCTGATCTGTCATACCACAGCAGGAAAACCGATCAAGCCAAAGACTTTAGGACAAAAAGCCTATGTGGATGCGATCCGCAAACAGATGGTTGTCTTTGGAATCGGACCGGCAGGAACCGGAAAGACCTATCTTGCAATGGCGATGGCAATTACTGCATTTAAAAATGAAGAAGTGGGACGTATCATACTGACAAGACCGGCAATCGAAGCCGGAGAAAAGTTAGGATTTTTGCCGGGAGATCTGCAAAGCAAGGTGGATCCGTACTTAAGACCGTTGTATGATGCACTCCATCAGATCATGGGAGCAGAGAATTTCCAAAAGAATATGGAGAAGGGATTGATCGAGGTCGCTCCGCTTGCCTATATGAGAGGACGGACACTCGATAACGCATTTATCATATTAGACGAGGCGCAGAATACGACTCCGGCACAGATGAAGATGTTTTTAACACGTATCGGATTCGGTTCAAAAGTAGTCGTAACCGGAGATGCAACGCAAAAGGATCTGCCAAAGGGTACTACATCAGGACTGGATGTAGCACTGAAGGTATTAAAAAAAGTAGAAGGCATTTCCATCTGTGAACTGACGAATAGTGACGTAGTGCGTCATCCGCTGGTACAAAAAATCGTACAGGCATATGATGCTTATGAAAAAAGAGAGTCAAAGGATAGTAAGAATAAAAGGAAAAGGACACGCACATGAAAGAAGAACGTCTGGTAAAAAGAAGAGTAGTGCCGGTAGTTATCCTGACGGTTCTGACACTCCTGTTTACGTTCTTAATGGCTATACGAAATACCATGCCGTTAGATGAAGTGGTGGTACTGTTCTTTTTAGATTTGATATTTTTAGCGGTATTTATCTATTTTTTAGAAGAAGAAAGACTGTTAAAACAACTTCCGACAGAGGAATGTAATGATTTTAAAAGTATAGCTGTTGTCTATGGATTGGGACTTGTGGCATTCTATATAAGCTCTTATCTGCCGGATTACAGCAGTTTTTCCTTTTGCTTTGCGGCTGCAATGGCTGTAGTGGCAAACCGGGAAATGGCACTCAGTACAGGAATTTTTCTAAATCTCCTTGCAGCGTATACGCAAAACTGGGACATCCATGTGCTGATGGCATCCGTTTTGCTGCTCTTATTGGGAACGATGTTAGCGTTGGCAGGAAAAGAGAAACATTTGCATTTATGGGTGCAATTTATATCATTTTTTGGTACAATAGTCATAGTAGCATCCTGTTACTATGCACAGGACTTTATTATCAAAGGCAGAGTGTTTGTGCTTGCCGCAGTCACCGGTGCTGTGAATCTGTTATTTTTAGAGATTCTGACAAGATCTTTAGAACCTGATGTGCAAAGAACCGGGGAAGAACACTATTTAGAACTGCTCAAAGATAACTATCCGTTAGTAAGGTCTATCCGGCGTTTTTCAGAGATGGATTATTCCCATGCTTTGCGGGTTTCGGAGATTTCCGGTGAATGTGCAGGGAAGTTGGGATTAAAAGAGAATCTCTGTCGGGCAGCGGGATTTTATTATCGTATCGGACGTATGGAGGGAGAGCCTTATACGGAGAATGGGGTGTTGCTTGCACAGAATGCCTGTTTTCCGGAAGAACTGATACAGATATTAAGAGAATATAATGGAGAACTGATGGCGATTTCCACGAAGGAATCGGCAATCGTACATATGGTAGATAAAGTGGTGACAAAGTTAGATCTGTTAGATAAAGAGACTTTTTCTACTACCTGGAATCAGGACATGGTCATCTATCAGACCTTAAACGAGAACTCGGCAACAGGAATTTATGATGAATCGGGACTCAGTATGAATCAGTTTCTTACGATACGGGATTTTTTGGTGAAAGGAGATCATCTTTTTGACAGTAACAATCGAGAGTGAGACAGAAGTCCCATTTGATTTTGAATATGAACAGACAGCAAGAGAAGTCATTGCACAGGCAATGGATTCGGAAGAGTTTCCCTATGAGGCAGAGGTCAACCTGCTTTTAGTGGATAACGATATTATACATGAGCTGAATTTAGAACACCGGGGAATTGACCGGGCAACTGATGTGTTGTCTTTTCCGATGTTAGATTATCAGGAAGCCGGGGATTTTTCAGCTATCGGAGAGGAACAGGAATGGAACTGCAATCCTGACACCGGGGAGATTCTTTTAGGAGATATCATTATCTCTGTTCCAAAGGTGTTAGAACAGGCCAAAGAATACGGACACAGTCCGAAAAGGGAATTTGCTTTTTTAATTACGCATAGTATGCTGCATCTATTCGGTTACGATCATATGGAACCGGAAGAAGCGGCAATTATGGAAAATAAACAGGAAAAAATTCTGGAGGTTCTTGGAATTTCCAGATAAATAAGGGAGGAACTACAATGAAAAAACGCATGATGACGTTTTTGTTAGCAGTGAGTGCTTGTGCACTGTTAGCAGGATGTGGAAAGGACACTGCTCCGAAAAAAGACACATCCGCAAAAAAAGAGACTACAACAAAAAAAGATGACAATCATGACAACGATGCAAAGAGCCCGTTGACAGGTGAGTGGATCGATGCAGAGTTAGCAGGAAAACGTCCGGTTGCCGTGATGATCAGTAACATTAAGGATGCACTTCCACAGTATGGTACAAAAGCAGCAGACGTGATCTATGAATGTCCGGTAGAAGGCGGGATCACCAGAATGATGGCGATTTATCAGGATTATTCAGGATTAGAGAGAATCGGTTCCGTAAGAAGCTGCCGTCTCTATTTCCCGAAGATCGCAAATGAGTTTGAAGCAATTTATGTTCATTTTGGACAGTCTGATTTTGCACTTCCATACTTAGATGGTGGAAAGATCGATAACTTAAACGGTATCAAATCCGAAGGAAGTACAGTATTCTATCGTACAGATGATAAGAAGCCGCCACACAATGCATTTACCAGTGAAAAAGGAATCAATGCAGGAATCAAAAAGAAAAATTACGAAACAAAGTTATCTGCTGATTACACAGGACACTATACCTTTGCAGAGGATGGCAAAGAAGTGGAGCTGACAAACGGAGAAGATGCTGTTGTAGTACAGCCTGGTTACAGCGTAGATAAACCTTGGTTTGTATATGATAAAAAAGAAGGCGTTTACAAACGTTATGAGTATGGTGCAGAGCAGAAGGATGCTGCAGTAGGCAAACAGATTACCTTTAAAAATGTGATCCTTCAGTGCTGCAGCTGGCAGTATGAGAGTGATAAGTATACCTTAAACATCGACGTGAACGGCGGTGGTTCCGGTTACTATATCACAAATGGAAAAGCAATCCCGGTAACATGGAAAAAAGATTCAACAAATGCTCCGGCACGTTATTACGATGCTGACGGCAATGAGATTACCATGAATCAGGGTAAGACATGGGTCTGCGTACTACAGGATTCTTATGCAGACAAGATTAAGTTCTACAGCAGTGAAGACGACTTTAAAGCTGCAAAATAATTTTGAGGTTTTTTTATGGGCAATAAGAAAAAATCAGAGTCCGGCTTTTTAATACAGGGTTCGATTTTAGCAATTGCTTCCATTATCAGCCGTATCATAGGGCTCCTTTACAGGGTCCCTTTGACGGCGATCATTGGAAACAACGGAAACAGTTATTACAGTTGTGCATATGAGATTTATAGCATGCTGCTTTTGATATCCTCTTACAGTCTGCCGATGGCAGTCTCAAAGCTGGTATCAGCAAGAGTGGCAAAGGGCGATTTTAAGAATGCCTTTAAAGTATTTAAAGGGGCATTCTTATTTGCTGTCTGCTCGGGAATTGTGGCAATGCTGATCGTGTTCTTTGGCGCAGAGATGATCACACGTCTGATGAAGACACCGCTTAGTATCTTTGCACTGAAAGTCTTAGCACCAACGCTGGTGGTTATGGCGGTATTAGGCGTTATGCGTGGATTCTTTCAGGGACTTGGAACGATGATGCCAAGTGCAGTTTCACAGATCATAGAGCAGATCATCAACGCAATTGTCAGCGTGTGGGCTGCATATCTGTTAGCAGATTATGGAAACAAGGTCGGTGCCGTACTTGGAAACGGTGAAGATTATGCAGCAGCCTATGGTGCAGCGGGCGGTACATTAGGTACAGCCTTAGGTGCCGTATTTGCATTGCTGTTTTCGATTTTTGTATTTGCAACGTATGTTCCTGTTTTTAAAAACAGGATGAACAACAGCAGAACGAAAAAGAACGAAAGCTATGGTTCCATTATGCGTATCCTGATCATGACGATCGTACCGGTGCTCTTAAGTACAACGATTTACAATATCAGCTCTGTGATCGATCAGGGAATCTATAAGAATGTTGCACTGTTACAGGGAAGTACGAATCGTCAGATGGATGAGCTTTGGGGAATTTTTTCGGGAAAATATAAAGTCCTGATCAATGTACCAATCTCCATCGCTTCTGCAATGGCTGCTTCCTGCGTTCCGAGTCTGGCAGCCGCCTATGCAAAAAAGGATGCCAAACTGGTAAGAAGCCGTATCAATTCGTCCATTCGTTTTATTATGGTCATCGCATTTCCGTGCGCGGTAGGAATCGGCGTATTGGCATCTCCGATCATGCAGCTGTTATTCGGGGACGGAGGCAAAGAAATCGAACTGATGCTTCGGATCGGAGCCGTATCTATCGTGTTTTATTCTCTGTCGACGTTAACGAATGCATTATTGCAGGGAGTAAACCGGATGCAGGCACCGGTAAAAAATGCGTTGATTGCGTTAGTACTGCATATTATCGTTCTGCTTGTCTGCATGTATGGACTGAACCTTGGTATCTATTCCGTGGTCATCGCCAATGCGTTTTTTGCACTCTTTATGTGTACTTTGAACAGACGCTCGCTCAAAAGGTACACAAGATACCGTCAGGAGGTTGGAAAGACATTTATCGTACCGGCAATTTCCTCGGCGATCATGGGTGTCGCAGTATTTTTTGCCTATGATGCACTGCATAAGCTGATTCATTCGAATGCGATCTCCACAGTAGTATGCATCGCATTAGGAGGAGTTGTCTATATCGTATGTCTGTTCCTGTTCAAAGGGTTTTCTGAAGAGGAACTTATAAACTTCCCGAAGGGAGCAACGTTAGTGCGTATTTTTAAAAAATTGCATTTACTGCGATAAACAGAATTATCCTGGTATAAAAACAAAAAATAGCGTGAATACTGTTTGGGGTGATATTATGACGAAAACAAACCGTATTCGCGCTTCTTTTATTTTAGGAGCAGCGATCCTTACCGGAGCAGGCTGTCTGTGGAATGCTTCTTTAGAGACGGCTCCGGAAAAAAATGAAGAAAAAAGCAAACCAAAACAGGAAGAGATGAAGGAGACCTCTGGCAGTGAGACTCCCTATGAATATGTCGTAGTCAATGACAATGGATATCTGACGGTGTATCAGAAAGACTTAAAGACCGTGTATTTCCAGACCGATATTCCGTATGCGGAATTACACACCGAATTGCAGAAAAAGATCGATCAGGGCTACCTGATACAGGATGCAGAAGAACTGTATGACTTTTTAGAAAATTATTCTAGTTAAACAGGACAGAATATGATATAATTCTCCCTAAAGGGAGTGTGATAAATTTGAAGACAAAAGAGAAAAAAGAATCATCTTTTTTGAATAGGCTGTTTACAGGTGTTTCACTTGTATATCTGTTGCTTGGTATACTGCTGATCGTGCTACCGGATCTGCAGATGGAATATGTATGTTATGGGATCAGTGTTGTGCTGGTCATAATAGGTATCATTCTGATCGTAAAATATTTTTTAGAAGAATCCTATAAGAATCTGAACCAGTATGGATTTTCCATTGGAGTCTTTTTAGTCATTATCGGAGTCTGCACACTGGTCAAAAATCAGGAGATGGCAAAGAGCTTTCAGCTCTATATCGGAGTCTGCATCCTGTTAACTGCCATTATAAAATTGCAAAATGCCATGGATTTAAAAGCATTAAAGGATCGGACCTGGGGAGTCATCTGTGTTGTATCCTTAGTGATCGTAGTATGTGCGGTTCTCATTATCATGAATCCGTTTTCTGACCGGAACTATGAGATTGCACTTACATATTTCAGTCTGTTATTTGACGGAATCATCAGTCTGTTCAGTTATCATTATCTGGCATTCAGAATCCGCCAGAAAGAGAAAAAGAGCCGTGTCAGAAAAGAGACAAAGGAGTTTGCCGAAAAACAGGAACTGGAATTTTCAGATGCACCGTCTATGGATGAGAGTACAGAACCGGAAGATTTACAGCAGACAACGGACAATGCGGGCAGTACAGGAGATGAATGGGAATTAGAAGAAAAAGAGCAGGAAGATGACAGCGAACAAGGAGATATCCATGTATGATGTAATTGTGATCGGCGGAGGTGCTGCGGGTATGATGGCGGCAATTGCGGCGGCGAGAGAAAAAGCATCCGTTCTGATCTTAGAACATATGGAACTCTGCGGAAAGAAAATCCTTTCTACAGGAAATGGAAGATGTAATTATACAAATAAAATGCAGGGCATCGAATACTACAGAGGCGATGACCCTGCCTTTGTATTGCCGGCACTCGAACAGTTTGGATGTGAGCAGACGATCCGTTTTTTTCAGAGTATCGGGATCGAACCAAAGGAAAAGAACGGCTATGTCTATCCAAGAAGCATGCAGGCGGCTTCCGTGCGGGAAGCACTTTTGTTAGAACTTCGCAGACAGAGGGTAAAAATCGAATTAGGATGCGGAATCCGACAGATATTACCGAAAAAAGGAAGTTATGAAATTTGCACAAAAAATGGCAATTTTCATGCAAAAACCTGCATTTTAGCGACCGGAGGAAAAGCGGCAAAGCATACGGGAAGTGACGGAAGCGGATTCCTATATTTAGAACCACTTTCTCATCATGTCATAGATTTAGTGCCTGCACTCACGGGTTTGCAGGCAAAACCGCCATTTCCTAAGAACCTTGCAGGAATCCGTGCAGAAGCGGAAGTGAAGCTCTTTGTGGAAAATGCACAAATTGCATCGGACTTTGGAGAAGTTCAGATGACCGCAGAAGGGATATCAGGGATTCCGGTGTTTCAGGTCAGCCGGTTTGCCGCAAAGGCGCTTGTAAACGGGAAAAAAGTGTGTGCAGAGGTGGATTTTTTTCCGGAATATGATTCTTTAAACGAATTAGAAGAGTATCTGACCGGGCGAATGAACAGGATGAGAGATCGGACGATCCGTGAGGCATTAGAGGGACTGTTAGCAGACAAGCTGATCGATACCGCACTAAAAGAGATCGGTCTTTCTTCTAAGAAGCAGGCAGGCGACTGTACAAAACAGGAGGTTAAAGTACTTGCTAAGTATTTAAAGCAGTTCACTTGTGAAATTATGAGCACACGCAAATTTGAACAGTCACAGGCAACTGCCGGAGGGGTGTCAACGCAGGAGATCTGTGCTAACACAATGGAGTCCAAATTATGTCCGGGACTCTTTTTTGCGGGAGAAGTGATCGATATTGATGGAATGTGTGGCGGCTATAATCTGCAATGGGCATGGACAAGCGGCTATGTTGCAGGAACGTCCGCGGCGAAAAAAGCAAGGCAGTCAGAGTCAGGAAAGGGACAGAAATGATTCGGATACAGCAGTTAAAAATGCCCTTATCTCATAAGAGGGAAGATATCATAAAAAAAGCAGCAAAACGCTGCAAGATCAAACCGGAACAGATATTAAATTTAGAAATTGTCAGACGATCGGTGGATGCCAGAAAGAAAAGTGAGGTCTGCTATGTTTATACCATAGACCTTACGGTCGAAAATGAAATCGGAATTCTGAAGAAAGTTAACGATAAAAATATTATGTTGACTAATCGAAAGAAATATCAATTTCCAAAGGCAGAAGTTTCACAAAAAGAAACAAAATATCGCCCGGTGATCATTGGTGCCGGTCCGGCAGGACTTTTTTGTGCCTATGAACTGACGAAAGCCGGTTATGCTCCGATTTTATTAGAACGTGGAAAATGTGTGGAGGAGCGTACCGAAGATGTGAAGCGTTTCTGGGAGAGTGGTGTGTTAGACACAGAGTCGAATGTGCAGTTTGGAGAAGGCGGGGCCGGTACTTTTTCCGATGGAAAGCTGAATACATTGGTCAAAGACCGTTTTGGACGAAGCCGTCATGTCTTAGAGACTTTTGTGGAATTTGGGGCAGATGCAGCAATTTTATATGATGCAAAACCGCATATCGGAACGGATGTTTTAAGTCAGGTGATCGCAAATATGCGTGCCTATTTATTAGAGCACGGGGCAGAGATCCGTTTTTCGACACAGGTTACGGATTTTTTAGTGGAAGATCAGAGATTGCAGGCAATTCGGTTAAATCATGACGAATGGATGAACATCGATGCGGTAGTTTTAGCGATCGGACACAGTGCAAGAGATACGTTTGAAACACTGCAAAAACGGCAGATTCCAATGGAAGCAAAGGCATTTGCCGTTGGTTTTCGTGTAGAACATCCACAGGATATGATCAATCATATGCAATATAAGGGGGCAGATATGCGTTATCTAAGCCCGGCTTCTTATAAATTGACCGCTAATTTTGAGAACCACAGAGGGGTCTATTCCTTTTGCATGTGCCCGGGTGGTTATGTGGTAAATGCATCTTCGGAAGAAGGCAGACTGGCAGTCAATGGGATGAGTTACCATGACCGTGCCGGAAAAAATGCCAATACGGCAATGATCGTATCGGTAACACCGGAGGATTTTCCGGGAAAAGATGCATTAGCAGGTGTGGTATTTCAAAGGGAGCTTGAAAAGAAAGCATTTGCAATGGGAAACGGAAAGATACCGCAGCAGCTCTATGGCGATTTTGTAAAGAAACGCATCAGTTCTGAGTATGGGGGATTTGCAAGCTGTACCAGAGGAAAGACAGCATTTGCACCACTGCATGAATTGCTGCCACAGGAGCTGACAGAGACTTTTATCCGCGGCATGGAACAGTTCCCAAGGTATATCGAGGACTATAACCGTTATGATGCGATCTTATCGGGAATTGAGAGCCGTACCTCTTCTCCGGTCAGGATCTGGAGAAACGAGGAGTTCGAGAGCGAGATCAAAGGGTTATATCCCTGCGGAGAGGGCGCGGGATATGCAGGCGGGATCATGTCGGCAGCTATGGATGGGATCAAGATCGCTGAGATGATCGCAAAGCAGTATGCACCTGTAAAATAAGATGAAGATTAAAGAAATGAAAGGAAATAAAAAGTGGCAGAATATTCACCAATGATGCAGCATTATCTGCAAACCAAAGAAGAATACCCGGATTGCATCCTGTTTTATCGTCTTGGCGATTTTTACGAGATGTTTTTTGAGGATGCCAAAATTGTATCAAGGGAGTTAGAGCTGACCTTAACGGGAAAAAGCTGCGGACAGGAGGAACGGGCACCAATGTGTGGAGTGCCGTTTCATGCCTATGAAAGCTATATGAACCGTCTGGTGGCAAAAGGATATAAGGTTGCTATCTGCGAGCAGATGGAAGACCCGAAACAGGCAAAGGGAATGGTACGGCGAGAGGTGATCCGCGTGGTGACACCGGGTACCAATATCAATGAGCAGGCATTAGACGAGGGAAAAAATAATTATATCATGTGTATTGTGTCTTTGTCAGACCAGTTCGGAGTTGCAACGGCAGACGTTACCACCGGTGATTTTTTTGTAACAGAGGTGGACAGCAAAAGAAGGCTTTTAGATGAGATCTATAAGTTTTCGCCGACCGAAGTGGTCTGCAATGAAGCACTGTTTATGAGCGGATTAGATATCGACGACCTGAAGAACCGTGTGGGCATTGTCCTGTATTCCCTAGAGCACTGGTATTTTGACGATTCCCTCTGTGAGAATACATTAAAAGAGCATTTTCGGGTCAACTCTTTAGAAGGACTTGGACTTGCGGATTTAGAATGCGGAATGATCGCATCAGGTTCTCTGCTAAAATATCTCTATGAGACACAGAAAAATTCCTTAGAACAGATTTCCGCGATCCATCCGTATACGACCGGAAAATTTATGGTATTAGACAGTTCGACCAGAAGAAATTTAGAACTGGTAGAAACATTGCGGGAAAAAGCAAAGCGGGGTTCCTTACTCTGGGTGTTAGATAAGACCAAAACAGCCATGGGAGCCAGGATGTTACGCTCTTTTGTGGAACAGCCATTGATTGAAAAAGAGGAGATCGAGGGACGGTTAGATGCCATTGAGGAGCTGATGCAAAGAGCGATCGACAGAGAAGAACTTCGGGAATATCTAAACCCTGTCTATGATTTAGAGCGACTCTTAACAAGGATTACATATCAGTCAGCAAATCCAAGAGATCTGACGGCATTTAAAAGTTCGATCGGAATGATCCCACATATCCGGGGGATTTTATTAGAATTGCAGTCAAAAGAGATACAGGGGATCTGTGAGGATATGGATACCTTAGAGGATCTGTATACATTAATCGATGCAGCTATTGAGGAAGAACCGCCGATCACGGTCCGCGAAGGCGGCATCATAAAAGACGGTTATCATGAAGAGATTGACCGTCTGCGTGAGGCGAAGAGTCAGGGAAAGAACTGGCTTGCCGAATTAGAGGCAAAGGAACGGGAAAAGACCGGGATCAAGAATTTAAAGATCAAGTTCAATAAAGTATTCGGCTACTATTTAGAGGTAACGAACTCCTTCAAAGATTTAGTGCCGGATTATTATACCAGAAAACAGACCTTAACCAATGCAGAGCGCTATATCACACCGGAACTCAAAGAGATGGAGGATATGATCTTAGGTGCGGAGGATAAACTGGTACAGTTAGAATATGAGCTGTTCCGTGAGCTGCGCGAGCAGATCGCAAAAAATGTGGTCCGTATCCAGAAAACAGCAAAGGCATTGGCAAAGATCGATGTGTTTGCCTCCTTGGCACTGATTTCCGAACAGAACCACTACTGCCGTCCGTCATTAAACCAGAATGGCAGGATCGATATTAAAAACGGCAGACATCCGGTGGTAGAAAAGATGATAAACAATGATATGTTTATTGCAAATGACACCTACTTAGACAATCAAAAGAACCGTATTTCCGTTATTACAGGACCGAATATGGCAGGAAAATCCACTTATATGCGTCAGACGGCATTGATCGTTTTAATGGCACAGATTGGATGTTTCGTGCCGGCGGAAACAGCGGATATCGGCATTGTAGACAGGATTTTTACAAGGGTCGGGGCATCGGATGATTTAGCATCCGGTCAGAGTACCTTTATGGTGGAAATGACGGAGGTTGCAAATATTTTACGAAATGCAACCGGCAACAGCCTGCTGATCTTAGATGAGATCGGGCGTGGAACGTCTACCTTTGACGGACTCAGTATTGCCTGGGCGGTCGTAGAGCATATCAGCAATCCAAAACTCTTAGGTGCTAAGACACTGTTTGCAACGCATTACCACGAATTGACAGAGTTAGAAGGAAAGTTAGACAACGTCAACAATTACTGCATCGCAGTCAAGGAAAAAGGCGATGATATCGTATTTTTACGAAAAATCGTCAAAGGCGGGGCAGACAAAAGCTATGGTATCCAGGTTGCAAAATTAGCAGGAGTGCCGGATTCTGTCATTGAGCGGGCAAAAGAGATTGCCGAAGAACTTGGTAGACATGATATCGTAGATTTTACGGAAATATTGAGCAATAAAAAGAACTCAGCAACAAAGAAAAAGAAGGAACATTTAGATGAGGTGGACTTAACACAGATGTCCCTTTTTGACGCTGTCAATGACAATGATATTATAGAAGAATTAAAAGAGATTGACGTTGGAAACCTTACGCCGATCGAAGCATTGAACAAATTATATGAATTACAGAATAAGATCAAAAACCGCTGGTAAGAGTGAAAGATGCTGTTTTTTTACATCGGACGAAGAAAAGACGATCCATATAAGTTTGTGAAAAAGATAACGAAGAAGAACAGAAAGGAGTCAGCATGCCGGGAATACATTTATTAGAGCAGTCAACCATTGATAAAATTGCGGCAGGAGAGGTTGTAGAGCGGCCGTCTTCCGTAGTCAAGGAACTGGTGGAAAATGCCATTGATGCAGGGGCTACGGCAGTCACTGTTGAGATCAAAGATGGAGGAATTTCATTCATCCGTATTACCGATAACGGATGCGGTATTTCCAAAGAAGAAATACCGATGGCGTTTTTGCGCCATTCTACCAGTAAGATCAAAACCGTAGAAGATCTTTTGCATGTTACCTCATTAGGATTCCGCGGAGAGGCACTTTCGAGTATTGCGGCAGTTTCACAGGTGGAACTGATCACAAAACCGGCAGATGCCCTGACCGGAAGCCGTTATCTGATCGAAGGCTCAAAAGAGGTGAAGTTAGAAGAAATCGGTGCGCCGAACGGAACGACCTTTTTAGTACGCAATCTCTTCTATAACACACCGGCAAGACAGAAATTCTTAAAATCAGCACAGACCGAAGCCTCTTATATCAGCGATTTTATGGAGCGGTTAGCATTATCCAGACCGGATATCTCCTTTCAGTTCATATCCAATAACCAGCCAAAGCTAAATACTGCAGGAAACGGCAACTTAAAAGATGTCATTTATCGGATCTACGGCAGGGATATTGCGATGAACCTTTTAGAAGTCCATACGGAATGTGAATTTATGAAAGTGGACGGATTTATCGGAAAACCCGTGATATCGAGAGGAAACCGTAATTTTGAGAGTTACTTTATCAATCAAAGATATATCAAAAGCAGTCTGGTGGCAAAGGGCATTGAGGATGCCTATAAACTGCATCTGATGCAGCATCAATATCCATTTACCGTCTTACATCTGACCATGGACGGAACGCTTTTAGATGTCAATGTCCATCCGTCGAAGATGGAACTTCGGTTTTCCGATGGAAAAGGAGTCTATGAATTCCTATATGAGAGCTTGAAAGAAGCATTAGAGCATAAAGAGTTCATACCGGAGGTCAGTGTGGAAGATCAGGATTCGTTAAAAAAATCACAAACTACCACACAGCCAAGGGTAAAAGCACCGGAACCATTTGAAACCAAACGTGTCGAAAAAGAACAGAATAGATCAGAACAAAGCAAGGAAAATAATAAGGACAGAATACTGCCAGAACAGGAAAAGAACCTCCCAGAGCAAACGAAAGCCATCCCGGATGAAAACCCTGACAAAGAAATGGCTGCAATAGAGAATCTCCCCCTGACCGGGGAACAGCTTACTCTGCGTGAAATGCCGGAATATGGCGGACAGTTCTTAACACAGGAGGCGAAAGCAAAGCACCGGATCATCGGACAGGTGTTTGATACCTACTGGCTGGTACAGTTTGAAGACAAGCTGTTTATCATCGACCAGCATGCAGCCCATGAAAAAGTCCTGTTTGAACGAACCATGGCAAGCCTTGAAAAGAAAGAATATACTTCCCAGCAGCTTTCCCCGCCAATGGTAGTGAGCCTGAATATGCGGGAAGAACAACTGTTAAAAAAATATCTTTCCGAATTTGAGCGTCTCGGTTATGAGATCGAATCCTTTGGCGGCAAAGAATATGCAGTCTGTGCCGTACCGGGTAATCTGTATTATTTAAACCAGCAGCAGCTTTTTATCGAGATGTTAGATAACTTAAATGAAGAGAGCGGTGCAAAGACCAGTGATGCGATCATTGAAAAGATCGCAACGATGTCCTGTAAAGCGGCAGTCAAAGGAAACCAGCATCTGCAAAAAGCAGAGATGGAGCATCTGATCGAGGAACTGCTGACCTGTGAGAATCCTTATCAATGCCCACACGGAAGACCAACGATCATATCCATGAGCCGTTATGAGTTAGAAAAGAAATTTAAGAGGATAGTGTAATGGAGACAGAAAAGAAACCATTGATCATACTGACAGGTCCTACCGCCGTTGGAAAAACCGACTTGTCGATCGCATTGGCAAAAGCCGTAAACGGAGCAGTGATCTCAGCGGATTCCATGCAGGTTTACCGCTACATGGATATCGGTTCGGCAAAAATCAGCAAAAAAGGAATGCAGGGCGTACCTCATTATCTGGTAGATGAGTTCATGCCGGATGAGGAATTCAACGTAGTAAAATTTCAGGAATATGCCAAACGCTATCTGAAAGAAATCTATGAAAAAGGCCAGATTCCGATCTTAGTCGGCGGTACGGGATTCTATATCCAGGCAGTGTTATACGATATTGATTTTACCAGTGAAAGAGAAGATACGGCATATCGGGAGCAGTTAGAGCAGCTTGCAAAAGAACATGGAGCAGAATATCTGCATCAGATGTTAGAAAAAGTCGATGCAGCATCGGCAAAAGCCATTCATCCGAACAATGTAAAGCGTGTGATCCGGGCATTGGAGTTTTATGAAAAAACAGGACGGACAATATCTTCCCACAACGAGCAGGAAAGAGAAAAAGAAAGTCCCTACAATGCGGCATATTTTGTATTAAATGATGACCGGAATGAAATCTATAGACGTATTGATCAGCGTGTGGATCAGATGATGCAGGCGGGACTTATCGAAGAGGTCAGACGATTAAAAGACAGGGGCTACACCAAAGACATGGTATCCATGCAGGGATTGGGATATAAAGAAATCTTAGATTATTTAGACGGAAATACCACCTTAGAAGAAGCAGTATATATCTTAAAACGGGACACCCGCCATTTTGCAAAACGCCAGCTTACCTGGTTTCGCAGAGAGCGTGAGGTGATCTGGGTAGAAAAAGAAAAATTTTCACATGATAACGAAAAAATACTGGACTTTATGAAAAAAGAACTAACGGAAAGAGGAATATTATGAGCATTCAAAATGAGGCAGAAACAATCATCACACAGCAATACCTAAAAATGGGGATCCAAAAAGAAGTCTATGATTTTGGACATTCGATAGAAGCAGGCTTAAAAGAACGGTTTGAACAGATCGATAAAATGGCAGAGTACAATCAGTTAAAAGTCATCCACGCCATGCAGAAAAACAAAGTCAGTGCGGAGTGTTTTAATCAGTCCAGCGGTTATGGCTATAATGATTTAGGACGTGATACCTTAGAGAAAGTCTATGCAGATGTATTTTGTGCCGAGGATGCGTTGGTACGCCCGCAGATCACCTGTGGAACACATGCATTGGCATTGGCACTGATGTCAAATCTGCGTCCGGGAGATGAGTTGCTTTCACCGGTGGGAAAACCTTACGATACATTAGAAGAAGTCATCGGGATACGTCCATCGAAAGGCTCACTGGCAGAATACGGAATCTCTTACCGACAGGTGGATTTATTAGAGGATGGTAGCTTTGACTTTGAAAATATCAAAAAAGCGATCAATGACAAGACAAAGTTAGTGACGATACAGCGTTCAAAGGGATATCAGACCAGACCGACACTTTCCGTAGACAGGATCGGGGAACTGATCGCTTTTGTCAAAAAAATAAAGCCGGATGTCATCTGTATGGTGGACAACTGTTACGGAGAATTTGTAGAAGAAAAAGAACCGATCGAGGTAGGGGCAGATATGATCGTCGGTTCTCTGATCAAAAATCCGGGCGGCGGACTTGCACCGATCGGCGGCTACATTGCCGGAAAGCGGGAGTGTGTGGAAAATGCAGCTTACCGACTGACCTCTCCGGGACTTGGAAAAGAGGTAGGAGCTTCCTTAGGAGTCATCCAGTCCTTTTATCAGGGCTTGTTTCAGGCACCGGTGGTTACGGCAGGCGCATTAAAGGGAGCTATTTTTGCGGCAAATATCTATGAAAAACTCGGATTTAACGTAGTTCCGAATGGAAAGGAATCCAGACATGATATCATTCAGGCAGTTACATTGAACTCGCCGGAGGCACTCTGTGCATTCTGCGAAGGAATCCAGACGGCGGCACCGGTCGATTCCTATGTTACACCGGAACCGTGGGATATGCCGGGCTATGATGCACAGGTCATTATGGCAGCAGGAGCTTTTGTGCAGGGATCTTCCATTGAACTGAGTGCCGACGGACCGCTAAAACCACCTTATGCAGTCTACTTCCAGGGAGGACTGACCTGGTACCATGCAAAACTTGGAATTCTTTGGTCTTTACAAAAACTTTATGAACGAAACCTTGTAGACAAGAGCAGGATGTGCTAATATATTCTGTGTGTAATTTTTACGGAGGAAGTTTACATAAATTGCCACGTTGAGAGAGCGGAAAGGAATTTATGACAAAACATGAGACTGTAAAAGAATTGCCGGATACGGAACAACCATATGAGAAATGTTACACGCGGGGAGCGGAATATCTCTCCGATGCGGAACTGCTTGCCGTTATCCTAAGAACCGGGACAAATGGTATAAGATCCATCGAACTTGCTCAGAATATTTTAAAGATCCATGATAAGGGGCTTTTAGGACTGTATGACCTGAGTAAAGAGGAACTGTTACAGATACCGGGGATCGGAAAGGTCAAAGCGATACAGTTAAAATGTATTGCAGAACTGAGCAAGCGGATCAGCCGTCTTTCCTTACGGGAGGGGGTAACATTAGAATGTGCGGAGTCCGTAGCGAACTACTATATGGAACAGCTCCGACATGAGACGAAAGAGGTTTTGTTAGTCAGTCTTTTTACCGGAAAGGGGAGACTGATCACAGAACAGGTGGTTTCCGTTGGAAGCATCAACAGTTCCGTTGTTTCGCCAAGAGAGATTTTTTATACGGCAATCATTCATAATGCAGCATATCTGATATTGCTGCACAACCACCCAAGTGGTGATCCGACGCCAAGTGAACAGGATTTCAAGGTCACAGAGCATTTAAAGATCTGTGGCAAGTATATGGACATCCAGCTTGCGGATCACATCATTATTGGAGACAATCAATATTACAGCTTTCGAGAAAACAGACGATTATAAGTCAAAAGGGAGAAATACAATGAGCAATACATTCGGAATTGATTTAGGCACCTGCAATGTCAAGGTTTTTTGCAAGGCAACAGGAAAGGTCCTGAACGAAAAAAATACTATCGCGATTGTGAACAAAAATCAGATGTATGCATATGGAGATCAGGCATATGCCATGTATGAAAAAGCACCGGAGAACATCAATGTAACATTTCCGGTGATCAATGGTGTTATCGCAGACTATGCAAACATGCAGACGATGATTTTTGAATTTTTAGAAAAATATTCCAAGGGAAAGGTGCGTGGAGCAGAGTTTGTCGTTGCCGTACCAACTGATATTACAGAGGTCGAGAAAAAGGCATTTTTTGACATCTTTGCAAAGAGCAAGGTAAAACCAAAAGGCGTGCTTCTCTGCGAAAAACCACTTGCAGATGCCGTTGGATTGGGAATTGATGTCAACGAGCCGACCGGTGTCATGGTTGTGGATATCGGAGCAGATACAACAGAGATTTCCGTCATGTCATTAGGCGGACTGGTACTGAGCGACCTGCTTCATTTTGGAGGAAACCGGATTGATGAATCCATTATTTCCCATCTGAAACGTACCTACAGTCTGGTAATCGGACAAAAGACCGCGATGACCTTAAAAGAGAAGTTAGGCTATGGCGTACCGGGTGCAGAAGACAGCATGGTGATCGTCGGAAGAGACTTAGTCAGCGGACTTCCGGTGGAGAGAGAGATTTCAACCGAGATTGTCTACGAGGCGATCAAAGATAACCTGAACTCTATCTGCAACTCCATCAAGATGATCTTAGAAAAGACGCCGCCGGAGCTTGCAAAAGATATTATCCATTCCGGAATTTATATTACGGGTGGAAGCTCTAAAATACATAGACTTGATGAACTGTTTACGGAAATCACCGGAATCAAGGTCAACTGTGCCGAAAATCCGGAGGAGACGGTAGTTCAGGGTCTGAATAAAATTGTTTCAGATGAAAAATATAAACGTCTGACCTTTACAATGAAAACAAAGATTTATAAATAGAGGCATTTATGAAGCGTAAAAAGAACAAAAATTCTTTTCCTGCAAGATATCTGCTGTTAGTCCTTTGCGGAATCTGCCTGATCGTCATGTTTTTAGCATATTCCGTGGGCGGTACTTCCGGCGGACCGTTAAATTCCGTGGCAAGTTATATTTTTGTTCCAATGCAGAAGGGAATCAATTCGGTAGGTACATTTTTTTCGAATAAATCCGACCGTTTTCAGACCTTAGAATCTGTGATGGACGAGAATACAAAGCTGAAAGAGCAGGTAGAAAAGCTGTCCACAGAGTTAAATACCGTCAAGTTAGAGCAGTACGAGTTAGAAGATTTGCGGGAATTGTATAAACTGGATCAAAAATATCCAAATTATAAAAAAGTTGCGGCAAATGTCATCGGAAAAGACAGTGGCAACTGGTTTAACGTCTTTTTGATCGACAAGGGAAAAAAAGACGGAATTGAAAAAGATATGAACGTTATGGCAGGAAACGGTTTAGTCGGAATTGTCATAGATGTAGGACCGCATTATGCAAAGGTGCGTTCGATTATTGACGATACCAGCAAAGTCAGCGGAATGGTGTTATCGACTTCCGGCAACTGTATTGTAAACGGTGATCTGCAGGCGATGAATGACAACTGTGAGATTACCTTTAAGAATCTGAAGGATGCAGATGACAAGGTAAAAAAGGGTGACCAGGTGGTTACTTCTTATGTCAGTGATAAGTTCTTACAGGGAATCCTGATCGGTTATGTAAGTGAGACCGAAATGGATTCTAACAATATCACCAAATCGGGAACGATTACCCCGGCAGCCGATTTTGAACATTTGCGTGAGGTGCTCGTCATCTTAGATAAGAAGACGGACGCAACTTCAGATACGGAGAAATAAGGATGAGAAGAAAAATTTCAGTCATACTGATCGTAGTTATATGTTTTCTGCTGCAAAGTACACTGTTTTCAGCATTGTCCTTTGCATCAATATCCCCCAATCTTCTGATCGTAGTGGTTTCTTCCTTTGGTTTTATGCGTGGAAGAAAAGAGGGAATGTGGATCGGACTTTTTTGCGGAGTATTAATGGATATCTTCTTTGGGGAGATTCCGGGATTTTATACTCTGCTATATCTGTTGATCGGGTATGTGAACGGAATGTTTCGGAAAGTTTTTTATCCGGATGATATCAAACTTCCGATGATCCTGATCTTAGGAAGTGACTTCGTATTGAATTTAGCAATTTATCTGCTTCGTTTCCTTCCAAGAAAAAAGATCCATTTCGGGTACTATCTGTTCCATATCATGATACCGGAGATGGTCTATACTTTAGTAATTACAATCGCACTTTATTTTATAATACTGAAGATCAACAGACACCTCGAAACAATTGAAAAAAGGAGTGCAGCAAAATTTGTTTGATAAGATAAAAGAAGTCTTTGCAAATATATTAAAATCCAGAATTTTAGTATTGACGATCATCATGTGCATTTTGTCATTCCTGTTGCTTTGGCGGGTGTTTAACCTGCAGATTATCAATGGTCAGGAGTATTTAGACAATTATACCTTAAAAATTGAAAAAACGAGGGATTTAGCAAGCACACGAGGCAATATCTATGACAAAAACGGAAAACTCTTAGCATACAATGAACTTGCTTATGCCATTACTTTAGAGGATAACGGAGTCTACAACTCCAGAGCGGAACGAAATAAGGCACTGAACAAGGAACTCTATCGTCTGTTAAAAGTTTTAGATAAGAATAAAGACCAGATCAGGAATGATTTTTACATCAGTTATTCCGAACGGGATGGCTATCAGTATACGGTTTCCGGTACGACATTAAAACGATTTCTTGCTGACATTTACGACCACAAATCGACAGATGATCTCAAGTATAATAAGACCTTAGGATACAATGAAGCCGAGGCAACGCCGGAACAGGTCATGGAGTATCTCTCCTCTGATAAGCGTTATGGTATTTCAGACAAGTACAGTGCTTATAACCGTTACCGGATCCTAGTCCTGCGCTATGCCATTGCACAGAACAGCTATCAGAAATTTGTCCTTACGGTCTTAGCAACCGGTGTCAGTGACGAGACGGTAGCATGGGTCAGTGAGAATTCCGATACCCTGCAGGGAATGTCTGTCAATGAAGAGACTGTCCGTAAATATAATGACAGTAAATATTTTGCACATATCATTGGCTATACCGGACAGATTTCCGTAGATGAATATAAGGAACTGTCGAAAAAAGATAAATCCTATTCCCTTACCGATGTGGTGGGAAAATCAGGAATTGAGCAGGTCATGGACAAAGAACTGCAAGGCGAAAAGGGCTATGAAAAGATCAGCGTAGACAACCTTGGAAAAGTGGTAGATGTGATCAAACGCAAAGAACCGACGGCGGGAAATGATGTCTATTTGTCCATTGATGCGGATTTAACGAAAGCGGTTTATGATCTGTTAGAGCAGGAGATTGCAGGAATCGTATACTCGAAGATTGAAAATATCAAAGAGTACCATTCCACCGGTTCGGCATCCGATATCAAGATTCCGATCGATGATGTATATTTTGCATTTATCAATAACGGAATGATCGACACTTCGCATTTTACGGAGGATGATGCAAGCGATACAGAGCGTACCGTATACAGTGCATATACCTCAAAGGAAAGCTCGGTACTTTCAAGAATGGACAGTCTGCTTTCCGGCAGTGCCAATACACCGTTTGGCGAACTCGGCGAGGAAGATCAGGATTATATCACAGAGCTGATCAAACGCCTGAAATCCAATGGCGTACTCGACAACAGTGCGATTGATACATCAGATGGAACTTATGTAAACTGGAAAGAGGGAAAGATTTCCTTGAATGAATATCTGAATTATGCAATTTCTAAAAGCTGGATCGATATCAGTAAATTTACCGTAGAAGAAAAATATTCAGATTCCGAAGAAATTTTCCAGTCGCTTACTGCTTATATCTTAGACGACTTAAAAGAGGATTATAATTTCAGTAAAATTGTCTATAAGTACATGATTCGCCAGAATATGATCAGTGGCACACAGCTTTGCCTGATCCTCTATGATCAGGGCGTACTTGAAAAGGACGAGGCACAGATTGCGGCGTTAAGCAACGGTTCTGCGAGTGCATACAATTTTGTCAGAGAGAAGATCAAGAGTCTTGAGATCACTCCGGCGCAGCTTGCATTAGACCCATGCTCCGGTTCCTGTGTTGTTACAAATGTTAAGACAGGAGAATTGTTAGCACTGGTTTCCTATCCGGGCTATGACAATAACCGTTTGGCAAATTCCGTAGACAGTGAGTATTACAGCTCGTTAAGCAATAATCTGTCCCTGCCGCTTTATAATCATGCAACACAGCAAAAGACGGCACCTGGTTCTACCTTTAAAATGGTCAGTGCGGTTGCAGGTCTGACGGAAGGAGTTATTTCCATTGGGGAGCATATTACGGATAAAGGACAGTTTGACCGTTTTGCAAACGGACCAAAATGTTGGATCTATCCAAGTTCCCATGGAAGCATCAATGTATCAGAAGCGATCCGGGATTCATGTAACTATTATTTTTCCGAGGTTGGTTACCGCTTAAGTTTACAGGGCGGCACCTATAACGAAGAAAAAGGTTTAGAAAAGATTAAAGAATATGCATCGCTGTTTGGATTAGATTCCAATACCGGAATCGAGATACCGGAGAGCAAACCGGAGATCGCAACCGAATATCCGGTTACGGCAGCATTTGGACAGAGTAATCATAACTTTACAACGTCAGAACTGGCCCGTTATGTAACAACGGTTGCAAATTCGGGAACACTTTATAAAGAAACACTGTTGAAAAAGGTCTGTGACCCGGATGGAAAGACGATCAAAGAGTATGGACCTACCGTAGAAAACCAGTTGAGTGAAGTTTCCGGTTCTACATGGGATGCTGTTCATTCCGGTATGAGAATGGTGATTTCCACACTGGATGCATTTAACGGAATGGGCGTAGAGGTAGCCGGAAAGACCGGTACTGCCCAGCAGGTACAGACACGTCCAAACCATGCGTTGTTTGTAGGATATGCACCATATGCAGATCCGGAGGTATCCATTGCAACGCGTATTGCGTATGGTTATACTTCCCATAATGCAGCAGATGTTTCAGCACAGATTTTGAAATACTATTTCAAACTTGCAAGCGAAGAAGAGCTGTTAGACGGAACCGCAGAAGATGTGGGAAACTCTGCAAATGCCGTTACCGATTAACAGTATGAGGAGGGATTGCATGGAACAACAGGTGATCTTAAAAAGTAACCGTTATGGCATCAATCTGATTCTCAATGAGAATCTGCCCTTTGAAGAGTTACTGGATGCAATTATTTTAAAGTTTCATGAGTCAGATAAGTTTTTTAAAAATGCCAGTATCGCGATCACTTTTTCCGGCAGACACCTGTCTACGGAAGAGGAGATACGTATCATAGATGCCATCACGGAACAGACGAGTATCCATATTATCTGTGTGTTAGACAGTGATGAACAAAAAGAACTGGATACGAAAGCACAGATTGAAGAATTTTTAAGGCGTCAGGAGGAAAGCACCGGACAGTTTTATAAAGGGACACTTCGTTCCGGACAGGTCTTAGAGTGTGAATCCAGTGTCGTGATCGTCGGAGATGTGAATCCGGGGGCAAAGATCGTAGCAAGGGGAAACATTGTGGTCTTAGGAAGTTTAGACGGCAATGCCTATGCCGGAGCAGCTGGAAATTCGGAATCATTTGTGGCAGCGCTGCATATGAATCCGATTCAGATAAAAATTGCCGATGTCATTGGCAGAAGCGAAGATAAGAGTCCGTTAGAGAGATTACGCGGACGGAAAAAACAGCTAGAACCTCAGGTAGCATACATAAAAGAGGAAGCCATTTGTATTGATGTCATGAAAAATGGAATGTTTGAAAACTTTTATTAAGCGGAGGTTATAATGGGTGAAGTAATCGTAATAACATCAGGAAAAGGCGGTGTGGGCAAGACAACAACGACTGCTAACATCGGAACAGGTTTGGCACAGATGGATAAAAAGGTCATATTGATCGATACAGACATTGGCCTTAGGAACTTGGATGTTGTTATGGGATTGGAAAACAGGATCGTCTATAATCTGGTAGATGTGATCGAAGGAAACTGTCGTTTAAAGCAGGCAGTCATCAGGGATCGGAAATATCCGAACCTCTATCTGATACCTTCAGCACAGACGAAGGACAAGACAGCCGTCAATCCGGAACAGATGAAAAAACTCACCGAAGAACTGAAAGATGAATTTGATTACATATTGCTGGACTGCCCCGCAGGAATTGAGCAGGGATTTTTAAATGCGATCGCGGGTGCGACAAGAGCAATAGTAGTGACTACTCCGGAAGTCTCAGCAATCCGGGATGCAGACCGTGTGGTCGGACTTTTAGAAGCAGCCGAGATGGAACAGATCGAACTGGTGGTAAACCGTATCAGGATCGATATGGTCAAACGGGGCGACATGATGTCGTTAGAAGATGTCTGTGAAGTATTAGCAATCGAGCTTCTAGGAGCAGTGCCGGACGATGAAGCCATTGTTGTTTCTACAAACCGGGGCGAACCGTTAGTTGGAAGCAGTGCAATGGCAGGTATCGCATACAGTAATATATGCAAAAGGATTTTAGGATATGACGTGCCTCTTATGACTTTTGAAAATAAAACAGGATTTTTTTCAAAAGTATCAGGTTTATTTAGAAGATAGGAGGCAGGCATGGGAATCTGGGATTTATGGAACAGGAAGAGTTCCAAAGATTTTGCGAAGGACAGGTTAAAGCTGTTGTTAGTCTCTGACCGGGCAGGCTGTTCTTCAGAAGTAATGGAACTGATGAAAAACGATATTATCTCTGTGATATCAAAATACATGGAGATTGATGAAGAGGAACTGGATATACAGATTACAAAGACGGAGTCGGAGGACCATCGGGGAATGATCCCTGTCATGGTGGCAAATATTCCAATCCGTGATATCAAGCATAAAGGAAATTAAAGGTGTTATGTTAAAACAGTACAAACTCAAAGATTATGATTTTCGTCTGGTCGCCTATGTGGTGGTGTTGACCATCATCGGAATACTGGTGATCGGAAGTGCAAACAGCTCGGTACAGGGGAAACAGATCCTTGGTCTGGTCTTAGGACTGATTACCATGGTGGTGGTCTCGCTGATGGACTATGAGTTTCTTCTGCGGTTTTCGTGGATATTTTATTTTATTAATATAGTCCTTTTGACACTGGTATTGATTATGGGTGACAAATCAAAAGGTGCTACCCGTTGGGTGGAGATCGCGGGAATCCGCTTTCAGCCGTCGGAGTTAGGTAAGATTCTTTTGATCCTGTTTTTTGCATACTTCTTTGCAAAATATCAGGAGAGTGTCAATCGTCCGAAGGTTCTGATCGGTTCTTTTATCTTAGCGGGAATTCCACTGGCACTGATAAAAAAAGAGCCGGATCTGTCCACAACGATCGTGACAGCACTGATCTTTCTTGTACTGTTATTTATGGCAGGACTCAGCTACAAATTTATTGCGACAGTCCTTGCTGTTTCCGTTCCTTCGGCAGCAATCTTTTTAGCGTTGATCCTGCAGCCGGATCAGAAGATTTTAAGGGGTTATCAGTATAAAAGGATCATGGGATGGCTTCAGCCGGAAAAATATGCAGATGATGCTTACCAGCAGCAGAACTCCATTATGGCGATCGGTTCCGGGCAGTTGTTGGGAAAAGGACTCTATAATACCGATGTCAATTCCGTAAAAAACGGTAATTTTATTTCAGAACCACAGACAGACTTCATTTTTGCGGTAGTTGGAGAGGAAATGGGCTTTTTAGGAAGTGCATTGATCATAATTTTACTCTTACTAATTACCATAGAATGTATTATAATAGCTAAAAGGGCAAAAGATTTATCGGGAAGACTGCTTTGCTGTGGAGTCGCAGCATTGATTGGATTTCAGAGTTTTGTAAACATCTGTGTAGTAACCGGACTGATGCCAAATACCGGTCTTCCACTTCCTTTTGTAAGCTATGGACTGACTTCTTTAGTATCATCATTTATTGGTATCGGGTTAGTCTTAAATGTCGGGTTACAACCTAGAAAATATGGATCGGGGGAACGTACTTCATGAATATTGGGCTGATCGCACATGATGCAAAGAAAAAACTGATGCAGAATTTCTGCATCGCATACAGGGGGATTTTATGTAAAAATGATCTGTATGCCACGGGAACGACAGGACGTCTGATCGAAGAAGTGACAAATATAAACATTCACAAGTATTTAGCGGGACATTTAGGCGGTGTCCAGCAGTTAGGGGCGCAGATATCAGCAAACGAGATCGATCTGGTGATCTTCTTAAGAGATCCGTTGACAAAAAAAGCACACGAACCGGATGTTGCCCTGATAGCACAGCTTTGTGATGAACATAATATTCCGTTAGCAACAAACCTTGCGACAGCGGAGCTTTTGATCAGAGCCTTAGAGCGAGGAGATTTAGACTGGCGTGAAATGTATAAGTAAAAGAAAAAAAGCAGCTGCACTGCTTGGAGTATTTGTCATCGGACTTACCGGCTGCACCTCAAAAGAAGTTGTATTGGAAAATGCCTATGATGTCTGTGACACATCTGCAAAATACGGCATCACGGAAAATGGGGCATCCCAGTCGGCAGAATTCTTTGCAAGGGATTTAGTCGTAACCGAGGATGAGAACCTTGGTTTAGAAAAGACAACCGAACGTGTGGCAGAGGCGGCAGGCGTATTTTTGACTTCCAAAAAAGAAGCCGTATATAAAAAGAATATTTTTGAAAAACTTTATCCGGCGAGCACGACAAAAATACTGACCGCATATGTTGCCTTAAAAAACGGCAATTTAGACGATGTAGTAACCGTCAGTGCCAATGCAGCGAATCAGGCGAGTGATTCTTCGGTCTGTGAATTAAAAGAGGGGGATAAGATCACCTTAAGAGACCTCTTATATGGTCTGATGCTTCGCAGCGGAAATGATGCGGCAGTTGCGATCGCTGAGCATATCAGTGGAAGTTCAGAAGAATTTGTGGTGTTGATGAATGCGGAGGCAAAAGCATTAGGTGCGACCGGTTCGCATTTTGTAACACCGAACGGACTGCATGATGAGGAACACTATTCTACCGTATATGATATGTACCTGTTTATGAATGCTGCGGTGAAAAATGAAACATTCTTAGAAATCATTAAAAGCAGCCATTATACAGCAAATTATACGGACGCTGCCGGAAATCCGGTAACGAAAGAATGGGACAGCACAAATAAATACTTAATGGGAACAGAACCGATACCGGAAGGAGTGACGGTCATTGGAGGAAAAACCGGCACGACCGGAGAAGCGAAGTACTGTCTGGTGCAATATAATGAGAACACAGCAAAAGAACCGGTGATCTCGATTGTCCTGAAAGCAGACAGCCGTGATAATATGTATCTTTTAATGAGTGAAATGTTAAAGAATTTTGCGAATTAATGTTGTATTTTCCGACGCGATATATTATAATTATTTTAAGAAAAATCATCGTTGATTTTTGAATTGTATGAAATTTTCTGAGAATCAGGATGATTTTTAAAATTTATTGGTTCGGGAGGAAATGCCATGGTAGAGATTATAGCTGGAGAAAAGGGTAAGGGTAAGACAAAACATCTGTTAGACAGAGTCAACGGAGCAGTTCCTGGTTCTAATGGAAATATCGTATATCTGGACAAGAGCCAGAAACACATGTACGAGTTGAGCAACAAAGTTCGCCTCATCAATGTGAAAGATTATCCGATTGAGGACTGCGATGAATTTATCGGATTTATCTGTGGAATCATTTCACAGGATCACGATTTAGAAGAATTGTACTTAGATAGTTTTCTTACCATTGCGAACATAAAAGACGATGAGTTTGAGCATGCCGTTGAAAAACTGGATTCTATCAGTGAAAAGTATGGAGTGAAAATGACACTCAGCGTTTCAATGAATGAAGCAGATTTTCCAGAAAAAGCGAAATCAAAAATCATTATTTCTCTATAATGAGTAAACCGTGAATTTATAATCGCCTTAAGGGTGCAGAGGTCATCCTTAAGGCAATTTTTATGGCTGTGACATGGCATTTACCGGCTTGAGATTTTATAAGTTTTACTTCAAAAATATTGTGAAAAAAGGGGCTTGATGGTACAATATTTTTTGAAGTAATTTTAGAAAGGCAGCAGCATGAAAAAAAAGAACAAAAAAGTTGTCAGATACAGAAAACCACTCCACATCAACATCGGAGTGATCGTATTTGGCATTATTTTGATATATCTGGTATTTAATCTTTTTTTCTATTTTACAAAAAAACATATTTCTGTCTATGAGGTCAATCAGGGAACGATTGCAACCAATCATACATATCGCGGGTTGATCTTAAGAAGTGAAGAGATTGTCGGCTCTGCCGGTGAGGGCGAAGTGACTTATTTTCTAAAGGATGCTTCTAAAGCCGGAACGAAGACACCTGTTTACAGTTTAGACAGTACAGGCAGCGTATTAGAAAAAATGGATGATGAGAAAAAGGACGGGGATTTATTTACAAAGGACAATTATTTAGAATTAGAGAATACGGTGCAGTCTTATACCGGAAGCTATGACAGTCAGAATTTTTACAGTGTCTATGCATTTAAAGATGAAATGGAAGCAAATATGATGGAGATCCGGAATGTCAATGCACTGAATGCTATTAAGGAAAAGACAGATACTTCCTCGCTGCAAATGCAAAATGCCATCAAGCCGGGCGTAGTGGTATATTATACGGATGGTTATGAAAATGTCAAGACCGACACCTTGACAGAGGCATCTTTTGATGAGAACCAGTACAAAAAAGTGAATTTGAAAGACCAGACGACGGTCGGAAAGAATGTTCCGGTTTATAAACTGATCACTGATGAGAACTGGAATGTTATATTTAAGATATCTAAGGATTTAGCAGAAAAATTAAAGGACGATAATACGGTGGAGGTACTGTTTAAAGATGATGGGAATACAATCTGGGCGTATTATGACATTTTGACCATTGATAAAGAACCTTATCTGAACCTGAAACTCCGTACCTCGATGATCCGGTTTGCAAACCAGCGGTTTATTGATATTGAGCTGCTTTTAGATGACGCAAAAGGATTAAAGATCCCAAATTCGGCGATTACTACCAAAAAATTCTTTACCGTTCCAAAGGAATATTTTGTAAAGGGAAAAGGCTCAAATAAAGAGGGTCTGATCGTTACGGGAAAGGACAAGAATACGACTTATATTACACCGGAGATTTTTTACGAAAAAGACGGTATGTACTATATTGATGATGAGAATGTAACGTCCGGAACAGTGATACAGAAGAGTGACTCGAATGAAACCTATACGATTCGTCAGACTGCAAAGCTGAAAGGCGTTTACAATATTAACAAGGGGTATGCGGTGTTTAAGCAGATCGACATACTCTATCAGAATGAAGAATATGCCATTTTAAAGCAGGGAACCGATTACGGTGTTGCCCTGTATGACCATATTGCCTTAAAGGGAAATACGGTAAAAGAGAATGATCTGATTCATTAAAGGAGTGATTTAAAAATGCTAAAAGAAAACTTAGAAGAAGTAGAAGAAAAAATTGCCAAAGCGTGTGAGCGTGCAGGCAGAGCACGAGAGGAAGTAACCCTGATCGCGGTCAGCAAGACAAAACCGGTAGAGATGTTACAGGAGATCTACGATGAGGGAATCCGTGATTTTGGCGAAAATAAAGTACAGGAACTGACAGAAAAATATGAAGTTATGCCAAAAGACATGAAATGGCATATGATTGGACATCTGCAAAGAAATAAAGTAAAATATATTGTGGACAAGGTAACACTGATCCACTCCGTGGACAGTCTGCGTTTAGCAGAGACGATCAGCAGGGAGGCAGAAAAAAAAGGCGTTACGGTTCCGATTTTAATTGAGGTCAATATTGCAGGGGAAGAGACAAAATTTGGACTGTCCTCTAAGGAAGAAGTCATTTCTCTGACCGAACAGATCGCCGCATTACCGAATCTGTCTGTCAAGGGACTGATGACGGTGGCACCGCCGGCCAAAGATCCGGAGGAAAACCGCCCGTTTTTCCGTGAAATCAGGCAATTATCTGTTGACATAACAAATAAAAACATTGATAATGTAAGTATGGAAATCCTGTCAATGGGAATGACAAATGATTACACCGTAGCCATTGAAGAAGGTGCTACCATGGTCCGGGTTGGAACCGGGATCTTTGGAGCAAGAGACTACAGTAAAAAATAAGTTAGGAGAAGAGACATGGGAGTTTTAGATAAATTTTTAGATGTGATGAAATTAAATCCGGATGATGATGACGATTTCTATGATGATGATTTTCTTGACGATGAAGAAGACGAAGAACCGGTAAGAAAATCCGTATTCCGTAAGAAATCAGACGATGATGCGGATGATATGTTCAATGATCAGAAGGATCGTACTTCTAAGACAACACCGAAGCTGACACCGATCCGTGGTGGAAAGAAAAGCCCGCATAGCAATATGGAGGTCTGCGTGATCAAACCGACTTCGGTAGATGACGCAAGAGAGATTACAGAGACCTTGTTAGATAACCGGACCGTGGTACTCAATGTAGAGGGCTTAGATGTCGATATTGCACAGAGGATCATTGATTTTTCTTCCGGTTCCTGCTTTGCGATCAGCGGAAACCTGCAGAAGATTTCTAACTATATCTTTATTATTACACCACCGGGTGTAGAAATTTCAGGAGATTTTTTGAATCTGATGGATACGTTTGATTCATCATCGATTCAGACTGACTTTTAAGCAATGGGAAATGAACAGGATTTATTACAAAAACGTTTTATAGATTTATCCAAACAGGCAAACAGAAAGGGAATCGTTATTTATAGCGATTTCCTTAATTTGAGTGAACAGAATCTTCTTTCCGTGACAAAAGGAAAGCTAGAGACCTCTTATGAATTGTCCGGAGGACACGAATATGCGGAAAGAAAGATCGCGGCATTCTTGCCGGTCGATTTAGGCTATGAATGGGAATATCCGCTGATCTGTTTAAAAATCCGGCCGGCATATCCGAAATTTGCGGATACACTGACACACAGGGATGTCCTTGGTGCAGTGATGAATTTAGGATTAGAGCGGGCGAAAATAGGAGATATCCTCTGTCAAAAGAACGATTACTATCTGTTTTGTAAAGAAAATATGGCAGATTATCTTACCGAGTCACTTCAAAAGATCAAACATACACTTGTCACGGTGAATGAGGTGGATTCCCCACAGGACAGTATCCAACCGGAATTTATTGAAAAAAGCGGGATTATCAGCTCGAATCGTCTTGACAGCATTGTGGCATGTCTGATCGGCTGTTCTAGGAACGAAGCCGTAAAATTGATCCAGAGCGGTAAGGTCTATGCCAATGGATTAGAGATTCTGCACAATACTTATACCTGTAAGGAGGGGGATGTCCTTTCCGTGCGTTCCCATGGAAAATATATCTTCGATTCCTTAGCGGGTGAGACAAAAAAGGGTAGACAAAAAATTAAATATAGAATATATAGTTAGGAGAAACACTTATGAAACAAGGAGAAAACAGACTTTCGGTGTCATATGACGGGGAATGGATCTATGATATCGTCTTAGAATCCTCTTATGGACAACTTTTAGATGCACTTGCTCCGGTTTTGAAAGGCCGAAATAAAAAGAATGTCAAAATATGTATTGTAACGGATTCGAACGTGGCAAAAATATACCAAAATGAAGTTGAAGAAATCTTAAAATCCAGATATTCCACTGTAAAAACCTTTATTTTTGAATCTGGAGAAGCAAATAAAAACCTGAATACAATCGAAAAATTATATGAATATTTAATAATTAACCATTTTGAACGCAATGATTTGCTGATCGCACTCGGTGGCGGAGTTGTCGGTGACATGACCGGATTTGCGGCAGCGACCTATTTAAGAGGGATTGATTTTGTCCAGATACCGACAACACTCTTAGCACAGGTGGACAGCAGTATCGGCGGAAAGACCGGTGTGGACTTTGCACAGTATAAAAATATGGTGGGAGCGTTTAACCAGCCCAAATTAGTTTATATGAATTTGGATGTTTTAAAGACACTTCCAAAGGAACAGTTTGCTTCCGGTATGGCAGAAGCATTAAAATCCGGTCTGATCAGGGATCAGGAATATTTTACATATCTGTGTGATGAGATAAAGGCGATCCAAAGTCTGGAGCAGGAGGCAATCTTACGCACGGTATCAGGAAGCTGTAAGATCAAACGGGAAGTGGTGCAGAATGATCCGAAAGAAAAAGGAGAACGTGCACTGTTAAACTTCGGACATACGATCGGACATGCTATCGAGAAATTATCGGACTTTACCTTATATCATGGAGAGTGTGTAGCACTTGGAATGGTTGCAGCCGCTTATATTTCCTTTAAATCAGGGAATATTTCTAAGGAAGATTTAGAAAAGATTGAGCATATTATTTCCGCTTATAATCTTCCTATACGGCTTAAAACAGCAAAAATGAGTGCTGATGATGTCTTAGCTGCAACGAAGTCAGATAAGAAAATGGAGGATGGACGCGTAAAATTTGTTTTATTGCATGCGATCGGCGATGCCTATATCAGCAGAGAAGTGTCCGATGAGATGTTATCAGACGGAATCCGGTATGTGCTGCAGTAAAAAGAAAGGAACTATGGAACGATGAGTCAAAATACAGGAAAGAAATCGTTGGGATTTCATTTGATTTTCTGGTTAGGAAGCGTCTGTTTACTGCTTTTAGACCAGTGGACGAAATATTTAGCCTGCATCCATTTAAAAGACCGGATTCCGGTATCTGTGATAGAGAATGTATTTTCTCTGCAATATTTAGAAAACCAGGGAGCTGCCTTTGGGATTTTGCAGGGGCAAAAAGTCTTTTTTGTTCTGATCACATTGGTGTTTTTGTTCCTTGTATTCTGGATCTATCATTGTCTGCCGGCAGATCGGCGTTTTTATCCGGTCTATGTTACAATGATGCTTTTATTGTCCGGTGCGGTTGGAAATTTTATTGATCGTATTTTTAGGAATTATGTGGTGGATTTTTTCTATTTTGAACTGATCAATTTCCCGATCTTTAATGTGGCAGATATTTATGTGACTTGCGGAGCGGCACTGTTCTTTATCGTGTTTATCTTTGTATACAAAGAAGAAGATGTGAATGAGATGGGCAGATTGCTCTTTCCGTGGAAGAAGAAAGATAAAAACGGAAAATAAGAAATAACCTGTTAAGAGGATTGGAATTTTATGGAAAAACATTGTTTTACAGCAGATATAGAGCATGAAGATCAAAGGATTGACCGTTATCTGACAGAAATGCTGCCGGAACAGTCACGTTCCTTTTTTCAGAAGCTGATCAGGGATGGCTTTGTAATAGTAAACCATATAATTGTAAAGGTTAACTATCGGCTAAAGACCGGAGATGTTATAGAAATTGACATTCCGGATGCCGTACCAACCGAAATTGTACCAGAAAACATCCCATTAGATATTCTTTACGAAGACGATGATCTGTTAATTGTTAACAAGCCGAAGGGAATGGTTGTCCATCCGGCTGTCGGACATTCTACGGGAACTTTGGTAAATGCGATCATGTATCATTGTCAGGGAAACTTATCGGGGATCAATGGCGAGATCCGTCCGGGCATTGTACACCGTATTGATAAGGATACGACGGGTTCTCTGATCATTTGTAAAAACGATGAGGCACATCGTAATATTGCAGAGCAGATCAAGGAACATTCTGTGACCAGACGTTATGTGGGTGTTGTAGCCGGTACGTTTTCAGAAGAAAGCGGTACGGTGGAAGGTGCGATCGGAAGGCATCCGAATGACCGCAAGAGAATGACGATCAATGAAAAAAACGGAAAACCTGCAGTAACTCATTACCGTGTCCTTCAGACCTTAAAAGGCGCTTCTTTTATGGAATTTGAGTTAGAGACCGGACGCACACATCAGATCCGCGTCCATATGGCAAGTATTTCCCATCCGCTGCTGGGCGATACGGTTTATGGCAACTCAAAAAATCCGTACAAGTTGCAGGGACAGGCATTACATGCGCGGACCATCGGATTTATTCATCCGACTACCGGCGAATATATCGAAGTGTCTGCACCAATTCCGGAATATATGACAGAACTTGTGCGTAAATTGAGTTGAAAATTCTGATTATTTCCGAAAAAACTATACAAATATCGTAAAATAGTATATAATACTCTTAGAAAAAGGAACGTTTCCTTTGAACGAAAAGAAGGGTGGGATGGCTATGAGTAACTTTGTAATTACCATTGGTCGTGAATTTGGAAGTAACGGAAAGAAAATCGGCGAAGAGGTTGCAAAGCGGCTTGGAATCAAATGCTATGATAAGGAATTATTATCATTAGCAGCAAAAGACAGTGGATTTTGTGAAGAAATCCTAGAAAGTAATGATGAAAAGCCGACGCGCAGCTTTTTATATTCTTTGGTTATGGATACTTATTCCATGAATCATTATTCTACAGCACCGTTTTTGGATATGCCTTTAAATCAGAAAGTCTTTTTAGCACAATATGAGGCAATCCAGAAAATTGCCGGCAGGGAATCCTGTGTCATTGTTGGACGCTGTGCAGATTATGCTCTTCATAATCATGAAAAATGCCTGAATGTATTTATCCATGCAGATAAAGATGTCCGCATTGCAGAGGTGTGCAAACGAATGGATATCTCCGTAAATAAAGCAAAGGACATGATCCAGAAACAGGATAAACAACGTGCAAGTTATTACAACTATTACAGCAATAAAAAATGGGGAGATTCCAGAAACTATCATCTGACCTTAGACAGCTCCGTGCTTGGTATTGATGGCTGTGTAGATATGATCTTAGCATGCAGGGAAAAAATGTTAGAGAAAAAATAACAATATGCAATTGTTAAATTAGAATGCATAACGAAATATAATAATACCTTAGATTTAGAATGAATAAAGGTTACAAAGTACAAAGTATAAAGTATAAAGAAAGCATACGGTATAACGTTTTGAAAACCTAATGTTTTTTAGATATAACGTTTTGCCGTATGCTTATTTATTTTTACCACAAACTATTCGTTAAACTATTGTTTTGCGAATAGATGCATGCCGCTTAGAACCAGTTACGCCCTTTACTTCGGAATCTTATACCAGACATTGGACCCGGTATTTGGATTTGGTGCCCAGGTTCCGTCAGAAGTTCCACCATCACCGGCATTATATACATAATAAGAATCTTTGTATTTTACAAGGTCACCACGTTTGATACCTGAAATACGTTCATCATCGTCAGTCATTTCATAGATTTTTCCGGTCAGTTTCTCTGTAGATGTCCAAGGATATACTTCACCGCCAGGTCCGGATGCGGCACGTTCTCTGGTTAAAGTTAAATCCTTTGTGATCACATAATAAGAACCTTCATATTCAAAAATACCGCTTGGATGATAGAGAATTTCTTCGTAATTATCTTTAAAATCCTCTGACTTTGGCCATACACCGGAATTAATAGCAAGATCTGTACCCGGAAAAGTTTTTCCGGAATCCTTGTTGCCATTGTCCGTATCAGAAGGTGCTCCATGCACACTGCATACGATCTGGTTGATGCCGTCTCCGTTTGCTTCCCACGAATAAGTTCCCTTCGATGGGCAGAGTTTTCTGTTTTTATAGTTTTCCATTAATTTGTCATAGGCTTCGTCTAAAGAATCATAGGTGCCATCTGCATATGTAGTATTCATTTCCTCATAAAGACGGTCACGGTTTTCAAGGCAGACCGCAGCTCTTGCTTCTTTTAGATGTTTCACATAAGCGGCAGCTAAAAATCCGGCAAGAATTGCCAGGATGGCAATTACAATAATCAATTCTACTAAGGAAAACCCCTGATTATTTTTGACTTTTTTGTGTTTCATTGTCTCTTCATCTCCTAAAATTTTTTCTAAAACAGCTCTTCTGAATCTAACATAATCGTAAACGGTCCGTCGTTCACTAAAGAAACCTTCATATCAGCTCCGAAAATACCGGTCTGCACGTTGGACACGGACTGTCTGGTCTGTTCAATGATGTATTCATATAGCTGGTTGGCATGCTCCGGTTTTCCTGCCCGGACAAAGGAAGGACGATTTCCTTTCTTACAATTAGCATAAAGTGTAAACTGTGAAACTAATAAAAGGCTTCCTTCAACATCGGATAAAGACAAATTAGTTTTATGATTTTCATCTTCAAATATGCGAAGCCCTAACATCTTTTTTATCATACGGTCTGCAATCTGCGTATCATCGGTGTCACTGATACCGATCAATACCAAAAAACCTTTTTCAATGGCACCGGTGACATTTCTGTCTACCTGCACGGATGCTTCATCTACACATTGTATTAAAAAACGCATTTTGTACACTCCTGTTCTTTTATTTTTTGTTTGTTGCTTTGATTTTTATTTTTATTGCTAGTTCTGTTTTTATCTGTTTTACAGATTCTCCATGGTTAAGGCAATCTGTTTTCCTAACCTATCACCATAGCAATTATACAAGATTTATAGTATAATGTCACTAGATTTTTTTGGAGGCAGTATGCATGAAGTTACAACAGTTACTGAGTTATACACGAAAAGCCGTGGATGATTATCAAATGATTGAGGAAGGGGATAAAATTGCCATCGGTGTTTCTGGGGGAAAAGACAGTCTGACACTGCTCTATGCACTGAAAGGCTTGCAGCGATTTTATCCAAAGCATTTTGAACTGACTGCTGTTACGGTAAATCTCGGATTTGAAGGCTTTGATCTTACAGCAGTAAAACAACTTTGTGAGGAGCTTGAAGTACCATATCATGTGATTGATACGGAAATTGAGGATATCATCTTTCGGGTTCGTAAAGAGGCTCATCCGTGTTCCTTATGTGCAAAGATGAGAAAAGGTGCTCTGAATACCGCGGTAAAAGAATTAGGCTGTAATAAAGTTGCCTACGCACATCATAGAGATGATATCATTGAGACCATGCTGCTCTCTCTCCTTTTTGAGGGAAGGTTCTATGCTTTTTCACCGAAGACTTTTTTAGACCGTATACAGTTAACCGTGATCCGGCCGATGATGTATATTCCGGAGGTCGATGTCATTGGATTTCGTAATAAGTATCAGCTTCCGGTGGCAAAAAATCCGTGTCCGGCAGACGGTGCTACAAAACGGGACTATGCAAAGCAGCTCGTCCGGAAGTTGAATCTGGAAAATCCCGGAGTCAAAGACCGTATGTTCCATGCCATTACAAATGGCAATATTGAAGGCTGGCCGCAGAAAGGAGAAAACCGATGAAAGAAAAGGCATATCATGAGAAAGTCAATAACCGGAACGAGGTTCACTTAAGGGAACTTTGTGCGAAGTTACCGGTTTTTTGTAAGCAATTTTTTATTGGAATTGAATCAACGACTTCTTCCAGAACCAGAATTGCCTATGCATACGATTTAGGGGTTTTTTTTGAGTATATTCATGAAACCAATCCGATTTATCAGAAAATGGAAATTACCCATTTTCCATTGCAGATACTTGATGAATTAAAGCCTATGGATATTGAAGAATATCTGATGTATCTGAAATATTATGTAAAGGATGGGATGGAACACTCTAATGATGAACAGAGTCTGAAAAGAAAACTATCTTCTTTAAAGAGTTTTTATAACTATTATTACCGCAATGAACTGATTACACAGAATCCGGCTTCTATTGTAAAAATGCCAAAGCTGCATGAAAAGAATATTGTAAGGCTGGACGTGGATGAAGTGGCAATCCTCTTAGATGAGGTGGAATCAGGAGAAAAGCTGACGAAAAGACAGCAGGCATATCACGAAAAGACAAAGGTTCGGGACTTGGCAATCTTAACTTTAATGCTTGGTACTGGTATTCGTGTTTCCGAATGTGTGGGACTGGATATGGATGATGTGGACTTTAAAAACAACGGGATCAAGATACACCGAAAAGGCGGCAAGGAAGTCATTGTCTATTTTGGCGAGGAAGTCTGTGAAGCCCTTTTGAATTATATGGAAGAACGGGAAAATATTACTCCGGTGGAGGGACATGCAAATGCTCTCTTCTTATCTATGCAGAATAAGCGTATCTCTGTGCGTTCGGTAGAAAATCTGGTAAAAAAATATTCAAAACTTGTTACCAATTTAAAGAATATCACACCGCATAAATTAAGAAGTACCTATGGTACGAACCTTTATCGGGAAACCGGGGATATTTATCTAGTGGCAGATGTGCTAGGCCATAAAGATGTCAATACAACGAAAAAGCACTATGCTGCCCTAGAGGATGAAAGACGAAGAACGGCAGCAAAATATGTACGGTTAAGAGAAAAACGTGAGGATTGATCATCAATCCTCACGTTTTTTTGCACTCTCTCCCGTTGTCTTCTCTTCTATCACAGCTTCAATACGACTTTTTACCAAAGCTGCAATCTCAAATGTCTTCATTCCCTGATATTCTTCATAGGGAATTGGTTCTAAAAAATGTACCTGTGTTGTCACTTTTCCAAATCCAAAGCTGTTAAACACCTTGTACGAATCAATCAATGCAACCGGAACGATCGGTACCTTTGCACGGACTGCCGATTTAAAGCTGCCGGCTTTGAAATCTTCTACCGTATTCCGGTTATGATCGTAGCCACCTTCCGGGAAAAGTATAAAACGTTTTCCTTTTGCAGCTTCTTCTGAAATTTCTAAAATAATCTTCATTGCCTGACGGACATCTTTGATGTCCATGCGTTTTCCGCATAAAAGATCTACAAATTCTTTTACCAATAATCCATTGGATTTATTGCGATCCATTACTAAGGAACATGTAGCTGCATGAGAGGCAATAATCCCTAAAGCGTCATACTTTCCCTGATGATTCGGGTACATGATATATCCGCCCTCTTTTGGCAGATTCTCTGCACCGGTATAAACTGTGGAAATACGACCGGAACGCTGCATCAGATGAATCATATGAGTTACCATCTGATAACGCTGCTCTTCTGAATATTTTTCCGGATGCTGTGCCATATACCGCATTTTTGGAATCATATATGGTGCACGGAATACATTCATCATAATTACATAAATAAATCGAAACATCTCTTCTATTCTCCCAAACTTATCTAAACTATTATACCCGTAAAAGTTCTAAAATTCAACAGATTCTACAATAGACAGATGGGATTTTTTCTCAATACCTTCTGATAAGGTTGCTCATGAGATTGGAATATATTATTTTTAGACAGGTATTAGCAGTCTTAAAGGTATTCCGCTGAATAATAAGGGATCACTAACTGGGTTCCTTCGTGAATGCGATTCTCATCGATCTGATTTAACTGCTTTACCTCTGCGATAAATTCCCGCTTGTTCTGATACTGATCATCCATGTAGGCATCTGCCAGTGTCCAGAGCGTATCTCCGTCCTCTACGGTAACCGTTGTATAATATTTATAAATAGGATGGTCAGCGGATGCCTGTGAGCGTCTGGCATCACTCCAGGAGCTTCCGAGTAAAACACCTCCTAAGATAATTAACAGTGTAAGAATGGCGATAATTGTTCTGATTGATAATAAATGTTTCATCTTCATTTGTGTAACCTCCCATAATCCAAACATATGTTGCAAACGTTCGTTCTTTTTTCTATAATATACCATCCGAACAATTGTTTGTCAAGAAAAATACGAACATATTTTCGGAATGTTTGTTTGCTATTTGTACAGTTCTGTGATACAATGGAAAAAATAAAGAATTTAAAAATATTTGGAGGGTATTTGTATGGCATACGGAAAAATCAGTGCGAAACAACAGGAAATTTTAGAATATATCAAAGATGAGATCTTACATAAGGGTTATCCACCGGCAGTCCGCGAGATCTGTCAGGCAGTGAATTTAAAATCCACTTCTTCTGTCCACTCTCATTTAGAGACTTTAGAAAAGAACGGTTATATCCGCAGGGACCCTACAAAACCGCGTGCGATTGAGATCATGGATGATACCTTTAACCTGAATCGGCGTGAGATGGTCAATGTTCCGATCCTCGGTAATGTTGCTGCAGGGGAACCGCTTTTTGCAGAGGAGAATATTGAGGACTATTTCCCGATCCCTGCGGAGATGGTACCAAATTCAGAAGTATTTATGCTTCATGTGCGCGGCGAAAGTATGATCAATGTTGGTATTTTAGATGGAGATAACGTATTAGTACAGCAGCAAAGCACTGCAAAAGATGGAGAAATGGTGGTTGCACTGGTGGAAGATTCCGCAACGGTAAAGACCTTTTATAAGGAAGACGGTTATATCCGTCTGCAGCCGGAAAATGATACCATGGAACCGATCATTGTTCCGGATTGCCAGATTTTAGGAAAGGTGTTTGGTATCTTCCGTTTTCTGCGATAAGTATCAAAAAACAGCCGATATACAAGTGATTGTTTTTATATCGGCTGTTCCCTCATTTAATTATCTCATATAGAATAAAACACTTATGATATATAAGATGATTTGATCAATCTGATTTCTGGCAGTGCCTGCACATGATGATTAGTCAGTATCACGATTCTCACTTACATTTTCCACGGACTCTGTAACAGTATCCTCTATTTCTTTAAGCTGTTTCCGACACTGCTTATCTAATGAGATTGCTCTCATGATCCGGTTCTGATCCTCCGGTGAGAACATGGAAATAATTTTGGATATATTGCTGAGCTGGTCACGGTTAAAGACGAATTCGCCACCGCCTGAAAGCGGAACGCGGATACAGTTGTCTAAGTTACTGCAGTCACCGAGTATCAGACGGTTATTATCAAAGTCACATTGTAAAATTATACCGTTATATTCGATGACACCATCCTCATTTGCTAAGGAGCTGTAAGGTGCCTGTTTCCCTTCGATCCGATCCATAAGACGTGAACCCCGGACTGCCGGAGCAGGCTCTAAAACAGAGTCTTCGTCAGAGGTGCTCTCTGAGGAAGAGGTCAGATCTTCAAAAAGTCTTGCAATCTGTTCTGCGGTAATGCTGTTTGTAATATCAGAACGATGTTCTAAGGTCTGAGCTTTACTCTCTTCTACATCTAAACGCTGTTCTTCGCGTACCTGTTCCATGGTATCATCAATGTATTCCATAAGACGCTTCCAGTCTTTGACAGAGATTTCAGAACCACCGGTCTGATACTTCGGATCACCGTTTTTGATACGATCCTCAATAAAATGGTAAAAATCAGTGATGGCTTCCTCGATACTTTTGTTCATATAAGAGTTAGATGAATCTAACTCTTCAAAAAACGGTTTCTCTCCGGCAAGTGATCTTTTGGCGAGCTCCCAGCTTTCTAATGCCATCTGCTCAATCGGATCTTCTGTATCAGAGGTTAATTGCAGCGGATCTACTTCATAGGCGCTGACACTGCCATCCTCGGATTTCTTTTCAATATAAACCTTGTGCCGGGTTACGGAGACCTGTGCTTTTAAAGTATAACCGCTTTCTACAAAAGTTTTGACATGGTCTGCTTCGTCATAGCTGATATGGCGGGCACTGCACTCTACCGTTGCCTGAATAGAGAGTTTGCCGCTGCTATGTAAAAGAATGGATGTAGAAAGGCAGTTTGTGCGGGAAGTTTCCTCTAAGACCGGATCGGATACATCTCCGGTATCTTTTGAGTTATAACGATTTAAAAAAGCCTGTTCTGTGGAAAGTTTTGAGGTCTGCTGTTCTTTATTTCCCTGCATTTTGTCATAAAAACAGGAACTGCTGATTCTGTTTAATGTCATTCGTACTCACTCCATTTCTGCAATTTATTGGCTGCGTTTGTGTTCAGATAGATCTAATAATTTTTTTACCTGTTCTCTTCCACGTTTCAGATTGGTTTTGACTGTATTTTCCGGAATATGTAACAGTGCGGCAATCTCTTTGATGGAATAGTCCTCATAATAGAAAAGATAGAGAGGTCTTCGATAGTTTTCCTTTAACTCTAACACTGCCCAGAGTGTATCATCCGATTCCACATGCGGAACTTTGAAGTAAGCCTTTTCCGATTCCGGGATATGCTCAAATCCAATCGTGCTGTTGTTCCACTTGTTCTTCTGGTAATCCTTACATTGATTGATGGTAATACGGATCAGCCATGCCTTTTCATGTTCTGTGCTTTCAAATGCCGGCTGATAAAGCAATAGCTTTAAAAATACATCCTGTACGATATCATCGGCATCCGCATGGGATTTCAATTCCGAAAAGGCAATGCGAAATACAAGGGCATAATAGTTTTTAAAATAGTTTTCAAACTGTGTTTTTTCCATAGGTACCTGTCTCTTCTCTTTTCCTTATCTGATAATAATACGAATGAAAGGGGGAAAAAGTTTCAAAAAAAGCCGGCATACTGAACTTTTTTGTTCAGACAGCCGGACTTTTAAAAATGTATGAAAATGATTGATATTGGCTGATTAAAGCTGGTTCACATCAATCTGTTTTCCATCTGTCCACATACGCTCTAGATCATAGAACAGACGGTCTTCTTTAGAAAAGATGTGTACGATAATATCATTATAATCCATCAGGATCCATGTGGAGTTCTGATTCCCTTCTACCTGTTTGGTATGATATCCGGCTTTGTAGAGCTCTTCATCTACTGCATCGCGCATAGCGGCGAGCTGATTTGCGTTAGTTCCGTTTGCGATCACAAAAAAATCTGCAATCGTTGAGATCTCACGGATATCGATCACGCGGATATCTTCCGCTTTTTTATCTTCTAATGCCTTCGCAGCGATTTTTACCATTTCTGCTGACTGGTTCATGCTATTCCTCCTGTTTTAAGATTCTTTGGTTGACGCATAGTATTCATAGGTTTTCTGTGTCATGGAATCGATCTGTTTATCACTTTTCTTTAAATACTCTAAGGTATCATATAAAATACCCTCCATTGCCTGATTCAAGTCCCAGAAAGCAATCTTACGAACATATTCTAAGTTCGGCTGGCTGTCACGGTTTGGTTCAATATAATCGGCAACAAAAAGGATCTTATCTAAAGTACTCATTCCCGGCTCTCCGGTGGTATGCACATAGATGGCATGCAGTACTTCATCATCCATAACCCCGTATTTTTCTCTTGCGATATAAGCACCGAGTTTTGCATGCAGTAAAGATGGATTTTCACGCTCTACGTCACTTACGATAATGCCGTATTTTTTGCAAAGCTCTAATTTTTCATCGTTTGGAATTGCTTTGGCACAGTCATGCAACAGTCCTGCTAAGATCGCCTGATGCATCATCACACCGTAGCGCATGGCAAGGCTTGCTGCCGTATACATGACACCGATGGTGTGTTCATAGCGTTTTTCATCTAATTCTTCTTTTAACTGCATCTGAATATTTGTAAAAACTTCATTCATAGTGTGTTCCTATCCTTCCATCTTCTGTTTTTGGGAGTATAAACGGTTGGTTAAAATATAGTCTTCTACGGCTTTTGGAACTTTTCCGGAAATGCTCTTTCCCATTCGGATATCCTTGCGAATCTGTGTGGAGGAAATGTCCGTCGGAGGAATTTTCAAAAGAGAAAAATTTCCCTGGTATTCCAAAGAAAGCGCATCTGCGATCTGCTTGACATCCTCATCGCCTAATTCATCTCTCATAGCTGCTAAGATATGGCATTTAGAAGCGATCACCTCCGCATGTGACCATTTCCGAAAATCCGCAAGGGAATCGGCTCCCATCAGGAAATAAAATTCCGTATCAGGTTCTTCTGCCTTTAATTCATTTATGGTCAGATAGGTATAACTTAACCCGCCTTTTTGAATTTCTCTGTCTGTAACCGTATAATTGGGATGTCCCTGAATCGCTAATTTTACCATATCTAAACGGCTTTTGGCATCTAACATCTCACTGCTGTCCTTGTGTGGCGGACAATAGTTGGGGATAAAGAGTATTTCGTCCAGACCGTATTCTTTCCATGCACATTCGGCAATCTCTAGATGTCCGACGTGGATGGGGTTAAAAGAACCTCCCATAATCCCTGTTTTTTTCATGTGAACCTCTTATTTTGGTAATTCAATTTTTGGATCTTTTTTGGATGGACGGTAAAAAATCATTTTCTTTCCGATCACCTGAACGACTTCAGAATGCGTCCGTTCTCCAATTGCCTCTGCAATGATGCGCGGGTCATCAATACAGTTTCTCAGTACCGATACCTTTACCAATTCTCTTTTTTCCAGTGCTTCGTCGATCGCAGTCACGATCTCCGGAGTCAGGCTTGCCTTTCCCACCTGAAAAATAGGATTCATAGTGCTTGCAAGGCTTTTTAAATAAGCTCGTTGTTTACTGTTCATATCTTTTCCTCTATTTATAATAATCAAATTCCAGTCCGTACATACGCACGGTATCGCCTTCTTCAATTCCTAATTTTTCCAATTCCTTTAAAATTCCCTGCTGTTTTAAGAATTTCTGGAAGAATAAAAATCCTTTTTCCGAATCAATGTTCGTATATCCTAACATTTTTTCGATGCTTGGACCTTCTACGACATAGACTTCATCCTCTTCGTCAAAGACTACCGTGTATGGTTCTTCGTCTTCCTGACAGAGTTCCGGGAAGAATTCCTGTTCAAACACGATCGTATCCTGCGGACATTCTGCTAAGAGTGCCTTTACGGCAAATAACAGTTCTTTCACACCTTTTCCGCTGACCGCAGAGATCGGATAGACTTCGATGCCTTCCGGTTCAAAGGTTTTACGGAGATTTTCGATGATCTCATTTTCGCCTTCATAAATGGCATCGATCTTATTCGCAGCAATGACCTGCGGTTTTTCTAACAATTCCGGGTTATATGCCTCTAATTCACGATTGATCGCAAGGATGTCTTCGATTGGATCGCGTCCTTCTACGGAAGCTGCATCTACCATATGGATCATGACTTTGGTACGCTCGATATGGCGAAGGAATTCATGACCAAGTCCGACTCCCTCGGAAGCACCTTCAATGAGTCCCGGAATATCTGCAATGACAAATCCGCCGTCTTCCATATCTACAACACCGAGATTTGGATTTAAGGTTGTAAAGTGATAGTTGGCGATCTTTGGCTGTGCATTGGTCACTCTTGCTAAAAATGTGGATTTTCCGACATTTGGAAATCCTACTAAACCGACATCCGCAATGACTTTCAGCTCTAAACGTACTTCTATTTCAATGCCTTCCTGTCCCGGTTTTGCATATTTTGGTGCCTGCATCGTTGAGGTTGCATAGTGCTGGTTTCCCAGTCCGCCGTTACCGCCCCGTAAGACGATCTGTCTTTGGTTGTCGCCGGACATGTCTGCAATGACTTTGTCGCTTTCGGCATCCCGGATGATCGTACCCTCCGGAACTTTTAAGATCAGATCGGCACCCTTTTTTCCATGGCAGTTTCGCTTACCGCCCTCTTCGCCGTTCTCCGCAGCGAATTTTCTGCGGTGCCGGTAATCAGAGAGTGTATTCATACCCTTATCTACCACAAAGATGATATCTCCGCCTTTTCCTCCGTCGCCACCGTCCGGTCCGCCGTTTGGCACATATTTTTCACGGCGGAAAGAGACATGTCCATCTCCGCCTTTTCCTGATTTTATGATAATTTTTGCACGGTCTGCAAACATAATTTTTTACCTCATTTTTCAATAAATGACAAAATAGACCCGGCTATACAGTCGGGTCTACTAACTATCCATGATTATTTGCTCTCAACCGGATATACGGAAGCCTGTTTCTTATCTCTTCCTTTTCTCTCGAATCTTAAGATTCCATCTGCTAAAGCGAATAATGTATCATCGCCACCGATACCTACGTTTGTACCAGGATGAATTCTGGTTCCACGCTGTCTGTATAAAATGTTACCGGCTTTTACAAACTGACCGTCTGCTCTTTTTGCACCTAATCTCTTGGATTCGGAATCTCTACCGTTCTTTGTAGAACCCATTCCTTTTTTATGAGCAAAAAACTGAAGGTTCATTGTTAACATATCTTACACCTCCTCGAAGTCTAATGTAATAAATTCATTACCGTATTGATTCATAATTTCCTGTAAGCCAAGTGTCATTGACTGTATGAGTAAAAAGCTGTCATGTTCTGACGGTTTTTCTAATCGGAAAACAATCTGACCGCTCTCTTCATCGGTATCGATCGAAAAGGCTTCTTCTGTCAGGTTGCCGATGGAATTAATGGTATTGATGACCAGTGCAGATACACCGGCACACACCACATCTTCCCCTGCATTGGCATAGCCTGCATGTCCGATACAGTCAAATCCTGTATACAGGTTGTTCTGATTTCTGTAAACTGTAATCTCGATCATAAGATTTCAGGCTTAAGCATTGATTTTTTCAATCTTAACTTTTGTATACGCCTGTCTGTGACCATTTTTCTTATGGTAACCGGTTTTTCTCTTATATTTGTAAACGATAACTTTCTTTCCTCTGCCGTTCTCAACTACAGAAGCTGTTACGCTTGCTCCGTCAACGAATGGACTTCCGACTTTCATCTCATTATCGCTTACTGCTAAAACCTGGTCAAATGTAACTGTCTCTCCAGCTTCAACACCAAGTTTTTCAACATTAATGATATCGCCTTCGGAAACTTTGTACTGTTTACCACCTGTTGCAATAATTGCGTACATAAGGCACCTCCTATTTATCATTACTCGCCAGTTTTGGTGCTGCAAACGCAGACTTAGAACCTCGCTGTGCGGCATACTCAATTATCATAGCATAAGCAGGATATTACGTCAACTGTTTTTCTACAATTTTCAATACCGAATTTCCAAGGTAACTTTCCAATACCTTTCCTGTTTTTTTCGGTTCTGCTCCAAACAGAAAATCTAAGAAAGATACTGGTCTAAACCTCCGGTTGTCGTTTCAATCAGTTCAATGGCATCCTTGGTACTCTTTGCAAGCTCTAAATTGTGCTCGCTTAAGCCGTTTGCCTGCTCTGCACTTGCGGTTACCTGCTCTGTGGTTGCAGATAACTGTGATATGTTTTCTACGATCTGGTTATTAGAATCCGCTAACTTTTCAATCTTTGCACTGATCTCCTGGATATCTTCGATCAGACCGGAAATATTAGTATCCATTTTTTCAAAACTCTGTGCAGCATCTAAGATCATCGTACTCTGGCTGTCTGCCGCCTTGACGGATTCATCAATAATGGTAACGACTTCTTCGGCGTTTTCATTCAGTTCCTGAATGATCTTTGAAATCTCTTCGGTGGACTGTCTCGTCTGTTCCGATAATTCACGGATTTGATCTGCGACAACGGCAAATCCTCTGCCGGCTTCTCCTGCTCTTGCACTCTCGATCGAGGCATTTAAGGCTAAGAGGTTTGTCTGGCTTGAAATACTAAAGATCATACCGGTAATTTCTTCCACTGCCTTTGTACGCGTCTGTAATCCGGCCATGGAAGTGTTGACTTTTTCGTTCGTCTGTGTGATCCGTTCGGCCTGTGTCTGAAGATCTTTGACAATTTTAATACTGTTTTTTAAATCCCGGTCGGAATCCATAGCAACATCTACGGCATTCTTGGAGTGTTCCACGGTTTCGTCAATGGCTTCCTGTATCGTCTGCGTCATCGTGCTTTGTTCGTAGATATTTTCTGCTGTGACACTTGCAGCATCTGAAATCTCTTTCATGCTGTGAGCCACGGTTTCCGTAGACTCTACCAGTCCGTCCACCATGTCATTGCTCTTTGACGTTTCACTGCGGACCGTTTTAGAAATATTCAGGATACTGTCTAACATAGAAGTCTGGGTCTTTTGCTGTTCTTCTATGGAACCAAGGGCATGGGTGTTAAACAGTTCTGCGATTGTGCCTACCCGGATGATCGTATAGAAGGACATAAAGAACATGATCATGGTGCATGCCAGTTCAAAACCGTTATCTAACAGGTGTCTCTGACAGCGGATGATCACACCGACCACATAATCAAAACTGAAGATTCCTGCCGCGATATAAATTAATTTTTTGTCAAAATATGCAATAAAAGTTGCCAGCAGTCCAAGTAAAGTTAACGTTAAGAATTCACTGCGGGCATCAAAGACCATCATCAGATAGATGATACTGTATTCTAAGGTCATGATGATCTTATACTGTTCCCAGGATGGTCTGACTTTAAAACAGATGACATTTGCTATGCTCGCAGCCACAATGATACTGCATTTTACAATGATTTCTACCTTTCCGGCGTTGCCCTGTGTCATCTGCAGGATCAGATAAGCTGCCATTTCTAAATATAAAACAGCAAATCCCATGGTCAAAAACGTATTCATTTTTATGTTCCGCTGTTCCTTATTGTTATAACGGAATTTCATTTTTTCATTTGTATCAGGCATAATATCACTCCTTCAGGTATACTTTTAAATGATCATATTTTTAATATTATTTTAACAAGTTTAAGGATAGAGGTCAACCGCTATTTCTCAGGGGAATCCTTGAATTTGCTGCATAAAATGTCGCCCACACACCAGATTGCTCCTGCTGCAGAAAGGGAAAAGACAAAAGCAACCACATTTTTTACAAATTGCAGGCTGGTAATGCTCAGATTTCCCGCAAGAAGTTCCTGTATCGTCGCATAGAGATTATGGATTCCCATCGTCCATACTCCTATATAAAGTGCATAATAAATGCCGGCAAGTTTAAAAAGACATGCCAGTAGTTTTTTTGGAAATTTACTTTTCATCAGAGACATCTCCTTGTAATTGTTCTTTTAGGCTTTTCTGTACTTTTTTCCTCGTTAATTCTACCAAGCCTAAGCGTGTAATGTCAACCAGTGTGGCAGGAACTTTGTCTTTTTTTAAGTCCATCCGCAGGATGTGCATTAACTCTTCCCGGTGTTCTTTTTCTTTCATATCAATAAAATCAATGATACAGATTCCGGAAATATTCCTTAAAATAAGCTGTCTTGCTATCTCATGGGCTGCTTCAACGTTCACGGAAAAGACCAGTTCCTCTCTGGCTTTCTTTTTGATGTTTTTTCCGCTGTTCACATCAATGACCGTCAATGCTTCGGTCGGGTCAATGACTAAATAGGCACCGGACGGCAGCCAGACCTGTCTGTGTAATGCCCGTTCCAGTTCATGTGTCAGACTGTAAAGTGCAAAAAGGGATACCTGTGTATCGGTATAAAGGTGTAGTTTTTCAGCCTCTTTCGTATCTTGAAGGTGTTGTAAAAGCACTTCATGTACACTGGGAATATCAGTCGTGATCTTTTGCACTTCCGTGAGATTACGGTTTTTTAAAAATTGCAGATAAAAAGGCGGGGCTTCCCGCAACCGTGTAAAAGCAGTCCGGTGCATTGCCCCTTGCAGGCAGGCATGACACTGCTTTGTTAACATTTCTAATTCCCTTAAAATCTCTTCATCGGAAGCATCTTTTGCGGCGGTACGCACGACGATCCCAAAGGTATCGGTGATCTGATCTTTTAACAATGCCTGCAAACGTTCCCGCTCTGTCGCATGCAGTTTTTTAGAAATACCCAAAAGATGGTTTCCGGTCGTCAGTATCAGGTATTTCCCGGAAAAGTTCAGATTTGCAGAGACCGAAGCAGGTTTGTTCTTTTGCTTTTCTCTGGTTACTTCCACGAGAAGTTCATCGCCGATGCATAAGTCTTTTTTTCCGTTCTTTTTCGTAAAAACTGCATTTTTTGCTTCTTCTAAGGGCAAAAAACAGGAGACACCCTTTGCAATATCCACAAAGGCTGCCTGAATGTTTTGTGCAATATTTTCTACTTTTGCGATGTAGATATTTCCAAGGATCGAGGACTTTGAGACGGCTTCTGCCTGAATCTGCGTCATGCGCTTTTCATCAAAGGCCGCCGCAATCCAAAATTCCTGCCCCCATCCTTCTTTTAAAGGTGCTTTCGTAATGATGATCCGCTCAGACAATGTTCTCTCCAAGGGCATCCAGCGGGATGAAATCACCCTGCTCATTTTTGGTATAGGTCTCTAATTTATGGATCTGCATTGCTTCAGGATGATAGGTCAGTCCCGCTGATTCAAACATGGAAGCAAGCACTAACTCCGGTTTGATATTGTCCACACTTCCGGTACAGACCTTTAAGTAGAATACCGGTGCAGCGTTTCGGTTTTGAACCTGAAAGTCATAGATCAATGGCTTTAAGTCCATTTCACGTTCACTCTTTTTTGTCTTTTTGACGATCAGGATTTCGGACTGTTTTTCGTAGAAATTCCGATAGATCTCCGTAAATTCTGCAACCGATCTTGGAATTTCATAACCTTCTTTATAGAAGATCTCATAGTCTGCTGCCGCAACTAAAGACATGGATTTTTTCGCGGTATCCGGTAATGAAACGTAAGAGGTCACTTCCACGCCTTCGACCATGGCTTCGTTTAAGACCTTTAAGGATTCTGCCGTTGATTTCGTAGAAAGTACCTCAATGTCAAAATATTCTCCGTCACTGGTGATCCCGACACCAAGCGGTGCAGCAAAGGACATGATCATATGAGGGTTAAAGCCTTCGGAATACTTCATGTCGATGCCGGCACGTTTTAGTGCCTTTTGAAAATAACGCATCATATCCAGATGTCCGACAAATTTTAATGCACCATATTTTCGGAATTTAATTCTAATTTTCATAGCAGACACCTCGTTCATATTTTCTTGCACCACAGCCGGAACAGCGTTCTCTGCAGTTCGGGGTGACGACCTCGGATCGTGCCGTTTTCCACTCGCGGATCAAAAATTCTTTGGTTACGCCGGCATCGATGAAATCCCAAGGGAACAGCTCATCGGTTTCTCTTGGGCGGATCGTATAAAAATCAGGATCAATGCCGCAGTCCTCAAAGATCTGCATCCACTTTTCATTGTCAAAGTATTCGCCCCAGGCATCAAAAATGCAGCCCTCTTCATAGGCTTTTAAAATAGCCCTGCTAAGACGGCGGTCACCTCTTGCAAAAATACCCTCTAATACGGTAACATCTGCCTGATGCCAGTTATACTTGATACTCTTGCGGTTCAACTGTTCTTTTACGGTATCGTTGACAATTTTGGCACGATTTAAGAATTCCTCTTTGGTACACATCGGTGACCACTGGAACGGTGTAAACGGTTTTGGCACAAAGAAAGAAGTGCTGACCGTAATCTGGCATTTTCCGTTTCTTTGATCTTTTGGGATCTCATAATAGCGGACAGCGATCCTGTTTGCAAGCTCTGCAATGGCTTTCATGTCATCGACCTGTTCGGTCGGAAGTCCAAGCATAAAGTAAAGTTTTACCTTATTCCAGCCACCTTCAAAGGCAAGTCCGCATCCATGTAAGATAATGTCCTCAGTTAAACCTTTGTTAATTACATCACGAAGTCTCTGGGAGCCTGCTTCCGGTGCAAACGTCAGACTGCTCTTTTTAATATCCTGTACTTTTCCCATAACGTCTAAGGAAAATGCATCTACACGCAGTGATGGAAGGGAAATGTTCACATGTTCCTTTCCGTGATGTTCGATCAGATAATTGATCAGATCCTCTAATTCCCGATAATCACTGGTACTTAAAGAACTTAAGGAAATCTCTTCATACCCGGTATTCTTTAACATGATGTCTGCCTGACGTTTCAGACGCTCTACATCTTTTTCACGGAGCGGACGGTAGATCATACCCGCCTGACAAAAACGACAGCCGCGGATACAGCCACGCTGTACCTCTAATACGACACGGTCCTGTGTCACTTTCAAAAACGGTACGACCGGTTTGTCCGGATAGACGCTGGCAGTCAGTTCCGTTACTACCTGTTTTTCGATTTTTTTGGGGATATCGTCATATACCGGTTCCATAGAGGCTAACGTTCCATCTTCTTTATAGCTGACTTCATAGAGTGACGGAACATAGATTCCCGGTATCTTTGTCGCCTGATGCAAAAAGGCTTCTCTCGAGGCATCTCCTTTTTTCCACTCTTTATACAGATCTAATAAAGCATCATAGCTTGTTTCACCTTCGCCAATATAGAATAAATCAAAAAAGTCTGCCAAAGGCTCCGGATTGTAGGTACATGGTCCTCCGCCAATGACAAACGGCATATCCCGTTCTCTGTCTTTTGCTAAAAGTGGGATCTGTGCTAAATCTAAGATCTGTAAAATATTGGTATAACACATCTCATATTGGATGGTGATCCCGATAAAGTCAAAATGCGTCAGTGGTTCCTGTGATTCGAGTCCGAACAGCGGAATGTGCTGCTCTTTCATGATCTGATGCAGATCCGGCCACGGGGAATAGACTCTCTCGCAGTATACATCTTCTCTCCGGTTAAACATATCATAAAGGATCTGGATGCCTAAATGTGACATTCCAATCTCATAGACATCCGGAAAGCACATGGCAAAACGGATGTCTACGTCCTCAGGGTTCTTTACGACACTGTTTAACTCATGCCCGATATATCGAACGGGCTTGTCTATTTTCATTAAAATTTCATCACTTAATGCTAATTTTCTCATACTTTTCCTATTATATGTTCGTGTTCTATGCTGCAGACAGCGTCTTTACCGCTGTGCTAATTCCTGTGTAATCTCTTCCCAGGTCACACCTTTTTCTACCATTAATACCATGACATGATAGAGGAAATCCGAAATCTCATATTTGATCTCTTCCGGATCAGGGTTCTTTGCAGCAATGACAATTTCCGTACACTCCTCGCCGACCTTTTTTAATATCTTATCAATTCCCTTGTCAAAAAGATAGTTGGTATAGGAACCTTCTTTTGGATTGTTCTTGCGGTCTTCAATGATATTATAAACCGTTTCAAATACTTTTAACGGATTTTTTTCAATATATTCTTTCTTGACGATCTCATTGAAAAAGCAGCTTGGATTGCCGGTATGGCATGCAACGCCCACCTGTGACACCTTCGCAAGGATCGTATCAAAGTCGCAATCGGCTGTTAATTCTTTCACATACTGGATATGACCGGAAGTCTCGCCTTTCATCCAAAGCTCCTGACGGCTTCGGCTGTAGTAGGTCATTTTTCCACAGTTGATCGTAGCGTGGAACGCTTCTTCGTTCATATAAGCACACATTAAGACATCGTTGGTCGTATAGTCCTGTACAATGACCGGGATCAGACCGTCCGAATTTTTCTTTAAGTTCTCCCAGCTGATCGCAGGGTCAAAATTGTCCATCTTAATGCCGTTACGGGAAAGTTCTGTCTTTAACTTCATAATGTCTGTCTCTAAGTCATTGATGAATTCTCCACAGATACCGCGTACGTTGTCTCTTTTTAAGAGGGTGGTCAGTTTATCCATATCCAGTTCATTCTGCTCGACTAAATAAATGATGTCAGTCAGATTTTCTACGGAATCTAAGATTTCCTGATTCATCACTAAAATTTCATGTACACTCTCCTGAAGTTCTTTCTGATGTTTAAAGATGTAATCCACATTCTTTAAGGAGATGATGATCTTTTCCTTACCGAAACGTTTGCTCGCCTCCATCGCAAGCTGGGCGGTAGAAGGTTTTGAACCATTTAAAATAACTTCCTTACATCCGGCATAGATCAGTTTCTTGACATCCTCTAAGCGGTTAATGTTACCTCCTGCACAAAGCGGAATCTCTAACAGACGGTTTAACTCCTTAATGGTATGGATATTCAGTTCGTGCTCCTCATCTTCCGTAGAAAGGTCATAGATCAGGATCTTATCAATGCCACTGTCATTATACAATTTGATCAGGTTCTTTGTGTCTTCAAGTTCCTCTAAATTATCAATGCTTTTGACTGCCTTTCCGTTTTTTAAATATAAGGTTGCAACCAGATTTTTATATTCTCTCATTTTACAGACTGCCTTTCGTAGATAATATATCGTGAATCCGCGGGTCCGTTGTGACCGCTTCATCTAATGCTTTCGCAAATGCTTTGAACAATGCCTCAATGATATGATGGCTGTTCGTGCCGGATAATACCTTCATATGCAGGTTCATGCCGGCAGTATAGGATATGGCATAGAAAAATTCACGCACCATCTCCGTATCAAATTCTCCTACGCGTGGTGTATCAAAAGTTCCATCAAAGGAAAAATAAGGTCTTCCCGATAAATCCAAGGCACAGAGGACAAGTGTTTCATCCATTGGCAGGATACAGCTTCCGTAGCGGCGGATGCCTTCTTTTTTGCCTAAGGCATTCTTGATCGCCGTTCCAAGGACAATTCCGGTATCTTCGATCGTATGATGGGAATCTACATGAAGGTCCCCTTTTACCTGAAGTCTCAGGTCAAAAAAACCATGCCTTGAAAATCCCTCTAACATATGGTCAAAAAAACCGATCCCGGTATCCACCTCATAGACACCGCTTCCGTCAATATTCAGATCTAATTGAATGTCCGTCTCTTTCGTCTTTCGGACTTCACTTGAAGTTCGTGCTGTATTCATCCGGGTATTCCTCCTTAATCCTCAAATCTTACTTTAATCGAATTTGCGTGTGCCGTCAACTGTTCACATTCCGCAAACTGTACAATATCCTTATAAACAGGCTCTAATGCCTCTTTTGAATAAGAAATGATACTGGATTTCTTAATGAAGTCATCTACGCTTAACGGAGAGAAAAATTTAGCGGTTCCGTTGGTTGGCAGTACATGGTTTGGACCTGCAAAGTAATCGCCTAACGGCTCCGAGCTGTATTCTCCTAAGAAAATAGCACCGGCATTGCGGATCTTCGTCATAACTTCGTATGGATTTTTCATCACGATCTCAAGGTGCTCGGAAGCAATCTCGTTTGCGGTCTGGATCGCCTCTGCGTCATCCTTTGCCACTAAAATATAACCATACTGGTCTAAAGACTTCTGGATGATCTCTTTTCTTGAAAGCTGTTTTACAAATGCATCGATCTCTTTAGAGACTTCTTCTGCTAAAGTTTTGCTTGTGGTCACAAGGATCGCAGATGCCATTTCATCATGCTCTGCCTGTGATAACAGGTCTGCGGCAACAAAACGCGGATTGGCAGTCTCATCTGCTAAGACTAAGATCTCACTCGGTCCTGCGATCGAATCAATGCTGACATGACCAAATACGGCTTTTTTTGCAAGTGCTACATAGATGTTTCCCGGTCCTACGATCTTATCTACTTTAGGGATGCTTTCGGTTCCAAAAGCAAGTGCTGCGATTGCCTGTGCACCACCCACTTTATAAATGCGGTCTACACCGGCTTCTTTTGCGGCAACTAAGGTAGAAGCACAGATTTTTCCGTCTTTTCCAGGAGGGGTGGTCATAATGATCTCATCCACGCCTGCTACTTTTGCCGGCATGACGTTCATCAGCACACTGGATGGATAGACTGCCTTGCCGCCCGGCACATAGACACCGACTCTCTGCAATGGTGTTACTTTCTGGCCTAAGAGGATTCCGTTTTCTTCCGAATCAAACCAGCTGTACTGTTTTTGTTTTTCGTGGTAGGTACGGATGTTGACCAATGCTTTTTTGATAACCTCTAACAGCTTTGTATCAACATTTTCATAGGCTTCTTTGATTTCCGCATCGGTGACTAAAATGGTATCGGCACTGATGTCGGCACCGTCAAAACGTCTGGTATAGTCAAATAATGCAGCGTCTTTTTTTGCCCGTACATTTTCTATGATCTCGGCTACCTGGCTTTCAAATTTGCCATAGCTGTTCGGACTGCGCTTTAAAAGATTTTCTAAGATATCTGTTTTACTTTCTTCTGTTAACGTTAAGATCTTCATCTTAAACCTCCTGACTGCTCAATACGGACTTTAAGTCGGTAATCAGCTTTGTAATACGTTCATTTTCCATCTTCATGCTGACCTGGTTGACCACCATTCTTGCAGATAACGGTACGACTTCTTCTAATACAAAAAGTCCGTTTTCCCTTAAAGTAGAACCGGTCTCTACAATGTCTACGATCACTTCGGAAAGTCCGACGATCGGAGCTAACTCGATCGAGCCGTTTAACTTGATGATCTCCACGGTCTGATGTTTTTTATTATAAAAATAATCCTTTGCGATCTTCGGATATTTGGTTGCAACACGAATCTGTTCTCTGTGCTTTAACAGTTCTTCGGCTTCTTTTGGCCCGCAGACACACATTTTACATTTTCCAAAGCCTAAGTCTAAGACCTCGTAAATATTACGTCCTTCTTCTAAGATCGTGTCTTTTCCGACAATTCCAATGTCTGCTGCACCGTATTCCACATAGGTTGGAACATCCGGCCCTTTGGCTAAGAAGAAACGCAGCTTATATTCTTCATTGACAAAAATCAGCTTTCTGGTCTTTTTGTCCTTCATTTCTTCGCAGGTAATGCCTATTTTTTCAAAGGTTTCTAAGGTCTGGTTTGCTAATCTGCCTTTCCCTAAAGCAAACGTTAAATATCTCATATCTTCCATTTTTATTCTCCGTCCATATATGTAATCTTTGTCATTCCGGTTCTGTCGGCATATGCCTGATAGTCCTCTTTGCTCTTGGTCTCATCCATACATAACAATTCTATCAAAGCTCCGGTTTTTCTAAGCTCCTGTGCCTTTAAGATGGCTTCTTTTTGAAGCTTTCTTGGATAGAGCAAAAGCTGATAGTCTTTGTCTGTTGTTATTTCTGTCTTTTGTCTCTGGATAGCGGCTAAAAGCTGGTCGGAGGCAATGGCGAAACCAATGGCAGGTGCATCCTTGCCAAAATACTTTAAGAGCTTATCATAACGGCCGCCTTTTACGATCGGTTCTCCTGTTCCAAAGGTATAGCCGGAAAAAATAATGCCGGTATAATAATGGTAGTCGCTGATCGCACCAAGTTCATAGGAAATATAACGTTCTGCCTGATAGAGTTTTAACACTTCATGTAAATCCTTTAAGTAGGTTAAAGCAGAAGCACTCTTTTGATATGGTGCTGCTTTTTTCTGAATCTCTTCAAACTGCTTTGGACTGTCATAAAAACCGCCTAAAAGTGTAAAAAGTTCCTTTAAGTCTTCGGCAATCTCCAGTGTACCGATGAACTCCTCCACACCGAAAAAATTCTTGTTAGAGATCAGTTCCCGCAGTTCCTCTTCCTGTTCTTCATTCAGTCCTGCTTCTTCCATCAGTCCTTTTAAAAATCCGGCATGACCGATACTGATCTGAAATTTTTCCAAGCCTGCCTTTTTCAGACATTCGACTGCCATCGCAAGGATTTCTGCATCTGCTTCGATCGAGTCATCTCCGATCAGCTCTGCACCAAGCTGTGTGGATTCCTTTAATCTGCCCTGATAACTGTTATTATTGATAAAAATATTTCCGGCATAGCAGAGTCGGATCGGCATAGTTTCCTCGCCAAAATACATTGCGGCTGCTCTTGCGATGGATGGAGTCATATCCGGACGCAGTACTAAAGTATTTCCTTCACGGTCAAAAAACTTATATAAATCTTTGGATGGGATGGTACCGATCTCCCGATTGAATACATCAAAAAACTCAAACGTCGGAGTCTGAATCGTATGATAACCAAAACTTAGAAACGTCTGATGAAGTTCCTGCTCTATTCGTTGCTTTTTATCGCATTCTCCGTTATAAATATCGCGGACACCTTCCGGTGTATGTAATAATTCTCTTCTCATGCTTTTTCCCTCCGGCGCTTTATTGTGGTAACGTGCTACCTTGATAATATATTAAACTTGATTTATTATATGTTACATTAGAAAAAAAGTCAATCCCTGCTTCTTACGTTTATTCCCGAATTTCTAAGTCTTTTTGGATACCGTCTAAATACGGAACTAAGATCACGCCTTTTCCTTTTAAAAAGAAGTCTTTTTCTAATTCCTCATAGCGAAAACTTTTCCGTCCGCCTGTCTCCATACGATTCCAGAATTCCATGAGCTTTTGATGACGCAGATAATAGAATTCATCTTTGTGCGTAAAGGAGATCAAAAGGAAGGAGATACCGCCCTGTTTTTCAAAATCCTCCATAAACCGCACCTGATGCGGATGGATATTGGCAAGCGGAAAGGTGTCTGTATGACATTCTTTGGCATCAAAACAGACCGGAATCCCCTGTACGGCACCGATATAGTCTACGGTACTCTTCTGGTCAAAATAAGCAAGGGTAATGTGTCTGGTTGCCTTGTCGATATTGATCGGTGTGATCGGTGTCGGTACTTTCTGGATCAGGGCAAGTCCGTGTTCGGCATATTTTTCATTGGTCCGGTTGATAAATTCTTCTAAGGTTGAACCTCTTAAACCTCTTGAATTCCAAGTTGGCATTACAGGATTCCTTTCGCGGCAACATCACCTTCGTAATAAATTTTTTCCATATAGGCGAGGTTAAATTTTCCGTCTTTTAAGGTCACTAAATTCATACAGCAGTTTGGTTGATGAATCTCCCAGTAACGGTCAATATCCCAACCTAAGACGTTGAGTAATAAAGCACGGATCAATGCTCCGTGGCAGACGACCAGTACATTTTCATAAGTATGCTCTAACGGTCGCAGTTCGTTTTCTAAGAAATCTTTAGCTCTTGCCATAATATGTTCATAGCTTTCGGCTCCATCCTCTGCATGGTATTTCGATGGAATGGAGAAACAGTATTTTAAATTCTGATTTTCCGGTTTCTCATTAATATCCTTAATCAGCATGCCTTCTGCTTTTCCAAAATTCATTTCTACAATCCGGTCATCAATGATAATTTCAGTTGTATGTGTACCACGGACAATCTCAGCCGTTTCACTGGCTCTTGAAAGCGGACTTGCATAAATAATATCAAAGTGAAGTCCCTCTTTTTCGATGCCGTCCCTTGTGATCTTAGCTAATTCAATGCCGTATTCATTTAACGGAATATCGGTACTTCCCTGGATTCTTCCTGCTTTGTTTCCGTTGGTTTCTCCATGTCTTAAGATATAAATATTCATGTTCTCCACCTCTTATTTTTCTCTGCCTGTCCTTTGGTATTCTAAGGCACGTTCAAATTCTTTCGGGGCATCTGCCTGTATCTTTGTCCCATCGGCTAAAAACAGGCGGTATGCATGTAATAACTGATGTGTCACACCTGCATTTTTTAAAAATTCCCGGTTAAGCCTCGGATTTCCGTATTTGGTATCGCCAATGACAGGGTGACCGATCGATGCTAAATGTGCACGGATCTGATGGCTTCTTCCGGTGATCAGATGAACTTCAAGTAAAGTTACCTGACCAAGCAGCTTTAAAGGGCGATATTCGGTAATAATCGGCTTGGCATCTTTCGATGGCTTAGAGAATATGCGAACTTGATTGGTCTGTCCGTCCTTTTTCAGATAACCTTCGATCCGTCTTGGCTTGGAAATATGCCCTGCGACGATCGCAAGATAATATTTTTCCATACTGCGTTCCCGAAAGGCTTTGCTCATCTGCTGCAATCCATTCAGGGTCTTTCCTGCAACTAAGATTCCCGATGTGTTGCGGTCTAACCGGTTGCAGACCGATGGTTTAAACGTATGCAGGCTCTCTCTTGTTATTGTACCACTTTCTAAAAGATATTGTAATATATATTCATTTGCGGAAATATCTTCTTTTTTCGCTTTTTGGGAAAGCATTCCCGCCGGTTTGTTGATGGCAAGGACATCGTGATTCTCATAGACGATCTCTAGTGAAATATGCGGAACGGAAACAACCGGATCTTTCGTCTGTTGTTTTCCTGCAAATTTTTCAAAAGTCTCATCCGAAAGGAATAATTTTACCGAATCTCCGGCGGTTAATTTCTCATTTCCAGTTGCTTTTTTCCCGTTTAATACAATATTTTTTTTCCGAAGCATCTTATAATAAAAACTGGCAGGAGCCTCTTTTAAGAGTTTGCCTAGGAATTTATCCAGACGTTGTCCGGCTTCATTTTCGTTGATCACAATTTCTTTCATGCTTCTCTTGCCTGCTTTCCGTTTTTCTTTTTATGGACATTTCGAATAGTCTTTTTCTGCTGCGGTTTTTGCTTTTGCGATTTCTGCTGTTTTTGTGATGTCTGTGCTTTGGACATCTTTCCGGTCTGCTGTTTTTTGGCGGAAGCACCCTTTTGTGTGGATGATGAAGACTGGATATTTCTCGGACGGATCAGACATTTTTTGTCAAATCCGATCAGATCCGTTCTGCCTGCCTTATGGAGTGCCTCCGATACCAGTTCGTAATTCTTTGGATTCCGATACTGGATCAATGCCCGCTGCATGGCTTTTTCGTGTGGGTTCACTGCCGTATAGACCGGTTCCATGGTCCGCGGGTCTACTCCGGTATAATACATGCAGGTAGACAGCGTGGAAGGTGTCGGATAAAAATCCTGTACCTGTTCCGGCATATATCCGAAATCCCGTAAAAATTCTGCTAATTCTACGGCTTCTTTTAAGGTAGAACCCGGATGGGAGGACATCAGATAAGGTACTAAGAACTGCTTTCGTCCAATCTTTTCGTTCATCTTCTGGTAGGACTGCACAAAACGGCGGTAAACACTGTTTTCCGGTTTTCCCATATATTTTAAAACGGCATCCGAAATATGCTCCGGGGCAACCTTAAGCTGTCCTGAAACATGATATTCACACAATTCTTTCAAAAAGCTCTGGTCTTTATCGGCAAGCAGGTAGTCAAAACGGATACCAGAGCGGATAAAGACTTTTTTTACCCCCGGAAGTGCTCTTAACTGTTTTAAAAGTGCCCGGTAATCTCTGTGGTCTGCGATCAGATTGTCGCAGGGTTTTGGAAAGAGACACTGCTTATTCGGACAGGCTCCGTGTTTGAGCTGTTTTTTACAGGCAGGTGCTCTGAAATTTGCTGTCGGACCACCGACATCATGGATATATCCTTTGAAGTCGGGTTCTTTGGTGAGCATTTTTGCTTCTTCTATGATAGATTCATGGCTTCGTACCTGAATGATCCTGCCCTGATGAAAGGTTAAGGCACAAAAACTGCACCCTCCAAAACAGCCACGGTTGCTGACGAGACTGAATTTCACTTCACTGATCGCAGGCACACCGCCTGCTTTTTCATAGGAAGGATGATAAGTGCGCATATAGGGAAGTGCATAGACATCATCCATTTCTTCGATCGTCAGCGGCTTAGACGGTGGATTTTGTACCACAAAGGTTTTATAGTCATAGCTTTCCGCTAAACGCTTTCCCGAAAACGGGTCGGTATTTTGATATTGCACATAAAAACTTTTGGCATAATTCTTTTTATCTGCTTTCAGTTCTGAATAGTCCGGCAGAAAAATCGCATCATAAATATCTTCTTTTTTTCTTGTTTTATAAACAGTTCCATCAATAAATGTAATATCACGAACCAAAAGCCCGCTGTTTAGGGCATCTGCCACTTCTACAATGCTTCTCTCTCCCATTCCGTATAAGAGCAGATCCGCACCGGAATCTAATAAAATGGAACGTTTTAAGGAATCTGACCAGTAATCATAGTGGGCAAGCCTGCGCAGACTCGCTTCAATCCCGCCAATGATGATCGGTATTTTTTTATAATTGCGTCGGATCAGATTACAATAAGTAATGGTGGCATAATCCGGCCGCTTTCCCATGACTCCGCCCGGTGTATAGGCATCTGTGGAACGTCGCTTTTTAGAAACGGTATAGTGGTTGACCATAGAGTCCATATTTCCGGCGGCAACCAAAAAGCCGAGTCTTGGTTCGCCTAAAATAGAAATACTGTGATCATCTTTCCAGTCCGGCTGTGAAATGATCCCAACGGTATATCCATGTGCTTCCAGTACCCGGCTGATGATGGCATGTCCAAAGGATGGATGGTCAACATAGGCATCGCCGATCACATAGACGAAATCCAGTTGCTGAATACCACGCTCATCCATATCTTTTTTACAAATGGGTAAAAATTTATTTTTCATGTCAGATCCTCATAGGTGCCATTTAAAATTTCCTCATAGGAAGTAATGTAATAATCAGAAAGTTCTTTTTTTAATGAATTCTGCTCGGTGGAAAATTCATCTTCTACGCCACAGACTTTCATGCCGGCACTGATCGCTGCCCGCATTCCGTTTGGAATATCCTCAAAGACCATGCAGTGCTCCGGGGCAACATTAAAATGTTCTGCTACCATCAGATAGATGTCCGGTGCGGGTTTCCCATTCGGGACTTCATCGGACGTTAAGATATAATCAATATCCTCTAAAATATCATGTGCCTTTAGACAGGCTCTGGTCAGTTCATAGGAATTGCTGGTTCCGATGCCGACACGGATTCCTTTTTCTTTTAATAAGTCTAAGAACTGCTTTGCTCCCGGTTTTAACGGTACTTCTTTGCAGTATTTTTCATAAGCCATGCCATTCCAGATCTTCATCAGTTCCTGTGGAGTATCCTTTAAGTTGAACCGCTTGATAAAATAGTCGGCAGTCTGCGCAAAGCTGATACCTTCTATCTCATATTTCAGATTTTCCGGCATTTCTAAACCGCGTGCGGTCAAAAATTCAATATCAATGGATTCCCACATCCACATGGAATCTACTAATGTTCCGTCTAGGTCAAAAATGACTGCCCGGATATTTTCTAACATATTTTTACTCATTGTTTTTCCTCTATATTGTTCTGTTTTTCAGTGCAGATAATTCTTCTGTGGTAAGTGCCCGGTAGCTTCCGGGAGTCAGGGATTCATCTAATTGTAACGTTCCCATAGAAAGCCGTTTTAAAAAAAGAACCTGTTTTCCGACCGCTTCAAACATCCGCTTGACCTGATGATATTTCCCTTCTGTGATGCTGACACGGATTTCTGAAATATCATCCGATTTTTCAATAACAAGGGTTGCAGGAAGTGTCGGTTTCTCTTCTTTGATATCTAATCCAAGGGAAAAGCGCTGGACATCTTCCCTCGTAACTCTTCCCTGAATCCTTGCAAAATAGGTCTTTGTGACATGCTTTTTCGGACTTAGCAGTTCATGTGACAATTCACCGTCATTGGTAATTAGCAAAAGCCCCTCTGTATCTAAATCGAGTCTGCCTACTGGAAACAGGTCATAACCCTTTGGATTTTCAATAAAAGAAAGGACGGTTGGATACAGATTGTCTTTCACTGCCGAAACACAACCGCCCGGTTTATTTAACATATAATAGACATAGGGTTCATAGGCAACCGGCGTTCCCTGATAACAGACGGTATCTTTTGTTATGTCAACCTTTGTTTCGGGTTTACTAACCAGAATACCATTGACGCTGACCTGCTTTTTTCGTATGATGTTTTTTACCTCCGAACGGGTTCCGATGCCCATGTCGGCTAAATATTTGTCCAGTCGGATCATAATACTCCTAGAATGTAAGTGCTCGTTTTTTGCTTTCTAATTTCTGTAAAACCTGATAGGGATTGATGGCATATTCTTTTCCGTTTTTATCATTTAGATAAATGCCAAAATGAAGATGCACGTCAAAATTCCCCGTGGTTCCTTCTATCTCACTATAGCCGGTATCCCCCATAAAGCCAATGATTTCTCCGGCACGGATCTGCTCTCCGATTTGGTATTCTTTCATATAATCGGACAAGTGTGCATAGTAATAATAGACACCGGTTTTACTGCGTATGCCAAGCCGCCATCCGCCCTGGGGCAGCCAGCCGATCTTTTCTAAGGTACCGTCACAGACACTGACTACCGGATATACGCCCCTGTGGTTGTAGGATGCCATGATGTCACAGCCTTCATGTCCCCTTTTTCCACCGTAGGTACGCTCCATCATAAAGCTGTCTCCGTAAGCGACTGTTTTTCGATCATCCCATTTCGACTCCGCTACCGGAAAATAAGCCACTTCTTTTTTGATCTTTGGGTAAGGGTCTTTGTATTCCGTAACAGTTCCCTTTTCTTTAGAAATCTGCAATATCTTCTGTACGCCTGCACTGTCGGCTGCAACAAGGCAGATAAACAGCAGGATTATTGCAAATTTTCGATACCACATAAATTATTTTGCTCTTTTCAAAAACTCTAAAATGAATTTCCATACACGCTCGGTAGAAGAGATCGAAAGTCTTTCTTTTGGTGTATGGATGTCAAAGTTATCCGGTCCGAATGAAACACAGTCCAGATTTTCAATCTTTTCAGAGAGGATTCCACACTCTAAGCCTGCATGGATTGCCTCGATCTTTGGTTCTTTCTGATATAAATCCCGGTAAACATCTAAAACCAGTTCACGGACTTTAGAATCTTTTTTATACTCCCAAGCAGGATAATTACCGGTAAAGGTGACCGTACCGCCTAAGAACTCAGATAAATAGGAAAGACGATTCATCACTTCTTCTTTTCTGCTCTTGACGCTGCTTCTTACGGAAAATGATACGGAGAATTCTTCCTCTGTCATTTTCATAATTCCGGCATTGAGTGAAGTCTCAGGAAGTCCCGGAATCTCCATATTCATATGCTGAATGCCGTTTGGCATATTCCGCAGGAAGAAAAGGATTCTTGACTGGGAACGGTAACCAAGCACCTGTGTCTTTTTTGTACCGAGTTTTTCGGATTTTAATACGATATCAGGATCACTTGCCTGATATTCTTTTTGCAGCGTACAGTTTAGTGCGAAAACTGCATCTTCTAACTTCTTCTCATCCTCCGGAGTGACTAAGATATCACAGATGCACTCTCTTGGAATGGCATTGTCTTTAAGGCCACCGTTCAATGCACAGATGCCCATTTCTAATGTATCATCTAAATGTTTTAAAATTCTTCCGATCTCTACAATGGCATTGGCACGTTCCTTATCAATCTCACCACCGGAATGACCGCCCATTAATCCGGTCAGGGTCAGACGATACTGTAAACCCTCTGCTTCGTCAAAGACTAACGGAAAACTGCACTCTACTGTTACTCCGCCGGCACAGCTTGTTAAAAAGGTTCCCTCTACATCAGAGTCAATATTTAATACCTGATGTCCTTTTAACATGGAAAGGTCAATTTTTTCAGCACCAAGCATGCCGACTTCCTCATCTACGGTAAAGACACACTCTAAGCGTGGGTGTGCAATGTCATCCGAATCTAAGATGGCTAAGGAATAGGCAATGGCAATACCGTCATCTCCTCCTAAGGTTGTTCCCTTTGCCTTTACGAAGTCACCGTCGATAAAAAGACGAAGTCCCTCGTTCTCGAAGTCAATCTCTGTATCGTTTTCTTTTTCGCAGACCATATCCAAGTGTCCCTGAAGGATGATCGGTTCTGCATTCTCATATCCGGCTGTGGCTTCTTTGATAATGACCACATTATTATATGCATCCTGATAAGCCTCTAATTCCCGTTCTTTTGCAAAGTTCATGCAATAGTCACTGATGGCTTTTGTATGATAGGAACCGTGTGGGATTCCTGCAAGTTCCTCAAAATAATAAAATACTTTTTGTGGCTGCACATTTTCTAATACTCTCATATTCTTACCTCCTGAATTCATATCTTTCTTAATTTTTAATATATTTAACTATGAAAAAATCATACCTTATACTCTTACTTATCTTCATATTGTGTTACATGTTAATAGACCCAGTGCATGGAATGGAAGGTGTAAAAAATGGTCTTTTACTCTGGTATGACCGCATTTTACCGGCATTACTGCCATTTTCCATTATTTCCTATATTCTGGTGGCATCGGATAATCTGTCTTTTTTCAGCAGAATCTTGCATCCTGTGATCAAAAAACTCATTCCTGTATCGCCGGACGGTGTCTATCCGCTGTTAGCGGGATTTTTATTTGGCTTCCCGTTAGGAAGTAAAATCATCGGTCAGTTATCCAAAAACGGACAACTAAGATCATCGGAAGCACAGATCCTGCTCTCTGTCTGTAACAACATCAGTCCGGTCTTTATTACCGGCTATATGGTACACCAGTGTATCGGATGTGATGCATATATGCTACCTGCGATCCTGTGCATTTATCTGCCGCCGCTTTTTTTTGCAGCTATCCGGCTGCGGTTTTTAAAAGGAACGGCTTCTGATAAAAAAAATGAGGCATCAAGATCTCAAATTACCTTTAAAATCATTGATGCCGGAATTATGAACGGTTTTGAAACCCTGCTCAAACTATGCGGTTACATTGTGATTTTTTCTATTCTATGCAAACCGCTTTCACTATTAAAAAACAGTATTCCCTTTGTCAGCCTGTTATTTGGCAGTATCTTAGAAGTTACAAACGGTATCTCCTGTATTGCCGGGCATGGCTTTTCTAAAGAAGCAATGTTCTTACTCTGTACCACCTGTACCTCTTTTGGAGGAATCTGTGGTATTGCCCAGACCAGTTCGATGATCTCAGACACAACTTTATCTATGTCTGCTTATATCAGGGATAAACTGTTCTTTTCTGTCATGACGTTCGGATGTGCTCTCTGTTACCTTTATCTGGGATAACAGTTATAACAGCGTCTACTGTAACAGATCCGCACTTACATCGATTTCCGGCAACTCCTCTGTGGACTGTTCTGCCGGCTGCTCTTTTGCTTCCTGTTCTTTGCTGTGTTCAATCTGTTCAGGAACAAGCTCTGCACGGTTGGCTGTAACAATATCTAAAAAGCCCTGTAAAGCACCGATCAGGCTTTCGCTTCTGGCTTTGGAAGTCTCAATCGCACCTGTCAGACTTGCTTCTAAATTTTTGAGCATATCATCGGTATAGGCAATGGCACTCATACGGATATTATTTGCATCATTTGTGGCATTGTCTAAGATGTCCTGTGCCTGCTTTGTTGCGATCATAACAACTTCATTTGCCTGTGCATATGCCTGCTGCATGATCTGATGCTCGCTGACTAATTCGTCCGTCTTGATCTGTGCCTGAGCAATAATTGCCTCTGCCTTTGCTTTGGCATCCGCTAAAATCGCCTCCTGATTGCTGATAATCTTCTGATAACGCTTGATCTCCTCCGGAGTCTTCATACGAAGTTCCGTCAAAAGCTCGTCAATCTCATCACGATTCACAACGATCTTACTGCTGGAAAAATTATGAGGTTTACAATTGTCAATGTATTCTTCAATCTCATCAATAATCTGTTCAATCTTACTGCTCATGGTTTCACCCCTTATTTTTTGATATTATACTTCTCATAAATCCTATCCACAAACTGTTCCGGAACAAACTTAGAAATGTCGCCGCCATAGGAAGCAAACTCTTTCACGATCGTGGAACTCAGATAGGAATACTGTAGATTCGTTGTTAAGAATATCGTCTCAATATCGGTATTCTCGATATGATTTGTCTGGGCAATCTGCAATTCATATTCAAAATCCGTTACGGCACGCAGTCCGCGTACAATGATACTTGCATCGATTTCCCGCATATAATCAACTAAAAGTCCATCAAAAGAAGTAACCTCTACGTTCGGTAAATCTTTTGTTAACTCTTTTAACATACTAACACGTTCCTCAACCGAAAACAATGATTTTTTTGCACTATTGTTTAAAACGCCGACAATCAGCTTGTCCACAATTTTAGAAGAACGCAGGATTATGTCTACATGTCCGTTAGTAACCGGATCAAAGCTGCCCGGATATATTGCTCTTTTCATATCAGTCCTCTTTCTGACCTGCCCGTTTTAAAAACAGATGCATATTGGTCTTGTATTTTTTCAGCTTCTCTACGGTAAAACCAAGCTCATGTACATAGTCAAATGTTGTCCGGTCTGACATCTCTACAATGATCAGGCTGTCTTCATCGATCAGCTTTGACGTTGCAAGATAGGTCAGCACTTCTTTTTCTAATTCCTTGCCATAAGGCGGGTCCATAAATACAATATCAAAATATTTGCGTCCCTCTAACTGACACAGTGCCGTCAGCACATCGGTCCTCATCAGTGTGGTTTCCTCGGTAAACTTTGTAAAACGGATGTTTTCCTCGATACAGTCTGCCGCTTTTTTATTATTTTCCACAAATACGGCTTCATTCGCGCCACGACTTAATGCTTCAAGTCCGATGGCTCCGCTTCCTGCAAACAGATCTAAAAAAGAAGCTCTTGGAACATCCATCTGGATGATGTTAAACAAAGTCTCTTTGATTCGGTCTGTAGTTGGTCTGGTGTCTTTTCCTTCAATCGTTTTCAGTGGAAGGCTTCTTGCCGTTCCTGCTATGATCCTCATAGTATCTTCTCCTCTGCCAGCATTTTTTCTAAAAGTGAAAATGCTGCTGCTACTGCCTGCTGTCGTATTTCGGTGCGGCTGCCGCATCCGAGCATATGTTGTGTCATAACGCTGCCGTTGTAACAGCAGCCAAGATATACGTCTCCTACCGGATGCTCCTTCGTACCGCCGTCCGGTCCTGCAACGCCTGTGGATGAAAGGGCAATCGTGGTATGAGCCGTTCTTGCGGCACCCGTAGCCATCTCGGCAGCCGTCTGGCTGCTGACTACCCCGTAATCGGAAATGGTTTTGGGGGCAACCCCTAACAGTCGTTCCTTTGCATCATTGGAATAGGTAACATATCCCTCGTGAAAAATCTCAGATACGCCCGGAATATCCACGATCGCAGATGCGATCAGCCCACCGGTACAGGATTCCGCAGTTGTAATCGTTAATTTTTTGTCAATCAAAAATTCTACTATCTCTTCTATGGATTTATTCATCATTGCCGTTCTGTTTTATTTTTTATTTTAGTTCCTGTTATTTCTGCTCTTTTAATACCTGCTTATTTTTTGCAATGTAGTCGATCAGGGAAACGACCGTTAAGATCAATGCAATATAGGTCAGTGCTGTTGCAAGCATCTGGAAGTAGCGGTTCTGGAAATCCAAGATCAGCGCGATGATCATAAGCATCTGGAAAGTGGTCTTAAATTTGCCCCAGTAACTTGCGGCAATGACGATACCGTTATCCGATGCCACTAAACGGAATCCGCTGATGATAAACTCTCTTGCAATAATAACAATAACGATCCATGCTGCTAACCGGTCGATCTCCACAAGACAGATCATGGCAGAGCATACTAAGAGTTTATCTGCTAACGGGTCCATAAATTTCCCGAAATTTGTCACAAGGTTGTATTTTCTTGCAATTTTTCCATCTGCCATATCGGTCAGACTTGCCACGATAAAAATGGCGGTTGCAATGTATTTTCCATATTCCGGAAAATATGGTGCAAGTAAAAAGAATACAAAAAATGGAATTAATATCACTCGAAATATCGTCAGTTTATTTGGTAAATTCATGCAATCTCTCCTATCAAATCGTATTCATAAGCTCCGGTTACCCTTACCTTTACAAAATCTCCACTCATCAGGGTTTCATCTGTATCAATAAAAATGTAACCGTCGATATCCGGTGCGTCCCGGTAAGTTCTTCCCACATAGGTGTTTTCACCGGAAACCTGACCTTCGATCATACAATAGAGTTCCCTTCCGATCATGTGCTCGTTGGCATCTATGATAATTTCTTCCTGAAGCTCCATGACTTCCTGCTGCCACACGCTCTTTTGTTTTTCATCTACCTGATCGTCAAAAGCTGCTGCCGGAGTATCTTCCTCCGGAGAATAAGTAAATGCACCTAAACGGTCAAATTCCATCTCATTGATAAAATACATCAGTGATTCATGCTCTTTCTCCGTTTCACCCGGGAAGCCACAGATGAGTGTGGTTCTGAGTGCAATATCCGGTATCTCAGTTCTGAGTTTTGTGACAATGTTTCGTAAATCTGCCTGTGAAGTTCTTCTTCCCATGCGTTTTAAAATCACATCATCAGCATGCTGAATCGGTAAATCCAGATAGTGACAGACTTTTTCGTTTCGTTTGATGGATGCAATCAGCTTATCATCAATCTCTTCCGGATAACAATAAAGAATCCGAATCCAGTAAATCCCATCAATTTTATTTAATTCATCTAAGAGTCTGTATAAAGACTTCTCACCATAGAGGTCGATTCCATAAAGGGTGGTTTCCTGTGCGACCAAAATCAATTCCTTTACGCCCTGTGCCGCTAAATCCTTTGCGGACGCCACTAATTCTTCGATTGGAATACTGCGGTATTCGCCACGGATTTTTGGAATGATGCAGTAAGTACAGTGCTTGTTGCAGCCTTCTGCAATTTTTAAATGGGCATAATGACCACCTGTGGTTAAGGAACGCTTTGCGGAAACGTTTGGAATTCCTTCTAATGTCTTGAAATTTTCATAATGGCTGCCGCCTAAAACATTTTTTACGGCTTCTGCAATGGCATCGTAGGAATTGGTTCCAAGGATGGCATCCACCTGAGGGATTTCTTTTTCAATCTCTTCCTGATAACGCTGTGCTAAACATCCTGTTACGATCAGCGCTTTGCAGTTCCCGGATTCGCGGTACTCTGCCATTTCTAAAATGGTATTAATGCTTTCTTCTTTGGCATCGTTGATAAAACAACAGGTGTTGATCACAATGATATCTGCCTCCTGCTCATCATCCGTAAAGGCATAGCCCTCATTGCCAAGGATACCAAGCATATACTCCGTATCTACGAGATTCTTATCACATCCGAGAGATACAAACAGAATTTTCATTATACTTCCTCTTCTTCCTCGTTGTCATCTCCGATAATCTTTACTTTTCCTTCGTATAACTCCTGCACTGCAGTAGAAAGCGGTTTCTTTCCGGCTGCTCCTTCTACTAACGGCTCATCTCCTGCGATGATCTGTCTTGCACGTTTCGAAGCGGCGATTACGATGGAATAACGGCTGTTAACAACCGGTTCCTCTCCAAACTCCACACCACTGTTCATTACTTTCATTAAGTCTACATAAGATGGATGTATCATAGTTATTCTCCTTTCAAAAATCCCTTTAATTCTTCACGCATCTGTGTAATCGCTTTTTCATTTCTTGCAATCGTAAGATGCTCGTTTCTTATCATCTGGTGTACTTCTTCGACACAGATGTCTAAATCATCATTGATGACTAAATAGTCATAATTTTCAATGCCCTCGGCTTCTTCGCATGCACGGCTTAAACGCTTGTTGATGATCTCCATATCCTCTGTGCCCCTGCCGATCAGCCGTTCTTTTAAGATTTCGGCGGATGGCGGTGTTACAAAAAGAAGCAAGGTCTGCGGGAACTGTTTTTTGACTTTTAAAGCGCCCTGTATCTCAATTTCTAAGATGACATCTTTGCCGTCAGCTAACTGCTTTTCCACATAGGCTTTTGGTGTGCCGTAATAGTTGTCAACATACTGTGCATATTCAAGCAGTTCGCCGTCTGCGATCATCTGCTCAAATTCTTTGGTTTCTTTAAAAAAATATTCTACGCCGTCTGTTTCGCCTTCTCTTGGCTGTCTTGTCGTTGCCGAAATGGAAAGTGCGTATTGCTCAGGATACTTTTTTAAAAGTTCTTTCATAATCGTTCCCTTTCCTGAGCCGGAAAAGCCGGAAACGACAACTAATATTCCTTTTTTTTCTAAATTCATCGTATTTTCCTCTTCAAATATCGGTTATGTAAAGCTATTCAATGTTCTGGATCTGTTCTCTGACCTTCTCAATGTTCGTCTTCAGTTCAATACCGGTATCTGAAATGGCAAGGTCGTTTGCTTTGGATAAGATCGTATTTGCCTCGCGGTTCATCTCCTGGGCAATAAAATCTAATTTTCTTCCAATGCTGCCGCCTTCTTCTAAGGCATCCTTGGTACCCTGGATATGGCTTTTTAAGCGTACGGTCTCTTCGTCTACACAGATCTTATCTGCATAGATCGTAACCTCTGCCGCAATCCTGCCGTCATCGATCTGCGTATCTTCTAACAGCTCTTTGACCTTAGCTTCGAGCCTGCTGCGGTAATCACTGAGGATCTGTGGGGAACGCTCCTCGATAAAATCTACGTTCTTTAACATTTCATCGAGTTTTTCCACTAAATCTTTCTTTAAATTCTCTCCCTCAGTGATCCTCGATGCAACAAACTGTTCGCATGCCTGTCTGAGTGCTTTTTCTAAAACGCTCCATAGTTCTTTTTCATCGACATCCTGTTCTTCCATCGTGAACACTTCCGGATATTTGGACAATTTGCCGACGGTAATATCGTTTTGCAGATCAAACTGTTCTGCCATGGCGTTCAGATGTGTTAAGTATTCTCGGGCAATCTCTTCGTTATACTTCAAAGCTACATTGTTCTCGTTGTAGTCCTCGTAAGTGATAAAGACATCGACTTTGCCCCTTTGCATGTATTCTTTTAGGAGATTACGGATGGCACTTTCAAAAAAGCCCAATTTCTTTGGCATCTTGATATTGACGTCAAAGTACCGGTGGTTGACGGATTTGATCTCAACCGTAAACTTCCGGTTTTCCTCCATAACCTCTGCCCGGCCAAAACCGGTCATACTTTTGATCATAAAAGCCTCCTGTCTGATTTCTTCTGTGCATCTCTCTATCCATCTTGCGATACCTGTATGCATAGATACTTTATTATATACAAAAATGAAGGGTTCGTCAAATATTCTTGACTTTTTTCCTGTCAACAATTAGGCTAGGAAGGAAGGAGGTATGACACCATGGCATTTGACGGTATTACCATCGCAAATATTGTATATGATTTAAACCGGACCATTTTAAACGGACGCATTGCAAAGATCGCACAGCCGGAAAAGGATGAGCTGATCTTAACGATCAAGGGAGGAAACATTGGACAGGCACGTCTTCTGCTCTCCGCTTCCGCATCTCTTCCGTTAATATATCTGACAGACACAAATAAACCAAGTCCGATGAATGCACCGAATTTTTGTATGCTTTTACGCAAACATATTGCAAACGGACGGATCACGAAGATTTTTCAACCGGAAATGGAGCGTATTGTACGCTTTGAGATAGAGCATTTAGATGATTTAGGGGATTTATGTAAAAAATCTCTGATCATTGAGGTAATGGGAAAACACAGTAACATTATTTTCTGTGATGAAAATGACAAGATCATCGACAGTATCAAGCATATTTCCGCGCAGGTCAGTTCTGTGCGTGAGGTGCTGCCGGGCAGGGAGTATTTCATTCCAAAGACCAGTGAAAAATTCAATCCGCTGACGGAAAACCGTGAACATTTTCTTTTTGAGATCATGGAAAAACCGACAACTATCCGAAAGGCAATCTATTCCTCTTATACGGGGATCAGTCCGTTAGCAGCCGGAGAAATCTGCTATCGCGCATCTTTAGATGCCGATGCATCGACTTCTGCCCTGTCGGAAGATGAAAAACTGCATCTGTCGAATAATTTCTTCTGGTATATGGAAGATGTAAAAGAAGGGAATTTTACACCGAATATTGTGATGCGCGGCAAAGAGCCGGTGGAATATTCGGCATTTTTGTTAAAACAGTATGCTGATTTAGAGACGATCTCCTATGATTCCATCTCACAGGTGCTTGAACAGTTCTATGCGGCAAAAAATGTTTACACCCACATGCGGCAAAAATCCGCAGATCTACGAAGGATCGTAACCACTGCCCTAGAGCGCAGCCGAAAAAAATATGATCTGCAGTTAAAGCAGTTAAAAGATACGGAAAAACGCGAAAAATATAAAATCTACGGTGAACTGCTCAATACTTATGGCTATACTGCCCCGGAAGGAGCAAAAAGCCTAGAGGCGTTGAATTATTACACCAATGAGATGATCACAATCCCGTTAGACGCAGATCTGTCGGCTTTAGAGAATGCAAAAAAATATTTTGACCGCTATAACAAATTAAAACGTACCTATCAGGCACTCAGCAGCCTGATCGAAGAAACCAAAATGGAGATCATCCATTTAGATTCCATTGCAACGTCTTTAGATATTGCAACGAGTGAAAGCGACCTTTCCCAGATCAAGGAAGAATTGACGGAAAGCGGCTATATCAAAAAACACAGCACGAAAAAACAGAAATCCGCTAAGAGTAAGCCGTTCCACTATGTATCTTCCGATGGATATGATATCTATGTCGGAAAAAATAATTATCAGAACGATGAACTGACTTTTAAGATGGCAACCGGAAATGACTGGTGGTTCCACGCAAAGGAAATGCCGGGTTCCCATGTCATTGTAAAAACGAATGGCGACGAACTGCCGGATCAGACTTTTGAAGAAGCCGGACGGCTGGCTGCCTATTATTCTAAGGGAAAAGAAGCCGGAAAGGTAGAGATTGACTATCTGCAAAAGAAAAACGTCAAAAAGCCAAACGGTGCGGCACCGGGATTTGTGGTTTATTACACGAACTACTCAATGGTCAGTGAAGCTGATATTGCAGGAATCCAACAAATAGATTAGCGAACATGACGAAAGCCCGGATTCTCCATCCGGGCCTTTTCGCCTTTACTGATTCTTCATTTTCCTGTTGTGTCGGGTATGCTTATTTGTCAGCCATCTGGCGTTCCTGAGCCTCGATCATTTTTTTGACCATATATCCGCCTACGGAACCATTCTGCTTAGAAGTAAGGTTACCGTTGTAACCATCAGATAACGGTACTCCTAACTCGCTTGCTACCTCATACTTAAAACGGTTCATTGCGCTTTTTGCTTCCGGTACACTTGTGGTATTAGAACGTGCCATAATCATTTCCCCCTTTTACTTTTGTAAGCTGTAACTTGTTTGTTACAATGCTAGTATATGTGATTGCAGCTTTTCTAATCATGCAAAAGTATGGGGAAATTGTTAAATTTAGTTAGATTTTTTTATGCGATTCGGGTGTCAAAACGATAGTTTCAACGAGGTTGCAGATTTTCAATGATATTGCAGACCTTCAACGATATTGCAGACAGCTTGCCACAATGAAATATTCCACGTTTCCTTGTGCAGAACATTCCAATGAACCTCCTAAAACAGAAATCGTGGGCGCCAGTGGGCTTCACGATTTCTTGAGTTTCATTTCCATTGCACAAAAAGAAACCCTACATATTTCATTGTGGCAAGCTGCTCACTACTATAAAAATATTGTTTCAGCACCCGAATGATAATTAGAGGTTCAACTGTCCAAACCACTGTTCACCGTAGGTTTCCATGTGGTGCTTTAATTTTTGGTGTTCTTCTAAGGTAAGTTCCGGATCTTGGTCTAAGAGTTCTTTTACATCCTCGGCAGCTTCCTGCAACAGCCCTGCATCTGCAAAGATATCTCCGACGGCAAATTCCATTTCACCACTTTGGCGTACACCAAAGAAATCTCCCTGACCACGCAGTTTTAAATCCTCTCTGGCTATGTAAAATCCATCATTGGAACGATTTAAAATGTCTAATCGTTTTTTGGATTCTTTGGATTCGGAGGTATTCATCATGATACAGTAGGACTGGAGATCGGAGCGTCCGACTCTTCCGCGGAGCTGATGCAGCTGGGCCAGTCCGAAACGTTGTGCATCCTCGATCAGCATGACCGTGGCATTCGGGACATTGACTCCGACTTCGATTACGGTAGTGGAAACTAACACATCAGTATCGTGATTTAAAAATTCTTCCATGATCCGGTTTTTCTCTGCCGGTTTCATTTTTCCATGCAGGCAGGCAATCCGTACATCCGGAAGTTCTGCTTTTAATAATTTCGTATAGTCTGTGACATTTTCTGCTTCGGTATTCTCACTCTCTTCCACTAACGGACAGATGACATATGCCTGATGCCCGTCTTTTACCTGATTTTCTATAAATTCATAGGCTTTTGGGCGAAATTCCGTACCGACTACACAATTCTTGATCGGGAGCCGTTTTGCCGGAACTTCGTCAATTACAGAAATATCCAAATCTCCATATAAGATAATGGCGAGTGTTCTTGGAATCGGTGTGGCACTCATCACTAAAATATGCGGTTTTTCTCCCTTTTTTCCAAGTGTTTCCCGCTGTCTGACACCAAAGCGGTGCTGTTCATCCGTGATGACAAGTGCAAGATTTTCATAGACGGCGCGTTCCTGGATCAAAGCATGTGTTCCGACGATCAGTGCGTTTGGATATAGCAGCATCCTTTCGTAGGCATCCCTTTTCTGCTTTGCCGTCATGGAGCCGGTCAGCAGGATCACCGGAAAGTCTAAGTCATAGTCCTGGCACATCTGTGTAAAATTCTCATAGTGCTGTCTTGCAAGTACCTCTGTCGGTGCCATGATGGCAGACTGGTAACCATTGGATGCCGCATCGATCATGGCTAAAAATGCGACGATGGTCTTACCGGAACCGACATCTCCCTGGATCAGCCGCTGCATCACATAATCTCCACGCATTTCGTTATGAATACAGTCGATCGTCCGCTTTTGCGCACCTGTTAACGGATAAGGGAGTTTTGAAATGATCTGTTCTACGATTCCGTTTTCTTCAAAGGTAAACTGATTTTTTGCGGTAACACGCTGCTCTTTTGACATCTGCATCATCAGGATAAATTCAAAAAAATCCTGATATGCCAGACGGTTTCTCGCATTTTTTAAAGCATACTCACTGTCCGGAAAATGCATCTGCCTTACAGCCTGTCCATATTCACAAAAATCATGCGTTTCCCTTAGTTCTTCCGGCAAAAAATCATCCAGCAGACAGATGGATTCTAATGCCTGTTTTTCCATCTTACGCACAAGATTGTTTGTCAGTCCTTTGGTCAGTGCATAGACCGGCTGCAGACTGTCGGAAAGCTCCTGATACTGCGTGATCGTATAGATCTTTGGCTGTTCCATGATCAGTTGGTTTTTACGGTTTTTCACAATTCCGTAAAATACATACTGCATGCCCGGTTTTAACGTGTTTTTTAAATAAGGCATACGAAACCAGATCAGAGAAAGGATTTTTTCCCTGCCTTCGATCTGTGTGCTCGTGACTGCCATTCTTCCGTTACGACGGACTAAGGGTGTCTTTTTGATCCTGCCAAGGACTGCAATTACGGTTCCTTCGGATATTTCATCGACACTTTTGGGCTGCTCAAATTTATGATATTCGCGTGGAAAATGAAGGAGTATATCACGCACGGTGTATACTCCTAAGTTTTGAAACAATGTTTCTGTTTTTTCTCCGACGCCTTTTAATTCTCGAATCTGCGAATCTAAGTTCATCGTTTGTTTACTCCACGGAAATTACATAATAGTAAACCGGCTGTCCGCCATAATTTACTTCTACATCTAAATCAGGATAAAGTTCACCGAGTTCAGCGCCTACTTTTTCGGCTTCTTCTTCGGTAATCTCATCGCCATAGTAGAGGCTGATCAATGCTGAGTCCTCATCTACTAATTTAGAAAGCATTTCTTTTAAGGTCTCATCACGGTCTTTGCCGACAGAAATAATGCCACTGTCGCCGATTCCCATATAGTCCCCACGTTTGATCTCTTTTTCGTTGATGATCGTATCACGCACGGCATAAGTAACCTGACCGCTCTTTACGTTCTCAATCTCTGCTTTCATGGCAGCTTCGTTTTCCTGCGGTGTATTCTCAGGAATATAGTTGATCAGTGCGGCAATTCCCTGCGGTACGGTCTTTGTCGGGATGACAATGACATGTTTCTCTTTTACTAAGGTTGCTGCCTGATTTGCTGCTAAAATGATATTCTTGTTATTCGGAAGGATGAAAATGGATTTTGCATGAACTTTTTCAATCGCCTCTAATATATCTTCGGTGCTTGGGTTCATGGTCTGACCACCTTCGATGATCTCATCGACACCGAGGCTTCTGAAAATCTCATTGATCCCTTCTCCGATGGACACGGAAATAAACGCCATGTCTTTTTCTTCGACAGGTCCTTCCTGTTCTGCCTGTTTTTTGGCTTCTTCCTCTTCTTCTTTTTGCTGCTGCGCAAGTTTTTCAGCATCTTTGATCAGTTTTTCCTGATGCTCCTCACGCATATTATCAATTTTCATTCTGCTCAGTGCACCATACGTCAACGCTCTCTGGATTGCAAGACCAGGGTCATTCGTATGTACATGAACCTTGGTAATCTCGTCATCTGCTACGACTACGATAGAATCTCCGATCGACTCTAAATAGGATTTGAAATCACGTTCCTGTTTGTCAGTCATCGGCTTGTTCAGCATAATGATAAATTCTGTACAATAACCAAATTTGATATCTGCTTCTGCCTGTGGTGTGATCTTTGTCACGGTTCCTGCGGATGCAGCACCTTCGATCGTATAATCAATTTCTTTGCCAAGAAGTGCATCATTTGCACCTTTTAACACTTCCACTAAGCCCTGTCCGCCGGAATCTACCACACCGGCCTGTTTTAAGACCGGAAGCATATCCGGAGTCTTTTGCAGCATGCGGTCCGCTTCTTTGATGACCTCACTGACAAAATATACCAGATCATCGGTCTCTTCTGCTAACTCTAATGCTCTGTGGGCTCCTGCTTTTGCAACCGTTAAAATGGTTCCTTCTTTTGGCTTCATAACTGCCTTGTATGCAGTATCGACTGCCTTTTGCAAAGCCTCACTTAAGATCATGACATCAATTTCATCGTATTCTGCGACACCTTTGGTAAATCCGCGCAAAAGCTGGGATAAGATAACACCGGAGTTACCGCGCGCACCACGCAGGGAACCGGAAGAGATGGCCTTACATAAGGATTTCATGTCAGGATTGTCTAATGCACTGACCTCTCTTGCGGCAGACATGATCGTCATGCTCATATTTGTACCGGTATCACCATCAGGGACCGGAAATACATTCAATTCATTGATCCATTCTTTTTTTGCTTCTAAATTCTTTGCACCAGCTAAAAACATCTTTGCTACTTGGGAAGCATCTATTGTACTGATTTCCAACTGTTTACCCTCCTTAATCAATCACACGGACGCCCTCAACAAAAATGTTGATCTTATCAATCTGCATTCCGGTAAACTCTTCTACTTTGTATTTTACGGTTTCCATCAGATTTTCAGAAATCGTAAGAATGCTTACACCGTAAGCCACTATCATATGAAAATCAATGGTAATCTTATTATCTTCGTCCAGTGTGACATTAATACCATGATTTAAGTAATCCTTTTTCAACAGCTTTACAAGACCATCCTTCATATTGACAGCTGCCATTCCAACAATACCGAAACATTCAACTGCCACGGAGCCTGCATATGTTGCAATTACGTCCGTATCAATGACGATTCTTCCAAGCTGGGTATTCATCGTTCCCTTCATCTATTTACCTCCATATCATGTTTGCACACATATACTGCACATATATATTCTAGGTTATTATAACTGTTTTTATAGTAAAAGAAAACCTTTCTTTTTGTTTTTTATAATTTTTTTAATTTTTCCTTGCATTATACGACGCCATCTGCTAGAATATGATTGTTGTGGGTTCACTATATAATGTGAATCTAGTAATGTACGAGGAGGTGCAACGTCATGGCAAAATGTGCAGTATGTGGAAAAGCCGCTCACTTCGGTAACAATGTGAGCCATTCTCATAGAAAATCTAATAGAATGTGGAAATCAAACATCAAATCTGTTAAGTGTAAAGTAAACGGTACACCAAAGAGATTATATGTATGTACTTCTTGTTTGAGATCCGGAAAAGTTGAAAGAGCTTAGTTATTAGCTTGATAAAACTTTTATCTTTGATGAAGAAACGAATAAAAAGACTGTCCTATTTCATAGGGCGGTCTTTTTTGTGGTACTTCACCGGCAGCAAAACAGGTTGTAGCCGATGATCAGACACAGGAAAACAAGGATAAATCCGATGATCTCATTTCCGATCAGGAGTATCAAAATCATACCCAGAGAACAACAGAACAGCCCAAAACCACAAACACGTTTCATAAGCACACACCAACAGGGAGCATATATTATGATTAATGTATGCTCCCTGCTTTTAAAATGTTACGCTTCTGTTCTGTTTTGTACTTATTCTTCTTATTCTTCAGACGGATTGACTGCATCGGTTAAGATGTCTTCCATCTCTTTTGCTGCTTTTTTCTCACCTTCGCTTGGCTCTTTATCTTTGGATGTAAATTTGTTTACAAAATCAGGAACCATATCTAAGACTTTTGTGATTCCGTCCTGATTTTTGACATTGACTAATTTCGTGGTACCATTCTGGATGACAAGTACAGCGCTTGGAGTGATCTTTCCTCCCATACCGCCACCGCCGTTGTTCTTCTTTTCATCGGAAAATGCTCCTGCTCCGACACCAAAAGACACGTCTACTAACGGAAGAATGATCGTATCACCGATGTGTACCGCATCTCCTACAACGGTCTTAGTTGTAATAAAGCTGTCCATTCCCTTAAATAATGATGCTACTGTTGAGCTGAAACTGTTGTCTGCCATAGTTACCCTCCTATTTGAATTTTTGCATTAATTTTCTTAAATCTTTATCTCTATATACCCGGATAAAAATGCCGAGCAGATGAAATACCTGAAAATGACCGTTTACCCGGAAGTTTCCCTGGATATAGAACCTGTCCGAGGTAAAATCCGGAACCACATGGATGCCTTTTTTATAAAAAAGAGGCATGATACTGAGTACTCCGGTCAGCTCTCCGGTTGTTGCAGGATCTCCTGTCGAATAAGAAAGCTGCGCCTTTCCACGCCTTGGTCCGATGTGATGAAGCAGCGTCTTTAACTCTTTAAAAATATGACTTACCGCATTTTTATTAGTTTCATCCGATACTTCCTTTTTTATGTTGGAAAAATTCTCTTTTAATGAAAGAATGAATTTTTTAATCTTTTGAATCCATGTTTTAATCATATGCCATGGACGAAACTTTGGCAAGGACTTTTTCTTTGAAAAATCCGAGTCTGTAAAGTTCTCATCTGCTGTGGTATAGGACTTGTCCGTAGCGGATGAGGATAAAAGTTCTGCTGTCTGGATCGATGCAGAATCGTCATCAACGGTTAACCCGTCATGTTCTTCCGGTGTTGTATGTTTTTGCGTCCGCTTCTTTGATCTGCGTTGTTTTTTAGCTTTGCGCGCTGCTTTTTCTTCTGCCGGATAAAGGACTTTTTTGAATCCTAAAATCGAAAGCCAGACAGATATCTTTTTTCCTTCGGCTAAAAACTTTACCCGGATAAAAAACAGCCACGATAATCGTCCGCGGATCTCATTTTTTTCTTGAAAATCACCCTCTACCCGGTAACAGATCGGAAGAAATACGATCAATAGCACTAATGCAAGCAAGATCGCAAGCAGGATTCCAAGGATGATCCCGATGATCTTTAATATAGATAGGAATATACTCATCGTTCTTTTTGATTCTCCTTACGTTTTTCCTTTAAATATTGCTTTACATTTGTGCTGCCGAGTGAATTCATGGTTTCTACAACAATGGTCGCTGCCATGGTAACAGCTTCTTCATATCCCTTTGCGATGCCTACAATCACAAGATTTTTCTTCGGATAATACCGCTGCATCAGCTCTTTGGTACTGATGATCTCTAACAGACTGTCATTGTTCTGTGGCAGGCTGATCACATACATATGCAGCATTCCGGCATTGTGCGTGATTTTCCACTTGATCTTATCTGCTTTTTTTTCAATGTTTTCCGATAGATATAAATCGTCATACCAAATCATGAATATCCCTCACGGTGCTGTTTCTGTGTGAAAAAAGCAGTTCTTAACAAACTGCTTTTTCTCTTAGTAATATTTGCGATTTCCCCATAAGTTGCTCTTTTTCAAATCCACATACTCATTGTAAGCCCGCTCTAAAATCTGCTTTTCATTGGCAAATTTTAACAGATGATAGGCCTCATGGAATTTGTAATAGCCGGAATCCACAAAATATTCTTCTCGTTGTGGTTTACTGTAATAACTGTCCGCCATCATCAGATACCAGTGGACACTTTTTTCCACCGTGTTATCCGGTATCGTGAAAGTGTATTGGCTCTTTCCAACGTATTTAATGATGTTTGCTGCTACGCCGGTCTCTTCCAATACTTCTCGTGCTGCAGTATCCTTATACTCTTCTCCGGGTTCTACGGTTCCTTTCGGTAAAACCCATCCTTCGTACTTGTTCTTATAATTCTTATATAAGACCAGTATCTTTCCACGAAATATTACCACACCACCACAACTTGTTGCCTGTATCATTGCAATCCCTCCTGATGTGGTTGTTCACTTACCTTTAGTATAACCTTTTTTTAGAAAAGTTGCAACAAAAGCTGAAGATTTACTGTGCATAATATGCATCAAATACCTGTTTGGCGATCGGAGCCGCAATTTTTCCACCGGTTCCGGCTTCTTCTGCAATGACAGCGATCGCAATATCCGGTTTACCGGAGTCTGCTTTGGTCGCAAATCCCGTAAACCAGGCATGGCTGTCACGGTTGCTGTTGATCTCGGCAGAACCGGTTTTACCATACGCTGTATAGCTCTGTCCCTTCAAAGCGCTTGCGGTTCCGCTCTCTACAACCTCCTGCATATACTCGCGGATGGTCTGTGCCTGTTCCTTGCTCAAAAGTTTTCCATATTCCGCTGCCTCAAACTGTTTGACTAAAGTGCCGTCTTTGTTCTGTGTATGGTCAATGACATAAGGGGTCATCAATACTCCGTCATTTGCAATCGTAGCACTGATCAGCATCATATGATAAGGGGAAACCAGTGTCTTTCCCTGTCCGATGGCTGTCTGCATCGTTTCTCCGGTACCGGAAGAAGCATCTAAGGAAAAACTGCTCTTTTTCGTGTCTAAATCTCCCGGAAGTTTTTGATTAAACAGCATTTTTTTACAGAACTTCCGAAAAGCCGCCTTATCCAATCTCAGTCCGATATTAGAAAATGAGGTATTACAGGAATTTTTAAAGGAAGCCTTTAAATCCTCATTTCCATGTACTTCCCCGCCAAAGCAGTGGATCTCTGAATTATCGACATTCAGTTTTCCGTTACACCGAAAGGAGTATTCATTATAATTGCTGTTTTCATTCATATATTCTAAGGTAGTTAAAATCTTAAAAGTAGAACCCGGCGGGTATTGTCCCTGTGTTGCACGGTTAACTAAAACAGAGCTTTCGGAATCGCCTGATATTGCTTCCCAGTTGGCCGCTACCTCATTCGGGTCAAAATCCGGTTTAGAAACCATAGCTAAGATCCTTCCGGTCGAAGGCTCCATGACCACTACTGCTCCATCGTGTTCTCCAAGTGCATCATAGGCTGCCTGTTGTAAGCTGACATTTAATGTGGTTACCACATCATCTCCCGTATTCTTTTCCCCACGGATCTCATTGACAATACGTTCTAAGAAAAAGCTGTTTGAGCGTAAAAGGTTAAAGTTTGCAGCAGATTCCACGCCTAATTTGCCATGGGTGGAATAACCGACCACATGGGCAAACAGATTCCGGTACGGATAAGTTCTGGTCTCTTTTCCTTCGGCATCTACATTACTCTCTGCAAGTATCTCACCGCCGGAACCCATAATTTTTCCACGGACAGTACTGCTCGAAAACGAATCCTGTCTTGCATTGTAAGGCGAATTGATAAAATCCTCGCTCTTTACCGTTTCAAAATAGGCAAAGTATCCCATTAAGGCGATAAAGATACCTAAAAACGCATAGGTAATGACCACGAACTCCCGGTTTCTAGTCGAGGTCTTCGATGTCCTGGTCGAATCCGGTTTTTTTGCGTCCGTTTCCGGAAGTTGGTCTTGCAGCCGGTTCAGGTTTTCGTTGTGGTTCCCGTTTTGTTCGTTTTTCTTTAACGTTAACTTTCTTTTTCTTCTTTCCTTCATGTTGTTTCATTCCTTCTTCATCCTGTCTTAAAATATAAAGACCCTGGATGATTGCAAAAATAATCGTGGTACTGAGCAGGGAGCTTCCGCCATAGCTGACAAGTGGCAGTGTTACACCGGTAGACGGTATAAATTTTGTTACACCGCCGATGGTTAAGAACACCTGAAATCCGTAGACGGTTCCAAGTCCCAACGCGATCAGCTTATAGAACTGATCTTTGATCTGCATCGCTATATTTAAAAACATCAGATAACAGCTGACACAGACTAAGAGCAGACAGAGTGCAAAGACACCGCCAAGCTCTTCGGAAATTGCTGCAAAGACAAAATCCTGTTCTACGACCGGAATCTTATCCGGCATTCCCTGATATAGTCCCATTCCAAACCAGCCACCGGTTCCGATGGCAAATAAAGACTGACAGATCTGATAGCCCTCTTTGTCAATGACACCTAACGGATTCTTCCATGCAACAACACGCACCCGGACATGGTTAAATAATTTGTATGCCACTAACGATGCAAGCGCCCCGGTTCCAAGTCCGGCTAAGGCATAGGATGGTTTTCTGGTTGCTACATACAGCATGACTAAATAGACTACAAAAAAGATCAGTGCCGCACCTAAATCTTTGGATAATACTAAGATCACAACATGGAGTGCCGCGACGATCGTGGTTTTTACAACCTGTGCAAATTCTGTAGATTCATAGAACATCGAGGCTACAAAGAATACAAAGAGAATTTTGATAAATTCCGATGGCTGGATACTGATCCCGCCAAAGGAAAAGGATAATTTTGCTCCATAACTCCTTGCACCGAGTACCGCAACTACGCTTAAGAGTGCAAGTCCGACTCCTGCGTAAACCCAGGTCAATTTGTGAAAAAACTTCAATTTGTGGATAATAAACGGTACTAAGAGTGTGATCCCGATGGCTGCAACGGCGATCTCACACTGCTTCATTGCCTTGTCAAAATCCAGTCTGGTCAGAATAATAAAACCGATGGCTAAGAGCATACACATATTATTGACGACCAGTCTGGAGGCTTTTCGATAGAATACTTTATAACAGAGCTGGATGATCACAAGTAAGATCAACTGTACTAAATACAACCCAATGACCTTCAAATCTAAAGTCGATGCATAAATAACTAAAAACGCATCTAAATGAATCAGGTAGATCAAGGATGCCTGACTGTTAAATATTCGGTTTTGCCGTTCCGGTGAACGTCTGCGAAATACCGCAAAACATTGGTAAGTATAGATCGCAAGTAATACGATCATCAGATATTTCGAGACTTCAATAATTAAATGTACCATAACTTTCCCTTACTCTACACCTCGTTTCATATGTCCGTTGGTGTAGTCTTTCCAATCATTTTGTTCCCATTTTCCCTTTTGTATATATATTTTCTCAAAAAAAGATAATATTTTTTCTGTTTCTTTCACAGATTCGGTGGTAAACTGCATCCTTAAGGATTTCGGATGGATACTTTCCACCTCCTGCCGCATGCCAAACAGTGCTAACGGACTGCTGTTATAAAGAATGTTATAACAATCCGTGCAGTAGTTTCTGACCGCAAAATGTTTTCCGTAGCGGTCTTTTAAGTAACAGAGACTTTCTTTTTTCTGACACTTTTTAAGGCTCTTAAAAATACAGCCGGCACTGACCATTAACGGCAGATATCCATAGATTAACAGTTCGCTGTTAGAGCAGTCTCTGTGACGGAGTTCTTTGTAATTTAATTCCAAAGGCACGGTGTTGCTACAGATACCGCATTTGGAAAATGCCTCCTGGGTACGGTTTGAATAGGTATACAGATCATGGTCTGCCATGACTGTTCCTGTATAGGCATGTCTTTGTAAAAAGCCGATCTCTTCATAATTTTTCACGATGATCCCATCAAATGGGATGGTAAAGACCGTATCATAAAGTCTTTCATACCGTTGTCTGGTGCGTTCCCTGAAGATCACAGGCAGTATGAAACAGGCTTCTTTTCCGGCTGCCGTAATACTCTGATATGCTTTTTGTAAATCCGCTGTATCTTCTGTCCGCAAAAAAGTATCCGCATCTAAACAAATGCGTGTGACATAATCTGTCTTACAGACACAGGCAAGCTGTTCTGTGGTCTGCACGGACACCGTTGTAGAAAAGTCTGCTGTGTGGATGTCTGCTGTCCTGACATTTCCTGTACCAATGTCTGATTTATGGGATTCCGGTTTTACTGCCATTCCGATCCTTCCGGTATCTGCGAGCAGTTTTTCTTCTAATGCATGAAGTGCATCCCTTCGTAACGCATTGAGCTGCCCGATCGGAACGAAAATATCATCATCCATTTCTATTTCTAAGGATTCAAAAACAAAGGATGTATTTCCGGTCTTTTGCATTTTTTCGGATACGGTATTTTTATCCAGCGGCTTCTTTTGTGCGGCTTCTACCGGTTCACCAAAGATCTGCACTTCTGCTTCTCCGGTGCCTACCGATAGTGTAGCATTTTTTCCGCAAAAGAGCTTTAAGTTTCCCTTAATTTTTCTTTGAAGATCTTTTTGTAAATAGGTTTTCCGTATGGTTTCGTGCAGTTTTTCGTCGGTTTTAGTATGATTTGGTTTTGAAAAGGTGATCATATCCGGACCGTTATGTCTGGTATAGTACCCGGTTGTAAATCCACTGCGGCTTCCAAGGGATTCTAATTTTTTCTCATCGTTTTTATCTACATGAAAGGCTTCGCGTCCATATTGTTCATAGAGGTTGATATATTTACGATAAATGGAGGTCACACCTGCCGCATATTCAGCCTGCTTCATCCTGCCTTCGATTTTAAAAGAGTCAATCCCACATTCTGCTAACTGTGGGATCATACCGATGGTACAGAGGTCTTTCGGGCTCAAAATGTGGGTCGCCTCTCTAGTCAGACGTTCTCCCGCTGCATTTAAAACTTCATATGGAAGCCGGCAGGGCTGCGCACATCTTCCACGGTTGCCACTGCGTCCTCCTAACATACTGCTTAAGAGACATTCGCCGGAATAGCAATAACAGAGTGCTCCGTGTACAAAGCTCTCTATTTCGACACCTGTATCTGATTTTATCTTTTGGATCTCTTCAAAGGATAATTCCCTTGCAGTTACAATCCTTGAAGCACCCTGTTTTTGTAAAAATGCTGCTCCGTCAGTTCCGGTTACCGTCATCTGGGTGCTTGCATGGATGGAAAGTTGTGGAAATGCTTCACGGATAAACGTCAGTACACCAAAATCCTGTACAATGACAGCGTCTAGTCCCTGTTCGTAGTATGGAAGCAGATAGTCAAAAAGCTGCTCTTCCATTTCACGTTCTTTGAGCAGTGTATTGACCGTCAGATAGACTTTTCTGTTATGAATATGAGCATAGTCAATGGATTCTAACAGTTCCTCTTTAGAAAAATTATCGGCATAAGCTCTTGCACCAAAAGCAGGGCCGCCGACATATACCGCATCTGCGCCTGCCCCGATGACTGCTTTTAAAATTGGATAGGCTCCCGCAGGAGACAATAACTCTATAGCTTTCAAGTGGTTTCCTTTTCTTCTTTTTTATCCGTCTTTGCGGAGGTTACTTTCCCTAGCAGGGAATCTTCTAATGCAGCCTCTAATTTGGTTTTATTTAATAATAATTCCTTGTTTTCGGCTTCTAATTCTTCAATCCTTTGCGTATTTGTTTCCGTCTGCACCTGATTCGAGATCAGATCGTGTTTCAGATTGTAGATTTCACGCTCTTTTGCTTCTAAATCCAGTTCTAATTTTTCGACCTGTGCTTTTGCTTTGAAATAGTCATCCGCAATATTTAATTCTGTCAGGATTGCCCTCATATCCGGTGTCAGATGTTTAAAGGAATCCAATTCCTCCGCTTCGGAAATTTTCGTATTTATATAGGAGGCGATTTTTTGCAGATACTCTTCACTTTCAAATCCGCTTAATGTATATACTTTTCCTCCAATTACAACTTCTGCATTCGTCTTTGCTGACATTGTTCTCTCCCATCGACCATATCTATGTATTTTTCTCACGCATCTACTATATGTAGTACATTATACTTGTTTTCCTATGGTTTCGCAATACCAAAATGATGATAGGCAAAATCCGTTGCCACACGCCCTTTTGGTGTTCGGTTAATAAATCCGTTTTTCACAAGATATGGCTCATAGACATCTTCGATCGTGCCGGAATCTTCGCCGATCGCTGCGGCAAGTGTATCTAAACCGACCGGACCGCCGTTGAATTTTTCTATGATCGTATAGAGGATATTGCGGTCGTTTGTATCCAGTCCGAGTTTGTCTACCTCTAACAGATCCAGTGCAAAGGCAGCAACTTCTTCATTGATCTTTCCATCGTATTTGACTTCCGCAAAATCACGGACTCTTTTCAACAGGCGGTTGGCAAGTCTTGGTGTTCCACGGGAACGTCTGGCTAATTCCAAAGCGCCTTTTTCATCAATTTCAACACCTAAGATGATGGCGGAATGCCGGATGATCACTTTTAATTCTTCCGGCGTATAAAATTCCAAATGATGTACGACACCGAATCGGTCTCTTAACGGTGCGGAAAGCAGTCCTGCCCTTGTGGTCGCACCGACTAAGGTAAATTTCGGAAGGTCAAGACGTATGGAACGTGCCGAGGCGCCTTTTCCCATCATAATGTCAATGGCATAGTCCTCCATTGCCGGATACAGTACTTCTTCCACCTGCCGGTTCAGACGATGGATCTCGTCCACGAACAATAAATCGCCCTCCTGCAGATTGCTTAAGATTGCAGCCATCTCTCCCGGTTTTGCGATTGCCGGACCGGAGGTTACCTTCATATGGACACCCATTTCGTTTGCGATGATCCCTGCTAAGGTGGTCTTTCCAAGTCCCGGAGGTCCATAGAACAACACATGGTCTAAGGATTCCCCGCGGTTTTTAGCCGCCTCAATATAGACCTTCAGATTTTCCTTTGCTTTTTCCTGTCCGATATATTCCGATAAAGTCTGCGGACGCAAGCTCTTTTCAATTTTTAAATCTTCTTCCTGAATCTGGGTGGATATGACCCGTTTTTCCATGAGTAACTCTCCTTTTTATGCGAAGTTTATAAAAATGCCATCTGTTTTAATGCCATTTTTAATACATCCTCTACCTGATCGTCCGGTGAAATTTCAATGCCCTGCAATACTTTTAAGGCTTCACTTTGGGAGTAACCCAAAGAAGTTAATGCAAGAATTGCTTCATTTTTTACACCTACAGCCGGGTTTAACTCTGCTTTTTGTGCCTGATTTGCAAGTTTTTGTTCAAAAGCATCTTCTAAGCTCAATTTATCCTTTAACTCGATGATCACACGCTGGGCGGTCTTTGCACCGACTCCCGGAGCCTTTGCAATGGCTTTTGCATCGTCTCCTAAGATGGCAAAACGCAGATCATCGGTTGATAATACGGAAAGGATAGAAAGTGCTCCCTTGGGTCCGATGCCGCTGACTCCGATGAGCATTTTAAAGATCCGCACATCTTCTTTGGTCAGAAATCCGTAGAGTAAAATAGCATCTTCACGCACATAGTGATAGGTGTAGATTTTTACCTCTTCACCGACGGACGGAAGGTAATCAAATACCTGTCCCGGAACGGCTATCTCATAGCCGATGCCCTGATTTTCTACGATGATCGCATCTTCTGTGATTTCTGCAAGGATTCCTTTGATATATGCATACATAATGTATTCCTCTTTCTGTTTAAAAATCAATCCGCTGTTTCAGTCTCAGGATGACTTCCTGTGCCACAATGCCGATCATAATTCCGGTAATGATCCCGGCTATGATAAGTACGGAAGCATAGTAAAGGATGTTATAATTTTCTACTACAAGTGCTGCAACGAACAGTTGTCCGATGTTGTGGCTGATCCCGCCTGCGGCACTGATAGAGATGACGTGCAGTCCGGTATATCTTTTCAGCAGATACATGATAAGAAAGCTCAATATCCCGCCTGCAAGGCTGTAGAGGATGCTGAACATATTGCCGAACATAAATCCCGCTAAAACAATCCGCAGTAAAGAAACCAGCAACGCTTCTTTCGCACCGATACAATAGAGCATCATCACTACCACGATGTTGGTAAGCCCTAACTTTACACCTGGGATTCCGAAATAGAATGGTATCAGACTTTCAATATAGCTGCATATCAATGCCAATGCCAAAAATAACCCTAAATATGCGGTCTTTTTATTCATAGTACTCCTTTACTGCACAACAGCATCGTAATCTTTTTTCGTGTTTCCGGTGACTTCTGCTACTACTTTATTTGGCAGACATACGATGGTCTGATTTTTTTTTGAAATCGCCTGCTGGTGGACACAGAGCTGATCCGGGCAATCGGCGGTAAGCATCTTTGCCTTTCCGTCTGAAATCTTTAAGATATTTGTGGTTTTATCCCCTGCTTTAATATTGATGGTCTGCTCTTTTTCTAAATCATAAGTTCCGTAGACTTTGCCGTCAACCGTCACTGTTACCATAGCACCTGTTTCTTTTTGAAAATAGTTCGTAAAGAAAAAGATGAGAATGGCGATGATCAGAAGCAGTCCGATAAAAACAGCATCCTTTTTTCCAAAACGCTTTTTTGTGTGATCCATGTCCTATCTGCCTTCTGCTAAAGTGCCAAGATAATAAAAACCTTTACATTCATCTAAGGAAACATTTACAATCTTTCCGATCAGATCCGCACCACCCGGTACATGGACAACGGAATTATTGCTCAGTCTTCCGGTAACAAGATGTTCATCCTGTGCGTTGATCTCTTCGATCAGAACTTTTTGTACCGTTCCCTGTAATGCACCGGCTTTTTGACTTCCGATCTCCTGGACGACATGCAGCAACCGGTCAAAACGGTCTTTTACCACCTCTGGCGACACCTGATCTTCTTTTGTCGCCGCCGGAGTTCCGGTACGTTTTGAATAAATAAAGGTAAATGCACTGTCATACTGCACTTCTTTTACAACTTCCATGGTTTCTAGGAAATCTTCCTCTGTCTCACCCGGAAATCCGACAATGATATCTGTCGTAAGTGCAATATCAGGAACTGCCGCACGGATTTTCTTTACCAGTTCTAGATACTGCTCTTTCGTATAATGACGGTTCATCTCTTTTAAGATGCGGCTGCTGCCGGATTGTAACGGAAGATGCAAGTGTTTGCAGATTTTTTTCGATTTTCCTAACACTTCTATCAATTCATCGGATAGATCCTTTGGATGCGAAGTCATAAAACGGATCCGCTCTAAACCGTCGATTTTTTCTACTTCTTCTAACAACTGTGCAAACGTCATCGGATGCTCTAAGTTCTTGCCATAGGAATTGACATTCTGCCCTAAGAGCATGACTTCTACGACACCGTCTGCTACAAGCCGTTCGATCTCACGGATAATGTCTTTTGGATCGCGGCTGCGCTCTCTTCCACGCACATATGGAACAATACAATAGCTGCAGAAATTGTTGCATCCGAACATGATATTGACACCGGATTTGAATGTATATTTACGTTCTACCGGTAAATCCTCTACGATTTTGTCAGTGTCTTTCCAGATGTCAACGATCATTCCTTTGGATTCAAATGCAGCTACGATCAATTCTGCAAATTTATAGATGTTATGCGTTCCAAATACCAGATCCACAAAACGATAGCTTGTCCGTATCTTTTCTACAACTTCCGGCTCCTGCATCATGCAGCCACAAAGCCCGATCATCATATCCGGATTCTTTTTTTTCTGGCTGTGCAGGTATCCTAAGCGGCCATAGACTTTGTTATTGGCATTTTCACGAACGGTACAGGTATTATAGATCACAAAATCCGCATCTTCAGTCTCTTTTTTTACATATCCGATCTGTTCTAATATCCCGATTAATTTTTCGGAATCCCTCGCATTCATCTGACATCCAAAGGTATTGACGCAAAATGTAAGAGGCCGTCCCTTTTTCCGGCTTTTTTCCTGCACATACTGTCTTGCCTTTGCTATATAGTAATACTGCCGGTCCGGTTCTTCCTGTGGTGGATTCTGTGTTAAATCAATGTTATCAAAATCTATATTTTCGTACATGTGTTACAGTTTTACCTTTCTGATTTCTAATCGTTTGCGATTTTCTGATTTCCTGTGTTCTTTAGAGGTTCTCTAGGGACGGATCTGTCCGTTGCCATAGATGATATATTTGGTGCTGGTCAGTGCTTCTAACCCCATTGGTCCTCTGGCATGAAGTTTCTGGGTGCTGATTCCGATCTCGGCACCAAACCCAAACTCAAATCCATCTGTAAAACGGGTGGATGCATTGACGTAAACTGCCGCGGCATCGACTTCATCAAGGAACTTTTCTGCATTTGTGTAGTTCTCGGTAATGATGGCCTCTGAGTGTCCTGTGTTATAACGATTGATATGAGCAATCGCCTCAGCCGTTGATTTTACAGTCTTTATGGATAAAATATAATCCAGATATTCTTTTCCCCAGTCTTCGTCTGATGCCGGAATGATGTCACTGCATGCTTCCTGACTTGCCTTATCGCCACGCATCTCAACATTTTTCTCTTTCAGACGTTCTGCTAATTTCGGGAGCAGTGCATCTTTGATATTTTCATGGACAACTAAAGACTCACAGGCATTGCAGACTCCGATCCGCTGTGTCTTTGCATTGAAGATGATGTTGACTGCCATGTCTAAATTGGCGCTCTCGTCTACATAGATATGGCAGTTACCGGTTCCTGTCTCTATTACCGGTACGGTTGCATTTTCTACCACGGCACGGATCAGTCCGGCTCCACCGCGTGGAATCAAAACATCTACATATCCGTTCATTTTCATAAATTCTGTCGTGGTCTCTCTGGAGGTATCTTCAATCAATGCGATGGCATTCTCGTCTACACCACACTCCGCTAACGTGCGTCGGATACTGGCAACGATCGCGATATTTGAGTGGAGCGCATCACTTCCTCCTTTTAAGATCACTGCATTTCCGGTTTTAAAACAGAGTCCGAAGGCATCTGCCGTTACATTTGGACGTGCTTCATAGATAATGCCGACAACGCCAAGTGGTACACGTTTTTGACCGATCCTAAGACCATTTGGACGTTTTTTCATGGAAAGAACTTCACCGATCGGGTCATCTAAAGCGGCTACCTGTTCTAATCCTTCTGCCATCTGCTCAATACGTTTTTCAGTTAATAAGAGACGGTCTAAGAGTCCTTCCGGCATTCCGTTCGCTTTTCCTGTCTCCATGTCCTTTGCATTTTCGGCGATCAGTGTCTTTGCATCTTTGATCAGATTCTTTGCAACACAATTTAATACTTCATTTTTCTTATTGGTTTCAAGAAGTGCCATTTTTCCGGCAGCTTCTTTTGCCTTTGTGCCAATTTCCATTAATTCTGCTTTCATAGTGTTTCTCCTCTCTTCATGATTTTGTGGTTTTTATCGTTCTATCCGGTGTTACGATCCATTGCAGGGGAATATCAGTAACTTCTGTTGGAATATGATCTACAATCTGAAATTCATATGCAATTCCAACTTTTAGTAATCTGGGATGTCTTTCAAAATATCGGTCATAATATCCTGCTCCATGTCCGATGCGCCCGCCATCCATGGAAAAACCAACTCCGGGTGTCAGACAAAGTGCATCTTCCCAACAGACTTTTTGTTCACTGGTGGGTTCCATGACTCCAAATTGTCCTTTTCGCACCTCATTTAAATCCTGTATTTCATAAAAATCCATGTTGTCACCGTCTGTTTTAGGTAGTGCGACACGTCTGCCGGTATCTAACAGCCATTGTATCAGAGGAAGCAGAGACAATTCTGTTCCCAACGGATAATACGCGTAAAAATATCCCCTGTTTTGCAGTTCTTCCCAAGTTGTTAACTGCCCCTTTATATTGGTTGGCAATTCCTTACACAGGTTTTCGGGAAGTTCTTCCCGTTTTTGTAACAGTTCTTTTCTAATTTGCGCTTTTGTTACCATATTTTTCACCAAGGTTTACAATACTTCCATCTGCTTCTTTGACATCGATATTATTTAACTGTGCCTTCAAATTGCTTCTGACCGATGCGATATACTCTTTTCGAAGGAGTGCCTGCTCTTTTTTCTCTGCTTCTGTCAATCCTTCTGCCTTGGATTTGTGATAGAGTGCATTGATCCTGTCTATTTTTTTCTGATCCATAAATCCTCCTAAATTAACCCATATTTTCTTCTATAAAATCAGGTATATAAAAATCTTCATCTTTGTTGGATAAAAAGACGGTTCCCACAAAATCATCCTCAAATATTTTGTGCAGGACACCGACATCCTTCGCATTGGCAATGATCATATCCGCACCGGAATAGGATGCAATTCTTGCTGCATTCAGCTTTGTTGCCATTCCTCCGGTACCGACATCGCTTCCGGTGGTATCTTTTGCCATATTCAGGTATTTTTCATCCAGTTTTTCCACCGTCTCGATCAGTTCCGCATCCGGGTTTGTATGCGGGTCATCGGTAAACAGTCCGTCGATGTCTGACAAAAGAACTAACAGATCGGCACCGATCAAGGATGCAACAATGGCAGATAAGGTGTCATTGTCACCGAATTGGATCTCATAGGTGCTGACGGTATCATTTTCATTGACGATCGGGATGACACCGAGACGGAACAGCTCTTCAAAGGTGTTTTCCGCATTTTTTCTGGATACATTATCTATCATGGTCTTTTTGGTCATTAATACCTGACCACAGGTTTGGTGATACTCACTGAATAATTTCTGATATGTCATCATCAGACTTGCCTGTCCGACTGCCGCGCATGCCTGCTTAACGGCGATTCTTTTGGGACGTTTTTTGATCCCCATCATTTTTCTTCCTACGGAAATAGCACCGGAACTTACCAGGCACACATCAATATCCTGATTTCTCAGATCACATAATTCCCGCACCAGACGCTCTAATTTGATAAAATCCAGATTTCCTGTCTTTGGATGCGTCAGTGAGGATGATCCGATCTTTACAACAACTCTTTTTTTATTTTTGAAACGGTTCTTTTTCATTTTTTATTCTTAACTCCTCTTATGTGATACACAATTATATATTTTATCATAGTTTGTGAAAAAAAACTATACTTGTTGTAGGGGAGTTTTGTGGTGTAATGCATTTTTTATGTGATCGTGCTGTCCTCGGCTATCCCCGCAGACATGCTGCGTTTCCTGTTCGTCGCCATGCCTTTTTGCTCATGTTTTGTGTAACTCGCCCTATGGGCTCAAACAGACACAAAACATGAGCGGCAGTGTGCTCCTCGCGACGGAAGCCTCGCAACTGTCTGTGGGAATAGCCGAGGACAGCGGTACAGCATAGAAAATCTTGAAATAATGTAATGAAAAAAATGACATTTTGGTAGATCATCTAGTGACTTCAAAGAACATTCACCTAATAAAATGCTGAGTTATTTGGGGTACGGATCTGTTGTCGTGTTTTGGTTACTATAAAATAAGGTTCTAAAACAAAAGATGCTGCTCATTTGAGCAACACCTTTTGCTTATATCCTCGTTATACACTCACTTTCCTTGTAAATTTTTTTAAGAACCTGAATTTTCTTCATTCCTTTCGAAAGTATATACCCCAGTGAGATTTCACCAATGATGGAGTGTTTCTTTTATGCTATGGAGAAGAAACTCGGAAGCATTGGTGAAATCTTACTGTGCAATACAAAAATCTTTATATAAATAGTATGAGTAATATGATTCATTTACTTACATTTTCGATACAAACTCATCTATAGACTCTGCCTTTGCTGCCTGCTTTAACCAGCCGTTCAGGACTTTGCTGTCTTTTTCGTTATGAATTCTTTCACGAATTTCTTCCGGTATCGTGCCGATATCTTCTAATAATTCTAAGATAGCATCTGCTTTTCCGGCTGAAAAACCCTCCTCTCTTCCCTCTTCTATGCCTTTTTCAATCCCTTGCTCAATCCCCTTTTCTAAACCTTCCTGAAGTCCTTTCTCATATTCATCTTTCCGGACAATCTCAAAGACTGCTTCCTCATCATATTCAAAAATACTCATTTCCACCGCCTCTTTCCTGTTTCGAAGCAGAAACTCCCGCAGGATTCCTTCGTGGATACACTCTGTCACCGCTTTGTCCACTGCCTCTTCTACATTCTTCATATTCTTTGCATAAGTTCGTACTTTCTTCACATAAATCGCATACTCCTTTAAGGTCTGGCATTGTTCTAATAACTTTTTATTCTTTCCGAGGTTGATATTTAGCATGGTTACCACTAATTCTAAATCCGGATCGTCCATCGATTTTTGAAACGCATCTGATAACCTTAAATATTTCTTTTCTGCCTGTTCCTCCGAACCATTGTAGAATACTAGAAATCTCGGTGTCGGGATTTTGATGAGTGTGTTGCGATACAGATCCCTGTGATCAACCTGTCCCTGCAGTTCCTTTGCGATATAAAACAAATCCCGTAATGGCATATTGGGAGAATAAGTAGACTGATGCTCATAAAGGTTCAAATAGGAATCCATAATAAATGCCAGATCATTTTTCATGTTCATGTAGATGGCATTTTCTAAGGTTACAATCTCTAGTTCTTCTGCGTTTGTGTAAGATGTTCCGTTGACTGCATTATAAAGACTTAACAGCTCTTTCTTTTCACGGAATATCATGCGGAACAGTCTGTCCTTGTGGTTTCTTGCAACATGGATTTCATTTGGGGTTTCTGTCATAGTATTACCTCCTGTGTGAAATTGTCTTGCAGGAGTTCTTATCCTTATTTTCTCGAAAACTCCTGCTGTTCATAATGTTGGAAAAGCATGAATTTTCTGATCTGAATAAGATTTGTAATAGACTACGGCAGAATTGCCGCCTTATATAAGAAAATATGCTTTGAGAGTATTATAGCATGGTGGGAAAAGTGTTACAACCGAGTTTGAATGCAATTGTGAGTATTTTTTCTTTATACGCTGGTGTTATCCTCGGCTATCCCCGCAGACATGCTGCGTTTCCTGTTCGCCGCCATGCCTTTTTGCTCATGTTTTGTGTAACTCGCCCTACGGACTTAGACAGACACAAAACATGAGCGGCAGTGTGCTCCTCGCGACGGAAGCCTCGCAACTGTTTGTGGGAATAGCCGAGGACAGCGGTACAGCATAGAAAATCCTAAAATAACTTATAAAAAGAATTGTATTTGTGAAATTATTCAATATTTTAAAAATATTAAACAAATTGACAATACTATGTAAATAACATCCAATACCACATCTAATCTGCATCACTCTACTTGTAATATCCGCCCAAAAATCTCAACGTAGAACAACTTCCTTCCCGAACCGCATTAGACAACGTGTATCCCAGCGAGCACCCGACGATTATGAAAAGTTTCTTTTTGTGCTATGGAGATGAAACTCCCGGAAGCGTAGAGCCCTCTGGCGAACACGCTTCCTGTTTTGAAGGAGGTTCAGCGGAATGTTTAACACAAGGAAACTTGCAATAATCGTCGGAAGCTCGCTGAACACAGACTTTTTCATGCACATATGTTATAATACGAAGTAAATATCGAAAACAGATTTTAGATTAAGGAGACTTCTGATGAAAAAATATCTGACTATTTTTGTATGCTTACTGAGTGCACTCTTTTTTGCTGCCTGCCAAAAACAGGATACCTCTGTGTCTAAAACGGGTTTCTATTTTGATACTGTCATAAAAGTCACTCTTTACGACGCGGATGCCGAACCAGAATTAGAGTCCTGTTTTGCTCTTGCAGACAAGTATGAAAAACTTTTAAGTGCCACGAAAAAAGGCAGTGATATCTGGAATATCAACCATGCAAAAGGAAAACCGGTAGTAGTCTCAAAAGAAACTATTTCCATGCTTCAAAAAGCCATTGATTACAGCGAGCTTTCCGATGGTGCCTTTGATATCACGATCGGCGAACTCTCTTCTCTTTGGGATTTTGGTGAAAATAAGGATACTGTTCCGTCTCAAAAAGACATTAATGCCGCACTTCCTACCGTGGACTATCATAATATTGAGATATCAGACAATACCGTAACCTTAAAAAATCCGAAAACACAGATCGACCTTGGTGGGATTGCAAAAGGCTACATTGCAGATCAGATGAAGGCACAACTTCGTTCAGATGGCATTACCGAGGGGATCATTAATCTTGGCGGCAATGTGTTAACCGTTGGTCCGAAAAAATCCGGCGATACTTATAAGATCGGCATACAAAAACCATTCGATGATTCTGGTTCTCCGATCGCATCTGTTGATATTACTGATGCTTCTCTTGTATCTTCCGGGGTCTATGAACGGTATTTTGAAAAAGACGGTAAACGCTACCATCATATTTTAAACCCAAAAACCGGGTATCCTTATGAGAATGGCCTACTTGGTGTTACCATTATTACGGATTCGTCTGTTGATGCCGATGCACTCAGTACCACCTGTTTTGCACTCGGCTTAGAAGATGGGATGAAACTGATTGAAAATACAAAAGGAGCCGAAGCCGTATTCATTACTGAAGATTTTACACTTCATAAGTCCTCCGGCATCGGCTCTGAGATTCCATTCCATGAAAATTAACTGTTTGCTGCTTTGATGGTCATATTGTTCAGCCATACGCCTTTTTTTACCAGCACATAGCCGATGATACATTTTACAATTTCCATCATCTGCACTAAGAAATATACAAGGATCACATTCCAGTCTGTATAATTGATGAGCAAAATAGCTGCCGGAATGTCTACAACCCAGATATAGAAGCTGTCGAATAAAAAGGTAACGATCGTCTTTCCGCCGGAACGCAGAGTAAAATAGGTTGAATTCATAAATGCGTTCAATGGCATACAGACTGCCAGCACCCGGATGATCCATGCCGCAATATATTTGACATCATCACTGGTATTATAGATCTGCGGAAAGAATGGAGATACAATGATCATTAAAATGGCAACACCCAAACAGCTTGCCACAGAAAAGAAGATCAGTTTTCTATCGGTATCCACTGCTTCTTCCATCTTTCCTGCTCCTAAAAGCTGTCCTAGAATGATTCCGATCGCACTTCCCATTGCGATATAGACAATACTGAACATATTGGATAATGTCGTTGCGATATTAATCCCTGCAACCACCACCAGTCCCCTCGAGGAATAACAGCGTACCAGCATTGCCATTCCGCCTGCCCATAACGTCTCGTTTAACAGCAGCGGGGTTCCTTTTTTGATAACTTCCTTTACTAAATCCATCGGCACATGGAAAGAACGGTACACACCGCGTATAAACGGTTTTTCTGCCGTATGACTGTGCGCCCACGCCATGACAACCGCCACTTCTGCGATTCGTGCGATCACGGTTGCTATCGCTGCTCCGCGTACCCCAAGTTCCGGAAATCCGAATTTTCCAAAGATCAGACTGTAATCTAACAGCAGATTTGCAAAAAAAGCAACGATTCCTGCTTTCATCGGGACAATCGTTTCTCCGGTCTCACGCAGGGTCCCACTGTATGTTTGCGTCAGTGCAAACGGGATCAGACATCCCATCATAATATGCAAATATTCCCTTGCATATTCAAATGTCAATGCCGCATCATTCCCCTGTGCATCTCCTTTTAAAAACATCCGGATCAGATCATCTCCGAAGATTCCAAATACCAGAAACCAGATACCAACTAAGACAGCAACCACCATTAATTTCAGACGAAGCGTGTGACGTACCCCTTCTTCATCTCCGCTGCCATAGTATTGTGCCGTAAAAATTCCAACGCCGGACACTCCACCAAAGATACAGAGATTGAATACCGTTATGAGCTGATTGACAATAGCAACTCCGGACATCTGGTTTGTTCCAACCTGTCCGACCATGATGTTGTCTAACAGATTGACAAAGTTCGTAATCCCATTCTGTACCATGATCGGTACTGCAACAAGCAGCACCATCTTATAAAATGCTTTATCTCCTATAAATTTTTTCATTTCTGTTCCTTTCTTATGTGTATATACAAAAACACTGCAGTGAAGCTGTTTACAATGTAAAGAATCACACTACAGTGTCATTTATAAGAGATTTTGTTTTTCTTAAAGAATTACATGTTTCGGACACTTTGTAGCACATGCACCACACTCTACACAGAGATCTTTGTTGATATGTGCAACGTTATCTTCTACATGGATCGCATCGTGTTCACAGGTCTTCTCACACAGGCGGCAGGCAATACAGCCTTCTGCACATGCGTCCATAACCTTCTTTCCTTTATCGTGAGAACTACACTGAACAAAGTGTTTGCCCTCATAAGGAACGAATTCGATCAATTCTTTCGGACAGGCAGCGATACATTTACCACATGCTTTACATAATTCTTTATCGACAACGGCAATTCCGTCAATGATCTGAATTGCACCAAACGGACATGCTTTTACACAACTTCCAAATCCCAGACAGCCATAATTACATGACTTAGGACCGCCATTTGGAACATATGCCATTGCCGCACAATCCTCTACTCCTGTATATACATAATCTTTCCTTGCTTTTTCACAGTTGCCTGCACATTTGACAAAGGCAACCTGACGGGCGCTTTCAGATGCTTCTACGCCCATGATCTTTCCGATCTTTTCTGCGACAGGGCTGCCTCCGACCGGACACTGTCCAACAGGGGCTTCTCCCTTTACGATCGCGGCTGCAAGACCGGAACATCCTGCATAACCACATCCACCGCAGTTATTTCCCGGAAGAACCTCTAAAATAGCTTCTTCACGTTCATCTACTTCTACTTTAAATTTTTCTCCGAAGATTCCAAGAATAAAACCGATCAGGATACCGGTTCCACCTACAGCAAGACCGGAGATAATAATTGCACTTACACTCATATCCATTCCCTCCTAAATCATGCCTGAGAAGCCCATAAAGGCGATAGACATCAATGCTGCTGTGATCAGGACGATCGCAGTTCCCTGAAAACGTTTCGGAATATCGTTATATTCAATTTTCTCACGGATTCCGGCCATAATAACGATCGCGATAAAGAATCCGACGGATGTTGCCAGTCCATTTACCACACCCTGTAAGATTGTATAGGATTTTGTAACGTTATTTAATGCTACACCTAATACGGCACAGTTGGTTGTGATCAGAGGCAGGTAGACACCGAGCGCCTGATATAACGATGGAATGGATTTTTTCAAGAACATCTCTACTAACTGCACTAACGCTGCAATGACTAAAATAAATACGATTGTCTGCAAATACTGGACATTGAGCGGTGTCAGGATATATTTGTAAATAAGACCCGTAACAAAAGAGGACAGGGTAATAACAAAGATTACCGCTCCGCCCATTCCGGCAGCTGTCTCTGTTTTTTTAGATACTCCAAGGAATGCACAGATTCCTAAGAACTGGCTGAGTACGACATTGTTGACAATGGCAGCACCCACTGCAATAATTAATAATTCTTTCATTTATCTGCCCTCCTCTTTTCCGGTATCCGCTGTCTCTTCCGGTAATTTTCCGGTACACATAGACAGATGGTCACAACCTTTACAGTCTCCGGTAAGACAACCGCTTGGAGCAGCTAAAGGTTTTCCCTTTTTCTCCATTGCTTCACGAACACAGTTCATACCGGCAACTAAAAATGCCAGAACTAAGAATGCTCCCGGAGCCATGATGAAAATTGTGATTCCAAGTGTTGCACCTAAAATCTGACGGATAAAACCGATACATACCAGACCGATCGTAAAACCAAGACCCATTCCAAGTCCGTCAAATGCAGATGGAATGACCGGATTTTTGGATGCATAGCTCTCTGCTCTTCCAAGGATGATACAGTTTACAACGATCAGCGGGATATACACACCTAAGGATTCCGATAAGGAAGGTGTATACGCCTGCATGATAAACTGCACGACAGTAACAAGGGATGCTACAATTACAATGTAAGCCGGCATACGAACGCCATTTGGAATGACCTTACGAAATGCGGAGATCAACAGGTTTGACATTACTAAAACCACAGTTGTTGAAAGTCCCATTCCAAGTCCGTTGATCGCAGAAGATGTAACTGCCAATGTCGGACACATACCTAACATCAGTACGAAGGTCGGATTTTCTTTGATAATACCATTGTATAATCTTTCAACATTTCTGTTCATGCTTAATTACCTCCCTGTAAGACCGTCTGAAAATATACCAGTGAAGCATTGACTGCATTGGTTACGGCTCTTGATGAAATGGTTGCGCCTGTTACGGCTTCGATCTCATTGTCCGCAGATGGTGCTGTCTTTACAACGGTATATGACGATTCTGATTTATTTTCAAACTGAGAGTAAAATGCTTTTTCCTGTACTAACATACCAAGTCCCGGTGTCTCACTGATGGATGTAATGGAATATCCGTTCAATGTGCCATCGTTGCGGATTCCGACAGAAAGTGTGATATCTGACTGGCTTCCTTCATGGGATGTTACGGAAATTACATATCCAAGCACTTCACCTGATTTATCTAATGCTGTGTTTACAGATAAGATCTCATCATTGGCATAATCGCTCTTAGCGATGATATCCTCTGCTTTTTTTGCATCAAAATCCTTATATTCTTCAAAGGAATCAGCATCCTTAAATACATTCCGGTAGGACTCCTGTTCTGCTTCATAATTTACTTTTGCAATAGGACCCTTTGTGATTTCATTGACCACACCGAGGATCAGGCCTAAAACAAGGGTAAAGGCAGTTAAGATCATTGCATCTTTGACAATCTTTTTATTCATGCTTCTTTCCCTCCTTTTTCACGCCAAACGCTTTCGGGATCGTATGCTTTTCAATGATCGGCACTAAGAGGTTGCCTAAGATGATTGCAAACGATACACCTTCTGCATTTGCACCGAACAGGCGGAATAATCCGGTCAGGATACCCAACAGGATACCATAGATGATCTTTCCGCTTGGTGTGATCGGTGATGTGACATAATCGGTTGCCATGAAAAATGCTCCAAGCATCAGACCGCCTCCGCAAAGCTGTGCGGCAATATAGTTCACATCAAATCCTTTTCCACTAAAGATCAGTAAAAATACAACAAAGGTGATCAGATAACTTCCCGGGATGCGAAGGTCAATGACACCCATCAGGATCAGGAAAACAGCTCCAATCAAAAGTGCAATGACGGAGGTCTCTCCGATCGTTCCTGCGGTTGTTCCAAGGAACATCTTCATAGTATCTACGCTCTCGCCGTTTCTCATCAGGGCTAACGGAGTTGCTCCGGTAACACCGTCATAGGTAAAACTTGTCATGGTGCTTGCAAAAGATACAAGCAGGAAACAACGTGCTCCAAGTGCCGGGTTCATAAAGTTCTGACCCAGTCCTCCGAATAACATCTTGACAATGACGATTGCGAACACGCTTCCAAGTACTGCCTGCCAGATTGGAAGGGTATATGGAAGGTTCAATGCTAATAATAATCCGGTTAACACGGCACTGAAGTCTGTTATCGTACTCTTTTTATGTACAATCTTTTCAAAAATCCATTCTGATGCCACACAGGTTGCGATACAGACTGCAATCAATAACAAAGCCCGCAGCCCGAAGTTGTACACACCAAAGATACTTGCCGGCAGTAATGCGATAATGACATAGAGCATGATTTTTGCCGAGGTATCTTTCGCACGGATGTGCGGCGAAGATGATATATTATATAACTCACTCACAGTTCTACACCTCTTTCTATTGTTTCTTTCTTCTCTCTGCTAAGATCTGTTTTTTCATGGTCTTGATATATTGTGCTAACGGACGTTTTGCAGGACATATATAACTGCAGCTTCCACATTCAATACACTCCATACCATTCCATTTTTCAAAACTTTCCGAATCATGGAACTGTGACATTTTTGCAAGTCGAGATGGAACGATCTGCTCCGGACAGACAGATACGCAACGTCCACAGTTGATACATGCTGTCACTTCACTTGCTGAAACATCATCTTTTTTAAAGCACAGCAGGGAGGATGACGTCTTTGTTGTCGGAATCTCCAGACTAAAGACTGCAAATCCCATCATCGGTCCACCGGAGATCATCTTTTCCGGATCTTCCTTAAATCCGCCTGCTTCTTCTAAAATTTCCGCATAGCTCATACCGATACAGTATTCAAAATTGCCCGGATTTGCAACAGCGTCACCTGTTACGGTAAAGATTCTGTCCATTACCGGTTTCCCTTCTTTGACTGCACGGTTGATCGCTACTAAAGTCTCCACGTTATCTACAATACATCCTGCATCAGCCGGAAGCATCTTAGAATTGATTGCACGTCCGGTGGTTGCATAGATCAACTGACGCTCACCACCCTGTGGATACTTTGTCTTTAATGGCATTACTTCTATGCGTTCCTCATCCTTTGTCAGCTCTTTCAACTTCTGGATACAATCCGGTTTGTTGTCTTCCACACCGAGGATTCCCTTCGCATGGTCAAACAGACGCAGGACGATTTTCATACCGCCGATCAGTTCTTCCGGATTCTCTAACATTCTCCGGTAATCTGCGGTCAGATATGGCTCACACTCTGCACAGTTTGCAATAATAAATTCAATCTTATCAGGCTCCTTTGGTGAGAGCTTTACATGTGTCGGGAATCCGGCACCTCCCATACCTACTACACCTGCTTCTTTTACTTTTTCAATAATCTGCTCTTTAGAAAGACTTGCAACATCTTCCACACCATGGAAATCTGTTTCTTTCATCTCTCCATCATTTTCAATAATGATAGAGTTTACCAGATCACCGGTCGCTACATGTCTTGGCTCGATTGCCTTTACCGTACCGGATACGGATGCGAAAACCGGTGCAGACACAAATCCGCCTGCTTCTGCAATCTTTTGTCCTCTTAAGACCGTATCACCTACTGCAACAATTGGTGACGCCGGTGCTCCGATGTGCTGAGACAATGGATAGACCAGAATTTCTTTGGGTTTGATTCTTCGTATCGGCTGATCCTTTGCGAGATCTTTGCCATCGTAGGGATGGACTCCGCCTTTAAATGTAGAAATACCCATTTTGTTCCCCTCTTTCCTAAGTTATTTTTTGTGTCGTTGTACTGATCCCCTCTCATACAACTTTCCGCTATATTATACCATATACCCATAATTCTACAACCGTTTTCCCTGCAAAATTCATGTTAATTTTCCTTGCACAGAGAAAAATACACGAAAAAAATATTTGTAAAAGAAACAGAATATGGTAGAATATTTCCATGATAAACAGGAGGAAAGAAAAACGATGCAGACCTGGCACAAAGAGTTAAATTTTGACAATACCGATACCCTTACAAATGCTTTATTTGCAGAGGATTCTGTATTTTTTGATATTGAAACCACCGGATTTTCTCCGGCAAATACTACTTTATACCTGATCGGATGTGCCAGACGAAAGGGAAACCTCATCTGTATCGATCAGTTTTTCGCCGACACCCCGGACGAAGAACGTCTGATCCTGTCTGCTTTTTTAGAATTGTTAAAACCATACCGGACACTGATCACTTTTAACGGACTTGGATTTGATATTCATTATCTGACTGCAAAATGCCAGACCTATGGGATGCCTGCTCCGTTTTTAGAGTTTTCAAATTTGGATATTTTCCGTGCTCTTTCGAAATTCAAAAAAATTTTTAAAGTGCCAAATTTAAAACAAAAGACCGTAGAAAAATTCTTAGGGATCGGCAGGGAGGATTTCTATTCCGGTGGCGATCTGATCAACGTCTATCACCAGTATGTTGTCACGCAGGAGGAAGAGGCACGTCATCTCTTACAGCTCCATAACTTTGAAGATGTTTTAGGCATGATTGATCTGCTTCCAATCCTCTCCTATCCTCAGATTTTTCAGGGAGCCTTTACCGTCGATTCCATTGTAAAAAATCTCTATGAGGACTATCAGAGCATTACCAAGAACGAATGTATCATCACATTAAAGAACCAGTATCCGGTGCCAAAACGTATCTCCTATGGATTTGATCAATTTTATCTGACCAGCTATCAGGATACCACGAAGCTGAGTATCAAAATCTACAGTGGTGAGTTGAAATATTTCTATCCGAATTATAAAGATTACTACTATCTGCCAGAGGAGGATACTGCTATTCATAAAAGTGTTGCCTTTTATGTAGACAAAAATTACCGGACGAAAGCCAAAGCAGCCACCTGCTACAGCAAAAAGACCGGCTGTTTCCTGCCCCAGCATCAGGTTGTGGTCTCTCCTTATTTTAAATTAGAATACCATGACAAGATCACTTATTTTGAATTGACGGATGAATTTATTGACAATGAGACGGATGTGAAAGCCTATGTGATGCATGTGTTATCACTGCTGTTGATGGCAAAGTAAATCTTCTTAAAATATTTTACACTAAATAACATATAAAATCTTTTTTAAGAAAATTTAAGTGAGATAGTTATATGAAACTTAAGGATTTAGAAATATTTACTTAGAAATTTGAGAACTTAGAAAAAACCTCAGGCTACCATACCAGTGCCTGAGGTTTTGTATTACCTCCCTTTTTCAAAGAAAAAGGATTTGTTTCTTCTGAAGTTAAGTTCTTTATAATTGGTAATCTGCTCCGTACTGCCAATGAATAACAGTCCGTCATTTACCAATGACCGGTTAAACTTCCGGTAAATCTCATCTTTCGCTTCTTCCGTGAAATAAATCACAACATTTCTGCACACGATCAGGTGGCAGTCAGACGGATAAGTATCTTTGAGCAAGTCATGTTCACGAAATTCTACACATTTTTTAATCTGGTCAGAAATCTGATATGAAGAACCTACCTGTTTGAAGTATTTCTTCTTAAAGTCATCCGGCACAGAAGCAATGCTCTTTTCGTTATAAATGCCAAGTCTTGCTTTATCTAAGACCTGCTTGTCTATGTCTGTTGCTATAATATGAATATTTTCTAACGGAAGATGTCTTGACAATGCCATAACCAGTGAATATGGTTCATCGCCTGTGGAACAGGCAGCACTCCAAATCTTCAATCTCTTTCCAAACTTCTGGATCAGTGCCGGAAACAGTTCTTTTTCTAAAACTGCCCATTGTTCCGGGTTCCGGTAAAACTCTGATACATTAATGGTTAAGAAATTGATAAATTGGTCAAACTTATCCTTATCACTCTTGATCAGTCTGACATAGTCATCATAAGAAGTCTTACTGTTCTTTGTGATCAATGTGTCAATCCGACGTCTCATCTGCTTTTCTTTATAAGCATTCAGATCAATTTTTGTCAAATTGTAAACATCTTTTTTAAACTTCTCGTAACCTTCCATTCACTATCTCCGGATTTTATTCTGCATCTAACTCACTTGCCACTGCATCAATATCTACGTCTGCTACATCAGCATCGTCTTCTTCCTGCTGTGGCTGTGCCTGTAATGCTTTGATGCTTAAGCTGATCTTCTTTTCTTCTTCGTTGAAGTCAACGATCTTTGCTTCGATCTCCTGTCCAACGCTTAATACGTCAGAAGGTTTCTCTACATGCTCAGAAGAAATCTGGGATACATGAAGTAATGCATCTACGCCCGGATCTAATTCTACGAATGCACCAAAGTCTGTCATTCTTGCAACAACACCTTTTACAACATTGCCTACTGCATATTTCTCAGCAGCGTTGTTCCAAGGATTCTGATCCTCAAATTTCATGGATAATGCAATCTTGTTTCCGTTGATGTCTTTGATAAATGTCTTTACAACATCGCCAACTTTGAATACTTTCTTTGGATTCTCAACTCTGCCCCAGGAAATCTCTGAGATATGAAGCAGTCCGTCTGCTCCGCCTAAGTCGATAAATGCACCAAAGTCTGTTACATTCTTAACAGTTCCTTCTACAACATCGCCAACTTTGATTCTTGCAAATAATTCTTTCTGCATCTCCTCTTTCTTAGCGAGTAAGAGCTGTTTTCTGTCACCGATAATTCTTCTGCGACGAGGATTGAACTCTGTAATTACAAATTCGATCTCCTGTCCGTCATACTTTGTCAGATCTTTTTCGTATACATCAGATACTAAACTTGCAGGGATGAATACTCTGGTCTCGTCTACAACTACGCTTAAACCACCTGCTAATACCTGTGCTACTTTTGCTGTTAATACTTCCTGATTCTCAAATGCTTCTTCTAATCTCTTGTTGCCTTTTTCTGCTGCAAGGCGTTTGTAAGAAAGGAGTACCTGTCCTTCGCCGTCGTTTACTTTTACGACTTTGGCTTCCATGGTGTCGCCCACGGATACTACAGTTGTCAGATCTACATTTGGTTCATTTGTGTACTCGTTTCTGGTAATAATACCGTCTGACTTGTAACCAATATTCAGGATGATCTCATCCGGTTTCACATCGATAACTGTACCTTCGACTACCTCCCCATTTCTTATTGTTTTTAATGATTCTTCTAGCATTTGTTCAAAACTCATTTCTGACATTCTTTTGAACCTCCTCAATAATATTATTTGGGGTGGATGCCCCTGCGGTAATACCTACGTTATCAATGGATTTCAGTTTGGTTAAATCCAAGTCATCTAGTGTCTGTATATAGTAAGTATTTTCACATTCCATTTTACATATTTCAAATAACTTCTGCGTATTAGAACTGCTTCTGCCACCGATGACAATCATGGCTTCTGCTTCCTTTGCAATGGCACGGGCTTCTGTCTGCCGCTCCTCCGTTGCATTACAGATTGTATTTAAAACAATTATATCATAACCTTTTTTGCAAATAATTTCAACTAATTCTTGAAATTTCTTGTAGTTAAATGTCGTTTGTGATACAATACATACCTTTTGTTTTCCATCTATGGCAAAATTTTCTGCTTCTTCTCTGTTCTGAATGACGGTTCGGTTCTTAGGTCCACACCATCCTTTGATACCTTCTACCTCCGGATGCTTATCATTTCCGATGATGACGATATGCTCTCCCGCCTTCGCATGTTCCTCCACGATCCTGTGGATCTTTAAAACAAAAGGACAGGTGGCATCGACAATTTTTAAATCCTGTTTTTTCAAAAAATCATAGACTTCTTTTGCCACACCATGGGAACGGATCACGACAGTCCCTTCGGGAATATCCTGAAATTCTTCCAGTCTGTTTATTACTTTTACGCCTTTGTTTTCTAAATCCTTTACTACTTCTTCATTGTGGATGATCGGTCCGTAAGTATACACTCTCCCTTTTTTTGCTTCCTCATAGACTTTGTTCACTGCCCGCTTGACTCCAAAACAAAAGCCCGCACTTTTCGCTAAGGTTACCTGTCTCATGCGTTACACACATCCTCATATAATTTTTTGATCGCTGCAACGACCTCTTCAATGCTCATATTGGAGGAATCCACCAGTGTGGCATCCTCTGCCTGACGAAGCGGAGAATTTTCGCGGTGCATATCCTGATAATCCCGCTGTTCAATGTCTGCTTCTATTTTTTCTAAATTACATTCCTGTCCTTTTTCTGACAGCTCGTCATAACGTCTTTTTGCTCTCGTAGCCACGCTTGCCGTTAAATATACTTTGACCTGTGCATCCGGAAGTACGACGGTTCCAATGTCTCTTCCGTCCATGACAACGTCTGCCTTTTTTGCAAGCTGCTGCTGTAATTCGACTAATTTTTTCCGCACCTGTCCGTATCCACTGGTTTTAGATGCCATGTTGCCGACTTCTTCTTTGCGGATCTCACCACTGACATTTTCACCGTTTAAAAATACCTGCTGTTCGCCGTTCTCATATTGGATCGTGATCTCTACGTTCTCACTGGCACGGCTGATCGCCTGCTCGTCCTCATTAGAGATATTGCTCCGTAAAAAATAGAGTGCCATGGCACGGTACATTGCTCCGGTATCTACATAGACAAAGCCTAATTCTTTTGCGATCTTCTTTGCAATGGTACTTTTTCCGGCGCCTGCCGGTCCATCAATTGCGATATTAAAACTCATGCTTGTTTCCTCACTTCCTGCTCCAATTTTTTATTTCTATCTTTCTATGACGTTGTACTCTTTTCTTCCTATAAGTTTATGATACTACGATTTTACGACTCTATTATTTTTGTTAATTTCTACGATTTCATGCCTCATCCTATTTCTCTACGGAACTGCCTGCTAAATATCCGGTTGACCATGCGATCTGTAAGTTGAATCCACCGGTATAGGCATCCACATCAATAACCTCTCCGGCAAAGTAGAGTCCCTTCACTAATTTTGACTGCATCGTGGATGGGTCGATATTCTTGACGGCAACTCCGCCTCTGGTAATGATTGCTTCGTTATAATCACGAAGACCGGTCAGTGTCATTGGAAAATGCTTGATACAATTTACTAACCTTCTGCGCTCTTCTTTCGTGATCTCGTTGATCTTTTTCTCCGGCGTGATCCCGCTCAATGAGACCATGACCGATATCATTTTGGCCGGAAGCAGACCGGAAAGTACATTTTTAAACTGTCGGTTTTTATTTTCTTCAAAGTCCCTTAAGATCCGGGCATCTAGTTTTTCTTCCGATAATGCCGGCTTTAAATCAATCTCCATGGCAAGTTCTTTTTTTCGGATCTTGTCATTTACGACACTGCTTGCACTTAAGATCAAAGGTCCGCTGACTCCAAAATGGGTAAACAGCATTTCCCCAAATTCTTCAAACAATACTTTTTTTCCGTCTTTGATCTTTACTTCTACATTTTTTAAAGACAGTCCCTGCATCTGCATACAGTAGTCTTCTTTTACGGTCATAGGAACTAAAGATGGGGACAATGGTGCGATCGTGTGTCCGCTCTTTTTTGCAAAACGGTATCCGTCTCCGGTAGAACCTGTTGTCTGATAGGAATATCCTCCGGTTGCTATGATGACTGCATCTGCCGGACAAGTTGTCCCATTGGATGTCTTTACACCACGGACTTTTCCCTCTTCTATCTCAAGATGTTCTGCCTTTGTATGGAGTCTTACGGTAACTCCTTTATTTTTTAAAGTCCGCTGCAGGGTTGCAATGACATCCGAGGAATGATCCGATACCGGAAATACCCGGTTGCCACGTTCTGTTTTTGTTGGCATTCCATGCTCTTCAAAAAAATCTATAACACGGAAATTGTCATAGCCATAGATGGCGCTATACAAAAATTTTGCATTCCTTGGTATGTTTTCAAAGATTTCCGATGTCTCACAGGCATTTGTCAGATTGCATCTGCCTTTTCCCGTGATATATATTTTTTTACCCAGTTTTTCATTTTGTTCTAATATCGTAACCTGATGCCCTGCATCCACTGCTCCGAGTGCTGCAAACATTCCTGCCGCACCGCCGCCGATGATGATGACTTTACTCATTTTTTTCTCCTAATCTGGTATATCGCATTTTCATGGAATCATCAATATAGTTGATCTCGTCATTTTCATAGACCTGATATTCATCCCAGATATCTTCTAACATTTCAAGCGTATTGACTACTTCGCCCTGTTTTTTCATGCAGAGTGCAACGATCAATGCATTGATGACAGAAAGCGGTGCCACGAGTGAATCTACGATGGATGCCATATCACTCTTTGCGATCAGATTACAGGAGGAATACAGATTCATCGGTGAATGTACGCTGTCTGTAAGCGTGATCACTTTTGCACTCCGGTTGTTTGCAAATTCCATTGCCTTTAGAGTACGCATGGAATATCTCGGAAAACTGATCCCGATGATCACATCGTCCTTGCTGATACGCACCATCTGTTCAAACAGCTCACTCGAACTGTTCGTAGACAGCAGACGTACATCGTCAAACATCATATTTAAATAAAATGCAAAAAATCCTGCAAGCGGTGCACAACTGCGGATACCCACAATATATATCCGTTTTGCATTTAAGATCGTCTCTACTGCCATATCAAAGGCGTTCGGATCTATCATCTCTATCGATTCTTTGATCCTTTCCGCGTCTGACTGGAGAACAGATTCTAAGATTTTTGACTGACTGATCCGTCCATAAGCCACCTCCATCCGCTGTACGGAATTGAGCTTATTGCGCACCAGTTCCTCTAATGCTTTTTGAAAATCCGGATATCCCTTATATCCGAGATGTGTTGCAAAACGCACAACCGTTGATTCACTGACTCCGACCACCTCGCCTAATTTGGCTGCCGTTAGAAAAACTGCCTTATCATAATTATCTGTGATATAACTTGCAAGAAGTTTTTGTCCTTTGCTCAGTGTGCTGTACGCTTCATTGATCCGATTACTTAAATCGTTACTATTCCCCATAAGAAAACCGCCTTATCTCTATTGTAGACAGGATCATTTTGCTATGATCCTTCAAAAATTTTGTTATAACCCAAAAAGGTGCCTTGGCTCTCGCCAAAACACCTTTTATTTTAATTCATTTTCTCATTTTTTACAATAGCTTATACAGGATATGCTCCATTTTTTGTATCAGCAATATTCTGATCTACTTTTGTCTGCTGAGCCTCACGATATTTAAAGAAGTCTGTAGCCACCTGTGGGAATAATGCATAGGTAAGGACATCCTCATCCTGCTGTTTCCACTGTTTCATCTCTGCCTCTAATTTATCTAATTCAGGCTCTAAGAGATCTGCCGGACGGCAGGTAATTGCATTCTTCTTCTCTTCGCCAAGTACTTTGTCTACGATTTCCGGATTGAATGGTTTTACAGTCTGTCCGTATTTTCCTAAAAGTACGTCTTTTGTCTCTTTGGTTGCAACTTTGTAACGCTCGCCCATTAATACGTTAAATACAGCCTGTGTACCAACAATCTGGGAAGATGGTGTTACAAGTGGTGGCTCACCAAGGTCTTTACGAACGCGTGGTACTTCTGCAAGTACTTCTTCGTATTTATCTTCTTTACCCTGCTCTTTTAACTGGGAGATCAGGTTGGATAACATACCACCCGGTACCTGATATAACAGAGTCTTGATGTTTACGCCTAATACCTTTGGATTCATCAGTCCGCTCTCTAATGCTTCTTCTCTCATCGGACGGAAGTAATCAGCAATCTCAGCTAATTTTGTCTGATCTAATCCTGTATCAAATTCTGTACCCTTGAATGCTTCTACCATAACCTCTGTTGCAGGCTGGGATGTTCCTAATGCAAATGGAGAGATTGCGGTATCGATGATGTCGCATCCTGCTTCTACTGCTTTCATGTAAGTCATGGAAGCTACACCGGATGTATAGTGTGTATGAAGCTCGATTGGGAGTGAAGTTGCATCTTTTAATGCCTGTACTAACTCAGTTGCCTTTGTAGGTACTAAAAGTCCTGCCATATCCTTGATACATAAGGAATCAGCTCCCATATCCTCTACTCTCTTTGCCATATCCATCCAGTAATCTAAGGTATATGCATCTCCTAAGGTGTAGGAAAGTGCTACCTGTGCATGGCCTTTTTCTTTGTTACATGCTGTAACAGCGGTCTGTAAGTTACGGATATCATTTAAACAATCGAAGATACGGATGATGTCGATTCCGTTTGCGATAGATTTCTGTACGAAATACTCTACCACATCATCTGCGTATGGACGGTATCCTAAGATGTTCTGTCCACGGAATAACATCTGTAATTTTGTATTTTTAAATCCATCTCTTAATTTTCTAAGACGATCCCATGGATCTTCTTTTAAGAAACGGAGAGATGCATCAAATGTTGCACCACCCCAGCACTCTACTGCATGATAACCAACCTGATCCATTTTATCTACGATCGGGAGCATCTGCTCAGTAGTCATTCTGGTTGCGATCAAAGACTGATGTGCATCACGCAGGACAGTCTCTGTAATTTTTAATGGTTTTTTGGTCACTTCTGCCATGATTTTCTCCTCCTATATTCCAAAGATTGCCATAAATACACCGGCAGCTACTGCTGTACCGATAACTCCGGCAACGTTTGGTCCCATTGCATGCATAAGTAAAAAGTTCGTCGGGTCCTCTTCTGCTCCAACCTTCTGGGATACACGAGCAGCCATAGGTACTGCAGATACACCGGCAGAACCGATCAATGGATTGATCTTACCTTTTGTAACCCAGCATAATACTTTACCGAAAAGTACACCTGCTGCTGTACCAAATACGAAAGCTACAAGTCCGAGAATTACAATCTTAATGGTTGTAATATTTAAGAATGCCTCTGCACTTGTGGTAGCTCCTACGGAAGTACCAAGTAAGATAACTACGATATACATCAATGCGTTAGATGCAGTATCTGTTAACTGACGTACTACTCCGGACTCACGGAACAGGTTACCTAACATCAGCATACCAACTAACGGTGCTGTGGTAGGAAGGATTAAACATACAATTGTAGTAACGATAACAGGGAATAAGATTCTCTCTAATTTAGAAACCGGTCTTAAATTCTCCATTTTGATCGCACGTTCTTTTTTCGTTGTGAATAATTTCATAACAGGTGGCTGAATGATCGGCACTAATGCCATATAGGAATATGCTGCCACCGCAATTGGTCCTAACAGACCTGTCTGTCCAAGTTTTCCTGCAAGGAAAATGGAAGTCGGACCGTCGGCTCCACCGATGATGGATACTGCGGCTGCTGACTTATCATTGAATCCCATCAGGATTGCAAGGAAGTAAGCTGAGAAAATACCGAACTGTGCTGCTGCTCCGAGCAGGAAACTGATCGGATTCGCGATCAGCGGTCCAAAGTCTGTCATTGCTCCGACTCCGAGGAAAATCAGAGACGGTAATATTGACCACTCATCTAAGATATAAAAATAGTGTAACAAACCACCTACGCCGTTACTTGCCTCTTCCGGGCTGATAATGATATCCGGATAGATATTTACCAGCAACATACCAAATGCGATCGGAACTAACAGTAATGGCTCATATTCTTTCTTGATTGCCAGAAACAGGAATAAAAATGCTACGGCAATCATAACAAAGTTGCCCCATGTCAGATTCAAAAATGCTGTCTGGTGCAGGAGGTTTGACATTGTTTCTCCTACGTAACTCATAATTAATCCTCCTGGCTTTCTTAATTCATGGTTGCAAGTAATGCACCTGCTTCAATATGATCTCCAACTGCAACTTCAATGCTTGCAACAGTTCCGTCCTGTGGTGCAACAACCGGAGTCTCCATTTTCATTACCTCTAATACTAAGATCGCATCGCCTCTCTTAACGGCTGTGCCAGGTTCTGCCTCAATTTTGAATACTTTTCCGGCTGCACCTGCTTCAATCTTAACACTTCCTGCGCCTGCTGCCGGAGCTGCTGCCGGTGCTGCTGCTGCTGGAGCGGCTTTTCTTGGAGCTGCTGTAGGTGCTGCTGCTCCTGTTTCTTCTACAGTAACATCATAAACATTTCCATTTACGGTAATTGTATAGCTTTTCATCTTAATTTCCTCCTAAATTTGCGATTAATATCTTCTCTTGATGGAACGCACTACAAAATCATCTGTAGATGTTCCTGTGGATGCTGCAATTGCTGCAGCGATAACAGCGATCAGTTCTGTGTTATCCTGCTGTTCTGCCGGAATATCCTGTACTGTCTCTTTTACAGCATTTTCGGTCTGTCCTGCTTTTTTCTTGCTTTCAAGATATGGGAAGATCTTGAAGCAGGAAATAACTAAGCTGATTAAGATCAATACTGCAAATACAGTTCCCATTCCCATGAGTGTATTCATACCGGCCTTGCTCATCTTTTCACCAAGTGAGTAAACCTTATCAATTGTTACATCTTCCACTTCCATAGAATAGTAAGTGTATACATAAGTCAAAATTACTTCACGTTTTTCAAACTCAATGGTCTGTTCACATGTCAGTGTCTTTCCTGATTTTGTAATTTTGAAATCACCGAGTTCTACATAAGAACCAACACCGGAAGTAGCATCCTCCCATCTGGTAACGATGTTCTTTGTCATTTCGTCATCACTGGCTTCGTACACAGTCTTCTGCTCATCAGTCATATTTACCAATGTAGCAACGGTATTCTGTGTCACCTGTTTTAACTGGTCATATGTATAGCCATTGTAATCGACAGACTTAGGATCCGTTTTTCCGCATGCTGTAAGTCCGAGTATCATCAGACACACACTTACCATCAGCAATATTTTCTTCTTCATAAACTTCACCTTTCTATTTCGCTCCGTGTTTTTTCATCGGCCCTTCTACTTTTTTTGTAAATAACATCTCAAATCCTGCAATTAAGTATTTTCTTGTATCTGCAGGGTTGATGATCAGATCAATATATCCTCTTCTTGCAGCATTTTCCACATTTGACTGTAATGCTTCATATTCTTTTGCCTTTTCGTCCAAGACATCTGCGGAAGCATCTGCATACATGATCTTAGCTGCCGATTTTGCATCCATCATGCCGACTTTTGCATCCGGCCATGCATAGACTAAATCTGCTCCAAGAGATTTTGAGTTCATCATTACATAAGAACTTCCGAATGCATCTCCTGTAATGAAGTTAATCTTTGCAGTTGTTGCATTGGCAAATGCGTATGTCATACGGGCAAGTGCCTTTGGAAGACGTTTTTCAGAACATGAAGTCGCTTTAAATCCTGTTGTATTTGTCATGGAAAGTACCGGGATATCAAATGCGTCACAGTACTGGATAAAGTCTGCTGCTTTTTCGCATCCCTGTGCGGTTAATGCTGCTTCAAATTCCTCTGTCCTGTTTCCGTTTTCATCATGCATTACGGTAGCGTTTGCTACTGCACCAACGGTAATTCCGTTTAATTTGATGAATCCTGTTACCATATCTTTTGCATAACCTTTCTTTGTCTCTACAAAGTTATGGTCATCTGCAATTTCAGAAAGGAAGTATCTTGGATCACCTTTCATGGATTCCATGCTCTCACATGCACGGTTTAAATCGTCCGTACACTCGTCCACACGTCCGCTCTCCTCGTTGCATCCCGGAAGAATGGTTACTAATTCGCGGATCTCAGCAAGGATCTCATCCTCTGTTCCGGCTGCATCTACAACACCTGTGTTTGCTGCCTGGAAGTCAGCTTTTGCTGTATCGCATTTCGATACGTTGTTGTCTGCAATGGCATCCGGAGAGTTTACGAAAAGTCTTCCTTTTTCTGTCTCCATGTAAGTGAAGTCACATAATGCAGATGCAACGGCAAGTCCACCTCCACAGCTGCCGAATACGGCACTGATCTGTGGTACAACACCGGAAGCTGCTGTCTGTTTTGCATAAATCTGACCCATTCCTTCCAATGCATCTACAGATTCCTGTAAACGGACACCCGCACAGTCTAAAAGACCAATGACCGGTGCACCCATCTTCATTGCCATGTCATAAACAGAAGCAATTTTCTTTGCGTGCATTTCACCGATTGTTCCACCTAACACGGAAGCGTCCTGGCTGTATACAAATACCAGGTTTTCATCGATTAATCCGTGACCGACAATTACTCCGTCAGAAGGAGTCTTATCTGCAGTCAGATTAAAATCTGTGCTTCGTGCAGTTACGAGAGAACCAAGCTCTACAAAACTGTTCTCATCCAGTAACTTGGCAATTCGTTGCATTGCTAAGCTATTCTTTGTGCTACTCATTTATTAGCCCTCCATCTATGTATTGAAAATTTTTAAAAAATTTCGCTATGCTAATTGTATTACTTTTAATACAATATTTCAATAGTAATTTGTTAAATTTTTCACTAATTTGAATAGACATTTTTTCCAATCTGACGAATTTTAAAACAGAAACTTTTCTAAGACGCACTGCAGATACCACCGTGGCGTTCTTGCGGATACATTTTCCATCGCAACGATCGGATAAGATACTGCTTTTTCCTCTCCGATATAGTACTCTGCTTTTCCGATCACCGTTCCTTTTTTGACCGGTGCCTGCAATACTTTCTTTGTCGTGCATTTTACGGTCACTTTTTCTTCCTTGTCTTTTAAAACCCGAAGATCCTTTCCTTTTACCCGAACCGGCATCAGAATCTCTTTGTCAGGATCATAGGAGTTGTCAGCGGCATTTATGACAGGGACCGTCTCTAATTCCTGTTTGGCTTTGACTTTTACCTTTTCATAATGCTCTAAACCGTATTCCATGAGCTTTCTGGTATCTGCCCATTTATAGCTTTTGTTATTCGGCCAGCCGCAGGCAAGCAGCGATACCACAAATGTCCGCTCCCCTCTTTTTAAGGCTCCGACGTAGCAATAGCCTGCATCCGCGGTAAATCCGGTTTTTCCGGACAGTGCGCCATCCATCATCTGTAAAAATGCATTGTGATTATTACAGGTAAAACTTCTGCTTCCCTCTACATTCTGAAAGCTGTACTGCTTTGTCTGTGTGATCTTTAAAAACGTATCGTTTTTGATGCAGTAGCTCATGATCGTGGCAAGGTCTTTTGCCGTTGTTCCATGAGAACCTGTTTCGTCTTTTGCGTCTAATCCGTTTGGCGTGATAAAATGTGTATGTTCACATCCTATTTCTTTTGCCTTTTCATTCATCATCTCTGCGAATTTTTCCACACTCCCGCCAATATGCTCGGCGATCGCAACTGCGGAATCGTTATGTGATTCTAACATCAACGAATAGAGCAGGTCTTTTAATAAGAAGGTGTCTTTGGTTGTCATTCCAAGATGGACTTTTGGCATAGATGCGGCATGTTGACTGACGGTTACCGTCTCGTCTAACCTGCCGCTTTCAATTGCCAGAATGCATGTCATGATCTTTGTGGTGCTGGCATTTGCTAAAAACTGTTCTTCTTCTTTGCCGTAGAGGACTCTGCCGCTGTCTGCATCCATTAAGACGGCAGACTTGGCATAGAGTCCAAGGCTATCCTGATGTTCTTTTGCAAAAACCTCTAACACCATACTTGTTAAGATCAGACTGATGCATAGAACGATGATCATCGTTTGCTTGAATGGATTTTTTTTCACTTAACTCATTCTTTCCGTACCGTTTCCATTTACTATATGCCAAGAGAATGGTCGGTATGTAACAACTCGTGTGATTTATGAGACAGTGGTTTTTCTAAAAAGCTGCGATACAATTCCTGTACTGCCGGGTTCTCATGGGAAAAACGGATCTCGTTTTCTGCATCCAGTTCATAGAGGACATCTCCACGCTCTTTTGCCAATTCTAAATTGTCATGGATCGGCTGGCCACCGCCGCCGGCACATCCGCCCGGACATGCCATGACTTCTACAAAGTCATATTCCGCCTCGCCTTTTTTGATCCGCTCGATCAAACGTCTGGTATTGCCAAGACCACTGACTACGGCAGCTCTTACTTTTGTGCCTGCGATCTCTACCTCGGCTTCCCGGACTCCATCCTGTCCGCGGACAACTTTAAATGCATCCGGTGCAGGATTTTCTCCTGTTAAGAAGTAGTAGGCACTCCGAAGTGCCGCCTCCATAACACCACCGGTCGCACCAAAGATGACAGCAGCTCCGCTTCCGCATCCCAATGGTTCGTCAAACTCCTCTTCTTTTAAATGTTCTAACTGGATATGCTCTGCACGGATCAGACGTCCTACCTCTCTTGTGGTGATGACAGAATCTACGTCCGGTCCGGTTCCCGTCACATCCATACATGCCATCTGGCTTTCGTATTTTTTCGCTGTACATGGCATGATCGACAGACAGTAGATTTCTTCCGGTTCCACGCCTAACTGCTGTGCATAGTAGGTTTTTGCGATTGCTCCAAACATCTGCTGCGGGGATTTTGCAGTGGAAAGATTCGGCAGCAGCTCCGGATATTCATATTTTACAAAGCGTACCCATCCCGGACAGCAGGACGTAAACATCGGGAATTTGTATTTATCTTTATTTTTCAGTCTTTCGATGAACTCATTTGCTTCTTCCATGATCGTTAAATCCGCAGTAAAGTTCGTATCAAATACATAGTCGATCCCAGTTCTTCGAAGGGCTGCCACTAACCGTTTGACCGTAGCATCTTCCCGTTTTAAGCCAAACCGTTCGCCCCAGGCTGCACGGACTGCCGGTGCAATCTGTGCCACAACAACTTTTTTCTTATCTGCAATGGCATAAACCAGTTCGTTTAGATCATCGCGTTCTCGTAAAGCTCCAACCGGGCAGTGCGTGATACACTGTCCGCATAATGCACAGTTGATATCTTCTATGGATGTTCCTTCCCTTAATCCTACATTGGTACGTTTTCCGGTATTGATAATATCCCAAACTTTCATTCCCTGGATCTTATTGCAGACCTGTACACAACGCATACATTTGATACATTTTTTTGCATCGCGGATCAACGGAAAATCCATGTTCCATTCCTGATCCTCATACTCTTCTTTAAAAGGAACATTTAAGATATCTAAATCATTTGCTAATTTTTGCAGGGAACAGTTACCGCTTCGGACACAGGTAGCACAGCGGTAGTCATGCTGGGATAAGATCAGTCCGACATTGGTACGTCTTGCATTCATGACACGTTTGCTGTTCGTATAGATCTCCATGCCTTCTTCTACTGCGGTATTACAGGCAGCTACTAACGCATCTTTTCCTTTGATCTCTACGATGCAGACACGGCAGGCACCGATTTCGTTTAAATCCTTCAAAAAACAAAGGGTCGGTATCTTGATCCCTACGGATGCTGCTGCATTTAAAATTGTTGTCCCTTTTTCTACATTTACTTCCTGATTATCTATCCATAATTTTACCATATGCTCTCTCTGCCTCCTCTGAACACTCCACATCCAAATTTATCACAACGTAAACATCTTGCTGATTCCTGTCTTGCTTCTTCAAGACTCATGGAGTATTCCACTCCTTCAAAGTCTTTTTTACGTTCACAGGCTTCTCTGTCGGTCAGATGAATTCTTCCACTCTGCAGCTTATCATTGAGATTTGGCTGTGGGATCTCTACATCTGTTGACATCTCATGATGGAAGCCAAGATATTCATCGATATTTGCTGCCGCTGCTTTTCCTGCCGCGATCGCACGGATCACGGTAGATGGACCGGATACACAATCTCCGCCGGAGAAGATTCCTTCTTCTCCCGGAACTGCCCCGAATTCATCTGCTACAATGCGATGGCGTTTGACCGGTACATTGGATTCTTCAAAATGTTCTGAATCAATTTCCTGTCCGATCGCCACTAAAATGACATCACAGCCTAACCGTTCTTCCGGTTTTTTCGCCCTGTTCGGACTTGGTCTTCCGGCACTGTCATATAAACCGCTGATCTGCGGCTGTGTCCAGAGTGCTGCCACATTGCCCTTTTCATCTGCCTCTACACGTTTTGGTGCTTTTAAGGTTAAAAGCTCTATTCCCTCTGCGATGGCTCCTTCGATCTCTGCTTCTAATGCCGTCATGTCTTTTTGGCGTCTGCGGTATACGATGCTGACTTTTTCTGCCTTGCAGCGCATTGCCGTTCTGGCACAGTCCATCGCAACATTTCCTCCACCGACTACAACCACTCTTTTTCCGCTAAAATCAGGGTATTTGCCATAACCGATATCTCTTAACATATCTACGGCTGAGATCACGCCTTTGCAGTCTGCTCCTTCTACCTCGAATTTCTTGTCGGTATGTGCACCGATTGCTATGTAGACGGCATCATATTCCTGTTTTAATTCTTCATAAGTAATATCTTTTCCAATTCTGGTATTGCATCTTAAATCGACACCGGTAGATAAAATAGCATCGATATCTTCCTGCAGACGTTCCCTTGGGAAACGATAGCTTGGAATTCCGTATCGGAGCATTCCTCCCGGCTGTGGTTTTTCTTCAAATACGACGGTCTGGTGTCCCATCAGTTGTAAAAAATAGGCAGCAGTCAGTCCGCTTGGTCCTGCACCGATGATCGCAATCCTCTTGCCGGTAGCCTCTGCACATTTTGGCACCTCGACCTGATCTGCCCTCGCGTGATCTACCGCAAAACGTTTCAGCCCCCGGATATTGACCGAGCTGTCGATCATATTTCTGCGGCATCTTGCCTCACATGGATGTTCACAGATCAATGCACATGCGGTCGGGAACGGATTGTCCTTGCGGATCAGTTTTACTGCATCCTGATACCTTCCCATTCCCACAAGTGCTACATAACCCGGAATATCTACCTTCGCCGGGCAGAGTGTGATACATGGTATCGGCTGCTCAAATGATGCCGTACACCGTTTATTATGAATATGTGACAGGTAATCCTCTTTGAACCCCTCTAAGCCGACTAATACCATCCTTGCAGATTCAAAACCTATGGCACAGTCTGCGGTCACCTGAATATTCCTTGCTGTTTCCTTAATGAGATGTAAAGTCTCTAATGTTGCTCTGTTGTTCAACACATCTTCTAAAAGATTTTCTAACTGTCCAAGCCCTACACGGCATGGTACACATTTTCCACAAGTCTGTGCATGACAGACCTTTAAGAAAGAAAGCTGCATATCTACCGGACATACTCCCGGAGGACTTGCGACAATGCGCTGCTCAAATTCCTGCATCAGACGTTCTGTTGTTGTGTCTTCACGCTTTGGTGCTCCTGCTGTTAATCTTCTCTCCATGTGTTACCTCCCTTTAATTTGTGAATTTTTTATCAAAAAAGGACAGACACGTTTGTGTCTGTCCTTTAGATATCCATTTTCATCTGCATTTCTTCTTCTGCTTCCCGCTTGAAGTTCTCTAACTGATCCTGATTTAAGATCGGCAGTTCCTCAATGGAAGAAACTCCAAATGTTCTTAAAAACTCTTCTGTTGTCCCGAATAAGAGCGGCCGCCCCGGCGCATCCAGTCTTCCTAATTCACACACCAGATTGTAATCTACCAATCGGCTGACTGCGTGGGAACAGGAGACTCCCCGGATTTTTTCTATCTCTGCTCTTGTGATCGGTTGTTTATATGCGATGATCGAAAGCGTCTCTAGCAATACATCTGTCAATGCGTAATGCTTTGGCTGCTTTGCTACTTTTATCAGATAATCATACATCTGAGGCTTGGTACACATCTGATAGGCTCCATCAAGTTCTGTGATCGTAATACCGCGATCCTCTGCCTCGTAGTTCTTTTGCATTTGTTCTAAGATATCCTTTACTTCTTTTTTATCCAGTTCTAAGACCTCCGCGAGCTTAGATAACTCTACGGAATCCCCCATTGTAAAGAGGATTGACTCTATCACTGCTTCATAATTCATATGTCTCACTCCAGACTCTTAGGCTGCCATTTTCGATTCAATGAGGATGTCATCAAAAATATGTTCCTGTGAAATCGAAATCTTGCCTAATTTCATCAATTCTAAGATTGCAAGAAAATTTACGATAATTTCCATTTTCCCGCTTTTGGATTCTAACAGATTCTTAAAACTAAAGGAACGATGCGTCCTTGCATACTCTTCTAATGTACGCATGGTATCTTCTAAAGAAACCTGTTCCTTTTCGATTCTGCCGAACTTAGAACGAACTGGATCTATACGATCCTGTTTCTTCTGCATAATGGATTTAAAAATGTCATTGAGCTTTGCTAAAGTGGTATCTCCAACTAACTCATCCAAATCCACTGGTTCTTCATATGCCGCAACCTCCGGCGGTACGGTCGGAACCTTAAACATGACCTTTTGCGCATCCACCTGCCGGTCTTTTAATTCATAGGAGATACATTTATACATCTTATATTCCAAAAGCTGCTGTACCAGTTCTGCTCTTGGATCTTCCTGTTCTTCTTCCTCCTGCGGTGGTGCCGGAAGAAGCATTTTAGACTTGATATCTAACAGTGTGGCAGCCATCACTAAGAACTCGCTGACCACGTTCAGATCATGCCGCTTCATTTCCCGTATGTAGTCCATATACTGCTTTGTAATCTCAACGATCGGGATGTCATAGATATTCACTTTGTTCTTATCTAACAGATGTAAAAGCAGATCCAAAGGTCCTTCAAACACCTGCAGTTTCACGGTCATATCCATAAAAATATACTGCTCCTATTTTTTGTGAATTAGTAATATTGTACATCATATTTAGGTAAATTTCAAGAGTTGAACCTACATTTTGTTGATCCGTATCATCAGTACTTCAGCACGGTCAAACACACGGATATGGAAGGTATGTGTTCCTAACCCTTTGCTCACATAGACTTTTTTACCGTCAAACTCAAACTCTCCCGCATCGTATTTCGGAAACAGTTCAAACTGCGGAGATATCACACTTCCAATCCCCGGAATCCGAACCAGCCCACCATGGGTATGTCCGCAGACGGTTATATCCGCTCCCCAGTCCGCATATTCCTTTGCAAACATCGGATTATGTGCCAACAGGATCTGTACGGCATCCTTCTTTGCCTCTCCTAATGCCTCCTGTATAAAATGCTCCGGCAATGGCTCATAGCTACCTTTTCCATAACATTCTAACGGGATCTCAAGTCCGCTGATGCAAAACTTTTCCCCATGCAGTGTCAGCTCTGTTGAAGCATTGTTTAAAATATGCACCCCTGATTTCCGCACCCGGTTTTCATACGCTAAAAACGCCTCCGTCTGCATAACCGGTACTTTCGAGACACGGCTTTCATGGTTTCCGTTTGAAAAATAAACAGGTGCGATCTCTGTCAGTTTTTTTAGTGCCTGATATGCGGTCTCATAAGTCTCCGGATAACGGCTCACGATCATATCCCCCGGAACTAAAATCATATCCGGTTTTTGTTCTTTAATCTTTTGGATTAAAATATCGTTATCCCTGCCATAGACATGGGCATGCAGATCCGCTACCACTGCAAAATTAACGCTCTGTGTAATCTTATCCGTCTGATACTCATAGGACGTGATCCGAAACTTCTTTAATTCAAAATGCTGCCACAGGATAACACATCCTATCAGCAAAATAATCATTCCAATGATCTTCATATACTTCTCCTTTGCTCTGATATCCTATCACATTTTGCATAAAAATCCCAGCATCAGTCATATTTTTTTCTCTTTTCTATTAATATTAAACTAAAGCAGATAATGTTTCAGGAATCACTATGAAAAAAATAATACTTTCCCTATTTCTTGCCCTGCAGCTTGCATGTACCCCACTGCTGTCACTGACTGCACAGTCCGCCCCGATTACATATGAAGCAGGTATTTCCCAAAATGCGGCAAAAAAAGCTGATGAGAATAAAAAAACAGGAGATACCCTGACTCTATCCGCTCCGAGTGTCCTTTTGATGGAGGCTAAGAGCGGAACGATCATCTATGAAAAGGATGCCAACAAGCAGATGCCTCCTGCCAGCATCACAAAGATCATGACCCTACTTTTGATCTTTGACGCTTTAGATGCCGGAAAAATCTCTTTAGAAGATACGGTAACGGTATCGGAACACGCGGCAAGCATGGGTGGTTCACAGGTGTTCTTAGAACCCGGAGAAACCCAGAATGTGGACACCATGATCAAATGTATCGCCGTGGCAAGTGCGAATGATGCCTGCGTGGCAATGGCAGAACACATTGCAGGCTCTGAAGCGGAATTCGTTGCAAGAATGAACCAGCGGGCAAAAAAACTCGGCATGAAAAACACCACCTTCGTCAACTGTTGCGGACTGGATGTTGACGGACATCTGACCACAGCCTATGACATTGCCCTGATGTCGCGTGAATTAATTACAAAATATCCAAAGATCCATGATTACTCTATGATCTGGATGGATACGATCACACATGAAACGAAAAAAGGGAGCAAGGAATTCGGTCTGACCAATACCAACAAATTAGTACGTCAATATCAGTATACGACCGGACTGAAAACCGGTTCCACGGGAAAGGCAAAATTCTGTGTCTCTGCCACAGCAAAAAAAGATAAAACCGAACTGATCGCCGTCATTATGGCAGCCCCGGACCCAAAGGGCAGATTTCAGGATGCCGCTAACCTACTCAATTACGGCTTTGCAAAATGCCAGTTCTACTCTGACCCGAACACGAAAAAGCTAAAACCTTTGACGGTCAAAAACGGAACCAAAGATGCCGTAAATGTCCGTTATGAAACACCATTTCAGTTTGTAGACACCAAGGGAAGTGACCTGAATTCCATTAAAAAAGAGATTTCTCTTCCAAAGACCGTGACCGCTCCCGTAAAAAAGGGCGATGTTCTTGGAAAAGCAACCTATTCTTTAGACGGAAAAGTCATTGGGGAAGTGAACATTGTAAGCGAACAGAATGTGAAAAAAGCCGGATTTAGCGACTATTTCAAAAAGCTGTTTCACGCGTTTTTCTAAGAATTTCTTCTGCAACCGCCTGTATTCCCATATGCGAGGCATCCACTGTGATGTCCGCATATTTTTTGTACAATACACTTCTGCTGTCATACAGATCTTTTAAGGTTTCCTCCGGTTTTAAGGCAACGCCCCGCTGTTCTAAACTTCCTAAGCGTGTCCTTAGTTCTTCATATGGAAGATAGATATAGACCACTGTGGAAATTTCTTTTAAATGCTGCATGGCATTTTCTTCATAGACAACACTTCCACCGGTGGCGATCACCGTGCATTTTGTGTCAATGGATGCGTTGATTTCTCCCTCAATCTCTAAAAATCCTTCGCGTCCGTGGATCTCGATCAGTTCATGCAGCAGTTTTCCCGTCTTTTGCTGTATTAACAGATCCGAATCCAAAAAATGATATCCTGCGATTTTTGCTAAGACCACTCCGACCGTACTTTTTCCTGCCCCCGGCATTCCCACTAATGTGATATTCTCTTTCTTCATATTGATACTCCTTTAGCTTCCTATAACAACGGTGCAAACAAACGCAACAGACATTGTAAAACCTTCACATACCACTCTCTGTTCTGACAGAATCCTAACGAGATAGTCTTAGACTGTTCGATGGTATTCAATACGTCCTCTTTTACCTGCCGTACGGCTTTGGATCTGTACATATAAATTCCACATTCATAATGCAGATAGAGACTGCGGTAGTCTAAATTAATACTTCCGACGGTAGCAATCTCATCGTCACATACAAAACATTTTGCATGGATAAAACCTTTGGCAAACTGATAGATTTTTACATTTGCCTTTAATAATTCCTGATAATAGGACTGTGTCAGTAAAAATACCAGCTTCTTATCCGGGATTCCCGGTGTGACAATGCGGACATCCACGCCGGATTTTGCCGCGTTGCAAAGTGCTACGCACATTTCTTCGTCAATGATCAGATATGGCGTAAAAATATAGACATAGTCCTTGGCATAGTTGATGATGTTCAGATAAATATTTTCTGCCTGATTCTCATGGTCGATCGGCGAATCGGCATAAGGCTGTACATAGCCATCGGATTCGTACTGTTTTTTCCAGTTGATCTGTGGTTTATATGCCAGATAATTCTCCGTAGAATGATTTGCAAAGTTCCACATCTGCAAAAACATCGCCGTAAAATTCCAGACTGCCTTTCCTTCGATTCTGACTCCGGTATCCTTCCAATAGCCAAAACGGGTCGTTACATTGATATACTCATCTGCAATATTGATGCCTCCGGTAAATGCAGTCTTTCCATCCACAACCAGGATCTTCCTGTGATCCCTGTTATTCATGATAATTGACATGATCGGGCGGAACGGATTGAATGCGGTACATTTGATCCCACGCGCTTCCATTTTCTTATAATAGCCTGCCGGAAGTTTGCTGATACATCCCACATCATCGTAGATCATACGGACTTCGACACCCTGTTTTACTTTTTCTTCTAAGGCAGCTAACAACTGCTCTAACATGATCCCGTCTTCAAAGATGAAGTACTCTAAAAAAATAAAGTTTTCCGCTTCCTTAACTGCTTCTAACATCTTCAGGAACAGTTCCTCTCCGGATGGATAATATTCGGTCTTTGTATATTCACAGACCGGATAGCCTGCCCAGTCCTTGATATATTTTGTCTGGTTATAGATACGTTTGTTCTCGTTTCGTATCTTTTCTTCTACCTGTTCGTCTCCTGCTAAAAACGGGTTTAGTTCTTCATTGACACGTTCTAAACGTTCCTCGGTATGTTTTGTTAATTTTGCTCTTCCAAAGACAAAATACAAAGTTACGCCAAAGATCGGTGCCACTAAGATCAGAAAGATCCACGACATCCGCCCCGCCGCATTTCCATCCTTATCTGAGATTATGATTGCCAGTATTAGGGCAATGGCACGAAATCCCAAGTTGATAAATGTAAATTGCAGACTGAACTGATAAAGTACCGTTGCTAACCAGAAAAACTGGATGACAATGGCTAAAAAGATCAATACCAGTCTGCTAAAAAGGATATTTCCCAGTTTCTTCATCTCTTCACCTACTCTTTTGCTTTCCTGTCTGCCTATCGTATCACAAAAACGCTCCTATGTCTAATGCATGAGCCGCACTAAATCCAGACAGCCCCACACATGCTGTTCCTTTCTGTCGCAGCTTCTGTTGGCAGTCTGATACAGCCGCAGTTTTACATCCTTTGGGGACATCTGCGGATATTTGCTTAACAGTAGTGCAATCGCGCCGGAAACCACCGGTGTTGCCATCGATGTTCCGCTTTTTGTCGTATAACCGTCATTATGCACATCACAGCTTGTAATTTTTGTTCCCGGAGCTAATATTTCGGGTTTTATGACACAACTGTCGGTCGGACCTCTTCCGCTGTAGCCTCTGCGAAGTCCCTGCCCCTGTGCCTGACGGTTATCATCATCACTGCTTCCTACCGTAATGATCGTCCGACAGATTCCGGGGATTGTGACCGAATTTCCTGCCGGTCCGTTATTTCCCGCTGCCGCCACCACTACGATCCCGGCATCCCAGACCTCTTCCACTAATTTGATCAGTTCTACCTGCTCTTCTTCTCTGGCATTTTTTAACATTCCAACAGAAATATTTAAAATCCTTATGTTATATTCATCCTTATGCTCTAACATCCATCGGATCGCTTTTTTGACCTGTCTGGTATTCCCACCGCCTCTGCGGTCTAATACTTTAATCGGCAAAATGCCACATCCCGGTGCCATTCCCATATATTGTCCCCTGCTCGCACAACCGTCTGCACCGATGATCCCCGCCACATGCGTACCGTGACCGTTGTCGTCATAACATTCCGTTTCATTTCCTAAGACATCGTAAAATCCTTTCACCCTTCCTCTTAGATCTTTATGCAAAAAAAGCCCGGTATCCATCACCGCAACTGTAATTCCCTTACCAGTATACCCTCTTTTATGGGCATATGATGTATTTAACAGTTCTCTGATCCGCTCCACTTGATTTTCCTTTTTCTATTAACCTATGCAGGTTTTATTGCAAAGTGTGAACGGCTTTTAGAACTAAGTGGCACAAAAGGGCTATCCCAAAGATTTCTCTTTTGGATAGCCCCTCTTATTTTTGGTCTATATCATTCTTTTTATTTTGCGTCTGCCGGAACGTCTTTGATAGAGAAGCTGATTCTTCCCATCTTGTCTTTTCCAAGGCATACCACGGTTACTTTATCTCCTAAGGTCAGAACATCTTCTACATGGTTGATTCTTTCCTTGGCAATTTTAGAAATGTGGACCATTCCCTCTTTACCAGGAGCAAATTCAACAAATGCTCCGAACTCTTTGATGCTGATAACAGTTCCTTTAAAGATCTGTCCTGCTTCAAAATCAGTTGTGATGATCTTGATCATCTCCACTGCCTTCTGCATTGCATCAGCATCTACACCACATACGGATACTGCACCGTCATCGGTAATATCGATCTTCACACCGGTTCTTTCGATAATCTCGTTGATGGTCTTTCCTCTCTGACCTACTACATCACCGATCTTTGCCGGATCGATCTGGATTCTGATGATCTTCGGTGCATATTTGCCAACTTCTTTTCTAGGCTCTGCGATCGCACCTTTCATCACTTCCATAATGAAGAGTCTTGCCTCTCTGGTTCTGCGGATTGCCTCTTCTACGATCGGTCTTGTCAGTCCGTGGATCTTGATATCCATCTGAATCGCTGTGATACCCTCGGTTGTTCCGGTTACTTTGAAGTCCATATCGCCAAAGAAATCCTCTAATCCCTGGATATCTGTCAATACTAAATAGTCATCATCTGTCTCTCCGGTTACTAAACCACAGGAAATTCCTGCTACCATCTTCTTGATCGGTACTCCGGCTGCCATTAAGGACATGCAGGATGCACAGGTAGATGCCATGGAGGTAGAACCATTGGACTCAAATGTCTCGGATACGGCACGGATCGCATATGGGAACTCCTCTTCGGAAGGAAGTACCGGAAGTAATGCTCTCTCTGCTAATGCTCCATGTCCGATCTCACGACGTCCCGGTCCTCTGCTTGGTTTTGTCTCACCTACAGAGTAGGATGGGAAGTTGTAGTGATGCATGTAACGTTTGGATACTTCGTTCTCATCCAGTCCGTCAATTTTCTGTACTTCTGATAATGGTGCTAAGGTTACCACATCGCAGATCTGTGTCTGTCCACGCGTAAACATTGCAGAACCATGTACTCTTGGAATCAGGTCTACTTCTGCTGCAAGCGGACGGATCTGGTCAATGGCACGACCATCCGGACGTTTGTGGTCTTTTAAGATCATCTTTCGAACGGTCTTTTTCTGATACTGATAAATGGCTTCTCCTAAGATTTCAAGCCACTCTTCCTTCTCAGCAAATGCTTCTTCTAATTTTTCGGTAATCTGACGGATATTCTCCTCTCTTACCTGTTTCTCATCAGTAAAGACTGCCTCTTCCATTTCTGCAGGAGGTACGATCTCTTTGATCGCTGCAAACATTTCCTCAGGGATTGCACAGCTTGTATAGTCATGTTTTGGTTTGCCGACTTCTGCTACGATCTCATCAATGAATTTGATGATCGTCTGGTTTACTTCATGTGCGGTATAAATCGCATCGATCATTTTTGCTTCCGGAACTTCGTTTGCACCGGCTTCGATCATGATGACTTTTTCTCTGGTAGATGCTACGGTCAGATTTAAATCACCTTTTTTCCACTGCTCCTGGGATGGGTTGATGATGAATTCTCCATCGATCATTCCAACCTGTGTCATGGCACAAGGACCGTCAAATGGGATATCGGAAATGCAGGTTGCGATTGCTGCTCCAAGCATTGCTACGATTTCCGGTCTGCAGGCCGGATCTACGCTCATAACCATGTTGTTTAAGGTAACATCATTTCTGTAATCCTTTGGGAAAAGCGGACGCATCGGTCTGTCGATCACACGGGATGTTAAGATTGCATTCTCAGATGCTTTTCCCTCTCTTTTATTAAATCCTCCAGGAATCTTTCCTACGGAATATAATTTTTCTTCAAACTCTACGCTGAGTGGGAAGAAGTCAATGCCATCTCTTGGCTTATCGGATGCAGTTGCAGTAGATAATACCGTAGTATCACCATATTTCATAAATGCTGCTCCGTTTGCCTGCTTTGCGACTTTGCCTACCTCTACCGTAAGTGGTCTTCCGGCAAGTTCCATTGTAAAACTTTTGAACATATCTTTTCTCCTTTTCTTTCCGGGAGCCTGACTCCCTGCTCTGACAGAAGATGCCGAAACTACTGAAAAAGCTACGATATACCTCTTACTCTTATGCTCTTTTCATACCCTTTTCAGTGGTCCCGGGTTCCTTCTTCTGCCGGTTACAAAATATCCGCTAAAATCTTATCTTCCATATTTTTCACGGAATAAACGCTAAAATAGAGCGGAAAGACTCCGCTCTATCCTTAGGCCATACTATTTTCTGATACCTAAACGCTCAATTAAAGAACGATATCTTTCAATATCGATTTTCTTCAGGTAATCTAATAATCCACGTCTCTGACCTACCATCTTTAAAAGACCTCTTCTGGAATGATGATCCTTTGGATTTGCTTTTAAGTGCTCTGTCAGCTCCTGAATTCTTGCTGTTAAAATAGCAACCTGAACTTCCGGTGAACCTGTATCATTTGGTGTTCTACCGTACTCTGCAATAATAGCCTGTTTCTTTTCCTTTGCGATCATTGTATAATCCTCCTTATTTGATAAACGCCCTGACATGTATGATACTCAGTAAAGGGTCGGAGTTGTCCGTCTACCGAATATGGGCTGAACTCATACCTTGCAAGTATATCATAGACATCCTTTATTGTAAACTGTTTTTCAGAAAAAATGTCTGTTTTTTAGCACGGTCTGCCAACATTTAATCTGTCAGTTTTGTGTGGGACAATCCCTCAATGACATCCGACATTTTCTTTACATTTTCGGAAACAGATACATTTAAGGTATTACAGTCTCTTGCCAGTTTTTCTACCTCTCCTGCCACAATTGCAAACCCCCTTCCTGCTTCTCCTGCTCTTGCTGCCTCAATGCTTGCGTTCAATGCTAACATCTTCTGCTGTCTCTGGATCGCATTCAACTGATTCGTATTTCCCTCAATATTCTCCATCAGTCCCTTACATTCTGCAATTCCATCTTTGATACGCTGCATCAGACGACCGTTATAGGTCTCATTATATCCTGCATCCATACAGTTATTTAACGCATCTCCTAACAAAAATGCGGATGCATTGATTCCTTCTTCGGAACGGACATTGACCTTCTTTAATGCCTCTATGTATTCATCTTCATCAATACTTAATTCTCTTGCAACCTGGCGGAATTTCTCTTCGTCCGGATCTTTTGGCAATACCTGTCCACCGATAACGGCTCCGACTTTTTCACCTTTTACAACAAGATCAATACTGAAATCGATCAGTCCTGCATGACAGTGGTACACGCCGGTTCCTTCACGGTCACATTTCTCGCAGCGTCTCTTACCCTCTGCACTCTCTCTTGTATATTTAACACAAAAATCTGTAAAATTAAAACAGTCAGAAATATAATTTCCATCCATGTCTACTGCAACGGTTGCCAGTCCGGTTGCTCTTGCCCAGTTCTTCATAATTTCATGGAATTTACCCATATCCGTAAAATCCTGTATTCTCATATAGTCTTCCTCCATACACCAGTACTTTAATTATATTTTACTATGATTATGACACGATGACAAGCAAATATTCCATGCTGCAATTGTTACTTATTTAACGATATTTTAAGGAAAGACCGGACTTATACAGGCCGGATCGTTCTGTTGTAACAAAAGATAAAAAACATTTTTGCAAAACAGAAAAATACCATCCACAACCGCGTTGTGAATGGTATTTCCATGAATAATTATAAAAACTATTATAAAATTCATTTCAAACTCCTAATCTAGTCACCCAATACTCTGGTTACACAGATCGGGGAACGGTAAAATGCATTGGAGATCTTGATTCCTGTCTTCTTAGAACTTGCATGTACGATCTGTCCGTTTCCAATGTAAATTGCAACATGGCTGATGCTGCTTCCGCTTCCGTAGAAGAATAAATCTCCCGGTTTTGCCTCTGATGCACTGATCCTTGTACCACAATTTGCCTGTGCTTTAGAGGAATGTGGCAGATATACACCGTATTTTGCAAAAATAGAAAGTGTAAATCCGGAACAGTCAGCGCCGTTTGTCAGGCTTGTACCACCCCAGACATACGGATTTCCAACAAACTGTGTTGCATAGGAAATCAGATCTACTCTGACATCGGATACTCCGTTGCCATAGCGAACCTCTGTCATGGTCATTGCTTTTGGAAGCTGTACGGAAATATCTACATAGTCTTTGCTGATAAATCCGTTGGTGTTATCTAAATCGACTTTTACCCAGCCGCTTAAATCTTCTAAAACGTTCAGTTCCTCACCCTGTGGCATTAATGCTAAAATGCTGCACTCTGTATTTGGCTCTTCCCTGACATTTAAAGTTGGTGTCTTAACGGTTGCAATCGTCTGCTTTACTTCTTCTGCACGGGCTGCTGCCTCTTCTCCCGTGATCAGGTAATCTGCACTGACATAACCTGTCACATCACCGGACTGGATCTTATACCAGCCATCTAAAGTCTCTAAGATCTCGCCTGCGGCATTCTTTGGCATCTTACCTACCATGCTGCTGTCTGCAGAAGGAGTCTCTCTGACATTCAAGGTCTCCTCAACATTTGCAATTCCTAAATTTGTATATCCATAAATGGTAGAAGGTGCTTCCTGTGTCACCTCTGCGGTATTCTCTGATATACTCGCCTGCTCTTCCTGTTCTGTAGGCTTGTCCTTAATTGCCTCTGTAAATAATGCTCCGGCTCCTGCAACGGTCTGCACTTTATGGTTTTCCTTCGCCTGTGCCGTTAAGCCTGTCAGACTGCTTCCTGTAAAAATAAGGGTTCCTGCCATTGCGATTGCAAAAAACCGATTTATATTCTGATTCATAAAAACCTCCTGATAAAAGAAAAACAGTAGAATATGTAATACTCTACTGTTACGTTGTTTTTAAATTATAACAACATTTTTTTACACTGTCAACACATTTGCGTAATATTTGCGTAACATTTGTCATTTTTATAAATCAAAATAGATCCTTGCGATCTTAATATCCTGCTGTAACTGCGCTTTTAATTCATCTATGGATGCAAATTTTACCTCTGCACGGATGCGGTGTAAAAATTCCACTTCTACCGCCATATCATAAACATCGTCAGAAAAATCCAGCACATGTGTCTCGACACCGATCGGATTATCTCCCTCGATCGTCGGTTTACATCCGACATTGGTGATTCCACAGTATTCCTCTCCTCCGATCAGAATCCTTGTGATATAGACTCCAAATGGCGGCAGCAGTTTGTCAGCCTCAGGCACCAGATTTACGGTTGGGAATCCGATCGTTCTTCCGATCTCATTTCCATGCTCTACGATGCCTTGCACAAAAAATGAATAACCTAACAGTTCATTTGCCTTTTCGATATTGCCTTCTTTGATATATTCACGGATATAGGTGCTGCTGATATCCCTTCCGTCACTCTGGATCTTTTCGATCACCTGTACCTCATAACCGAATTTGTCAGCATACTCTAAAAGAAGCTGGTAATCTCCCATCCGGTTATGTCCAAAGTGAAAATCAGTACCGACCACCATATATTTTACATGCAGTTTTTCTACCATCATACGAATAAAATCCACTGCATCCATATTGCGGATCTCCTCTGTAAAAGGACATTCCACTACATAGTCAATCCCGATATTTTCAAAGATATGCATCTTTTCCTCATTGGTCGTCAGCACATCTCCACGGTCGTCTTCCACCTTTTTTCTCGGAGGAATATCAAAGGTAAATACCACAGCTTTCAAATCATCTGCTTTTTTTTCTAATACGGTATCTAAAAGCAGACGGTGTCCTCTGTGTATCCCATCGAATTTTCCAAATGTGATGACCGTAGATTCTTCTATATTAAAATCCGTTGTTCCTCTTAAATAAATCATTTTACTCTCTCACTTACTGTTCCCAAAAAATTTTCACAGGCTTGTAATTTTCCTGTCTTTTATCATAACGGTAGATTCCGATAAACCGTCCTTCTTCATCATAGATGCGGACCGACTCCGTTTCATCCGATGTCGGCGATGTTACAAAAAATTCTTTTGCAATACGGTTGCCGTTATAAAGTATTTTGCCGTATTTTTTTTGTACCGTTACCGCTTCTAATGCACGAAATACATAGTCTGTCGGATAAAGGATCTGTTCTAGCTCTCCTGCATCCCGTTTTTTCTCAATTTCTCCTAAGGTCAATGCCTGTTCTATGGAAAAATCTGCCACTCTTGTCCGTTTTAACGACTCCATACAACCACCACAGCCCAGTTTCAGACCAATATCGTGGCAAAGAGTACGGATATACGTTCCTTTCGAGCAATGTACCCGCATGGTCACACGCGGAAGTTCTATGTTCACGATTTCAATCTCATAAATCTGAACCGGTCTGGGTTTACGCTCTACCTCGATCCCATTTCTTGCAAGGTCGCACAGTTTTTTTCCGTTGACCTTTAATGCAGAATACATCGGTGGTATCTGTTCGTATGCTCCGACAAATCCCATAATGGCTTTTTTTACTCCTTCTTCGCTGCAGGTTACCGCCGACTGCTCTAACACGGTTCCTGTGGTGTCCTGCGTATCGGTGGTCTGTCCAAGCAGCAGGACTGCCTCATAGACCTTGTCCTTATCGGTTAAAAGGTCGCAGACTTTTGTGGCTTTTCCAAGACATACCGGCAGCACTCCCTCTGCCTGTGGGTCTAAGGTTCCGGTATGTCCGATCTTTTTCTGCCCTGCGATTCCACGCAGTTTTGCCACTACATCGTGGGAAGTATAGCCTTTTTCTTTGTATACATTTAAAATACCGTTTAGCATCTTCTCACCCTTTATCTGTTAGAAGCATCAGAAGGCAGTTGTTTTTTCATCTCTTCTAAGATTTTTTCTAAAATTTCGTCTGCATTTCCTTCCATAGAAACTCCTGCTGCACGGACATGACCTCCACCGCCATACTCCATGGCAACTCTCGCCACATCCACGCCTCCGTTAGAACGCATACTGACCTTGTAACCGTCCTCTGTCTCATACAGGAATACCGCCGCTTCCACATCTTTTGTCACACGAAGCTGACTGACAATTCCATCCAAATGCTTTGGTAATACCTCAAACTCTTCCATCTGCTCTTTTGTAACCACGGAAGTAATGACAGCACCGCCAAGCTCCAACCTGGACTGTACCAGTGCCTGACCCATAATACGGTTCTGCTGATATGTCTTTGTATAAAAAGTCTTATCTACAATCTCCGTAAAGTCAATTCCCATATTCATCAGTCTGCCGGCAACATTCATCGTTTTGGCAGAAGTTGAGGAATATTGGAATACTCCGGTATCATGGATGATTCCCACATAGATACACTCTGCAATCTCCCTTGAAATCTTTTTTTCGTCTAAAAGCTCAAATACCAGCTCCGAAGCAGAGCTTGCATGAGGAAAGATATAGTTCTCATCTGCAAAACTCTGGTTGCTGATGTGATGGTCGATGCAGATTGTCTTTTTTGCTGCCGTAAAATACTGTGCAGCCTCTCCTAAACGTCCGGTATCTCCACAATCCTGTGCGATAAACAAGTCATATGGCTCATGCTCTGTACATTCATGGATAATTTCTTCGGAGCGTTTTAAGAATTTAAAAATATTTGGAATCGGTTCTAAATATAAATCCACCTGAATCTGCGGATAATTGTCTTTGATATAATTATAGGTTGCAAGGCAGGAGCCTACGCAGTCGCCGTCCGGACGGACGTGTCCTGCGATCGCTGCTGTCTGTACTCCCTGTAACTGTGAATCCAAGTCTTTCATGCTTTTTCCCCCGGTCTCGCTGTATCTCTACTCCTGTATATCCTTTGTTACATCATCTATCAGTTTTGACATATTGACACCATATTCAATGGACTGGTCTAAAATAAACTGTACCTGTGGTGTGTTACGCAAATTGATATTCTTTGCCAGCGTTCTTCGGATATAGCCTTCCGCACTCTTTAAGCCTGCGATCGTATCTTTCTGGGACTGTTCATCCCCTAAAACAGAAATATATGCTTTACAGGTCTTTAAGTCCGGTGCTACTTCTACTGCAACCACACTGGTCATCGGATTGATCCGCGGGTCTTTGATCTCCCCACGGATGATATTGGAAAGTTCTCTTAGAACTTCCTCATTAATCCTTGTATTCTTAATACTGTTTTTTCGCATTCTGCCTCTATTCCCTTCGTTCTATCTCGGCACTTCTACCATAATATATGCTTCAATCTGATCTAATTCCTGAATATCATTGAAGTCTTCAAATACCAGACCACATTCATAGCCTGCTTTTACTTCTTTTACATCATCTTTAAAACGTTTTAAGGATGCAAGATTTCCTTCAAAGATCTGTTTTCCTTCTCTGGAAATACGTACCATACAGCCACGCTGGAAAGAACCGTCTAAGACATAGGAACCTGCAATATTTCCAACGCCGGATGCTTTAAAGATCTGACGTACTTCTGCATGACCGATGACTTTTTCTTCAAAGATCGGGTCTAACATTCCCTTCATGGCAGCTTCTACATCCTCGATGGCATTGTAGATGATCTTGTACAGACGCACATCTACACCCTCACGGTCTGCAATCGCTTTTGCAGTGGTATCCGGGCGTACGTTAAATCCGATAATGATGGCATTGGATGCAGATGCTAACGTAACGTCGGATTCGTTGATCGCACCAACACCGCCATGGATGACTTTGACTACAACCTCTTCGTTTGAGAGTTTTACAAGACTCTGTTTTACTGCTTCTACAGAACCCTGAACATCTGCTTTGACGATGATATCTAACTCTTTGACATTTCCGGACTGGATCTGGGAGAACAGATCGTCTAAGGACATCTTGGATTTTGTCTCTTCGATCAGGCGGTTCTTGCCTTCTGAAATAAAGGTTTCTGCAAAGCTTCTTGCCTCTTTTTCTGTCTCCGTGGATACAAATACTTCTCCTGCTCCCGGTACGCTGGATAATCCTAAAATCTCTACCGGTGTAGATGGTCCTGCCTCTTTTACATTGCGTCCCTTGTCATCGATCATGGCACGGACACGTCCGTAACTGCTTCCGCAGGCAATCGGCTGACCGACTTTTAAGGTTCCTTTCTGTACTAAAACAGTTGCTACCGCACCACGACCTTTATCCAGTCTTGCCTCGATGACGATACCACGTGCCTGACGTTTTGGATTTGCCTTTAACTCACAGATCTCTGCTGTTAACAGGATCATCTCTAAGAGCTGGTCAATACCTTCCCGTGTATGTGCGGATACCGGAACGAAGATGGTGCTTCCACCCCAGTCTTCCGGAATTAATTCATATTCTGCAAGCTCCTGTTTTACTTTTTCAATATTGGCATTCGGCTTATCAATCTTGTTAACTGCAACAATGATCTCGATGCCTGCTGCTTTTGCATGGTTGATCGCCTCTACCGTCTGTGGCATGACTCCATCGTCTGCTGCTACAACTAAGATCGCAATATCTGTGGAATTTGCTCCACGCATACGCATTGCCGTAAACGCCTCATGTCCCGGTGTATCTAAGAAAGTGATCTTTTCTCCGTTGATCTCTACCATATAAGCACCGATATGCTGGGTAATACCGCCTGCCTCACGGTCTGTCACATGGGTATCACGGATCGCATCTAACAGGGAAGTCTTACCGTGGTCAACGTGACCCATAACGCAGACAACCGGCGGACGTTTTACCATGGTGCTTTCGTCTTCTTCTTCCTCTTTTAAGAGTTCTTCAATGACATCCACTTTTACTTCATGCTCTGCTAAACAGTTGAACTCTAAAGCAATCTCTTCTGCGGTATCGTAATCCACATCCTGGTTTACGGTTACCATTGTGCCTTTTAAGAACAGTTTCTTTACGATTTCTGACGGCTGAACCTTCATCTTATCTGCTAATTCACGGATTGTCAGTGAATCCGGCAGTGTGATGGTACGGATAGTCTCTTCTTTTTTCTCCTGTGGCTGCTGTGGCTGTTTTTTCTTCTTACCGCCATTCTTCTCTAAATTAATATAACGCTCCTGCTTCTTGTTGCCGAAGTTATCTTTATTCTGACCCTTATTCTTCTTATCGTTTCTACGGGTATCTCTGCGGTCTTTTCCGTTATTTTCTTCTACCGGTGTCGCATTCTTGTTGAATTTGTTGATCTCCTGATCTAATCTCGGACGAGATTCTTTCTGGCGATTCTGACCGACTCTGTTGTTACCTCTATTGTTTTGGTTATAATTGGCATTCGGTTTATGATTCGTACGGCCGTTCTGATTCTGGCGATTATTTTCCTCATTTCTAGGTCTCCTCTCACCCTGTCTGTCTGCCTGCTGTGCGCGGATCGGACGATCTCCCTGTGGACGTACCGGTCTTTCTCCCTGCGGGCGTTCCCCCTGTGGACGCATCGGACGGTCTCCCTGCGGTCTTGCCGGTCTGGCTCCACCCTGTGGTCTTGCATTTCTGTTTCCGTTTGGATTGTTATGCTGTCCGTTCTGTCCGTTGTTTCTGCGGTTATTCGGCTGTTTACTGTTCTGTGGATTGTATACTGCCGTAATACTGGATTTTTTCTTCGGACGCTCCTGATGTGCGTCTTCTTCCTTCTCTGCTACCTTTGGTGCAGCTTTTTCCTCTTTTACCGGTTCGCTTTTTGCAAACTTTTTCTTAACAACTTTGATCACATCGTCCTCAATAGAACTCATGTGACTCTTCACCTCTATATTCTGCTCTGATAAGTACTGTAATATTTCCTTAGACTGTATATTTAATTCCTTTGCAAGTTCATGCACTTTGACTTTTGCCATTCCATTTCCTCCATTATTCAATTTTCTCACCGCTTAGTATCTTACTCTCTAACGCTTTTGCAAATCCGCTATCGGTAACCGCAAGGGAAGCCCGATACTGTTTTCCGATACATCTTCCTAAATCCTCTTTTACCGCATATTCATAATATGGCACTTCGTAAAATGCACACATGTTGCGGAATAATTTCTTCGTATTATCGGAAGCATCCTTTGCCACGATGACTAAACCGGCTTTTCCTGCCTTGACCGCTTTTTCTGTTGAAAATTCCCCACTCTCTATCTTCCGTCCTCTCGCAGCTAACCCAAGCATCTGCAAGACTTTATCATTTTTCAATCGCTTCCATCTCCTCTTCGAGCTGTTCATAGATTTCTTTGGGAATCGCAGTCTTTAATGAGCGCTCCAGTCCTTTGGACTTCTCTGCTTTTTTCAGACATTCACTGTCTGCACAAAGATATGCGCCTCTTCCATTCTTCTTTCCTGTCGCATCTAGGATGATCTCATTCTCGGATGTCTTGATGACGCGAATCATTTCCCGCTTATTTTTCATTTCACCGCATCCTACACATTGACGCATCGGGACTTTTTTACTCGTCATAGTCGTTCACTTCATCCTCGTCTGTTTCCTGATAATTATCTAACTCTTCCTCTGTATCCGGTTCAATGTACTCGCCATTCTCATCGTAGTACTCTTCCCCATCTTCGTAATATTCATCCTCATAATCATTCTCGTAATCGATGAAGTCGCCGGCTTCTCTTGCCTGCGTCTCACTCTTTATATCGATCTTGAATCCGGTCAGTCTTGCAGCAAGTCTTGCATTCTGTCCTTCTTTTCCGATTGCTAAGGATAACTGATAATCCGGTACAACAACCTTTGCTGTCTTTTCTTCATCATCTGCAATAACAGAGATGACTTTTGCAGGGCTTAATGCATTCTGGATTAAAATTGCGGAGTTCTCACACCAGTTGATAATGTCGATCTTCTCGCCTCGCAGCTCATTTACGATCGCATTGACACGCGCACCGTTCATTCCAACGCAAGCGCCTACCGGATCAACATCCGGGTCATTGGAATATACGGCAATCTTCGTTCTGCTTCCTGCCTCTCTTGCAATGCTCTTGATCTCAACGATACCGTCTCTTACTTCTGTTACCTCTGATTCAAAGAGACGTTTTACTAATTCCGGATGTGTTCTAGACACTAAGATCTTTGGTCCTTTTGAAGTGGATTTTACTTCTAAAATATAGAGTTTGATACGTTCGGTAGGTTTGAACACTTCCCCTTTGATCTGTTCACCCTCTGTTAAGATTGCATCTACTTTTCCAAGATTGATGCTTACATTCTTACCGATATAACGCTGAACAACGCCGGTTACCACATCGCGTTCTTTGCTGTAATATTCATCGAACAGTACCTTTCTCTCTTCCTCACGGATCTTCTGCAAGATGACGTTCTTTGCATTCTGTGTTGCGATACGTCCGAATTCTTTGGATCTTACCTCAATGTTTACGGTATCTCCAAGATCATATCTTGAGTCGATCATTTTTGCGTTTGCAAGGCTGATCTCAAGACAGGGATCTTCGACCTCTTCGACTACGGTTTTTTCCTGATATACATGGAACTCGCAGGTCTCCGGATCGATGTTTACTTTAATGTTATCTGATTTTCCAAAATGATTCTTACAAGCGGTAACTAAAGAGTTCTCTATAGCCTCAAGTAAGGTATCCTTACTGATATTTTTTTCCTCTTCTAATACATTTAACGCTTCTAACAATTCATTGTTCATTATGATATTCCTCCCATTTAATTTGTTATTGTACGCTAAAAATCAAATGCCAAACGGATCAATGCGATATCCGTTTTTGCAAAAGTCAATTTTTCGTCTTCTTCTGTCTGAATTGTTACGGTATCATCGTCATAACCGGTTAAAACTCCGTAAAATTCTTTGCTGCCGTTCATGGAACGATAGGTACGGATCTCTAATTCTTTTCCCATACTGCGAATATAATCTTTTTCCTTTTTGAGCGGTCTGCCAAGTCCCGGTGAACTCACTTCAAACACATAGGAATCTTCAATATAATCTTCCCTGTCTAAAATCTCATTCATCTCTCTTGCTACAATTTCGCAGTCATCCACCGTAATGCCGCCTTCTTTATCAATATAGGCTCTTAAATACCATGTACTTCCCTCTTTGACATATTCCACGTCTACGAGTTCAAAATTGTTTCTTTCGAGAATCGGGGTAATCCAGTGTTCCGTCTGTGTCTCATACATTTGTCTTTTTGACATATTCCCACCTTCTTTCATTTCCATTCTGGCTGTCATTGCTGTTCTTTCGGACATGACCCTAACATAAAATCAAGAGCGGACAACTGTCCGCTCTCAACCTAGTTAACTCTACATATCGTATATATGATAACACTTGCCACATAGAAATGCAAGTGTTTCCAATAAAAAATGCTCAAAACCGATTAATTCATGGCTTTGCGCATCTTCAAGGGTTGGGCTATTCATTAATGAATAAACAGTTCGTAGGGGAATCGAACCCCTGTTTTCGCCGTGAGAGGGCGACGTCTTAACCGCTTGACCAACGAACCTTAGTATTTATTTTGTTGAACCGCGTCAACAAATGCTATTATATATGGTCTTATAGAAAAATGCAAGTACTTTTTTTAATTTTTTTTATTTTTTCATGTTTTCCTGTATTTTTTTATAAAGAGAAGCACCTGCAAGGCTGTCCGATAGTAACTCCCGCAGGTGCATTATGTACCTCTTGGATTATTTTCCTACTGCGAAACAGATTCTGCTAAATGTTCCAGTATCTCCGTAATCTTTCTACTCTCCTCTAAGCAGATATTTTGCAGATTCTCAGAATTTTCTGCCTGTGCAGATACTTCCTCTGTCGTTGCAGACAGGTTAGAAATCTGATCTACAATCTTTGCATTATTATCCTGCAAATTAACGCAATCGTTGTGGAGTGTCTGAACTTCCTCATTTGTTCTCATCAAATCAGAAGCAATATTTCCAAAAGAGGTATTTGCTTTATCCATGATTTCACTGTTCTGCTGAACAGTTTCTGCCGTATGTGTTACGGTCTTAACCATATTCTCAATTTTTTCGATAAAGTTCTCTAATACCTGTTCGATATTTTCCGTAGATTCTTTTGTTTCATCTGCCAATTCACGAATCTCATCTGCAACTACAGCAAATCCCTTTCCTGCCTCACCGGCTCTTGCTGCCTCAATCGAAGCATTTAATGCAAGCAGATTTGTACTTGAAGAAATACTTGAAATCGTCTCCGTGATTCCTTTCATATTTACAATTTCTTTTGAAAGACACTGCATCTCATTACTCAGTTCACGACTCTCTTTTACAATCGTATTTGTGCTGTCCTGCAGCTCATTCATATAGACCTGTCCCTGATTCGATGCTGTTACAGATGTCTGTACAAACTCCTGCACCGTTTCTGAAACAACATTGATTTCCTGAATCAGCTGCTGAATCTCTGTGGTCAACTGTGTCTGCTCCTGGATGCTCTCGGCAGTCTGCAACGTACTGGAAGCTATTTCCTGTGTCGCCATTGCTGATTGCTGCATCTGATTTCTCAGACGTACCGCAGACTCTTTGGATGTGCTGACAGTCTCCCTGACTGCTTCTGATGTTTCTACTAACTGCATCATCTGATGCTCCTGCTCCTGCTGACCTGCCCGGATTTCATTTTCGTCTTCGATTGCAAAAATTCGCTGCAGGCGATTCGTATAAGCATATGTCAATACAAATAAAACATTAATGACAAGCTGTGTTAAAACAACCATTAATGACGATGTGCCCATTTTTAATCTTGCCAAAAACAGTATCGTATTCACGAAAAATACTGCTGCTAATGCTACCGTTGTGAATTTCTTATCGTGGTAAACTACCAAAACAGAACAGGCAATATAAGAGCATGCAAAAATAATAATATGCTCCGAAAAAAGTATCCAGAATGCATACGTCAGCCCATAAACTACAACCAGCACATAACGAACTGCATACTTGTCCGCAAATTTCGATCCTAAAATCAAAAACACGATTACTCCTGCCAGTGCAGAAATCAGTGTGGAATAAAAGACCAGATTACTGCCATTATACAGCTTTTCCGTAAACGTAAACGCCGGAATAATCGCTGTCAAAAAACCCACGACTAACAGCATGGTCTGATTCGTTTTTTTCAAACGTTCCATATTACAATGCCTCCCATTATGATGTATTCATGTTTCTCTCTTTCACAGCCTCATTGGAAATATGATCAAAAATTAAATATCATTAAAAATCTGATAGATATCAATTTTTAAAGCATCTGTATTGGACATGCCAATAAAGATTCCCCCATAGCGATAGCCATCCTCTAACTCTTCACATCGAACAATTTCAATTACAACATCAATAATCTCTTTTGTCCAAATCTGAATCTTTGTGTTGTAGTGCGTTCCAACCTCAAGCCGCTGTCCTGCTTTAAACCCAATTCCGGTTCTTGAAATATCCACTACTTCCACATGGGAATAGCGAAGTGTCGTAACCCCATCCTCATCTAAACGCTCTAATTCGACGGTCACGTCTAACTCCAGCCGTTTATGTTTTCTTTTTTCTTCCATAGTCTTAAGATTCTCCTTCTCTTGTTTTTTCCGAAGTAATAAACATAGCATCTCCAAAGCTGAAGAAACGATATTTATTCTCAATTGCCTCCTGATATGCGGCAAGAACATGTTCTCTTCCTGCCAATGCCGATACCAGCATTAAAAGAGTCGATTCCGGTAAGTGAAAATTTGTAATCAGTGAATCCAATATCTTAAAACGATACCCCGGATAAATAAAAATATCCGTCCAGCCACTGGTCGGCTCGATCGTGCCATCTTCTTTTGCAGCCGATTCCAATGTCCGACAGCTTGTCGTCCCTACACATATGATCCGTCCGCCTGCACGTTTTGCGGCATTGATCGTATCCGCTGCCTTTTCATCTATCATATAGAATTCCGAATGCATATGATGTTCGCTGACATTCTCTACCTTTACCGGCCGGAATGTTCCCAATCCGACATGGAGTGTGACCTCTGCAATATGGACACCCTTTTCGCGGATCGTCTGTAACAGTTCCGGTGTAAAATGCAGTCCCGCAGTCGGTGCAGCGGCAGAACCATCATATTTTGCATATACCGTCTGATAGCGGTTTTTATCCTTTAACCGGTGTGTAATATACGGTGGAAGCGGCATCTGTCCCAGTCTGTCTAAAATTTCTTCAAAAATTCCCTCATAAGAAAATTGTATCAGACGGTTTCCCTCTTCTACTACGTCTATGACTTCACCTGTTAACAGTCCGTCTCCAAATATGATCTTTGTACCGGGTTTTGCTTTTTTGCCCGGCTTTACTAACGTCTCCCAAATGTCATTTTCTCTTCTTTTTAACAAAAGGATCTCTATATGGGCTTCGGTTCCCTCTTTCACTCCATATAAACGTGCCGGAATTACTTTCGTATTATTGAGTACCAGACAGTCACCCGGATTCAGGTAGGATACGATATCCCGAAAGATCCGATGTTCTGTTTTTCCGGTATCCTTATCTAAAACCAACAATTTAGAACCGGAGCGATCCTCTAACGGATCCTGTGCAATTAATTCCTGTGGAAGTTCAAAATCAAAATCTTTTACGTTCATTACCTATTCCTTAAAAGAGCAGAATTCGCTGAATCCTGCTCTTTGCTAATTATTCTTTTACCATATTTAATCTGACTTCTACTATTTCTGACGGATTGGATTTCTTCTGGTATGTAACCCATACAGAATCAAATCTGCCATTATAAGTCATTTTCGGTATCGTATAGGAACTCTTATTGATTCTATACTTACTGAAGTTTTTTGAATCTGTGCTTACAAATACAGAATATATCTGCCAGCCACTCTTTGCTTTTAAAGTAACCTTCTGGTTTTTGAAAGATTTGGTATGATACCAGTAATCTTCAAAACATCCTTTGAACTTAGATGTTACATCTGTGCTTCCGATCTTCATCTGTTTTATCGGTGATGAATATTTCTTAACCGTAACTTTTGTGCTGATCTTCTTAGAACCCACTTTACAGGAAATAGTTACTGTACCGGCTTTTTTATAGTAGTACACATCTACAGAACCCGGTTTTGCTTTTACCTTTGCAATGCTGGTATTAGAACTCTTCAGATTCTTGATTTGTGTTGCTTTGGTGCAGTTAAAAATCGGCACATTGACTTTCCATGTAGTATACGGTGAATTTGTTTCATAGTATACTGTCTGGTTGCCGTAAAAACTTGGTGATGCTGCAGCTGCTTTGTTTCCGGCTGTCGGAATTACTAATACACCTGTGATCATTACTGCAAGTGCCATAACCAATGACAGGCTTTTCTTCATGATTTTTTTCATTTTTCCTTTTCCTTTCTCTTTCCCAATGTTTTAGTCTCTTTCATACAGAAACATGATAAAAATTCATATAAAAATTATAGCATAGTTATTTACGAAGTTCAATTCCCAGTTCTTCCAATTTTTTCAGAATTTTATTCATTCCACTCTGAATATCGGCATCCTCTAAGGTCTTGTCTTTTGCACGGAAAGTCAGCGTATAGGCAATCGACTTGTAACCGCGTTTGATCTGTGCTCCTTCGTAAATATCAAACAGTGCATAGCTTTCTAAATACTGTCCGCCTTTTTCTGCAAATACTTTTTCGATATCACCTGCTAATACCTCTTTTGGCACTACCATGGAAAGGTCTCTCGTTACTGCAGGGAATTTTGCAATACCCCGATATTTACGATCAAAACTTGCATACTCCACAATATACGGCATATCCAGTACCGCAACATAAACACGCTCCTTGATGGCATAATTTACTGCAACGGTCGGATGAATTTCTCCCAGATAACCGATTACATTTCCATGATATACAATATCTGCCTGACGGCCCGGATGCAGGAAGGATTTTTTATCAGATGGATCATATTCTGCCTTTTCATGCATTCCAAGTTTGTCAAAGAGCTCCTCTACGACTCCCTTCATCGTATAGAAGTCCCCTTCTCCATACATTCCAAGTGTGAACTGCATACGTTCTTCTGGTAATTCCGTAACCGGAGTCTGCTTTGGAAGATAAATATTTCCAAGCTCATACAGACGCACATTTTGATTTCTTCTATTATAATTGGTTGCTAAGGAAGCCAACATTCCGTTTAAGGAAACGGTTCGCATAATACTGAAATCTTCGCCTAACGGATTGGTGATGACTACGGTTTCACGCAGTGGGCTGTCTGCCGGAAGCAGCAGCTTGTCAAATACTTTCGGGCTTTCAAAAGAATACGTCATTGCCTGTGAAAATCCACAGAATTCAGCAATATCCCTTGCTAATTTTTCCACGCGCAGTTTGAAGGATAATTTTCCGGTGGTTGCCTCTCCGCTTGGAAGGGAGGTCGGTATCTTATCATATCCATAAAAACGTGCAACCTCTTCCGCAATATCTGCATCACACTCTAAGTCCTGTCTCCAGGATGGAACTAAAATCTCGTTTTTCTCTTTGTCATATCCTAAGTCTAACATTTTGAAGTAGTCTAACATGGTTTCCGGTGCAATGTCTGTTCCGAGCAGTCTGTTGTATTTTTCCGGCTCAAAAGGGATATTTCTTCCTTCTTTGACGGTTGTATAGACATCTACAACTCCACCGACTACTTCTCCTGCACCTAATTCTTCGATCAACTGGCAGGCACGGTTCATTGCCTCGATCGCATTATTCGGATCTAAGCCTTTTTCAAATTTTCCGGACGCATCGGTACGAAGTCCTACTTTTTTAGAGGAAAGACGGATATTGGTTCCATCAAAGCAGGCAGCCTCAAACAGCATGGTCTTTACATCGTCTGTGATCATAGAGTTCTCACCACCCATGATTCCTGCAATACCGATTGCTTTTTCACCATCACAGATCATCAGTACGGAATCATCCAGCGTACGTTCCTGTCCGTCTAAGGTCACAAATTTCTGTCCTTTTTCTGCTCTTTTTACTACGATCTGATGTCCTGCGATCGTATCTAAGTCATAGGCATGCATTGGCTGACCGTATTCTTCCATGACATAGTTTGTTATATCTACAATATTGTTGATCGGACGGATTCCCTGTGCGGCAAGTCTGCGCTGCATCCACTCCGGTGACGGTGCGATCTTAATATTTTTTACTACACGCGCAGTATATCTTGGGCAAAGCTTTGTGTCTTCCACCGATACTTTAACATAGTCATTGACATCCTCATTATTTCCGGTTGCGGTGACTACCGGCGGATGGAACTCTTTTCTGAAAGTTGCTGCTGCCTCTCTGGCAAGTCCGATGATTCCAAAACAGTCTACACGGTTTGATGTGATCTCATACTCAAATACGGAATTGTGAAGTCCGAGTGCTTCTACTGCATCTGCTCCAACCACTGCATCTTCCGCGAAGATATAAATTCCATATTCCGGTGCTTCCGGATACATGTCCTTTGTAGAACCAAGCTCTTCTATTGAGCACATCATACCAAAAGATTCCACGCCTCGCAGTTTTCCTTTTTTGATTTTGACTCCGCCCGGTGTCTTTTTTCCATCATGACCACCGGCAACACGTCCACCGTCTAATACGACCGGAACCTTATCGCCTTCTTTTACATTTGGTGCTCCCGTTACAATCTGAATATTTTCTCCTGTACCAACATTGACCTGGCAGATGATCAGCTTGTCTGCATCAGGATGCTTTTCAATCTTTTCAATCTGTCCAATGACGATCTTCTCTAAATCCGCATCTAACTCCTCATAACCTTCTACTTTAGAGCCGGAAAGTGTCATTGCATCCATATATTCCTGTGCCGTACATGATAATTCCGGCACCATTGATCTTATCCATTCTAATGATGTTCTCATCGCTATTCTCCTTTACCTTTTCATCTAAAACTGTTTTAAGAAACGGATATCGTTCTCATATAAAAGACGCATATCATCAATCTCATATTTTAACAGTGCAATTCGCTCTAATCCTACTCCGAATGCAAAGCCTGAATATTCTTCCGGGTCAATACCGCTCATTCGTAAAACCTTCGGATGTACCATTCCACAGCCTAAAATCTCGATCCAGCCTTCGCCCTTGCAGAAGCGGCAGCCTTTTCCACCACATTTAAAGCAGGTAACATCCATTTCCGCACTCGGTTCTGTAAACGGGAAATGATGCGGACGGAATTTTACTTTGGTATCCTCTCCAAACAGTTCTTTGGCAAATTCTGCTAAAGTACCTTTTAAATCCGCAAAAGTAATGTTCTTATCTACAACCATTCCCTCGATCTGATGGAAAGAAGGGGAATGTGTCGCATCCACTTCATCGGAACGGAACACTCTTCCCGGTGCGATCATACGGATCGGAAGTTTTCCTTCCTCCATGACACGCACCTGTACCGGAGAAGTCTGGGTACGGAGCACGATACTGTCATTAATATAGAATGTATCCTGTTCGTCTCTTGCCGGATGGTTCTTTGGAATATTTAACGCCTCAAAGTTGTAGTAGTCCTGTTCTACTTCCGGTCCTTCTACGACTTCATAGCCCATGCCGACGAAAATACGCTCTACTTCTTCTAATGCGATCATATTCGGATGACGATGTCCGACAGAATTCTGTTTTGCCGGTAATGTTACGTCGATCACTTCTTTTTCTAAACGGTGCTCTAACTCTGCACTCTCTAATTTTTTCTTTGTCTCTTCTAAAGTTCTCTCAATTGCCTCTCGTGTCTCATTTACTAACTGACCAACCATCGGACGATCCTCCGGTTTTACGTCTTTCATACCTTTTAAAACTGCGGTCAGCTCTCCTTTTTTTCCAAGAACGGAAACACGGACATCATTTAACGCATTAAGTTCCTTTGCCTCCTCTATCTGACGCACCGCTTCCTCTCTGATTTTTTGCAGCTTTTCTTTCATAATAAATCTCCTTTCTTAGTCGCATCTTCGCCCGAAGGACATTCTGCTCTATAGGAAACACGGTATTTCCCATAGCATAAAAAAAGCTTCGTCCTTCTTATCATAAAAAGGACGAAGCATTCTCCGCGTTACCACCTTAATTCCCAAAAATCGGGCTCTTCATTCAGATACTTAACGTGTATGACCCGTCCGGACCTACTTACCATTCTGTTCAATCCGGAAGCTCCAGTGAGAAATTCGTCTGTTACCTTACCATAAAGATGCTTTCAGCCGATGGCATCCTCTCTCTGAAAAAAGTATAACAGACTACTGACACTTTCTTTGCTTTTCTTCTAAACTTCTCACATTTTAGCACAGCCTGCTAAAAACTGCAAGTGATTTCTTATCTCGTTCATTCTTATGTTTCCGGTTATTTCTTATCTCCCACTCGCTTTTCATGCAATTTTGCTCTCCATTTGTGGAACAGATCCGAAAAGACAACATTGGTCTCTGCACAGAGCAACAGGATGTACATACAAAAATACAGCCACAGCATGACAAGCACGATCGTTGCCAGACTTCCATAGGTGGAAAATCCGTTAAAATACTCCACATAAATAGACAGTCCAAACGAAAATACATACCACGAAACGGCACTTAAAATTGCCCCCGGAAGCTGACTCTTAAACGAAGCCTTGCGGTTTGGCACCATTTTAAAGATCCATGCGAAGAAAAAGATCAGCACACCCATGATAATAATGATACGGATTCCAATCAGCACACTCATAAAATGCGAAATAATCGGCACATACCGAATGGCTGCCTTTTGCAGCGTACTTCCGAATACCAGCAATACCAGCACGGTGATCAGTGTCAGGATCAGGACTACGGTATAGAATATCGCACGGAAACGCAGTACAAACCAGTTTCTGGTTTCCTGACAGTTATTGACCATATTCAGTCCGGTTCCTAAATACTGCAAGCCCTTCGCAGATGACCAGATCGCAACCACCGCCGCGATCGAGATCAATCCGACAGACTGATTGTATACCTCCGCAATGATCGAGTTCACTAGCGGTGAAATATAGTTTGGCATATAATTTCCTACTGCCATTGTCAGCATATCCTGTGAGATCGGTGTGTATTTTAATAAGGAACTAAACACCACCAAAAATGGAATTGCCGACAAAATAATAAAAAACGCCGACTGTGCCGCAAAGGCTGTAATATTATCTATCCGGCATTTATCTAAAAATGTTTTTACATTTCCAAAAATCTTCCAAAGCATTGTTTTAAAAACCTCACTTCTGTTTCTCCGAATAAAAGGTTACCATGAACTTTCTGTTTTGGCAAGTTTCTCAATAAATACTCTCAATTTTCACATCATGATAGAAAAATCCTAAAATTTCATCGCAGGAATATCCCGCCTGTGCCATTCCGTCCGCACCATACTGGCTCATACCGATCCCATGGCCAAATCCGCCGCCGATGGCTGACGCGGTCTTTGTGTTCTTATCATAGTCTAAGACACAATACGCACTTGGCAGGACGGTCATCTGCATATTCTTTGTTCCATCCTGAAGTGTGACTTCTTTTAACGCAGCTCCTAAAATCCTACGGATATTATATTCATTTTTCACAAGTGCCATACCGTTCTCAAATTCCAGTTTCAGCATCTTAACAGCTCCCGAAGTTCCACGCTTTTTTACGGATACTTCCGTAATTGCTCCAAATCCTTTTAAGGATTTTTTCTTCGTTCCATCCTTTGCATAAAATGTAATATTTTTTCCATTTGCTTTTTTCTGCTCTTTTAAGATATTTCGTATATTTTCGTCCTTTTGGTTAAAATCTAAAGCCGCACTCCAGCGAAAATACGGTGTTTTTCCGTCAAAACATACTTCATCCCCACTTTGGATATAGGTTCTGAAATTCTTCTCTTTAGATAGATCCGTTTTTGGAGCATCTTTTTTTACCCAGACACTTTTTAAATATCCATAGGTCTTATCATCCGAAAGATTCCAGTTTTCCATTGTTCCGGTATGTCCGCAGGAGGTGGAATAGTAATATGCCTCTACGACATTTCCCTTGTATTTTAATACCTGACCAACCGTATCTTCGACTGATTTTACGGACTTTTCGCCCGCCGGATTCTTGTTGTATACCTGATAATTCGTGCTGTCATCTACATGCGCACCAAGTGCTGCATAGTCTCCTTTGACCATTTGCATACAGGCATAACTTCTGGCACAGATTGCCTGTGCTTTTAATGCCTCTACATGGAATTTTTCCGGCATTTCACTTGGCAGGACACCACAGATATAGTCCTCTAAGGATATCTTATTCACCACCGTATATCCCTGTTCACTGTGACGCAGTTCCATACTGCCGGAATAGCCTAAGGTTTCTCTGCTTCCGTCTGCTTTCGTTAAATAGATTTTTCCATGATCCGCTGCCTTGATCTTGCATGCTTCCTCGGAAGTTCCTAATAGTTCTGCTGCCGATAATACACTGCCTGCTTCTGCTTCTCTTTTTTCTTTCCCTAATGTGATCTTCATTTTCTGTTCGGAAGTCAAATAAATATTTTCATAATACGGCGAGCCTTCATTTAAAAGCAGCACGCGGATATTTTTGATATTTGCCGGCTCTTTTAGCAATACTGCCTGCACCTTGCCGTTTCCAACGACATATTGAACATCCATATTTCCAATGACAATATCCTGAAATGTCTTCTCTTCTAAGGTTCCATAAATCTTATAAACCGGGACCCACTTCGCTAATGGGATTTTTCCATAGCCTTCTATCTCAATCTGTGACTGATCCATCGTAATCAGATTTCCGGTGATCGTGTCCTGTTTTTTTCGGATTTCCTTAATCTTTTCTTTTTCAAATACAAGGTCACAGACGGTATTGCTTAATTCTCCATCTGTGCTTTTTGTATCAAATTCATATTCTTTTCCGCAAAAAAACACAACTGCTTTTCCATCGGCAAGCGTTTTCAGATATACATTTGCCAACGTACTCTCGCTCTTTTTTTCCTGCTTTACGATCCCAAGAATCTTCTGGTCGGTAACATACAGACGATACTGCTTCATTTCTTCTAAGGTGATTCCCTGCAAAGAAAAAGAACCGATACTGGTGTCCACGCTTTTCTTCTTTTCATCCACGCCAAGTACCAGAACACTTTCTTTTTGAATCCGATGCTCTGAATCTAAATAATCTAAAATTTTATCATAGATCGGATTCCACTCTTCTCTTAGTATCTTTTTTGCACCACTCTTTTTTTCATAAGCAATATAGTCATTCAGATGCAGGCGGTCTACCACTTCCTCCACATCGGCATATGTAAGATAAGCACCGTCTAACTTTAAGCTGACACCGGTTGCTTCTTCCAGTTCATTTTCCGCTTCTGCTACCGATATGCGGTCTTTTGTCTGTCCTCTATCTGTGATAACCCTGATCGTAACTACAATTCCAAGCAGCAATACCGCTGCTAACAATAAAATTCCTGTTTTTTTCTTCGTTCTTTTTTTCATGGACCAATCCTCAATATTTCCTATAGAGTAATTAAAGAAGCTGCTAAATACTTAGCAGCTTCTCTTCTTCCTTCGTACAAATCTATCTTTCGTAAAAGTCCTCTTTTGTACTTTTAACAGCTCCTCTTTTGTACCGGGTTCTCTTTGGTTCTATTTATCTTTTGCATATGTTCTCTTCTGTATCTTTAGAATCTTTTGTACTCTAAAAATCTTTCGTGTCCCATATACATTTTCTTCTGTAATACCCAAAATGCCGTTTCCTACAATTTTGACTCCTAGCAAAGCTAGGTGGGTGTCCGCAACTGCTCTTCTGCCTTCCGCTGCTGACGGCGGCCTGGCATCCAAGTCAGCGATATGGGAATCCCATGAACGTAAATGTAGGTTCAAAATAGTAGGGTGTCGCACATCCCAGGAATCTTTGATGATTTTATTATACTCTAGTATTTGTTTCTTTTCAATAAAAAATAAGTTGAAAATTTTGTCAAAATTTGTAGGAAATTTTTGTATAAAATAGGACTTGCTTTTTCTATGTAAAACGTGTATGTGACGGATTTATTTCAAGATTTTCTATCCATTCTTCCGACAGGCACTTTCCGATAGAACTTCTCCTGTATCATCTAAATTTCATAATGCCAAAAACAAGACACAGAATATTTATATCAATCCTGTGTCTTGTAATATTTCACCCGTTAAACAGATAACGCGTCTTTATTTTCCTTTTTTTCTGCTTGTCAGAAATTTTTATTTCTGAGGACCAGCAGCTACTAATGCCTTACCAGCATCGTTTCCTTCGTATTTAGCAAAGTTCTTGATGAATCTGTCAGCAAGGTCTTTTGCTTTTGTCTCCCACTCGGAAACATCTGCGTATGTGTCACGAGGATCTAAGATTCCTGTGTCTACACCTGTTAACTCTGTTGGAACCTCAAAGTTGAAGTATGGGATTTTCTTTGTAGGTGCATTTAAGATATCTCCGTTTAAGATCGCATCGATGATACCACGAGTATCTTTGATGGAGATACGTTTTCCTGTTCCGTTCCATCCTGTGTTTACAAGGTATGCTTTTGCACCGCTCTTCTCCATCTTCTTAACGAGCTCTTCTGCATATTTTGTAGGATGAAGCTCTAAGAATGCCTGACCAAAGCAAGCAGAGAATGTAGGTGTTGGCTCTGTGATTCCACGCTCTGTACCAGCAAGTTTTGCTGTGAATCCTGACAGGAAGTAGTACTGTGTCTGCTCCGGTGTCAGAATGGATACCGGTGGAAGTACTCCGAATGCATCTGCTGACAGGAAGATTACGTTCTTTGCTGCCGGTGCAGAAGAGATCGGACGTACGATATTCTCAATGTGGTTGATCGGGTAAGATACACGAGTATTCTCTGTTACACTCTTATCTTTGAAATCAATCTTTCCGTTTGCATCTAATGTTACGTTCTCAAGAAGAGCGTCACGTTTGATCGCATTGTAGATGTCCGGCTCAGAATCTTTGTCAAGGTCGATAACTTTTGCGTAGCATCCACCCTCAAAGTTGAATACGCCGTTGTCATCCCAGCCGTGCTCGTCATCACCGATCAGGAGACGTTTCGGATCTGTGGAAAGTGTTGTTTTACCTGTACCGGAAAGGCCAAAGAAGATTGCTGTGTTCTTTCCATCTAAGTCTGTGTTTGCTGAGCAGTGCATAGAAGCCATTCCTTTTAATGGAAGGAAGTAGTTCATCATAGAGAACATACCTTTTTTCATCTCTCCGCCGTACCATGTGTTGATGATAACCTGCTCTTTTGTTGTAATGTTGAACATTACTGCTGTCTCAGAATTAAGACCTAACTCTTTATAGTTCTCAACTTTTGCTTTAGATGCGTTGTAAACAACGAAATCAGGCTCGAAGTTCTCAAGCTCTTCAGCAGTTGGTTTGATAAACATGTTTGTTACGAAATGTGCCTGCCAAGCAACTTCTACGATGAAACGGATTGCCATACGGGTATCTTTGTTTGCTCCGCAGAATGCATCTACTACGAAAAGTTTCTTGTTAGAAAGCTCTTTCTTAGCAAGCTCTTTTACTGCATCCCATGCTTCCTGAGTTGCAGGATGGTTGTCGTTCTTATACTCATCAGAAGTCCACCATACAGTGTCCTTGGAGTTCTCATCCATTACGATATATTTGTCTTTTGGGGAACGGCCTGTATAAATACCAGTCATTACGTTAACAGCACCAAGCTCACTAACCTGACCTTTTTCAAAGCCTTCCAGTTCTGGTTTTGTCTCTTCCTCAAATAACGTATCGTAAGAAGGATTGTAGACAATTTCTGTAGTTCCGGTAATACCATACTTACTTAAATCAATGTTTGCCATCTTCCATTTACCTCTCTTCTTTTTTTTAGTAATAGGCGTCTACATTACGGTATCTCAATGAGACATCTTTATGTAATGTATTAAAAAAAATACACTACAGTACACTATACACTATGTTAAGTTTTTGTCAATATCTTTTGACGAAATTTCTTTAATTTTTACCGCCAGATGCTGCGGATAAATCACTCTTCGAAAATGATGCCGGTAACAGTTCTGCTAAGGTCATTTTCCTGTATTCACCGCTCTTTGCTGCCATCAGCACGACGAACTTCTCAGGCTCTGTAAATTCTAACAATACCTGACGGCATACTCCACAGGGTGCAAGGTATTCTTCCGCGTCCCCGCAGACTGCGATCGCCCTAAATTCCCGCTCGCCTTCGGACACTGCTTTAAAGACTGCTGTCCGCTCTGCACAGTTCGTTGGCGTATATGCAGCATTTTCTATATTACAGCCGGTATAGATCCTGCCACTCTTTGTAAGGAGTGCCGCTCCGACCCGGAAGCCTGAATATGGAGAATAGGAATATTCTTTGGCTTCTCCTGCTTTTTTTACTAACAGTTCTTCTGTTTTTTTATCTAAATGCTTTAAATCCAAATGATCTGAATTTAAGTTTTGATCCTGCACTTCACTCATGTACTACCCTCCTCACCTTGCATTTCTGCCCGTAAAATACAGACACGCTTTTCCCTCTGAGTATACCATAATTTTATCGGATACTGTCTGCATATTTATAAAATAATCGTAAATTTTTCTTAAAAAAAGTTTGAAATCGCGGAATTTTTCTTGTGTCGGTATTCATAGAATGTTATGATATATCAGAAACATAAAGGAGGGAAACTATGACTACAAATAATTTTTGCGAATTAACTCCTGAAATTATGGAGCTCTCAAAAAAGTGTTCTGAGGCTGCTACGATCGACCCTGAGTTATATGGTAAATATAATGTAAAACGCGGTCTGCGTGATCTGAATGGTAAGGGTGTTCTTGTTGGTCTGACAGAAATTTCTGATGTCTGCTCCACTAAGATTGTAGACGGGAAATCAGTTCCTGCCGATGGAAGTCTCTACTACCGGGGCTACAATGTAGAGGATATCATCAAAGGAATTGACAAAAGCAGCCATTTCGGTTTTGAAGAGTGTACTTATCTGTTGCTCTTTGGAAAACTGCCTACAAAGGAAGAATTACAGAGCTTTTGTGCACTGTTGAGTGAATACCGTACCCTGCCGACGAGTTTTGTGCGTGATATCATTATGAAAGCGCCGAGCAAGGATATGATGAATACTCTCGCCAGAAGCGTTCTGACTCTGTATTCTTATGATGACCGTGCAGACGATATCACACTGCCGAATGTTCTTCGTCAGTGTCTTCAGCTCATCAGTCTGTTTCCGCTGTTATCGGTTTATGGCTATCAGGCTTACAACCACTATCATGATGGTGCCAGCCTTTTTATCCATGCTCCACAGCCGGAACAGTCTACTGCCGAGACGATCCTGCATGTACTGCGTCCTGACAGCAAATACACACCATTAGAAGCAAAGCTGTTAGACATTGCTCTGATCCTTCATATGGAACACGGCGGTGGTAACAACTCTACTTTTACCACACATCTCGTCTCCTCTTCAGGAACCGATACTTATTCTGCGATCGCAGCAGCCATCGGCTCTTTAAAAGGTCCAAGACACGGTGGTGCGAATATCAAAGTTGTAAAAATGTTTGATGATATGAAAAAACATTTACACGACTGGACCGATGAAGCTGAGGTAGAAGCATACCTGCGGGCACTTTTGAACAAAGAGGCCTTTGACCATGCCGGACTGATCTATGGTATGGGCCACGCAGTATACTCACTTTCCGATCCCCGTGCAAGGATCTTCCGCTCTTTCGTAGAAGAACTGTCACAGGAAAAAGGACTCAATGAGGAATTTGCACTCTACACTTTAGTAGAACGCCTTGCACCAAAAGTCATTGCCGAAGAAAGAAAAATTTACAAAGGTGTCAGTCCAAATGTGGATTTCTTCTCCGGATTTGCTTACAGCATGTTAGATCTTCCGTTAGAACTGTACACTCCTATTTTTGCGATCGCCCGTATTGCCGGATGGAGTGCTCACCGTTTAGAAGAATTATCTTACAATGGCAAGATCATGCGTCCTGCCTATAAAAATGTCTGTGACCACAGGGAGTTCATTCCTATGGATCAGCGTTAACAAGATTGTTTTCACGATCAGACATCTTATGCCCTAATGAAAACAGAAAGAGAATTCCCAAAGTCACTATTGACTTTCAGGAATTCCCTCTTTCCTTTTTCTTTCTGCTTCTTTTTTAATTTTTATCTTTCTGATCTCCACATTTTATTTCAGATATTTTTCTCTGGCACTTCTCATTTCCTTACAGAACCATAATACCGCTATGATAAAAACAGTCAATGCAATGATATTCAATAATTTAATGGAGCCAAGACCATACTCATTGATCGTGCAGACCGCTCCATAGACAATACAAAGGATTCCAAATACCAGAGTCTTTTGATACATCGCCTCACAAAATCCTACCGGATCTTTGCAGCCGGTCAACTCTTCTGCCGGGATCAACATACTTGCCGGCACATTGGTCTTATGCATCTGTAACGCTCCCCGTACAATTAAAAATCCATATCCTAAAATTACAATATCAAAAATCATCAGAAAATTAATTGATTCCATGTTTTCCTCTCTTTTCTCCTGTTATTTTGCAAATGTCCATCATGCAAGCATGTTGACTCGCTTGCACTCATTATATCATTCTTATCCTGTTTTGCAATTTACTTTCTTGTTATTTTCGGTAATTTTCGTCGATATTCGTCAAATGTCACAAAATAACGATTGAATCATACCGGTAATTAGTGTAAAATAAAATAAATACATTAGATTATTGGAGGGTTTCGTGTATGTTACTTGAAAACGCAAAAATATTAGTTGGTGATGATTCTATTCTTGCCAGAAAACAGCTAAAGGATGTGCTGACTTCTTTCGGTGCTAAGAACTTTATTGATGCAGCGAACGGTCAGGAAGCGATCGATCAATATAAAGCCGAAAAACCGGATCTCGTATTTTTAGATATCGTAATGCCTGTTAAAGACGGCATTGCTGCTGTACAGGAAATCTGTGAATTTGACGCTTCCGCAGATATTGTGATCGTATCTTCTGTCGGAACACAGCATCAGTTAAAACAGGCAATCGAAGCAGGTGCAAAGGACTTTGTTCAGAAACCTTTAAATGCAGAACAGGTGGAGAATATTATTAAGATTCGATTTGAAGGGAGATAAGCTATGTATACACAATTTTTTGGCAACTATCTTTTGGAAAAAGACATCATTACCACAGAACAGCTTTTAGATGCTTTACAGGAGCAGTCTAAGGTTCATTTAAAACTGGGTACTCTTGCGATCCATGAAGGATATATGACTGCCGGCGAGGTAGATAATATCATTATCATGCAGACGCATCAGGATAAGAAATTTGGAGAACTTGCCATTGAAGAAGGTTATCTGACAGAAGAACAGGTCAATGCTCTTTTAGAGGCTCAGAAACCGGACTATCTGCTTCTTGGACAGGCTTTAATTGAGAAGGGAATCCTGACCAATACACAGTTTGAAAATATTCTGATCGAATATCAGTCTGACAATGAGATTTACAACTTAGATCTTACGGATTTCCAGAAGAAAAAATTCGCTGAGATGATCCACGGACTGGGTGATTATATTGACGAATTACAGTCGAAACGTTTAGTAGAATATTTACAGCTTTTAATTACAAATCTGATCCGTTTTATCGGCAATGATTTTACCATCCTCTCTCCGCTTCCATGCAAAGAGTATCCTGCTGTTTACTGTGTAAACCAGAATATCGATGGTGCTTTCACGGTAAGCTCTTATTTAGATACTACCGAAGTAGCTGCGATTGAATTTGCATCCCGTTATGCCAATGACAGCTTTACGGAATTTGATGACTATGTAAAAGCTGCTTTAGAAGATTTCTTAAATCTTCACAACGGATTATTCAATGTAAATATGTCAAATACTTATTCTACCGAGCTTCAGCTTTTACCGCCTGAGGTTCATACTGATTGTTTACTGACCTTTGAGGACGAGCATTTCATCCTTCCGGTCATCTATCCGTTTGGAACATTGAATTTTATCTTCTATATTTCTAAATCTAAATAATGAAACGTTCAGATTTTAAGATAGGATTTTCCAAATTTACTTACATGATTCTACATACTACAAAGCAAAGAACTCCGGTACCAACCGGAGTTCTTTGTTTGAAACCTTATCTTATTGCAGTTCTTCTCAAGCACAGGACACTGCTGTATCTTACATCTCAATGCTTCTGCTTATATTTTTTATATTTCTGAATTACATACCAAGAAATTCTTTAACGACCCTTGGCATCTCATCCACTTCACAGGTTGCCTTATGACGTACCGGTGCATTGCGGATTTCTTCGATCGCATTCGGTATTTTTACATTGCCGATCTTGGATAATTCATCGATCAGTTCAAACTCTTCCATTGTATCGTATTTTGGATCGATCGCATCCATAACGCTTCTGCTGAATTTGAACGGACTTGCTGTAGATGCAATGACAGTTGTGGTCTGGTCATCCTTTGTCTCTGCTTTATATTTTCCATATACACTTGATGCAACTGCTGTATGTGTATCTAAAATATATCCTGTTTTTTCATAAAGTGTACGGATTGCCTCTGCAGTCTCTTCTTCGCTTGCATAATTTCCATAGAAATCTTTTAATTTTTCCTGCATCTGTGGTGTGATCTCATAGACACCTTCTTTTGTCAGTGCAGTCATAAATTCTACATTCTTCTTTGCATCATTTCCGGCTGCCCAGTAGATCAGACGCTCTAAGTTCGAAGAAATCAATATATCCATAGATGGAGAGGATGTCAGGATAAACTCACGATTCTTGTCATATTTTCCGGTTTCAAAGAAATCATAGAGTACTTTATTCTCATTGGATGCACAGATTAATTTTGCAACCGGAAGTCCCATATTTTTTGCATAAAATGCAGATAAGATATTTCCAAAGTTTCCGGTCGGTACTACGATGTTAATTTTCTCATCTTTTGCAATTTTTCCATTTGCATATAATTTTGCATAAGCATATACATAATATGTAATCTGCGGTATGAATCTTCCGATATTGATGGAGTTTGCAGAAGAAAACTGATATCCTGCAGCATCTAACTCTTTTGCTAACTCTTTGTCAGAAAACATCTTCTTCACACCGGTCTGTGCCTGGTCAAAGTTGCCGTTGATTCCGACTACATAGGTGTTATCCCCTTTCTGGGTTACCATCTGCTGCTTCTGGATCGGGCTGACTCCGTCTTTTGGATAAAAGACAACGATCTTTGTTCCCTCTACATCTGCAAATCCTGCCAATGCTGCTTTTCCTGTGTCTCCGGAAGTTGCTGTTAAGATCACGATCTCATTATTTACCTGATTTTTCTTTGCTGCTGTTGTCAGTAAATGAGGAAGGATTGACAATGCCATGTCTTTGAATGCAATGGTTGCCCCATGGAACAGTTCTAAATAATATGCTCCATCTGCCTCTACTAACGGTGCGATCTCGTCTGTGTCAAATTTGCTGTCATATGCCTTATTGATACAGTTCTTTAACTCTTCTTCGGTAAAGTCAGTAAAAAAGAGCTTCATGACCGCATATGCTGTCTCCTGATAAGACATCTTCGCTAACTCTTCGATTGTAACATCCAGCTTCGGGATCGACTCCGGCACAAATAATCCGCCATCATCTGCAAGTCCCTTTAAAATTGCCTTGGATGCAGTTACTTTTTCTTCACCATTTCTTGTACTTGAATATAACAAATCCATCTTCTTATCCTCTTCCTGTTGTTCTATTTTCTTCACTGATTTTCATTATAATGGAAAGGAATATCGACTGTCAATATGCGATTATGTGTGATATAATGAGTGCAAGTGAGGCAACATGCTTGCATGATTGACGAACGACGAAATTACTGAGTGAGCTTTACTCACGATGTAATGAGTGCAAGCGAAAAGAATGTGCTTGCACATTCGGTGAGCGACAAATGTTGATCATGTGCTGTTTTTGCACATGATATAATGAGTGCAAACGAGTCATCATGCGTAGCAAACCTAAGCATATCAAATCCCCCCCACAAAAGGAGTCCCCATGTTACCAGGCGTATATCCGGCAAAACGAAAAGACGGCACCCCATATTTCCGTGCCGGCATCCATTATAAAAACAAACATATCAGCCTTGGCAGCTACACAGAGGAATCCCTTGCCCACAATGCCTATTCCCAGGCAGATTCTCTGCTCCATGATAGCGGGATCTCTTTAGAGACTGCACTCTTTTCTTCCCAATTCCTTTCTTTTGAAAAAATTGTAGTCCTCTGTAACTTCCGCGACAATGGCATGTACATCAAAACACCCATTTATCTGCGCCGTAACTATTTTTCCTATTACTTTAGTAAAAATGAAGAATATAAATTCGATATTGACGACCTTTTTTTCTATTCCCAGCATAAGATCTTACGCCGGGGTGGACGGTTGTTTGTCAATGAATATGGAATGCAGACCAGCATCTTCTCCCGCTACGGCATCCCAAGCCATGGTGTTCCGGGCAGGGATTTTACCTTTGCTAACGGTGATTCTACTGATCTGCGCTATTCTAACGTGATTCTTTTAAACTCCTACCATGGAGTCATCCGCCATGTCCAAAACGGAATGGTACGTTTTAAAGCCCGTATCCATATCAATGGCAATTATATCATCGGTTCTTATTCAACATCCGTCAAAGCGGCTGTTGCTTATAATAAGGCGGTAGACCTTGCAAAACGTCACGGTATTGCAAAGAATTTTCCTGAAAATTATGTAGAAGAGCTCTCTGCAAAAGAATATGCAGAGCTCTATACCAAAATTAAAATCTCAAAAAAATTCCTTGCCTACTTAGATTCCATGTCATCTATTTCTGATTGATGTAGTTGACAAGCCCTTCTGCCTTAATGATCTTTTGCATAAATTCCGGGAATGGCTGTCCCTGGAATGTCGTTCCTTTCGTCACATTGGTGATCACTCCGGTATCGAAATCCACTTCCACTTCATCTCCTGCTTCAATGCCTTTTGCTGCCGCAGGACACTCAATGATCGGCAATCCGATATTAATTGCATTACGATAAAATATTCTTGCAAATGTTTCTGCTATGACACAACTTACACCCGCTGCCTTAATTGCGATTGGGGCATGTTCCCTGGAAGAACCACATCCGAAGTTCTTATCCGCAACAATCAAATCACCGCTTTTTACCTGATTTACAAATTCCTTGTCAATATCTTCCATGCAATGTGCTGCAAGTTCTTTCGGGTCTGAGGAATTCAGATATCTTGCAGGAATAATGACATCGGTATCTACATTATCTCCGTATTTAAATACGCTTCCATGTGCTTTCATCTTCTACCTCCTACAATGTATCCGGTCCTGAGATTTTTCCGGTTACGGCACTTGCTGCTGCAACGGCAGGACTTGCTAAATATATTTCCGAATCAACATGTCCCATACGTCCGACAAAGTTACGGTTTGTCGTAGAGACACATTTTTCTCCTGCTGCTAAAATTCCCATATAACCGCCAAGACACGGTCCACAGGTCGGTGTGCTGACAACGGCACCTGCTTCGATAAAGGTCTTTAAGAGTCCCTCTTCCATTGCCTGTAAATAAATCTTTTGTGTCGCAGGGATAATGATCACGCGAAGACCTTTGGCTACTTTTTTGCCTTTTAAGATTTCTGCTGCACATCTTAGATCATCAATTCTTCCGTTGGTACAGGAGCCGATGACTACCTGATCGATTGTAATATCTCCCACCTCGTCAATGGTCTTTGTATTCTCTGGAAGATGTGGAAATGCAACGGTGGATTTTAACGTATTTAAGTCAATCGTGATCTCCTGCTCATACTCTGCATCCGCATCTGCCTCATAGATCTGATACGGGCGTTTGGAATGTTCTTTCATGTATGTCTCGGCTAACTCATCCACCGGGAAGATTCCATTTTTTGCTCCGGCTTCAATTGCCATGTTTGCAATGGTAAAGCGGTCATCCATTGTCAGATTTGCCACTCCTTCTCCGGTAAATTCCAAAGATTTATAGAGTGCTCCATCCACGCCGATCATTCCGATCAAATGTAAGATGACATCTTTTCCGCTGACCCATTCAGATGGTGCTCCGGTCAACTCTACCTTGATTGCCGCCGGTACTTTGAACCATGCTTTTCCTGTTGCCATTCCGGCTGCCATGTCTGTACTTCCGACTCCGGTGGAAAATGCTCCAAGTGCTCCATATGTACAGGTATGTGAATCCGCACCGATGATCACATCTCCCGCAACGGTCAATCCCTGCTCCGGTAAAAGTGCATGCTCGATTCCCATCTGCCCTACATCAAAATAATTTGTGATTTCATGTTTGCAGGCAAACTCTCTGACACATTTACAATGCTCTGCTGATTTGATGTCTTTGTTCGGTACAAAATGATCCAGTACCAACGCTATTTTGTCTTTATGGAACACACCGTCCGTCTTCATTTTTTCCATCTCATGGATTGCGACCGGTGATGTAATATCATTACCCAGAACTAAATCCAAATCCGCTTCAATCAACTGTCCTGCACATACAGAATCCAGACCGGCATGTGCTGCCAGAATCTTCTGCGTCATTGTCATTCCCATGCATAGTTCCTCCTTTTTGTTCTGTCATAATTTTAGTGTGAAAACGTATGTAATATCTATTGTTGCTATCATAGCACAGAACATGCTATAATAACAATACATATTAAACATATTTATTATAACTTTTTGTTATGGAGGATTTATGTATCAGAATTTATCATCTTACCGGATTTTTTATACGGTTGCAAATACAAAAAATATTTCCAAAGCTGCTAAAGAACTCTATATCAGCCAGCCGGCAATCAGTAAATCGATCCAGAAATTAGAAGAAAGTCTTGGCACAAAGCTGTTCGAGCGCAGTTCCCGCGGTGTCGCACTGACAGATTCCGGAGAACTCCTTTATACACATGTAAAATCTGCCTTTGAAACACTAAGCATCGGAGAAGACCGTCTGCGGCGCTCCATTGAACTTGGAATCGGTCATCTGACGATCGGTGTCAGCTCTACCCTGTGCAAATATGTGCTTTTACCTTATCTGAAAGAATTTATCAAGGAGAATCCGCACATTAATATCTCCATTTCCTGTCAGTCTACCAACCAGACCTTAAAACTCCTAGAAGAAGAAAAACTGGATGTCGGTCTGATCGGTAAGCCTTATCTGTTAAAAAACATTGATTTTTATTCTTTGCGTGAAATTGAGGATATTTTCGTTGCCACGAAAGATTATCTGCACAACTTAAGCGTCCGTGGTGTCCGTCATGACCAGATTTTACAAAGTGCCACACTGATGCTGTTAGATAAAGAAAATATGACACGTCAGTATATTGATGACTATTTTCAGGAAAATCATATCTCCTTACAGGATATCATTGAAGTGTCTAATATGGATCTCGTCATTGAAATGGCTAAGGTCAGCCTCGGCGTCGGCTGTGTCATCAAGGATTTTGTCAAAGAGGAATTACAAAATGGTACTCTTTTAGAAATCCCGCTTGGTATCCCGATCCACAAACGAGAAATCGGTTTTGCCTATAACCGGGATATCAAAGTATCGGATTCCTTAGAAAAGTTCATTCATTTTTATGAATCCTTCCGTTAGATTTTCTACTCAGAACAAAAATTGTCTTTCCTATAGAGATTAGGGTATCAAAAGGCGACTCACAACTTAGTGACTGGCAACTTGCACAAAACCGAGACTGCTTTTGTGACTTTGGGAGAAAATTAGTAAATCTTAGTCTGGCTGTTAATATATAGTGTTTTGCTGCCATGAACGGCAGCAAAAGTCTTAATGCCCCATGGACGGGGCGTTTAAGACGTACACGTCACTCCATCGCAACCTAACTCAGGCAGACTTAGATTTTCTTATTTTCGTACAACGGAACAAAATAGACTCGGCTTTGTGCAATTTGCCAATCAAAAAACTTGAAACCGCCTTTTGATACCCTAATCCTAGAGAGTAAAAAAACACTCCCTCCCAGGTAACAAGTCATATTCTTTCACTTGCTTACCCGGAAGGGAGCCTTTTATTTTATAATTTTATTCTTTTCCTACTGAACTTTGTTCTACCGTAAAGATTAGTTGTTGATCAGCTTATCCTCCTCATTGTTCCAGCTGTAAAGTTTGCGGATTTCTTTTCCTACAGACTCTGATGGATGCTCTGCTGCTAATTTTCTCATTGCCTTGAAGTGAACCTGACGTCCTGCATCAGACATATCTAATAAGAACTCTTTTGCAAAAGAACCATCCTGGATATCGGAAAGTACTTTTTTCATTGCTTTCTTAGTATCCTCTGTGACGATCTTTGGTCCTGTGATATAATCACCATACTCTGCTGTGTTAGAGATGGAGTATCTCATTCCTTCAAATCCTGACTGATAAATTAAATCTACGATTAATTTCATCTCATGGATACATTCAAAGTAAGCATTTCTTGGATCATAACCAGCTTCGCAAAGTGTCTCAAATCCTGCCTGCATCAATGCACAAACACCACCGCAAAGAACTGCCTGCTCACCGAAGAGGTCTGTCTCTGTCTCTGTTCTGAAAGTTGTCTCAAGAACACCTGCTCTTGCTCCACCGATTCCAAGTGCATATGCTAATGCCATATCTAATGCTTTTCCTGTTGCATCCTGCTCTACTGCTACTAAGCAAGGTGTTCCTTTTCCTGCCTGATACTCGGAACGAACGGTATGACCCGGTGCCTTTGGTGCGATCATGGTAACATCGACATCCTTTGGAGGTACGATACATCCGAAGTGGATGTTGAAACCATGTGCGAACATTAACATGTTGCCTGCCTCTAAGTTTGGCTCAATATCGTTTTTATACATATCAGCCTGCTTTTCATCGTTGATCAAGATCATGATGATATCAGCTTTTTTTGCTGCTTCTGCTGCTGTAAATACTTCAAATCCCTGTTGTTCTGCTTTTGCCCAGGATTTAGAACCTTCATAAAGACCGATGATAACGTTGCATCCGGACTCCTTTAAGTTCAATGCATGTGCATGTCCCTGACTTCCGTAACCGATGATCGCGATGGTCTTTCCATCTAAAAGTGAAAGGTTACAGTCTTCCTGATAATAAATTTTTGCTGCCATTATGTTATCCTCCTAAATTATAAAAAATTGATAGCTTAATCTAAATATGTAACATCGTCACAACCTCTGGTAAGTCCGGTCAGTCCCGTTCTCGCCAACTCTAAAATCTCATATCCCTGTAATAAATCTAAGAAGGAATCGAGCTTTGCCTGCTTTCCTGTCAGTTCGATGATCATGGAATCGTGGGTAACATCCACGACTTTTCCATGGAAAATCTCTGTGACATTCAAGATGGCCTGACGATCGGTATCCTTTGCACGGATCTTTACCATGATCAATTCCCTTGTTACGGAATTGTCAGGTTCTAACTTCTTTATATCCAGTACGTCTTCGAGCTTTGCTAACTGCTTTTCAATCTGCTCTAAGACCAGCTCATCTCCACTGGTTACAATTGTAATCCTTGTAAACCTCGGATCAGCCGTAACACCGGATGAAAAACTGTCAATGTTATATCTTCGGCGGCTGAACAGCCCCGAAATACGGCTTGTTACGCCTGCTGTATTCTCTACCAGAATAGATAATACCTGTCTTTTCATAGAAAATCTTCCTTTTCTTACATTTTCACACTAAGCACATTTTAGCATACTACATTCTTTTGTCAATGTTAAAACCGAATTTTGTCAAAAAGCAAATTTTATGATCAGGCCAAAAATCAGCAAATGTACCGGGTAGAAAAAGTAAAATATATATTTAACATTTATGCCCCGCTTGCCATTATAGTAGTAGATCGGTAAAAATGCCAGCGGTGCCGTAATCTCCCACAAAAACAAGATACATCCACAAATCACCTGCTGTTTCCTGTCCTTTCGCAAAAAATACAATACTGCAATGGCAAGGACTCCAAAGGCTCCGTAATCGGTATGTAACAGATGTGCCACTCCCATTCCGACAGCAGCCACGGCAATCTGTGCTAACAGCTGCAACGCTTCCGACCATTCCTGCTTTTCACTCATATATTTCATCCCGGCTAAGACAAGAAGTGCGATCCACAGCGTAAAAAATACATTCTGACTCGAAAAATCATACCAGCTTTTAAATACTGCAAGGTCAAATGGGACTTCTGAGATAAGGCTGAACAGAAACAGTCTGCTGAAATATTTTTTCCAGTTGCCGGTATGCAAAAATCCTTCCACTAACAAAAAGCAGAAAATCGGAAATGCGATCCTTCCGATGCCACGGCATGCCATATCCACTACTTTCCACCTGTTATATACTTTCATTGCCTCTACGCCTGCATCCATAACACTGCCATCTGCTACCTTTGGCATGACTCCCCGTTCTAAAATGCTTGCTCCAATGTGGTCTATCAGCATGGTTACCATTGCTATGATCTTCAATGTGGAACCTGTCAGACCTTTTTGCTGTTCCATTCCTACCTCCATGATCTTTCTATCGTCCTATCCGATTTTCTTTAAATAGTCCTCTAAGAGACTTGTTGCGTGTTTGTAGTCTAAGTCTTCGATATAACGTTTCAATTCCTCTAGGACCTCTTCCACATCCTCTGCGTAGCGGTTTTTATAAAGCTCTTTTAAACATTCCTCCGCTTCATCCATATCGAATTCAGCAAGTGCCTTTAAAATCTGATATACACTGCTTAGTTCTAACTCCGGCAGAAAATCTCCATCGCGCTCTACCTGTTCGGATGCATCCTTCAGATAAGTGTCCACTCTGGTCATGACTTCATCTAAGGTATTTAAGAACTCCTCTAATTTTTCTAATATCTCTTCCTGTTTTCCTTCTTTTGCCAGTTCTTCTAACTGCAGTGCCTCATCCGCTAAATCTTCTGCTCCGATATTGCGGCTGCTTCCCTTGATCCCATGCACGCTGATACGGAACTGCTCTAAATCCTCATTTGCATAGTCTTGGAGCACTTCAAGCATCTGTGACATTTCCCGATAGTATACCTGTAAGATTTCATGATATTTTTCAATATTTCCACCGATATTCCGGATTCCGATCGTGCAGTCGATCTCCGGCATTAGGCTCTTGATCGGTAATATCTCTTCCTGTTCTTCCGTCTCTTTTTGCTGTATCTTATCCGGAATAAAGCGTTTCAGCACCTCTAACAGTTCGGTGGTATGCAGTGGTTTGGTAAGGCTGTCATCAAACCCGCTTTTTTCATAAAAATCGGTCGTAAATGCCACCGCATTTGCCGTGATCGCAACAATCGGTGTATCTTTTCCGTTTTCTAACTCACGCATTCTCTGCAAGGTTTCAATCCCATCCATCTGCGGCATCATATGATCTAAAAAGATGATATCATATTTTCGTTTTTTTACCAGTTCTAATGCTTTTCTTCCACTATTTACCATTTCCGGTTCTATTCCGTAAAGCTGCATCAGTCCCTGCTCTACCCTAAGATTGGATTCCATGTCATCGACAAGCAGGATATGTGCTCCCGGAAAGCATACCTGTATTTTTTCTAAAAAACCGTTTGATTCCATATATGCAACTGCACGTTCTCTTGTCATATTTTTTATGAATAAGGCTTCGCTGTCCGCAATCTCCTGATAAAAATATGCCAAAAACGTTGTTCCTTCATTCAGACGGCTCTGCACGGTAATATTACCGCCCATCATTTCGACAAGTGCCATCGTAATATTTAAGCCCAGTCCGGCTCCAAATACTTTTTCCGTTCTCGCATTTTTTGTCCGTTTGAAACGCTGAAAAATCTGCTCGGCATCCGTTTCATCCATCCCTACTCCGGTATCCTGAACGGAAAGCCTGATCTTGTAATGATTGCCTTCGCGTTCGCCGCCTAAAGACAACGTAATGGTTCCACTCTCTGTATATTTTATGGCATTTCCTAAAAGATTCTGGAAAATCTCTTTGACCCGCATCCGGTCTCCGAAAAATGCACTTGGAAATCCCTCTTCGATCTCAATCCGGTAATCTAAGTCCTGATTGTGCATATTCATATAGACCATATTTGAGACTTCATAGAGCAGTGTCTCCATCTCATATTTCTCGTGAGACAACTCAACCGTGCCCGATTCCAGCTTTGAGACATCTAACAGGCTGTTGACCATCTCTAATACGCCTTCTCCTTCCCGGTAAATTGTCTTTAAAGGACCTTCTAAGTCTTTTGCCGTATTTTTCCGGATTGCAATCTCACTCATACCAAGGATCGTATTCATCGGGGTACGGATCTCATGCGTCACATTCGTTAAAAACTTAGTTTTCTGGGCATTCGCCTTTTCTGCCTCTTCTTTTAATATTTCTAATTGATGACTATACTCTTCTAAATCCGTGATATCATAAACGGTCAGTGCATAACCGATCAAAACGCCGCTCTGCGTGCGTACCTCGCTTTTCTGGCAATTGTAGTTCCTGCCCTTCCATACGATTTTGGACTGTTTTCCACTCATAACATCGTGAAATTCTTCACATTCTTTGACAAAATCCGGCGTTTCCCAGACCTCCGGAAAATGCTTCTCCATAAACTGGTTTGCCTCTAAAAAATACTCTTCCGTGTCAAAGATCAAAAGTCCTAAATCCATATTGTCCGCCACCAGTGCTTTTGCATTCTGAATGACTTCCATATAATTAAAATGGTTCAGGGCATGGATCAGCAACAATGCCGACAGTCCGATTCCAATACAGACCGGACTGTAGATACTCTTTCCTTCAAACAGATATAAAATTGCGATCATCAAAGGCAGGACTGATACCTGCAAAAGGATGTGTGCCCTTTTTTTCCGCATCTGTCCGATGTTATCTTTTGTATTCTGATAATACTTCCACGCCAGATAAAAACAGAAAAAAGAAGTCAGCAGCAACACTGCATAAAAGAGATAAAACCCGATCCCATGCTGTATCTGGAATTTAAAATAGCCGTTTTCTCCCGTCCGTACGTCCAGTTTCCGGTAAAACCAGTGATGAGAGGAATCTGTCAGCAATAACAGCAGGAAAAACGCATAGGCACTCATAAATCCTATGGTGATCTTTCTGTCAATGCGAAAACCGGTGACATAGATAATGTAATGGTAGTAAAAGATAAACAATATCCCAAACACAAAATCTGACACCATCCGGTCTATGATCAGCAGCTGCGGAACATAGTCCATACAGAGCAGTTCTCCGACCGTTACTAAAAAGCAATAAATCAAGGAGACCAGCATAGACGCCATATTGATGTGTCTACCCCTGCTCTCCTTTCTTCCGGCAAGACAATAAATTGCCATTAATATAATTACAATACAGATCGTGTTGATTACTAAAGGCATTCCCATATTACTCGTTTTCTCCCAATACTGCCGCAACCCGTTCCCGGATATAGTTTACCTTAAACGGTTTTACGATATAATCTGCGGCTTTGACATCCTTACATTCCAGTACCGTCTGCACATCACTGGCACTTGATAAAAAGATGACCGGTATATTTCCCGGAAAACGCTGGCGGATCACTCTGACTGCCTCAATTCCACTCATATTCGGCATAAGGATATCCATTAGGATCAGATCCGGTGTTGCTTTCTGTAAGTATTCAATAGCTTCACTGCCGGAGCGTACGGCAATAATTTTATATAATCCGTCCAATGCAGCTTTTACGGAACGGATACTCGTTACCATATCATCTACAACCAGAATTGTTTTAATCTCTCTGCTCTTACGCTCTTTTTCAAACTCTATCATTTCCTGCTCATCAATTGTCTGTGTATTGACCTGATTGATGATCGTGATATTCATTCCTACGGATGAGTCATTCAGATTTAAATCCGTTCCATCAAAAAATCGGACTGTCGGACGCAATGGGCTTCCTAAATGATTTTCGACGACGATGGCTTCTCTGCCATCGGATAATAATACTGTTACACCCTTTGGATATACAGGAACTTTATCCATAAATGCACGGACCACCTGCTGATCAAACAGTGTTCCACAGCCACCCATCAGATATTCTAACGATTCCGAATAGGTGTATGCTTTTTTATATGCACGGTCACTTGAAAGTGCATCATATACATCTGCCACATGGATGATCTTTGCAAACGGATGGATCTTGTCTCCGGTCAGACCGTTCGGATAACCGCTTCCATCCTCATTTTCATGATGGCTCAATACTGCCGCTTTGACTCTTGCCGGAATGTTCCATTTTTCCTTTAACATATCATAGGAACGCTGGGAATGGCTGCGTAAAAGTTCATTCTCCTCCGGTGTCAATTTTCCCGGTTTATTTAAGATTGCCTTATCTATGGAAATTTTTCCAAGGTCATGAAATACTGCCGCGGAGCAAAGGTCCACTAATTCCTCATTGGTGTATCCTATCCCCATTCCGATAACTACGGAAAGTACCGCTACATTGACGGAATGTCTGAATGTATAATCATCAAAAGTACGGAGGTCTAACATATCTAAGGATATGGTTTTTGCCTCCATCAACTGCTTTACGATGCTCTCTGCAACGTTTACTGCCTCTTCTAAATCCAGCTCCTGCAATGCCTCTACCGCATGATTACGCAATTCGGCTGTAATGGCGTCCTGAATGACAACATCTTTTGTTAATTCGTCCTCTATATAGATTCCCGGGTATCCCCGCTCTCTGATCCTGACAATGATCTCATCACTTAACAGCTTTCCTTCCCGCAATAAGGTTCTGGTTTCGTAATCATAAATTGATTTTGCCAGCATCATTCCATGTTCTACTCGTTCTATCGGTACAAATCTCATATGTCCCCTCCGCAATAAATTATGTGAATTTTCCTAAAATATAACATTTTATGACTGACAAGTCAATCTTAATCCATTTTTCCTACCTATATTACAGGGTTTGACTTATTCATTTGGCTTTTGATAGAATCTTCCTGCAATCTGCTCTGTTTTGATCGCATTTACAAATGCATGTGGGTCAGCTTTTTTCACTTCGCGGATGATCGACTTGCTCTGTGCACTGGAAACTACGGAATAGACGATTTTTCTCTCCTGATGTTCATAGGAGCCTTCTCCCTCCATAATGGTTGCGCCATGGTTACTCATCTTTGAAATCACTTCATAAACTTCTGTTGCCTTATTCGTTACGATAAACAGGGTTTCATGCTGGTACTTCCGATATAAAATATGCACTACCTGCGTAGAGGTGTACTGGAATATGATCGAGTACAGGGCTTTATCCCATCCAAACAATACGCCTGCAGCCGCTAAAATGACCACATTGATGCCTAATACCACATTCCACGAATCGATCTCTTTTTTTTCTGAAAGATAGATTGCAATAAAATCCGTTCCTCCTGTTGTTGCATTCATATGCAGGCAGAGTCCGATGACAAATCCATTGATCAGTCCGCCAAAAATACTGATCAGCAGCGTATCGTATGTGATCGCATAGCCCGGTATGATATCGGTCAGGACACTTGTCAGCACGATCATCAGACAGGAATACATTGTGAATTTTTTACCAATGAATCGAAAACCGATATACACCGGTATGGCATTGAGCAGTATATTGACAATGGTATATGGAATTGTAATATGTAAAAACATGTCCGCTGCTCTTTGTATTAAAAGTGCCAGACCGGTCGCCCCTCCCGGATAGAGTCCTCCGGTTCTGACAAAGGATTTGATGTTCAATGCCATTAAAAAGGATGCGAAACATATGACAAGGATTTTTTTTATGCTTTCTTTTGCTTCTGTTTTCATTTGTAGCCCCCATTCTTTTGTTTATTATTCAATTTATCATATTTAGGAGATTGTTTCAATGTGGTTGGTAGATCATTATCATTTTTATATTTAGACATAAAAATAACCCCTACAAACAGTATCACCACCATTCATAAGGGTTATTAATCATTTCAGAAATTTAACACCGTATTCGATTATGCATTCATCTGAGCTGCAACTTCTGCTGCGAAATCTTCATTCTTCTTCTCTAAACCTTCACCGGTCTCGAAGCGAACAAATTTCTTGATCTTAATCTTTGCATTGTTTGCTTTTGCAACTTCTTCTACATATTTGCTTACAACCTGTTTTCCATCTTCAGCTTTTACATAAACCTGGTCTAATAAGCAGATTTCTTTTAACTCTTTGTTGATACGTCCCATTACCATACCGTTTAAGATCTTCTCGTTTGCATCCGGCTTCTCGTTCTTAGCCTGTACCATTAAGATCTCTTTTTCTTTCTCGATATAGTCTGCATCTACTTCATCTCTGCTGGTGTAAAGTGGTTTTAATGCTGCTGCCTGCATTGCAAGGTTCTTTGCCATCTCTTTGATGTCATCGTTGATCACATCTGTCTCAACGTCTACTAATACACCGATTTTTCCGCCTGCATGGATATAAGAAGCGATAAATCCGTTCTCTTCTTTTACCTGCTCAAAACGACGGATATTCATGTTCTCACCGATTACTGCGATCTGCGCTGCTAATGCTTCGTTTACAGTTTTGCTTGTATCCGCTGCCCAAGGCTCTGCTAAGAATGCCTCGATATCTGCTGCACTTGTAGTTAATGCCTGTGCTGCAACTTCTGCAACATAGTTCTGGAATTTCTCATTCTTTGCTACAAAGTCTGTCTCAGAGTTAACCTCTACAACAACTGCGGCTTTTGCATCATCTGTCAGTTTTGTAACTACGATACCCTCTGCTGCAATTCTGCCGGCTTTTTTCTGTGCAGTTGCAAGCCCTTTTTCACGTAAAAAGTCTACGGCTGCTTCCATATCACCATTTGTCTCACCTAATGCCTTTTTACAATCCATCATTCCGGCACCGGTCATCTCGCGTAACTCTTTTACCATTGCTGCTGTAATAGCCATTTTATCGTCCTCCATTTTTTACACAATACAGGACAGGCAAAATGTCTGTCCTGAGAATTTTCTTATTATGCTTCTTCAGCTTCCTCTGCTTCAAACTCTTCTGCTGCTTCTACATCAACTGTTCCCTGATTAGCTTCTACTACTGCGTCTGCCATCTTAGAAACGATTAATTTTACTGCACGGATTGCATCATCATTTCCCGGAATTACATAATCTAATTCTTCCGGATCACAGTTTGTATCACAGATACCGATTAACGGAATACCAAGTGTGTGTGCTTCCTGTACGCAGATTCTTTCTTTCTTAGGATCTACTACGAAGATTGCATCCGGGAGACCTTTCATGTCTTTGATTCCGCCAAGGTTTTTCTCTAATTTATCCCATTCTTTTTTTAAAGCAATTACTTCTTTCTTCGGTAATACATCAAATGTTCCGTCCTCTGCCATTGCTTCGATCGCTTTTAATCTCTCAATACGGCTCTGGATGGTCTTGAAGTTTGTAAGCATTCCGCCTAACCATCTCTCATTTACATAGTACATTCCACATCTCTCTGCCTCTGTTTTGATAGCATCCTGAGCCTGTTTCTTTGTTCCTACGAAAAGGATTGAACCACCGTCTGCTGCGATATCACTTACTGCCTGATATGCTTCATCTACTTTTCCTACAGATTTCTGTAAGTCGATGATATAGATACCGTTTCTCTCGGTGTAGATGTATGGAGCCATTTTAGGATTCCATCTTCTTGTCTGATGTCCGAAGTGAACACCTGCTTCTAATAACTGTTTCATTGAAATAACACTCATTTTTTTACCTCCATGGTTGTGTGCTTCCATATGCTTCATTCCAAAAAACGACCTTTGGCACCAGCTTTTTGGTCTACATATGTGTTTTATAAATTAACCTCAACGATTATAGCACAGTTTTCCTGCTATAGCAAGACTTTTATCGATTTTCCTGCTTCGTCGTGAGGATTTTTGCAACTTCTTCGTAGCTTGCCCCTTTTGGCACGGTAAATGTTCCCGGCTGTATCAGATTATCGACATTCGTATCATTGATATATTTGCTGAATGCTGCCTTATCATCGATCAGGCCTGCATCTAACAGTTTTTGTGAGATCGTATCCGAATATTCACCCGGAAGGATACTGACCTCTACCTGCTCTACCGTCTGTTTTTGTGCTGCTGCAGCATCACTGTCCTGAGTTTTTTCTGACTCTGCATCTGCTTTTGTCTGATCATTCTTCGTCTGATCATCTTTTGCCTGTTCCTGCTTATCTTTGTTATCGCTTTTGCTTTCTTTGCTGTCTTCTTTCTGACTGTCCTTTTGATCTTTACTCTCTGAATCCTGTTTCTTGTCTTTATCTAATTCATTGATCGTCTTTCCATCCGTCTCATCCATGACCATTCCCAATGCTTTTGCACGCCGGATGACTTCTTCATCGGAAAACATCTGATCCTGATTTACATGAATCCCTATGATAAAGATGATCGTTGTGATCAGGATTCCGATTCCCAGACCTCTTAAATAATATTTTAATTTCACACTGCCTGCTCCTCTTTTTCATATAAATCTATGACCAGTCTTATAACGCCGAGTCCTAATCCTAACTCTTTTGCAATCTCTACTTCCGACATTCCCTGCCGTCTTAATTCTAAGATCTGCTCATTGCTGTCTGCAGGCTGCTCTTTTTCTAGTTCGCCCGTTTCTTCTGTCTCCGGTACTTCCTCTGCTTCATCCGAAACTGCCTGTACCTCTTCTAACATATTTTTATTATTCTCGGTAACATTTTCCATTAAAATCTGTGAATTTTCATGTTCTTCTTTTGCTTTATACAGTGTTTCCTGTACCATTTCCTCGGTCACGATTTTTTGCAGATTTTCTACCCGCTGCTGGATCTCATTCGAAAAATCTATCATTTCCTTATGTTTGTCACCTAACATGCTGTACAAAAACATGATTTCATTATGGCTTTTATTAATGGACTCAATGACGGTATCCGAATACTCACTGATCGCCATGATCTTTTCGTTTGTCTCTTTGTCGCTTTCGCGGTCTAATTTTTCTAATACTTCTTCTAATTCTGTCTCTAACTGCTCCTGAACCTTATCGTGGGATGCTGCAATTTCTTTATCTACGATATGTGCGATTTCCTCCTGGCTCAGCTTTGCAATCTTATCCAGTTCATCCGGTGATAATTTCTCCGTTACAAAAAAACTTCCAACCATCAAAATCAGTCCGGCCGCAACCAGACATATTTCTATTGCTGTCATATCTGCTCCTTATATCTTGATATCAAATCCGCCATGTGCTGATTTTTGCACTACTTTTCCATCTTTTGCAGCGTCTTTTTTCTTTTTGCTCATGGACTGTTTATATTTATTCTTTCCTTCTTCTCTCGCATCAAAACGTTCCTCTTCTTTTGAGGCGTTGTCCTTATGCTTCACCTGCGAAGCATCGTGATATTCCTGTTTTTTTATTTCCACCTGAATATTTTGCTGCTCCACCACCGGCTTGGCATCCTGCTGGTGTTTCATCATTCCAACATCGTCTGTTCTTTGAATGGTAGCGAAATCCACCGGTCTGATTGTCATAGTCCCACTCCTTCCATGTGTTTCCTGATTTTATAGTGTAGTACGGACAATCTCTCCATCTTTTTTTATGTACTGACAGAAATTCTGTTCATCTTTCACACGCATCTCTAAATCGGATATGGCAACCGTTACACCAGGATATATCGTTTTGCTAATCTGAATCTTTGCATGATTTGCAAACATCAGCTCCTGTTGTAAATCTGCGTATTCATTTCGCAGTTCTTCTACGGTATGTTTCTTTGCTTTATAAGCGTAGGCTAACTTCTGTACATAGCTCATCCGCTCCGGTGGAAGCTGTTCACCACTTTGCAGTTTTTTGGTATAAGTTGCAAGGATTACTTTGCACTTATCGAGTTCTTCATTCTCTTTTTCAAGGATTTCTTTTAACTCCTGAAAACGTTCTTTTTTCTTCGGGTCAGCGCCAACTTCAACTCTGGTGTCTGTTCCCATCGGAGAACCGATTGTCTGTGCCTCTACCAATGCACCTGCACGGATCATTCCTCCGGTAATAAACCCTTTCTTTCCGCTGACATGTATCTCACTCGATGCCGACACACGACTGTGCAGAATGGAGTTTGTCTCCACAAAACCACCGGACGATACGATCGCATTTTCAATAAACTGACAGATCACATTGCTCTCTGCCTGAAGATAGCCTTTTCCCATTCCGTGTATTCCACGTTTTACGATGATCTGACCGCCTGCTTCTAACAGTGCATCTTCCACGACACCTTCTACGATGATGTCGCCTTTTGCACGGACTTCAAATCCGCCTTTGACATTTCCCGCAACATGCACATTTCCTGCATACTCCACATTTCCAATGGAATTATCGACATCTGCCGGAACTTCAAATACGGAAGATACAAAGACTTTACCTTTTACCAGACTTGCATGACCTGTTACTTCCGAAAAAATCTCTGTCTTTTCTTCATTACATTTGATGTTATTTGCGTAATCCAATGTCAGACTGCGAACCGTTCTCGGACTGATTTCTTCGCCAAATACATTCATTCCCGGTGTTCCCGGATCTTCCGGTATCAGACGTGCTAAAAGATCCCCTGCTTTAACATGACTGATTGTATTCAGATCACGATAATCTACGGAACCGTCTTCATTTTTTTTCGGCTTTAAATTCAGGTTTGTATTAAAAAAGTATTCAATTTTAGCATCTTTTCCATGTATCGGATTTTTCCCTTTTGCAAAGACATAATCTTTACAGTATTGGCGGTTCTGTAAAAATTCCTGAATAGCTGCCCGGTTGATTCCAAATTTAATATTCTGAAGCTGCAGATCCTTGATGATCGAAGTCTCATCTGACAGGTCTCCACCATTTGCCGGAGGATAAAAACGGCATATCACCTGCATTTTATCTAATGACACATGTGCTACCATGACTTCATGAACTGCCATTTCCAAAGAACGAGCAACAAGAACACGTCCTCCCTGCTCCGTGTTATGGACTGCTGTATTTAAATCTTTTAAATCATAATGGTTTAACTGCCGCATTTCTAAATAATCCATTAATTCTTTAATGTTTACAGCCTCTCCACCTTCTGTTGGCGGATAAATTTTCACAAAAACGCCCTCTGATTGTACTTCTAACTGAAAATAGCCATTCATATTGTGTCCCCCTGCTCCATCTAATCTGTCAAAATATTCATATACGGTCCCATTTTTTTCTTCATCTTCTGCAGTGCCTTGGTATGCAGCTGTGAAATTCTTGATTCCGACACCTCTAATACCCTGCTGATCTCCTTCAATGTCAGATCTTCATAGTAATACAGAAGAATTACTTTTTGTTCCTTCTCCGTAAGCAGTTGCATTGCGTCTTTTAACATCTGTTTCAGCTCTGTTTCTGCTATAACCTCCTCCGGCTGTGCAAAGCGGAAATTGCCTTTTGCATCCATAACCGGTTCATTTCCTGACTCCACAAATTCATTCAGTGATACAACATTCGTAACCTTAAGCTGTGACTGCCAGCTTAACAGTTCTTCCCCACTGACCCCAAGTTCTTCCGCTAACATCTCATCTGTTGGCGTTTTTCCGGTACGCGCTTCTAAACTTTTGATTGCCTCATCGATCTTTCTCTGACGCTGCCGGACAGTTCTTGGAATCCAGTCCATTTTACGGATCTGATCTAAAATAGAACCCCTGATGCGCAGACTTGCATAGGTTTCAAATTTTACATCTTTATTTGTATCAAATTTATCAATTGCATCTATTAATCCAAAAACTCCATAACTGACCAGATCCTCATATTCTACGTTTCCACCCAGATACATGCTTAATCTGCCTGCTACGATTTTTACTAACGGTGCGTATTCTATGATGATCTGTGCACGCATTTCCTGTGTTGGATTTTTTGTGTACTTTTCCCAAATTTTCTGTCTCTCGACTTCTTTCATAAAAAGCCTCCAAAGCTACCCCTTTAGATTTCTACATTCTCTTCCGGTTCTTCTTCTGTCGTCGGTTCCGCCTCTGAAGTCTTCTCTTCCGTTTCTTGCGAATCCTCCGGGTTTTCTTCTGTATCAGCCGTTTCTTCCTCTTCTTCTTTCATCTGTGCAAAATTCTTGTCGAGAATTATTTTCACAATACCCCCAAGGATATAAAAAACGATTAATACTAACAGAAGGCTTTTTGTAAAAGCCATTAACTCCATGTGTGTATATATTGCGATAATGCATGTTACAAATCCTGCACTCAGCATTACAATCGCTGGAATTGGTTTTGTTTTCATCCCGCATCCCTCAAACTCTAAATGATTTTATTTTCTTTTCCGACCGATTTGATCATAAAATCTCCTGTATTACAATCTAATACTACAGTACGACCATAATTCAACCCGGTATCTTCCGCAACAATGCGAATTCCAAGTTCTTTTAACTTTTTCTTTGATGCTTCTGCATTCTTGGCTCCGATATTTCCTACTTCAGACAGACCACTTACCTCAAACATTCTTGCTCCACCGGCTATTTTTGCCACTAACCTTGCCTTTGAAGCTCCTGCCGCCGTCACTTTTCTGATCAGTTCCTCAATTCCCGTATCCGCAAATTTTGCAATGTTAGAATTATTCCTTATCTTCGTGCTGTCTGGCAGCATGATATGTGCGAGTCCTCCGATTTTTGTTACCGGATCGTACACCGCTATACCAATGCATGAACCTAGTCCTAACGTAGTAATAGCATCTGGGGCCTTGCATACGTTTAAATCAGCCATTCCGACTTTTATAGTAGCTCCCATGTATTACTCTCCTTATATTGCGATTCCAAGTGCTGATAATATTTTGTCATAAGAATCCAGTTCCGGTAAAAGGATAAAATATCCTTCGATCATCACTTCGTCCCCAAACTGTGTCTCAATTAAGAGTGCATTGTCTCCATATTGTCCAAACATGCAGGCCGGCACACTTAAAATTGCTGCTGCCATGTCAATTGCAACATATGGTATGGTAGGGGAAATCGTCAAGTTTGTCATACTTGATAATGCTGACAAGTAAGAACCTGCAATAATATTTCCTATCTCTTTGATCGCAGATAAATCCATTTCCGTAAAATCTTCTTTGTAATCCGGGTCACGTCCCATCAAACGGTTTACCAGATAATGTGCGGAATCTAATTTCATCAGAAACATCATACTTCCCTCAATATCCTGTTCTAACCCCAAATAGATTCCTACAATGGTTTCATCCTCTGCTGAAATTGCAGAACCGAATTCCTGGAAGGAAAGCAGTTCTACTTTTGGTACATTCATATTCAGCCGCAAGTTTAACATACTTGCTATTGCTGTTGTTGCATTTCCCGAACCAATATTTCCAATTTCGCGCAGAACATCTACATACAGCTCATTCACTTCCTCAAAACTGAACTTTCCCATGATGTCCTCCTCCTATCCACTTCTATATACAAAGATTGGATATGATGCTAAAGCATCATATCCAAAACCTGTTATGAATTTTCTTTCTCATCTACCACGCTGCTGATATCAAACAGGGAGATCAGATCGTCCCCGTTCTTTCCGATTCCATTGATGAATGTGCTCTTAACATCCTTTGGATTGTGTGCAACCTTGTCGATCTCTTCTGAACCAAGTGTTACAACTTCTTTTACTTCATCCACGATGATCCCTAACACACCCTTCTGCTCAATCTTTAAGATGATGATACGGCTTGTATTCGTAAACACATCATCCTCAAGTCCCATTTTCAGTCTGAGACTCATAACCGGAACAACTTCTCCACGCAGATTGATAACGCCTTTAAAATACGGCTGTGCTTTTGGAACTCTGGTAATCTTTTGCATACGCACAATATTGTCTACATAACTGATATCTATTCCGTACTGCTCGTTTCCAAAAGTAATTACAATGTATTGTTTTTTGTCATTTTCCATTGTTTCTATTTTTGCTGCCATTGCCGGAACCCCCTTACATTAATGTATTAACATCCAGGATCAATGCAACTTCACCATCACCGAGAATGGTTGCTCCACTGATCAACTTCGTTGTGGAAATGTACTCTCCAAGAGATTTGATAACGATCTCCTGCTGACCGATCAGATTGTCGATAACAAGTCCTGCTGTCTTGTCTCCCTTTTGTACAATAACAACGGTTAAGTTCTCATCATCTTCTACCGGTTCAAAATCCAGCTCCTGGTCCATACGGATCAGAGGGATAACGGCTCCACGGATATGTATTACCTCTTTGGATTCCACATACTTGATATCGCTTGTGGAAATATATTCAATGGTCTGAATGGATGCTAATGCGATCGCATATTTTTCATCACGGATCTCAACCATCAATGCCTGGATAATCGCAAGTGTTAACGGAAGTCTGACAATGAATTTGCTTCCTTCACCCAGTTTGGAACGAACTTCTACATCTCCGCCTAATGCTTCGATATTGGATTTTACAACGTCTAATCCTACACCTCGTCCGGAAATATCTGAAATTTGTTTTGCCATAGAGAAACTTGGCATAAACAGGAAGTCGATGATTTCTTTCTGGCTGAGTTGTTCTGCTGCTTCCGGTGTCACCAGTCCGCGTTCGACTGCTTTTTCTTTTACGCTTTCTGTGTCAATACCGTTACCGTCATCGCCAACTTCGATGATAACGTTATTTCCTTCCTGGAATGCTTTTAAGAAGATGGTTCCAACTTCACTCTTGCCACGCTCTTTACGGAGTTCCGCACTCTCAAGTCCGTGGTCTGCGGAGTTACGGAGAAGATGCTGTAACGGATCACCTAACTGGTCTACTACCGTTCTGTCTAACTCGGTATCTTCACCGGTCATCTCTAACTCCATCTTCTTGTTCAGACGTTTGGATAAGTCACGGATCATTCTCGGGAACTTATTTACAACGCTTTCGATCGGAACCATTCGTACTTTCATAACGGACTCATGCAGATTCGTTGTGATTCTTTCGAGATACTCGATCTGTTCCTGGAAAGTCTGTACCTGATCTTCTTTGTTTTCGCCTGTCATACTCAATGATACCAGACTGTTCTTTGCGATGATCAGCTCGCTGACCTGATTCATCAGTGCATCTAATTTTTCAATATCTACACGGATCGTACGGTTTGTAACCGGTTTCGGTGTGGATTTGCTCTTGCCTGCTGCCTTCTTTTCTGTGCTTGCAGGTGCCTGTGCTGTTTTTGTCGGTGCCGGATGTGTCTCTGCCGGTGCTTCTGCCTTTTCAGGCTCCTCTGTTTTTTCTTCTTCTGCACCGCCTTCAAATGCTGCAACAGGAATTTCTTCTCCTGTTACTGTTTCTATTTCTGATACAGCATTTGCTGCTGCTTTGATCTTTTCAAAATCTGTCTCTTCACTGTCTAAGAAGAAGGAAAATTCATCTTCAAACTTCTCATCTTCAATATCCTGTGATGATGGTCTGTATACAATGATCTGTCCGAAATCTTCTACTGCCTTGAATACTAAAAATGCTCTTGCTGCTTTTAACAGGCACTCTTTCTGGATCTTTACGGTGATCGCATAGACTTTATGGCCGGCATCCTGTGCCTCTTTGATGTCATCTTTCTCTTTGTTGTTTAACTCAAAGTCCATGTAATTCGTTACAGCCTTTGTCTCCTGTGCAGGTGCTTCCGGTTCTGCTGCCGGTACCGCTTCACTCTCTTCTGCACCACCTGCTAAAATATCATTTAACTCTTTGACAATCGCTTCATTGTCATTTGTTCCCTCATCTGAGGTCTCTTTTACATTTTCAAGATATCCGTCAATTGCATCTAAGCAGTCAAATAATACGTCGATCAGGCTGCTTGTTACTTTCATCCTATCACTGCGGATCTCCTGGAATACATTTTCCATATCATGGGTCAGACGCTGCATTCTCTTAAATCCCATGGTTCCTGCCATTCCTTTTAAGGAGTGTGCTGCACGGAAAATCTCATTAATTACGTCTTTGTTCTCCGGCTCTTTTTCCAACTGCATAATGCTGTCGCTCAGAGTCTGTAAATGTCCGTTTGTCTCATCAATAAAAATCTCAAGGTATTGGCTTACATCCATATCACTTTACCCCCACATTCTTTATTATTGCCTGTGCAATTTCAGTCAAAGGAACAATCTCATCTGCTGCACCTGCCTCAGCAATGGCTTTTGGCATTCCATATACCACACAGCTTTTGGCATCCTGTGCGATCGTATGCACCTTTTTATGCTTCTGTAATTCTATAATTCCCTGTGTGCCATCCGCTCCCATTCCTGTAAGAATGACACAGACAATCTCATCATAAGCACAGTCATTTAAGGATTCATACGTCACGTTCGCACATGGCTTCAAGCCTCCGATCGGAGCCGCATCACTCAATGTGATCTTGTGTCCGCCACCCGGCATCTTCTTTACCAGCATATGTTTGCCACCCGGTGCGATATATACCGTACCTTTTTGCAGGACATCTCCTTCCTGTGCTTCCTTTACGGAAACCTTGCTGACTTCATTTAAGCGGTCCGCCATGGTCTTGGTAAATCCTGCCGGCATATGCTGCACTAAGACCATTGGTGCATTCATCTCTTTTGGAAGAAATGGAATGACACTCTGTAATGATTTCGGTCCGCCTGTGGAACATGCAAGTGCGATCAGTCTGTCTCCGGATACATTGTGTGACACTCTTGCCGGTGTTCTGACCGGTTGTGTTCCGGTAACCGGCTTTATGTCCGGCATCCTATGCACATTCTGCTGTGTCTCAAATACGGCTTTTAAGACTCCTAAAAGCTGCTCTTTGAACGGATTGCCTTTTGCCTCAATGATATTGGATGGTTTTGGAACAAAATCAACTGCTCCGCGTTCCATTGCTAAGATCGTTGTCTGGGCATCTCGTGTTGTCAGTGTGCTGACCATGATGACCGTTGCTTTGATCTTATCTTTCTGCAGTTTTTCTAAAAGCTGCAGTCCATCCATCTTCGGCATATTAACATCCAAGATCACTGCATCATAACTGGTGGTCTTTAATCTTTCGTAGGCTTCTAACCCATCTCTGCAGACATCATTTGCCTGAAATTGTTTGTCCGTGTTAATTATATCACAGATGACCCTTCTCATGAGTGCAGAGTCATCAACAACCAGAATATTTCTCATACAATTATCCTTTTTCGTTTCTGCGTTTTTTGCGTTCTTCTTCAAAAATATATCGGATAATATCTTCCCTTACTTTATTATCCTCCATGATAAATTCTATCCTTGTCTCATATCTTGGTTCGCGATACTCTAATTTCTTCCATCCTACGATCCTGCCCTTGATATGGTACTGCTTATCCATATTATCCGAGATCAGTTCTAACTCCATCAAAACGAACTGGTTCGCTTCAAATTTTTCTTCGGAAACAAATCTTGCTCCGCCTCCGCTGATATCTAAGATGGTTGCCCGCTTCTCCTGTTCGTCCGGTACCCCCTGTATGTGTTCTAGCAGTTTTTCGGTGTCTCTTTCCTTGGATTCGTTTTCGGCGATCCGGTAATATTTCATATCCATGACACATGGAAAACGATAATATTCCCTTCGCTGGAACTTGGCAAGCTGTGTCTTTAATTCTACTTTTAACATGTAGATATTGTTAGACTTAAACCGCTCTTTTACCTGTCCAATGGCACGGTACAGATTCTTCTCTGCATAAAATACGAACTCAAATCTGACTCCTAAATGTAACAGCACATACTTACCTTCCTCGATTGGCATGGAAATGTCAATATCCCCATTTTCATGGATTTCCTGTATCCTGCTTGTATAGACATGCGCTACTTCCCCCGTGCTGCCCTGTCTTTCTATCTTTTGTACTGCCTTGATCTCTACTTTGTTTCCCGGACGTAAAATATCTGAAACCATCTCTTCACCTCATATATCAGTCTATTTTCTGGTTAAAATATTAGAAAAGAACTGCGAAAATCCCCTTCTCATTATAAATTGCTCCTGCTCCTCATTGACCAGATTATTTGCCAATACTCTGAATGCGTTAGATATATTGGACTCCGGTGCCATAAGGGATACGGTCTTTTGCTGCCGTACTGCTTTTTCTATCACTGCATCCTGCGGTATCATGCCAAAATAATGCAGTGTTCCATGCAAAAACTGTGATACAACAGACTCTAACTTATCGTATACCAGCTTTCCTTCCTGTACGCTGTTCACTTTATTGGCTACCACATGTATCTGTATCCCGTTCTTGATAAATCCCGGATTCCGGTACAATGCTTTTAGCAGTGAATAGGAGTCTGTCAAAGAGCTTGGCTCCGGTGTTGTGACCAGGATCACTTCAGGACTTGCGATCACAAATTCCAACACACTGTCCGATACTCCTGCTCCTGTATCGATCAGTATCACATCTGCAAGCTCATCTAATTTTGACAGGCTGTGTACCAGATAGGAAATCTGGTCCTTGGTCAGATTGTTCATCGTCACAATTCCGGACCCCCCCGAAATAAATCCGATATCCATCGGACCCGGTGTGATGATCTCGCGTATATCCCTGCCCTGATAGATCAGGTCGCTCAAATTATATTTTGGTATTGCTCCAAACATTACTTCCACGTTTGCAAGACCTAAATCTGCATCAAAAATGATAACTCTCTTCCCCAACTTCCGTAACTGAACTGCCAGATTCACAGCAACACTTGATTTTCCGACACCGCCTTTTCCACTGGTTATGGTAATCACTCTTGCTTTCGGCGTCATCTGCTGATTCTGCAGTTTAATCACATTTCTGATTCCCTCTGCCTGATCCATGCGTTACTTTCCTCCTAACAGATTCTTTACGATTTTCTGAGTGTCAAAAATCTCAATATCATCGGGTACATTTTGTCCGTTGGTAATATAGGACAGCTCCGCATCGGAATATAATTTTACATTCAGCAGATTTCCATAAGTGGATGTCTCATCTAACTTCGTGAAAATGATCTTGAACTCTGATATTTCTTTGTAAATATCAATAATATCAAGTAAGTCTCTGTATTTCGTTGTCGCACTTAATACCAGATATACGGATTTATCGTATGCCTCATCCACGCTGTCGATCAGCTCTTTGATATCCTTTCTCTGGCTTTCACTTTTGTGTGAGAATCCTGCTGTATCTACCAATACCAAGTCATAGTCCTCGACATTGGCAATTGCCTGGTTCATCTCTTCTGCAGAGTAAATGATCGTAAACGGCTCATTTAAAATGTTTGCATAAGTCCGCAGCTGTTCTGCTGCTGCGATACGGTAAGTATCTGCTGTTAAAAATGCAACCTTTTTTCCCTGCTCTACCTTATATTTTGACGCAATCTTAGCGATCGTGGTAGTCTTACCCACTCCGGTTGGTCCGATGACAAAGACGACTTTTGGCTTAGAGCCGCTTAGATCGATCGGTTTGGGCTGACCAAATTTTAAGATCAGCTTCTGATATACATTAGATAGAATATAATCCACACTGTTTCCGGCTTTCATAATATTCTCTAATTCATCGATCACCTGATTTGCATATTTTTCACTGACATCATTATCTAACAGTGTCTTATAGAGCATTTTAATAAAATGAAAATTCTCTGCTCCTGCCTTGCTCTGTTCCTTTTTTGTTATCAGCGGTTCCTCATTTTCTTCCGGGTGATGTTCCTCTTCTGAAAACCGGTGTTCGATCATGTTCTGTAAACTGTTCAGACGTTCCTCAATCCCATTGGTGTCTGCCTTATTTTCTTTCAGTACGGATTCAAACATATCCACTGCCTTTGCAGGCTCAGCCTCTTTATGCTCTACCGGCGGCACCTGGATCGGTTCATCCGCAGTCAGATTGATCTGCTCATGCATTTTAAACGGAGAATGAAAGGCTGCCATCGGTGTTCCCTGCTCAGTATCTTCTTTAGCTGCCGTCACCTCATACGTTGTCTGCTTAAACAGTCCTAAAAAGCCTTTGCTTTTGATCGTGCGCACATTCATGATCACAACGTCCGCACCCATTTCCTGTCTTGCTTTTTCTTTTGCTTCTTCCTCAGTCTTTCCCTGAAACTTATTAATTGTCATTAGTCTGTCACCATCCCAACTGACTGCAGTTCTACGTTAGAATCCACTTCATTGTAAGATACTACAATCAAATCTTTAAAATATTCCTCTGTCAGTTTCTTAAAATACATTCTCACGATTGGAGATGTAATGATAATCGGACTCTTTCCAAGATTCTCTAACTTTGCGATCTCTGTCTCAACAGAATCCATAATTGCTTTTGTTTTTTCCGGATCCATCGTCAGATATGCTCCCTGTTCGGTCTGCTTTACAGAAGACATGATCTCCTGTTCTACTTTCGGATCCAGCGTTACGACACTTGTAACCTCGTTTGCCGGAAAATATTTATTTGAAATTGCCCGCTTGAGGCTCTGTCGTACATATTCAGTCAATACATCGGTATCTCTTGAAGTCGATGCATGGTCTGCTAATGTCTCAAAAATGGTCAGCAGATCTCTGATGGAAATTCCTTCGCTAAGCAGATTCTGCAATACCTTCTGAATCTCTCCAAGTCCTAAAAGTTTTGGTATCAGCTCCTCGACTAATGCCGGATTGCTCTCTTTGATATTGTCTACTAAATTCTGTACATCCTGTCTTGTTAACAGTTCTGCAATATGGCTTCTGATGACTTCCGTCAGATGTGTTGCAATAATAGACGGTGGGTCAACAACGGTATAACCCAGACTCTCTGCCTTTTCTCTCTGTCCCTCTGTGATCCAGATCGCAGGAAGGTGGAAGGACGGCTCAAAGGTCGGGATACCGGAAATCTCTTCTGTAACATATCCGGGATTCATTGCCATATAGTGGTCAAACAGGATCTCTCCCTCTGTAACCTGTATGCCTTTGATCTTAATAATATATTGATTCGGATTTAACTGAATATTATCTCTTAATCGGATAATTGGCACAACAGTACCAAGTTCTAACGCAATCTGCCGCCGAATCATAACCACACGGTCTAACAGGTCTCCACCCTGGTTGACATCGGCTAACGGAATGATTCCATATCCAAACTCTAACTCGATCGGGTCTACTTGTAACAGGGAAACCACATTCTCCGGTCTTCGTATCTCGTCGGCTTCCGTCTCTTCTTCCGAGACTTCTTCCTCTATGCTTTCAATGCCCGCAGTCTGCTGCATTTTTCTTCCTACCACAATATACATTGCACCAAACGGAACAAACAGGATTGGATTTAAAGGTGTCACGATTCCTAAAAAGATCAGGGTTGCTCCTACGATGTATAATACCTTGGGGATTCCAAAGAGCTGCTTGATCAGCACCTCTCCAAAGTCTGCCTCTTTCGATGCCTTGGTAACTAAAATACCGGTGGAAAGAGAAATGACCAGAGAAGGAATCTGGCTTACTAAACCATCACCAATGGTCAGAAGTCCATACTGCTGGATCGCATCTGCAAATGGCAGTCCCTGACGCATCATACCCATGGCTGTTCCACCAATTAAGTTGATGAATGTAATGATCAGTCCGGCAACTGCATCTCCCTTTACATACTTCGTAGCACCATCCATGGCTCCGAAGAAGCTGGATTCTGCCTGAATCTTCTCTCTTCGTTCTCTTGCCTGTTTTTCATTGATCGTACCGGTATTCAGGTCGGCATCAATCGCCATCTGTTTACCCGGCATTGCGTCCAATGTAAAACGTGCCGTTACCTCAGATACACGCTCGGAACCTTTATTGATAACGATAAACTGGATCAGTACCAGTACAATAAAGATAATACCTCCGATGATCATATCACCGCCACCAACGAAACTTCCGAAAGTCTCTACGACATTACCCGGATCTCCGGTTGTCAGGATCAGACGTGTGGAAGATACGTTCAGAGAAATTCTGAACAGTGTGGTAAACAGCAATAACGTTGGGAAAAATGACATCTCTAAGATTTCCTGTACAAACAGTGCATTGAACAGGATGATCAATGCGATGGAAATGTTGACCATCAGCATAACATCTAATAAGATGCTCGGAATTGGTATAATAAAGAAAATAACCGCACAGAGCAGATATGCTGCGATTCCTAAATCCGCTTTTTTCATGGTTATTTTCCTCCTTCCGTCTTAATTAATTCTGGTTTTTCATATGATATACCATTGCTAACACTTCTGCAACTGCCTGATAGAGTTCCGGCGGTATCTCCTGTCCGACATCTACCGTCGCATAGAGTGTTCTTGCAAGTGGTTTGTTTTCTACAATTTCAATTTGATTCTCTTTTGCGATCTCTCTGATCTTCATTGCGAGATAATCTTCACCTTTTGCTAGTACAACCGGTGCTTTGGCAGTCTCGCTGTCATAGGAAATTGCAACGGACAGATGCGTCGGGTTGGTAATAACGACATCTGCTTTTGGGACATCCTGCATCATACGGCGCTGGGACGCTTCGCGCATCCTGGACCTCTGCCTGCTTTTGATCTCCGGATTTCCCTCCGTATTCTTGAACTCCTCGCGTACCTCCTGCTTCGTCATCTTCATCTCTTCATTAAAACGATGCTTCTGGTATGCCCAGTCCAAAATACCTACGATCAGATACACCAGACTGATCCGCAGTCCCGTATCTATAATGATCGTTCCGCAGAGCACAATTGCCTGTGATAACGGAATCTCATACAGGATAAACAGATTATCCTTCTGCTTATTTACACAACTATATGCAACATAAGCGATCAGTGCGATTTTTAAAATCGACTTAAACAGTTCAAAAACGGATTCTTTAGAAAACATCCGCTTAAATCCGCTGATCGGATTAAACTTGTCTAACTTTGGCTGCATCGGCTTGGTACTGACTTTCCAGCCCACCTGTACAATACTGACAACAAATGCAACGATCACTCCGACCGCTAAAAACGGTGCCATGATCTTAATGGACTCAATGATACTCATTCTAAAAAGCTGGTCAGCGGCATGGATGGACATTCCCTGTCCATTGCCCTTTACAATTTCCGGCATTTTATTATAAACTGCTGAAAATTCTTCTAAAAAGCCCTTGCCTATATACGATATAAATACTTTTAATACCAAAAACAGGGCAATCAGATCCATGGCGAAATTCAATTCCCTGCTCTTTGCAACTTTTCCTTCTTCTCTGGCATCCCGCAGCTTTTTTGCTGTGGCAGGCTCGGTCTTTTCACCGCCCGGACCATCTTTTGCAAACCATTGAAGATCATACTCTAAGTACCGTTTCATCTCTTCCAAATCAGTACATTCCTTCTATAAATGATACGATCAGCTTTTTCATTTCTTTAAACACAAAGTTTGAAATGCTTGGTAAAAGCCGAATGGTCAAAAACATAATTAAAAATCCTATCAGGATCTTCATCTGCATACCGATGGCAAACATGTTCATCTGCGGTGCAACTTTTGCCATAATTCCCAAAATGCAGTTCAGTATCATCATAACTGCAAAAATTGGTAAAATGATCCGGAATGCGATCACAAACAGATCTGTCATATAAGTTAAAAACGACTGGAACAGATGATCCCATTGAAACACCTGTCCATTGACCGGAATCAGTTTGTAGGAATCCACCACCGCACGCAGAATATAATGATGCATATCTGTTGCGATCAGCAACAGCAATAACAGATAATTATACAACTGACCGGTAATATTGACCTGTGTATTATTCATCGGGTCATACTCGGTTGCCATCGACAATCCGATTTCCATATCGATCATATTTCCCGCTAATAAAATAATGGAATTACAAACACTTGCCGCAAATCCTATGAGCAATCCTGTAATTCCCTCCCTGATAATGATAACGGCAAATCCAAATACACCTTCGTAATCAAGTGCAGGTCTCTCTAAAATCTGAAACAGCAGTATAGCAACCATTACGGAAAAACCAATTTTTACACGTCTTGGTGTATTATTGGTTCCATAAAATGGTGCTACTGCCACAAAACTCGCAACTCTGACCACTATCATCAAAAAGTATTCAAATGTAACTAAAGAAAAACTCAAATTTACCATAACCGCTTAGCTTAAGAATACGCCGAAATTCGACCACAAATCTGTAATATACTCTGTTAGCTGTGTCAGTATCCATGAACCAAAAATCATCATTCCTACAAACACGGCAAGAATCTTCGGCACAAACGTAAGGGTCTGTTCCTGTATGGATGTCACCGTCTGAAAGATACTGATGATCAGACCTATGATCAATGACACCAATAAGAGCGGAGCCGATACCACGATGATCGTATAAATTGCCTGACTCGCAATATCTAAAACTTCTCCCTGTGTAATCATTCTCCTCACTCCTTTTATCTATCTGTCACATAAACGTTTTTACCAGATTTCCGATTACCAGATCCCATCCATCCGCTAAAATGAATAAGAGAATCTTAAATGGTAAAGAAATGGTTGTCGGTGGAAGCATCATCATACCCATGGACATCAATACGGATGATACCACCATATCAATGACAATGAACGGAATATAAATGATAAATCCTATAATAAACGCCTGACGGAGTTCACTGATAATAAACGCCGGTATTAAGACGGTGTTTGTAATTTCTTCCTTGTCTTCATAGGTTACGTTTGCAATTTCACAAAACAGGTTAATATCTTTTACCTGTGTCTGACCAAACATAAACTCCCGAAGCGGTTCCATTCCTATCTCTAATGCTTCTTCCTGCGTAATCTCCCCGGCATCTAATGGTTTGATCGCTTGTTCATTGATCTGCGTAAACACCGGTGACATGATAAACAATGTCAAAAACAGTGCAAGTCCTATCAGAACCTGGTTCGGTGGAGATGTCTGCGTACCAATCGCACTCCTTAAAAAATGAAGCACTACGATGATCCTCGTAAACGAGGTCAGCATGATCAGAATCGATGGTGCTAATGTGATCACTGTTAAGAATAGCAGGATCTTAATCGGAGCTGAAAGGCTTCCACCATCATTGTTGTATGCAATGGAAAAACCATTGTTTACATCTTCTGCGGCATCAGGTACCGACTTTTTTTCACTCGTTGTCTTCGTACTGCTCCCCGCTGAAGTTGCATATGCCGTCTGTGTTGTACACATAGAAAGTGTCAACACCAGTACAACGGTCGCAAACACAACGGAAGCGATACAATACCACTTCTTAAATTTCTTCATCTTTTCTGCCTATTTCTTTGGCAGGCGTTCTTTGATTTTTTTCAGAATCTCCTGAAAGTTTTCTCCTGCCTCTGTCTGTTTTATCACTTCATAAGTATCCAGATCATGAAGCTGCTCTTTTGTCAGCGTTGTCAGCATGGTAATCTCATCTTTTCCAACACCAATGACCAAATAAACCTCACCGGCTTCAATAATCTGAATATATTTGTTCTGTGTCAGACGCAAAGTCTCAACGATCCGCAGATTCTTATTAAAAGATCTGCTCTTCTGATACCCTGCAATCCATTTCGTTGTAAAATATGTAATTGCCAGAACAAAAATGAAAATCAGCAGGACTCCCAACAACTGTATAAAACTGTCAAAACCGGAAGTCTTCATCTGTAATAAAATCATCCTTTAACCAACTACTTTTTTAACAGCCTCTAATACACGTTCTGCCTGGAACGGTTTTACAATAAAGTCTTTTGCTCCTGACTGGATCGCTTCAATAACCATTGCCTGCTGACCCATTGCTGAACACATGATAACGGCAGCGTTTGCATCAGCCTCTTTAATCTTCTTTAATGCCTGGATTCCATCCATTTCCGGCATTGTGATATCCATAAGAACTAAATCCGGTTTTGTCTCATTGTACTTTTCAACCGCTTTTGCTCCATTTTCTGCTTCTCCTGCAATTGCATACCCGTTTTTTGTGAGAATGTCCTTGATCATCATTCGCATAAATGCTGCATCGTCACAAATTAAAATACTCTTTGCCATAGTTTAATCTCCTTATTTTTCATTCTATTTGATAATTTCTGTAATTCTTACTCCAAAACTTTCTTCAATTACAACAACTTCGCCTTTAGCTACATATTTGCCATTGACTAATACATCAATCGGCTCACCGGCAATCTTATTTAACTCGATAATAGTTCCCGGTGCAAAATCTAAGATTTCCTGAATGGACTTGCTGGTCCTTCCTAACTCTACCGTAACCTCCAGTGGAACATCCATGATCAGATCAATGTTCTCTTTCTGGAATGCAGCGGACAAATCACCCATAAATGGCTGGAACTGTGCCGGCTGTACATTGACCGGCTGACCCATCATTGGCTGGCTCATCATTGGTTGACCCATCATCGGCTGTCCCTGCACCGGTTGACCCATCATTGGCTGACCTTGCATTGCCTGACCCATCATCGGCTGACTCTGCATTGTCTGCTGTGGAGCAGGCTGCGGTGTCGGCTGTGGTTCCGGTTTTGCCTCCGGCTGTGGTGTTGCAGATGCATTTGCTGCTGCATCCTGTTCCATGTTCTGTGTAATACTTGCACACATCTCTTTTGCAAAAGAGATTGGATACAACTGCATGATCGTACTGTTTACCAGATCGCCGATTTCCATTTTAAAAGAAATCTTAACAAATGGATTCTTTAGGAACTCATCAATAGTTCCTTCATCCACATTTTCCTGTAAATCTATTAAATCCGCATGTGGCGGGCTGATATCAATCGTCTTGTTCAGCATGGAAGATAGTGAAGTGGCTGCCGAACCCATCATCTGGTTCATTGCCTCACAAATTGCACTCAGGTGCAATTCTCCTAATTCTCCATCTGTATTTGTTCCATCACCGCCCATCATCAGGTCGGTAATAATCTTAACATCATTTTCTTTTAAAATCAAAAGATTGTTGCCATCGAGACCTACCGTATATGCAATTCTGATAAATACACACGGTCTCTCATAAGCCTCTACGATATCATCCCATGTTGCCAAACTTACAACCGGGGTTGAAATCTCTACTTTACGGTTTACCAGCGAAAATAATGTAGTTGCCGCGGTTCCCATGCTGATATTGGCTATTTCTCCAATCGCATCTTTTTCATTGTCTGTCAATGAAGTATTCTGTGTTGCATTTTCAGAACCCGTATCATTCAGTAATGCGCTGATTTCTTCCTGTGACAATATTCCATCCATTACTTCACTGCTCCTCTCTTATTACTGATGTAATTCTTACCGCATATTTATCTCCCGAGGAACCCGGTAGTGCAGTAAATTTTTTGATATTCCCAACAAAGACATCCAGTTCCTGATTTACTTTTGTATCAAGCCTGATAATATCTCCAACCTGCAGACCGGAAAAATCACTGACCGAGATCGTGCTGTTTCCAAGAACTGCTTTCATTGGTATCGGCGCTTTCGAGATCAATGTCTCGATCGCATCTACATATTGCTGTTCATCTTTATCCTGCATTGTGGAATACCAATACTTCGTATTCAGCTTATCCATAATGTCTTCTAATGTAAGATATGGCAGACAGACATTCATTAGTCCTTCCACATCTCCGATTTTTATATTGATCGTCACAATTGCTATCATTTCACTCGGTGAAATAATCTGAGCAAACTGTGAATTTGTCTCAATCCTCTCTAACCTCGGATGAATATCTACAACATTCTCCCATGGTTCATGAAGCAGATTAACACAGACGGTCAGAATCCTCTCTATGATCAGAAGCTCAATTTCCGAGAATTCCCTGGTCTTTTCTAACGGTTCCCCTTCGCCGCCTAACATTCGATCAACCATAGCATAACCCAAATTAGAGGCAATTTCCAATATGATATTTCCTTTTAAAGGTGCAAAATTAATGATTCCCAATAAAACCGGATTTGATAGTGCATTGGAGAACTCTGAATACGATACTGCCTCAGAGTTCATTACTTCTACCTGTATCGCCTTTCGCAGATAAACCGGAAGGTTTGTTGACAAAAGCCGTCCATAATGCTCAAAAATAATTTCCAACGTCCTCAGATGTTCTTTGGAGAATTTTGCCGGTCGTGCAAAATCATAATTTTTAATCTGTTTTTCGTCACTGTCTTTTATTTCTTCTGCATCCAGTTCTCCACTGCTTAATGCCTGCAGAAGATTATCAATCTCATTTTGCGATAAGACGTCGCCCATGTAAATCTCACCACCTGTCCGTCTTTTGTTTCCTATTCTTTACTGGCATGTCACGCTGGAGAATCCGACACTGACAATAAAGTCGGAATCAAACATCGTTCTGAGATTCTTTAAAATCTCATCCTGAACTGCCTGCTGGTCATCTCTGAACTCTTCATATGTATAGCTGGACACGACACTGTTGATCTCATTCTGGATCACACTTGCTTTTGTGGAAATTTCTTTTCCATAGCTCTTGTATCCTTTGTTCTTCGTATCCATGGAAATAGATGCTTTTAATACCACATAATGGTCTTTTCCATCTTCACCTTTTTTAAAGTTGATGGTCATCTCATTCTCTAAATCATAAGTCTCGATCTGCGCCATCGGCACGCTTGCAGCACTCTCGCCATTTGCACCATTTAACTCAAGATTGATTGCAGAGGCAACTGTCTCCACAAGCTGATTGGATTTCTTTACGGATGGTATAATCCCAATTGCTAAAATTGCTGTCAATATTGTATTTACCAACACCAGCGCCAGTATCAGGACTGACATTAAATTTTTCTTCATTGTTCTTCCTTTCTACTCTCCCTGTGCCGGAGAGTTATAAGAATTGTAAATCTTAACCTCCACACGTCTGTTGATCGCTCTTCCTTCCGGCGTGGAGTTATCTGCAACCGGAACATAATCTCCTCTTCCTGAGGATTTTATCAATCCCGGATCCAAATCCGTCTTTTCACGAATATAATCTGCCACTGTCAACGCACGATACATTGACAACACATCATTGTCTCCATATTTTTGATTATGGATTGGCACATTGTCTGTGTGTCCTTCTATATCAATCATATTTTTATCATACCGGCTTAAGATATTGCTGATCTTATCCACCAGTGGATATGCATCTTCGCGAATGTCTGCCGAACCGGAATCAAATAACAGCGCTCCATTCAGAGTGATCAGAACATATTGGGCATTAAAGTCTACCTCTACCTGATTCTGTATTCCTTCTTCCTGTGCCTGTTGTTCCACCTGTTCTGCCATCTTTTCAGACTCATCTAACGCTTCCTGTTCGTAAGCCTCTTTGATATCCTCTTCACTTTCTTCCGTGTCCGTGGAATTTGCCTGCTTTTTATAATACTCATCTAAAAGTTCTAACTGACTGACACCGGCTGATATCATCTGTCCGTCACCGATAGATGCTCCTCCCGATGGTAATATACTAAAGCTGCTTTGCAGTGAAGCGATTACCATTTCGAATTTTTCCGCATCCACTGTAGACATTGAAAACAGCAATACGAAAAAGCAAAGCAGAAGATTCATCAGATCAGCAAACGTATTCATCCATGGTGCTGAACCCTTCGGTGGATCTTCTTTTTTCTGTCTTGCCACTATTCTTCACCTCCGGCTTCCCTTCCATCAGTTGAGAAGCTCTCTCTGACTCCAGGAGATAAGAACGATTTCAGTTTTTCTTCTATTACACGAGGGTTTTCACCTGCCTGTATGGAAAGCAGTCCCTCGACTGTAACCTCTTTCAGTCTGATTTCTGTTGCATTCATCTGTGCCAACTTCGTTGCAGTAGGTGTACAAAGCCAGTTTGCAATCATAGAACCATAGAATGTTGTAACAAGTGCAACTGCCATCTGCGGTCCGATCGTGGACGGGTCATCCATTTTCTGTAACATGTTGATCAGACCAACCAAGGTACCGATCATACCCCAGGCAGGACCTAACTCTGCCCATTTTTCCCAGACACTGATAACTCCTTTGTGCCGGTCCTCGATACAGTTTAAATCTGTCTCTAAGATTCCTCTTACCAGTTCCGGATCCGTACCGTCTACAACTAACATAATTCCTTTTTTCAGGAAATCATCTTCTATATCGGATGCTGCTTCCTCTAATGCAAGCAGTCCTTCCTTACGGGCTATATTTGACAGATTGATGATATTTCGGATTACTTCTCCGGTATCTGCTGTCTCATTCTTAAAAATCAGTTTAAAACCCTTCAATCCATTGATGAAGTCCGGCATCTGATTTGACATCATAACACCTGCTAACGATCCTCCAATGGTAATAAAAAGAGACGGGACATCCCAGAAGTTTCCAAACATTTGCACGCCACCGCTGGTTAACACGCCGACGATAAACATTCCAAAACCTAAAATCAGTCCTGCCAATGATGAAATATTCAATCTGTCCACCTACCTATTCCCATAATTTATGGCATATTTTACAGGATATATTTTCCTCAAAATTGCCATGAAAACCTTTATAAACATATTACTAGATTTTTTGTTTCTTGTCTACGATATTTAAAAGAATTTTTTGCTATTTATAAAATATTTTGTTAAAATACCGCAGACTTTGTCAAAATTTAGCAATATCTTTATTCCACTGATCTTATACAAGATATAGGGGAACGGTTCATTTCCGTTCCCCTATATCTGTTTTTTACTATCTGAGCATCTCACTCAGGGATTCTCAGTTATCGTTTCAGATTGATCAATTCCTCTAACAGTGTGTCGGATACTGTAATAATTCTGGAGTTTGCCTGGAATCCTCTCTGTGTTGTGATCATCTCCGTAAACTCTGAAGACAGATCTACGTTGGACATTTCTAACATACCGGTAGACATAGTTCCACCGCCTGCTGTAATATCTACACCGATACCATCGAACTCACCGGAGTTCAATGTTGTAGTATAACAGTTGTCTCCGACCTTCTCAAGACCCATTGCATTTGCAAACTGGGCTACGGCAATCTGTCCTAAGAGAATGGTATTACCATTGTCATAAGAACCATAGATCTTACCGTTAGTATCTACAAAGACTCCGATCATATCTCCTAATTTCTTACCCGTTCCGGTCTTTCCATCCACATCACCTTTATCCATTCCAATGGTAGAGCTTCCACCATTATCGAACCATTTAGTTCCGGTGAAATCAATGTCAATGTTCTCAAAATTACCACCTAAGGTGTCTTTTAAATTCAAAAATACATTGTCCTGACCGGTTGCACCGATATAATCAAAAACACCGTCATCCGGATTGAACTTCAGTGTATAGTTTGCACCGGATACATTGGCAGTTACCACACCGTTTGTCATAGTAATACCTGTTGCATAAGGTGATACACCAAACGCCTCTGCTAATGTCTTGGTTGTTCCACCCGGTACCTGAACATAGTTACCGCCGCCGTTATCGGTCACTTCTACTAAATTGCCTGCAGCTGCATCATAACGGTAATAAGTTGCATTGTATTCAAAAATGTTATTTGCTGCATCTACTGTTGTCCAGCCTGCACGCGGTGTGTAAGTCTTAGTCTGTGATTTTACGGCACCAAAAATATCTCCTAAGTAATCCGGATCATAAGTGCCTGTAACACTGTCATATTTTGTCTGGTCTAAGATAGACTTGTTTGTGGAATCTAAGATGTCTGTCAGCTCTACTGTATATTCTCCGGTGTCTCTGTTCGTTTCTTTGATCGCAAATTTTGCAACATAAGAATATCCAAGAGCATCGTAGAAGCTTAAGTTCATCGCCTGTCCTGCTTCACTGGTAACATCGGTACTGTTTTTATCTAAGACACCTTCACATCTGCCGTTCACCGTTGCTTCCGGTGCGGATGTCATATTTTTTTCACTCATAACGCGAAGTGCAGATACCGTATCTTTTCGGATATCTCCGGTGGTCGGATCAACCTGCCATCCCATAACGTTATATCCGGTAGATGTCATACAGAGGTTTCCTGCTCCATCTACATAAAAGGAACCAGCTCTTGTAAACTGCGTGCCGGAACCGTTACTTACAATAAAGAAACTGGTTGCGGAATTGGTATCATTGAGCTTGATATCAAAAGCTCCACCGGTTGTCTGGGATGCTCCTGCACCGGTAATATTAACAGATGTAGAACCGGTAGTAACACCAAGACCGATCTGTTTTGCGTTCACACCACCGGTACCGGTCAGTGCATTTGGTCCGGATGCTCCTGATAAATTCTGATACATAATCTCACTGAATGTTACGGAAGATGATTTAAATCCTACGGTATTTACGTTTGCAATATTGTTACCGATAACGTCCATCTTCGTCTGGTGTGTTTTTAATCCTGATACACCAGAATACATTGATCTCATCATAATGAATGACCTCCTATACTTTTTGCCGTAAACTGTCTTATCTGTCAGTCAAAGACATTAGCTTCCGTTAAGGTCCGGCTAAATAATTACGGCACCGTCGATATTTGTAAATATGTTGTCTGCTGCTTCTTTTTGATCCATCGCTGTTACCACGGTCTTATTTGGTACATTTACGATAAATGCTAAAGAATCCACAATGACTAATGACTCATTGATCCCCTTTTCACTCGCTTTTTGAACTCCCGATCTGAGCCGGTTATTCTGTTCATCTGTCAGATTGATATTTCGGTTTTCCAAACGCATTGCTGCATGTTTTGAAAACTTCAATCCCTGTTTTTCTTTTAATATCTCTGCAAACGAAATCTCTGAACTCTTTTCCAGATTCTTTTGGTTTTTCGTTGTCAGAAACTGGTCTGTAACCTGCTCAATGGAAGAAAACGTATGATTGACACGGTTCATAAAACCATCTCCTTACTTTTCTCCTACTCACCCTTAGACGAATCCTCTGTATTGCCCTTCAAGGTTTTTAATTTTGCTTCTAACTGCTCTAGTGTCTTCACTGTGTCCGGTGAAATAAAAGATTTCTGATAGTCTGTCAGGCTGTCATATACAGTTCTTGCAGATTTAATCTTCTCTTCATCATAGATCGTCAGATTTTTTTCGGAAGGTAATGCCTTCACCATATTGGTAAAGGATTTTGCAACGGTTGTTGCTGTGTAGTAATCCGGGTCTGATACGGTATCTAAATCGTCAATATTATAAAGACTGTCATTAACAGAAATATATACTTTTCCGTTCTCTCTCATCACATACTCTACCATACCGTGATCGTAGGATGTCTCTCCTGTCTGGTTATTGGTTACTTTTACAAATACATATTTTCCAACTAAGTTGTATGCACTTCCCTCGGTCAGACTCTGATTCAGGTTCTGCATCTCTTCTAACTGTGAAAATGTAGCAAGCTGTGATATGTACTCTGTGTTATCGGTAGGCTCTAATGGATCCTGATACTGCATCTGCGCTACTAAAAGCTGTAAAAACGCATCCTTGTCTAAAGCTCCGCCTGCGGCATCACTCTTATTCTCTGTTGACAATGATGTATTCGATGCAGAAGAATCTACAAGCTTTCCGTTTTCAATCTGTTGAATAATTGCCATTTACATTCTCCTTTCTAGATTCTAGGCTGTAAAGTCCACGCTGTTTCCGTTGTCTCTCATGATCTTTGCAACTAACATTTCCTCTTCACTCATCAGTCCGGATAACTCATCTAACTGATTCATGGAAATATTTCTTCTTGGACTCTTAGATGCCTGTTCTCTTTGCTCATCCTGTGCACTTCCCTGCTGGTTCTGCTCAAGGTTTCTTTCAAATTCATGACTGGCGATCGTAACTTCTACCGCCTCAACCTTGATTCCCTGCTGGTTCATGTTTTCTCGTAGCTGGATGGTCTGATTTTCTAAGGCTTCTTTTACAATCTCATTCTGTACGGCAAGATGTGCTGTAACCACACCTTCTTTAGCTGTAACCTGTACATAGATCTTACCTAAGTTCTCCGGATTGAGCTGCATCTCCATGGAAGTAGTATCTCCCTGATACATCACTCTGGTAAATTCACTGACCTGTCGGATGACATCTAACGTATTAAACACAACATTCTGTGGCACTGCCGTTGTCGGTGCTGCCGTAATATTGTCAGTTCTGATCGTCTGAACGGTCTGCTGGAACGTATGCTCCGTAAAAATGCTCTTCTCTGTTGTATCGTTCTGCTGTAACAAGGAAGCGTCATCCTCTGTCGTCATACTGTTTTCCGGTGCTTCTTCCTGCTGACCTTCCTGCTGTGAAGCTGTCTGATCATTTTCCACACGCACTTCCTGCGAAACCGGTTCTTCCACATTCTGTACATTGCCATCACTTTCTACGGATTCTGTTGCTGCTGCATTGGTTTCTGTAAGTCCTGTCACCTGTGACTTCTGCTCCGTGATCTGAACGTCATCTGTCTGCTGTACTTTTAATACATCTGCCTGAGTATCTGTAACCTCCTGCATCTGCTGTGGTACTTCTTCTGTGATCTGCGCTGCATTCTGCTCAAGCTGTGCGAATACCTCCGCTACTTCCTGTGGTGTCATTCCAAGTTCCTGTAATAAGTTCTTACTTAAAACTTCCACATTCTGCATCAGTTCCTGAAAATCCGCATTCATCAAAAGTCCTAACTGGTCTTCCTCTCCGGTCAGATTCATCACAAGATTTGCTAAGTTTACAGGGTCCATTAAATCCTGATAGGTCAGTCCTAACTCTTTCATTGCTGCTTCTAGCTGTGCATCATCCACGCCTAAGAGTTCCTTTACTTCCTTTTGGACTTCCTTCGCAAATTCTTCTACCGCCTGATCGACCTTTTGCATATCCGCATCGTCTGTCTTACCGGTTACTTTTGGAATCCGGTCATCCTTTGTGGAAAGTTTCTCGTATTCCACCGTTTTATTCGATGTGCTGTCAGAAACCTGAAATGTTACCGGATTGTTCTGCTGTGAATGATTCACTGCAAAATTCCCTAACATTGACATAAAATCAACGGCTTCCTGCTCATCTTTTCCCGATTTTTTTGATGCAGATGTCTGAACCGTCATTCCTGCGGTCACTTTTGAAACATTTGCACTGGTCATCTGTTTCTCCTCCTTTCTTTGATTTTCAATGTGCTTTTATATATTCTAAGGCTCCATGAGTTTGGTTACTTTTGCTGCTGTATCCGTCTTCATGTTACCGAGAATATCACCTCTGGCATCTGCTTTCATGGCACTTAAGATCTTTGCAACAAGTTCTAAGTTGTCTGTCATGGTATCAAAAATTGCTGCTGCCTGTTTCGGTTTCATCTGCGAATATGCCTTTACATAATCTGACATATCATCGTCTTTTTCCTGCTGTTCTACTACCTGTTTATACAGATTCTCTGCATTCTGCGGATCTATACTCTCGTAATATTTCTTATATTCATTTATATCGGGTGCCTGGTCAGAAAAAACAACCTCCTTATAGAATTTTGCCTTTTCTTCCTCAAACTTTTGCTCATTTTCTTTATACTCTTTCCACTGAGCCGCCTGTGCCTCTAAATCTGCCACATATGCATCATTCTCAGAATTGCTCTCTTTTGCATCTGCTAATTCTTTTTCGAGTTCTTTGATGTATGCAACTGCCTCATCTACGGTCTTGTATGGATATTTGCTGTCTTCTTTGGTTTTTGTCTCTTCTTCCTCTGTCTTTGGAAGGATTTTATTGACATACGGAACATCCTTTAAGATCGGCTGCATAACGGTTGAGCCAAATCCTCCGACATCAAAATGTATCAGAACTGCTAAAATAGCAATCCAGATGACAATAATCATCAGTGTAACAAAAACGACTGCCGCCTTGCCGCCACCGGATTCTTCTTCAAACTCATCTGTCGTACCGTTTTTCTTCGCTTCCTTTTTCGCAAGTTTTCGATTCCGTTTTTCTTCTTTTCTTCTGGCTTTCTCTGCCTTCTTTGCGGCTTTTTTATCCATGCCTGCCGCCGGGCCTAAATTCTCTTCTGCCATATTTCCACCTCATATCAGGATTCTTTGTGGTAATTATAGCTTACAAGCTCATCCACCATCCTGTTTTCCTCATAAGCCACTTCCTGCTTAAACTCCTCAAATGCCTTTTCTCTCAGCTTTTCATAAGTCTTTCTCTCGATCATTACCTGATTGAGCTTGCTTCTTGCAAGTTCCACATTCTTTTCCGCCACATGAACTTCTATCATCTGTGTACGGATCGCAGATTTCATTGCATCGATCGCATGCTTACAGGTATGAATCTTATGTACATCAATGGTTCCCTGTACCAGTTCCCTTGCCTGTTTCTCATATCCTGCTTTTCTGATGATCAGTTCCCTTAGTTTATCCTCTTCTTTACGCAGTCTTGCATTTGCCAAGCCGTACTCCGCTTTTCTCTGCTCTTCCATCTTTATTTTTAAATCCAGGATATTCTGCATCCGGTATACGAACTTTGCCATACATGCCACTACCCTTCAAAAAGCTGTTCTAAAAGCTGTACTTCTTCGTCAAACATAAATTTTTCATCGGTTCTCTGTCTTAAAAACTCGTTGACTGCTTCAATCTTCGAAATCGCATAGTCTATATTTTTATTAGATCCCTGCTTATAGGCCCCGATGTTGATCAGATCTTCTGCCTCCGCATAGGTTGCTAACACATTTTTTAATTTTCCGGAAGCTGCCTTGTGTTCATCATCCACGATTGCACTCATAACACGGGAAATACTCTGCATGACATCAATTGCCGGATAATGGTTCTTATGTGCAAGTTTACGGTTCAGCATGATATGTCCGTCTAAAATACTTCGTGCCGTATCAGTGATCGGTTCATTAAAATCATCTCCGTCTACCAATACCGTATAAAGTCCGGTGATCGAACCTTTATCTGAATTTCCCGCACGCTCTAAGATTTTGGGCATTTCTGAATAAACACTTGGCGGATAACCACGCGTTACCGGCGGCTCTCCTGATGCTAATCCGATCTCACGCTGTGCCATGGAAAAACGTGTCAGGGAATCCATCATTAACAGTACATCTTTACCCTGATCTCTGAAATATTCTGCTATGGCTGTTGCTGTCTTTGCTGCCTTATTACGGATCAATGCCGGTTTGTCGGAAGTCGCAACAACTACCACAGAGCGTTTCATTCCCTCTTCACCAAGATCCCGCTCCACGAATTCGCGCACCTCTCTGCCTCGCTCTCCGATCAGTGCTATGACATTGATATCTGCTTTGGTGTTTCTTGCAAACATTCCCATCAGTGTACTTTTTCCCACACCGGAACCTGCAAAAATTCCAATACGCTGACCTTTTCCTACCGTGATCAGGCCGTCCACCGCTTTTACACCCAATGGTAAGACCGTGTTAATGATCTCTCTTGTCATTGGATCGGGCGGCAACGCCTCTACCGGATACTCTTTATTAAAGGTCAGTTCATCTGTATCTGTCGGTCTTCCGATCCCATCTACCATATGTCCGAGAAGTTCATCTCCAACCGGAACCGTCAGAGGATGTCCGGTATTTTCCACGATACATCCGACTCCAAGTCCCTCAATCCCTTCAAATGGCATTAACAGCAGGCGTTTATCACGGAATCCGACAACTTCTGCCATCGTATAGATTCCTTTCGACTGGTCGATCACGATGCGGCACAGATCATTGATCTTCGCATCCGGACCAACAGATTCGATCGTAAGTCCTACAATCTTAACAACTTTTCCTAATTGTTTAAAATATGTCTTTTCTGTTAGCTGTAAATATTTCTCTGCATTAAAAGCCACTGAACTCACCTAATTTATACTCAAACTCTTTAAATCTTTGATCAGATTTTCTAACTGGACACCCAGACTGCAATTAAAGATTCCGGAATCCGTCTCGATCATGCACTGGTTTTCTTCTAACATCGGGTCTGCGATCATTTCTAATGAAATATCCTCTCCGACACGTTCTTCAAGCTCGTGACGATGGTTCTCCATAAACTCAAAATTCACTTCTGCCACACGGATACGGAAATCCTTACTTCCTTCAATCCCCATGATCGCATCGGATACTAAAGAAAGCAAAATCTCGGTCTTATCGTCAAACTGAATATGGAATACTTTTTCAAACACATGTACTACAACTTCAACGACCTGTTGTTCCATATGCTGCAGTTTATTCCGGTAATCTGTATTCAAAGATTCTTCTAACTGTTGCAGGTGTCTTTGCATCTCCTGCTCTTCGGCATCTGCTTTTGCTTTACCTTCGTCATAGCCGCGCGTTCTGCCTTCTTCTTTTGCCTGTTCTAAAAGTTCTGCTTTCTGCGTCTGTGCATCATTTAAAATTGCATCCGCCTTTGCTTTTGCTTCACTTAAGATACGCTCTGCCTCTTCTTTTGCTTCCTCGATTGGATCTGCCTGTGGTTCCTCAAGAATGGCTTCGACGTTCTCTGCACCAAGTCCCTGACTGAATCCATCGGTAAAATCCACTTCTGTTCCAGCCTGCTCGCGCATCTTTTTTGCCATTTCTTCTATTTTCTGTGCAACAATGGCATTGGAATTGATGATGCGAGCACCTTCCTGTTTAGGCGCTACGCCCCACTGTTTATAAAGATTAGACAATAATCTCGTCACCTCCGCCTCTGGAAATTACAATCTCTGCCGAATCTTCTAACTTACGGATAATACCAACAATCTTCTGCTGTGCTTCTTCTACATCTTTCATACGAACCGGACCCATGAATTCCATGTCTTCCTTGATCATAGCAGACAGACGCTTGGACAGGTTCTTAAAGATAACATTCTGTACTTCTTCATTGGCACCCTTAAGTGCGATACCAAGGTCATTGTTATCAACGTCACGCAACACACGCTGGATCGCACGGTCGTCGAGAAGAAGGATATCTTCGAATACGAACATTTTCTTACGGATCTCATCAGCAAGTTCAGGCTGCTCGATTTCGAGAGATTCCATGATATGCTTTTCTGTTCCGCGGTCTACCGTATTCAAAATATCTACGATCGCATCGACGCCACCGACGATTGTATAATCCTGATTTAATAAGGATGCCAGCTTTCGTTCTAACACACGCTCCACCTCTTTGATAACATCCGGAGATGTACGATCCATCATTGCGATTCTCTTTGCAACATCCGCCTGTTTTTCCGGTGTCAATGCACCTAAGATCATTGCAGACTGTGCCGGCGACAGATAAGACAAGATCATCGCAATAGTCTGTGGATGCTCGTCCTGGATAAAGTTCAGCACCTGACTCGGATCTGTCTTTCGGATAAATTCGAACGGACGCACCTGAAGGGAGGCCGTCAGTTTTGTGATAACATCCTGTGCCTTCTGTTCGCCGAGTGCTTTTTCCAAAAGTTCTTTTGCATATCCGATACCACCCTCTGCAATATACTGCTGTGCAAGACATACCTGATAGAACTCATTTAAAACATCTTCTTTTTCCTGTGGAGATATGCTTCTTGTGTTCGCAATCTCTAAGGTCAACTCTTCAATTTCTTCTTCTTTGAGGTGTTTAAAAATTGATGCGGATTTTTCAGGTCCTAAGGTAATCAAAAGGACTGCCGCTTTCTGAACACCGGTTAACTCTGCATTTGCCATTTTTTAATCCCAATCATCATTCAACCAGTTGCGTAACAATGCTGCTACCGCCTCCGGATTTTCGTCTACAAATTTCTCTATTAAGATTCTTGTCTCTGATTTCTCATTCAGACCAATATCTTCTAACTCCGCTTCCTTCGTTGTCTCTAACAGAGTCTCAACGGAAAGTTCCGGCTCGATCTCCTGTGTCGGATCTTTTCTGGTACTGCGGAATACCACAAATCCCAGTAATGCAAAGATCAGAACTGCAAGCGCGATCTGTAAGTAGTCGCTAAAGGTTCTGCCGGAATCATCCGAATGTTCAAAGAACGGTACTTCATATGCCACAATCGAGATATTCTCCTGTGGAATACCTGTTGCATTTGCCACCATTGGATATAAATCTTCATCGACATCTATTTTTTTACGTTCGCTGTTCTGTGCCGCAAACTCATCAAATGTCATATCATCCAATTTACCCTGTGCCTTAAGAGTATCCTCGTTATAAATCTTATTAACACTACATACTACTGTCACAGAAGATTCATCGTATTTTACATCTCCGACTGCACCTTCGGTCTCCGTTATTTTTTCATTCGGGTTATAATCTCTGGTAATATCTGAAATGGTAGATGATGTAGTTTCACCATCCCGCATCATATAAGTGGTATCATCATTAGAATCCGTTCCCGGAACTGCCGCTGCTCCTCCGGTGGATTCTGACTCATAGATACTCTCTTTATCCAGATATCCCTGTTCCTGTCCATCTTCTACATAGTACTGATGGTCTGTCACTTTCTCTTTATCAAAATCCAGTGCCAGGTTCATACCAACTTCTACGTTATCATAGACATTCGTTCCCATAACAACATCTTTGACATTGCTCTTGAACTGATTTTCCACTTTCGTTCTGTACGAAAGATTACTGCTCGCCTTGCCAGCGTTTGAACTGCTGTCTCCGCCGGAAAAAAGCATATTCGTATCAGAATCTAAAATCGTAATACGGTCTGTTGTATTATTACCAACCTCCGTTGCTATGTACTGCGCAATTCCTGCCGCCTGGTCTTCGTCCATCTCTCCGTCCAGTGTCAGGATCACACTTGCATAAGTTTCTTCATCCTTAGAAATGATCGTACCATCATCCGCCGGCATCGAAAGTGATACCGTTGCACTCTCGACATTTGACAAATTTGAAAGATGATCTGCAAACCGTTCTTCTAAGTATAGCTGATATTTCTTCGTCTTATCTGCTTCTGTAGAAGAAAAGCCGCCATCAAATACGTTATCGATCGAGTAACCCTCTGTCGGAATATCGTTAGATCCCAAAAGAATGGATGCTGTCGCCTCATCTTTTTCGTTTACCGAAAAAGTCAGTCCATCCTTCGAAACCTCATATGCAATGCTTTCACCCTCTAACAGATCTTTTACGGTTCCCGCTTCTTTGGTAGATTCGCAATTGATCAAAGTTACCATCTTCGGTCTCGTCATGATGAATGCAAGAACCACGATCGCCATAACCACAACTGTCACAATACTGATCAACAGTGCTTTCTGCTTTGTGGTAAATTTACTCCACCATTCCTTTATTCTGTTTAAAATTCCCTGTAGTCTTTCCTGCATTGTCTGTCACTCCACGATTCTCATTAAATCTGCATATTCATAATTTCCCGATATGCTTCTAATACCTTATCTCTTACAGCTACTGTGTACTGTAATGCTACATTTGCCTTTTCCTGGGCAATCTGCAAATCGTGAGTATTCGTTGACTCTCCTAAAGAAAACTGGATTTCTGCCGATTCTGCGCTGTTTTGCAGTTCATTTGTCTCATCCACCATGCCCAGTGCTGACTGGAACACGCTTCCGAAATCCCGATTCTCTGTTTTTGAAGCCTTTGCCGACTCCTCTAATGCATTCTTTATGTAATCTGACGTTACATGTGTAATTGTTGAAATATCCATTATCTGTCAGCCTCCCGTATCATTCCTACTTGCCAATCTGTAATCCTGCCTGTGCGATCGCCTTGCTTGCATCAAATGCAGTTGCATTTGCTTCATACGCACGGCTTGCATCGATCAGGTTTGTCATTTCCGTTACGATATTGACATTTGGATATGATACATAACCATTCGCATCCGCATCCGGATGGGATGGGTCATACTTCATAATATAATCTGTCTCATTGTCTTCTGTGACGGATACCACTTTTACACCATTCCCTGCATACTGCTGTCTGGTTCCCTGCAGTACATTGGTAAAAGGTGTTACATCCTTTTCCTGAAATGTTACGACTTTTCTACGGTACGGTGTTCCATCCACCGTTCTCGTTGTATTGACATTTGCCACGTTCTCCGAAATAATATCCGTTCTAAAACGCTGTGCAGTCATTCCGCTTGCGCTGATGTCAAAAGCCTGAAATAACCCCATGTTCAGTCCCTCCTTATCCTAATACACTCTTAAACCTGGAAATCTCGTGGGTAATGCTGTCTGTTAACGCCGTGTAACGAAGCTGCTCTGATGCCAGTTCCACCTGTTCTGTATCCACATCTACATTATTACCATCAAGACGGTAAGAAAAATTCGATGAATCCGTATAGGCTGTTGCATTCAAATGGTTCATATGCAGATCCTTTACTTTCTGATCCAGTGTTACATACTTGCTTCTTCCAAGTTCCGTTTTTAAAACGCCTTCAAAATCCACGTCTTTTCTCTTGAAGCCCGGAGTATCTACATTTGCCAGATTGTTCGTGATCGTTGCCTCCCGTAACCAGCTCGCATCCGCTGCCTTATCCAGCACATTGATATAACTAAATGCTCCTGATGTAATCATATTCCCGCTCCTTTCTCTTGCTGTCCCTCTTTCTATTTGTCATATGTTTTCACATTCTTCTTTATGTTCAAAATTTGGACATAGTATTAGATTTTTCCTAATCATATTCTATTATAAATTATCCTGTAAAAAAGACAAGTATTTTTTTGTTCTTTTTTATTCGTTTTTGCTGATTCCTGTCAAAGAAAATCCCTTGTTTTGTGATATTATCGACAATTTTTTTATTAAAATTTTTCAAAAAAATAAAAAGGACCTATAGTATTCTATAAATCCTTTTATCTCTCTTCTTAAAATCCGTTTAAGCTTTTTCTCTTTGTTTTTTTAATTTATCCAGTTCATCAAAGACTACATCGTTAATAACCTTGATGTATGTTCCCTTCATACCGGAAGATCTCGATTCAATGACTCCTGCACTCTCAAACTTACGAAGTGCATTGACAATGACCGATCTTGTGATCCCTACCCGGTCTGCGATCCGGCTCGCTACTAATATTCCTTCACTGCCGTCTAACTCATCAAAGATATGTGTGATCGCTTCTAACTCCGAGAACGAAAGAGTGCTGATCGCCGATTTGACAATCTGTACTTTTCTCTCTTCTTCTGCATTTTCCTCATGTACGGAACGCATCATCTCAAGTCCGACTACCGTGGTTCCATATTCACTCAAAATAATATCATCTATATCGTACGCTCCGTTATCCCGATAGATAAACAGCGTTCCGAGACGTTCTCCGGCAATATCAATCGGTGTAATGATCGCCGTGTATTTCTTGATATCGGAAACAAAGCCAAGTGTCTCAAGATTTACATTCTCTTTTGTAGACAAGATCCCAAGCAGACGCTCGTTTAATTCTGGATCAATAAATCCTCCCACTTCATCCACGATCAGTTCGTCGATCTCGTCCATTCCTTTCATTTCACTGGTTCCAAGCACTTTTCCCTTTCTGCTGATCACCAGTACATTGGATTTTAAAATCTCTGTTAAAACATCACAGATATCATTAAAGACTACTTTAGAGGAATTATTGTTGTGTAAAAGTTTATTTATTTTTCTGGTTTTGTCCAGTAATTGAACACTCATCCTGCTACCTCCCACTTCACTCCATCTAGTTTTCAGTACATTTATATAATATCATGTTTTGTCAGACAATTCAATCTTTTTTTGAACTTCATTCGCTGAATTCATTATTTTTTCTCTTTTTCAATCACATGACCGCACTGTGTATTAGAGCAGACGATCTTATTGCCCTTTTCCACCATGAAACTTCCGCATTTCTCGCAGTTGATCCCTGCCGGTTTCTGCCAGGACATAAATTCACATTCCGGATTGTTTTCACAACCGTAATATTTTCTGCCTTTTTTCGTCTTTTTGATCACTACTTCTTTTCCACAGAGCGGACAGGCAATTCCTGTTTTTTCCAGATACGGCTTCGTGTTACGGCAATCCGGGAATCCCGGGCAGGCAAGGAATTTTCCGTGCGGACCGTATTTTACTACCATATTTCTTCCACACTGTTCACAGACCACATCCGTAACCTCATCCTGAATCTGCACTTTTTCTAATTCTTTTTCTGCCTGATTAACGGCTTCGTCTAAATCCGGATAGAAATTGGCCACTACTGTCTTCCAGTTTACCTGACCGTCCTCGATGCTGTCGAGCAGGGACTCCATGTTTGCCGTAAAATGGTCATCGACAATACTTGGAAATGCTTCTTTCATCATATCGTTGACTACTTCGCCTAACTCTGTCACATAGAGATTTTTATTCTCTTTTACCACATATCTTCTCGCTAAAATGGTAGTAATGGTCGGTGCATAGGTACTTGGTCTTCCGATGCCGAGTTCCTCTAAGGTTTTTACTAAGGATGCCTCCGTGTAATGTGCCGGTGGCTGTGTAAAATGCTGTTTTTCATCAAATGATTCCCATACAAGGGTCGTATCTTTGTCAATGGATCTTAAAAGTACGTTTTCTTTTCCCTTTTCATCGTCATCACTCATGTATACTGTCATAAATCCGTCAAAGACCACTTTAGAAGCAGATACGTTAAAACGATAAGTACCTGCTCCGATCTTAACGGATGTGGTTTCGTATTTTGCACTGTTCATTCTGCTCGCGGTAAAGCGGTTCCAGATGAGCTGATACAGACGGAACTGATCACGGCTTAAGGAATCTTTGACCTTCGCCGGTGTTCTTGTGATATCAGAGGGACGGATCGCCTCATGCGCATCCTGGATCTTATTGCTGTTTGTCTTTTTTGCCTCACTGACGGCTTTGTATTCTTCTCCGAAGGTCGCACTGATATATTCGGCTGCCGCACTCTGTGCCTCTTCGGAAATTCTCGTGGAATCCGTTCTTAAGTAGGTGATCAGACCTACGGTTCCGCTGCCCTTGACATCCACTCCTTCATAGAGCTGCTGTGCTAACCGCATCGTCTTTTGTGTGGAAAAATTCAATACTTTGGATGCTTCCTGCTGTAAGGTACTTGTCGTAAAAGGAAGTGGTGCTTTTTTGGTACGCTCTCCTTTTTTTACCTCTAATACCTGATAATCGGCATCTTTCAATTCTGCTAAGATACCATCCATTTCTTCTTTGGATCGGATGGTACGTTTTCCGTTTTCATCACCATAAAATTTTGCAACTAACGGCTTTTTCTCTCCAGGGATCTGTAAATCTACATCCAGTGTCCAGTATTCTTCCGGAATGAATGCATTGATCTCTTCTTCTCTGTCACAGATAATACGCAGTGCCACTGACTGCACTCTTCCGGCACTTAAGCCACGCTTTACTTTTGCCCATAAAAGCGGACTGATCCGGTAGCCTACCATGCGGTCTAACATTCGTCTTGCCTGCTGTGCGTTCACCAGATTCATGTCTATTTCACGCGCCTGTTTTAACGATGCCTTAACGGCACTCTTTGTAATCTCATTAAAACTGATACGGTAGACTTTTTTATTCTCTAATTTCAATGCCTGGGACAGATGCCAGGAAATTGCTTCTCCTTCGCGGTCGGGGTCAGTTGCGAGATAGACTTTGTCTGCTTTTTTTACTTCTTTACGCAGTTTTGCTAAAATATCTCCCTTTCCACGGATTGTAATATATTTTGGTTCGTAATTGTTTTCCACATCAAATCCGAGCTGACTCTTTGGCATATCACGGACATGCCCGTTTGAAGCTACCACCTCATAATTCTTTCCTAAGAACTTTTTAATTGTCTTTACCTTTGCCGGTGACTCCACGATCACTAAATATTTTGCCATCAGAAAACTCCTTGTTTTTCATTCCTCATTCTTCTATATAATAGTTCCGGAAGGATTCAAATACCAGCCCTTTTGCCAGTAATCCGAGCAGGATTCCTGCTGTTGCAGAAATTCCAAACCCTGTTTCTTCCGCTATTTTTTCTATATTTTTAGGTTCCATGCTCAAACAACTATACACCAAGGATTCTTCTTTTGCAAGACACTGTTTTTTATTTTTTCCCATTTGCAGGCTTTGTGTGGCATTGTAAGGAAGCTGCTTTAAGAACTCTTCTACGGACAAAATAATGCCCGCACCCTGCTGAATTAAAGCATTACAGCCGTAACTCAATGCATCGGTTGTCCTTCCCGGAAAGACATAAATATCTTTTCCCTGTTCTAAGGCGTGCTCTGCCGTGATGAGTGAGCCGCTTTTTTTCTTTGCCTCTGCGATCACTACCACTTCTGCAAGTCCGCTGATGATCCGGTTTCTTGCCGGAAAATAATATGGTTTTGGCGTTGTCTTTGGCGGCAGTTCGGAAAGTATCCCTCCCTGCTGTCGGATTGTTTCATACAATGCTGCATTTTGTTTCGGATAACAGATATCTACACCGCACCCTAATACCGCATAGGTCTCTCCACCGCCTTTGATCGCTCCTGCCTGCCCTGCCGCGTCTATCCCCTCCGCCAGTCCGCTGATGACCGGAATCCGGTTGCGTCCAAGTGCCTCTCCTAATTTTCTTGCCATATAATGCCCGTATTCACTGCATCTTCTGGCTCCTACAATGGCAACGGAAAGTCTCTCTCCCGGAAGTTTTCCACTGTAGTACAGTGCAAATGGAGGCTGGTAAATATTTTTTAACTTTTTCGGATAATTTTTGTCACATGCAAACGTAACGCTTACGCCGCCTTCTGCCAGTTTCTGATATTCTTCGTTAATATCCCACTTCCTTTTTGCCTTTGTGATACGCTGTATCTCTTCTTCTTTTAACTGTGGTATTTTTTGATAGGTTTCCTCCGTTCCACGGTACACTTCTTCCGCCGTCTGAAAGTATTCTAACAGGAGGTTCTTTTTTCCATTGGATAATCCGGTGTTATCCAGCCAGTATTTATATTTCATCGTCGTCTCTCCCAAAAATTGCTGTCTATGGAGCGGTAACAGATTGCTTCGTGCAGATGTTCCATTCTGATCTCTTCGCTTCCTTCGATATCTGCAATGGTACGCGCTGTTTTTAATATCTTATGATAGGAACGCACGCTTAAGTTCAATGTCTCATAAATCTGCTGCATATGGCGTTTCTCATCTTTTTTTAATGCGCAAAATGTCGCGATCTTTTTTGCCGGAATCTGGCTGTTATAAAAAAATCCCTCCTTTTCATAGCGTTCTCTCTGTCTTTTGTGCGCCATGACTACCCTCTCCCGGATGCTTTCCGAGCTTTCCTCCTGTGTTGTCTGCTCTAATTCCTGATAGTGTACTTTTTCTACTTTAACACACAGATCCATGCGGTCTAGTAACGGCTGGCTGATGCGGTTTCGGTATCGCCGGATCTCATAGCCTGTACAGGTGCATTTTTGCATATCGGGATAATATCCGCACTTGCACGGGTTCATGGCTGCGACTAGCATAAAATCCGCCGGAAATGTATATTTTCCATGCGCACGGATGAGCTGGATCTGCCGCTCCTCCATCGGCTGTCGCAGTATTTCTAAAGTTCCCGGTTTAAACTCTGTCAGCTCATCTAAAAACAGTACCCCCGCATGTGCTAATGAGATCTCTCCCGGCTTTGGATTTGCCCCGCCTCCGGCAAGTCCCTGTGCGGAAACCGTATGATGCGGACTTCGGAATGGACGCACTCCGATCAGTCCCTGCGATTCATCGAACATACCGCAGATACTGTAAATCTTTGAGACTTCGATCCGCTCTCTTTCGGTCATTGGCGGCAGAATGGACGGAATCCGCTTTGCTGCCATGGTTTTTCCTGCTCCGGGAGGGCCTGCAAACAACAGATTGTGTCTGCCTGACACCGCAATCTCACATGCCCGCTTTAGCATTTTTTGTCCCGTGATCTCTGAAAAATCTGCCTGCGTGGGAGGTTTTATTTTCGTTCCTGTTCCTTCTATTTTTATATCTGCCTGCGGCTTTTGATATTCCCCTTTTCGTAAATATTCGACGACCTGGTTTAAATGGCTCATCCCAAGGCTTTTCATGTGCGGGACTAACGAAGCCTCCTTTTGATTTTCAAACGGAACGATCCCTGTCTGATGCCCTGCTTCTGCCGCCACTGCAGCCATTGGTAATATGCCGGGAATTGGAACCAGCTTTCCGCTCAGGTTCAGTTCTCCTAAAAAGATCGTATTTTCCACACGTTTTTTCGGTACCGCTTCTAAGGCTGCTAAAATCGCAACTGCTACGGCTAAGTCAAATCCCGAACCGGATTTTCGGATGCCTGCCGGGGAAAAGCTGATCGTGATCCGTTTTGCCGGAAGCTGATAGCCGCAGTTTCTTAAGGCTGTCCGTACCCGTTCCTTTGCTTCTTTTACTTCAGAACTTAAAAAGCCTACCATTTCAAAGGTCGGCAGTCCCGGACTAACATCTGCTTCTACCTGTACTAAAATCGCCTCCATACCGTGTAGTACCGAGGTTGTTACCATACTATACAATTTTCCTCCTTTTTCCCGTGGGAATCTGGCGAATTGCCTGGAAATAAAAAAGATATTGTTATTATATCACACTTTTTCTTTTTGAAAAGATTTATTTTTACCCTGCTCCAGTCTGTTGGAGCAGAGCACAAGTTTTTTATCGATCGTCTTCTTCAAACTGTCTGCGCAGCTTTGCCAATGCCTTTTTTTCGATCCGGCTAACATAGGAGCGGGAGATTCCTAACGTCGCTGCCACTTCCCGCTGTGTATGCGGTTCTTCCCCTAAGACTCCATACCGCATGGTTATGACATGTTCTTCCCTGTCCGTTAGTACCTGCGGCAGATATCCATAGAGTTTTCTGATATTTTCGCACTCCTCCATTTTTTCTACCACATCTACTTCTTCATCTGCGGCAATATCTAGCAGATTGATCTGGTTTCCCTCTTTGTCCGTACCGATAGGTTCATATAAAGAGACTTCCCTTGAGGTTTTTTTCTTCCCTCTGAAATACATCAGAAGTTCATTGTCAATGCACCTTGCTGCATAGGTTGCAAGTTTTATCTGCTTATCGGTCTTAAATGTTCCGACTGCCTTGATCAGCCCTATGGTCCCAATGGAAATCAGATCCTCCATATCTTCATCGGATGCCTGATATTTCTTTGCAACATGGGCTACCAGTCTCAGATTGTGCTCGATGAGCTGGTGTTTTGCTTTAAGGTCCCCTTCCTTCATTCTCTCTATGCATTCCTTTTCTTCTTCTGGGGTGAGAGGAGATAAAAAAGTCTTCACATTTCCACCTTAAAGCCGCTTTTCTAACATTGTATGAAAGGACACTGCCCTAAGTGCCTTTCCCCTTTTTCTTTTTTCGCTGATTTTATTTTTAGACAATTTTATTTTCGCTCTGAAATATGTTAAAATTGTAATCTGAAGTATGTTAAACTTATAATTAAGAAATGTTTACAATTTTGTGACTCGTATGGATTAGGATGTTAAAAGGCGGCTCACAACTTAGTGACTGGCAGATTGCACAATGCCGAGTCTATTTTGTTCCGTTGTACGAAAATAAGAAAATCTATGTCTGCCTGAGTCAGGTTACGATAGAGTGACGTGTACGTCTTAAACGCCCCATCCATGGGGCATTAAGACTTTTACTGCCGTCCATGGCAGCAAAACACTATACATGAACAGTCAGACTAAGATTTACTAATTTTCTTCCAAAGTCACAAAAGTAGTCCCGGTTTTGTGCAATCTGCCAATCAAAAAACTTGGAAGCACCTTTTGATACCAAAATCCTATATTAGAAAAAAGAAACGGAAACTACTATGAAACGTACCCTGACTTACACAATAGAAAACGAAACTACGGTCTTAGACTTTTTAAAACGGCATGGTTATTCCCACAGTGTCATCACTCACTTAAAACGGACACCCTACAGCATCCTTGGCAACGGGAACTGGCTCTACGTCAATGACCGGTTAATGCCCGGAGATACCCTGACCATTCATCTGATTGAAGAAGAAAGTTCTGCTAAGATTCTTCCGGTTCCAATGGATTTAGACATTGTATACGAGGATGAGGATATCTTAGTTTTGAACAAACCTGCCGATATGCCGATCCATCCTTCCCTGAACAACTATGAAAATACCCTTGCTAACGGCGTTTCCGCCTATTATCAACAAAAAGGGGAGGCTTATGTTTTTCGCTGTATGAACCGCTTAGACCGTGACACTACCGGTCTTACGATCCTCGCAAAACATATGTTAAGCGCTGCCATTTTATCACAGGATGTTGCGAATCGTGCTGTTCACCGCACCTATCTTGCCATTGTAGAAGGGACTTTGACCGGGAGCGGCACGATTGATGCACCGATCGGAAGGGAAAGCGATTCTCTCATTACCCGCTGCATTGACTATGAACATGGAGAACGTGCCGTGACGCATTACCGTAGTCTTGCCTGTCATAACAATCTGACGCTTGTTTCACTTCGGTTAGAAACCGGACGTACCCACCAGATACGCGTTCATATGAAACACTTGGGTTATCCTTTGATCGGAGACTACCTTTATCATCCTGATATGACAAAAATAGATAGACAGGCTCTGCACTCGAGCCTTTTAGAGTTCACGCATCCGATTACAAAAAAGGCAATGAAGCTGTCTGCTCCACTGCCTACTGATATGCGAAAGTTATTTCCGGATTTTTAGGAATTTATCTCTATACAGATCCGGGTGTCAAAAAACGGTTTCATGTTTTTGATTGGCAACTTGCACAAAGCCGAGGCTATTTTGTTCCGTTGTACAAAAATAAGGAAATCTAAGTCTGCCTGAGTCAGACTTGATGAAGTGACGTGTACGTCTCGATTTAGAGTGTTCTCTTGTTCTTTCTAAAAATCACTCTTACAATCATTACAATGCCACTGATGTCTCGTTTTCTGTGAAAACAATCCAAATAATGCAACACTACCAGCTTTGGTGTTTCAAAACAAATGTTCTTATAGAAATATATAATGTCTTGTCGTATAATAATTGATATATTTCATAAAAAAGGGGAGGAAATTTATATGAGCAAGACATATAATATATTAGACATATCAAAGATAATAGGTAGTATAACAAAAGAATTATCACTTCTCAGTGAAAAACTTTTGAAAGGAAAGAACAATATAGATATCTATGGGGATTTCTTACAAAAAAATTTAGAATACTTAAAATGGATAAATAAGGAATTTGATTTAAGAACTGCAGAAATCCCACCATATATAAAGAAAAAAGAAATTTTTTATGCTGAATTAGGTATCAATGTGGGTAGCGAACAAGGGTTACGACGACCTGTTGTTGTATTACAAAATAATGCAGCAAACGCAAAAAGTGACACTGTTATCATTGCTCCAATTACAACTTATGAACGTGGTGCTATTATAACGGATGAAAATGGAAATGTATTTATAAAATCTATTAAGGATGGTAAAGAGCATTTTAAAAAGATGGGATTTTATAATATCTTAGTTGAGTTAGAAGATGGATATAAGCAAGAAATTGTCGGATTCATTAATATTGGACATATAAAAGAAATTTCTAAAAAACGTATGGCAAAATATCCTGTTGCAACTATAACGGAAGATAATTTCATTGAAGTTCAAAATGCAATTATAAGAAATTTAGATTTTGTTATTGACAAAACCGAATAAATAATATATCATGTAATCATACTATATGACGTGTGTTGATGTTTTTACATCGACCTAAAATCACTATTTATGTGTGACAGTATTTTCATATTGTCCCTAAAAAACACCTGTTTTATCAGGTGTTTTTTAGTACAAAAATCAAAGGGTAGCAACTTAATAGTCACTACCCTTCTACTATATATCTCACATCTCTAACCCTTAAAACGTTCCATCACAATCATTACATTTAAAAAACAGATAAAAGATCATACACAGATTTACTTTATCACATCCGCAAATGCAAACCGCACCACCTTCGCCAAATCCTCCGGTGCAACCTCCACCTGATACCCGATTTTTCCTGCACTGAAAATGATATGCTCCTGTTCTTTCGCTGTGCTATGTAAAAATGTTGTAAATACTTTCTTCATTCCGATCGGAGAACATCCCCCATGGACATAGCCGGTCAATGGTAAGAGTTCTTTGGATTTCAGCATTTCAATGGATTTTTCATTGGCGGCTTTGGCTGCCTTTTTTAAATCCAGTTCTTCTTCTACCGGAATGACAAATACATAATTCTTCTTGCTCTTTGCCACTGTTACTAATGTTTTATAGACCACTTTCGGGTCTTGCCCTAACATATCGGCAACCTTGGTTCCGCTATATGCCTGTGAATTGTCATATTCATAGTGATGATATGGTATTTTCTTCTGGTCTAAAATTCTCATCACGTTTGTCTTTTCCATATCTGCCACATTCTCCTTTTTTCAAAACTTTTCATTTACCGGATAAATTATAGCACACAACCCTGTTTACTTCACGGTTTTATATTGTCTTTTTTTTGTTTCTTTTTTATAATGAAAGCAACTAGAAAACTTTTACATTAGAGGAGGTCATTATGAACACGAAAGCAGTACGCATTTATGGTGTGAAAGATTTACGTTTAGAGGAATTTGAACTCCCGACAATGAAGGATGATGAGATAGAAGCCCGCATTGTCACAGACAGCCTTTGCATGTCTACATATAAGGTATCAAATCAGGGAGAAAAGCATAAAAAACTTCCAAATGATCTGAAAAACCATCCGGTTATCATGGGACACGAATTTTGCGGAGTGATCACAAAAGTCGGCGAAAAATGGAAACATCTCTACAAACCGGGAGATTGTTTTGTTGCACAGCCAAACTTAGGACGTGCCGATACTTTTTCTCTTGGCTACTCTTTCCCATATGTCGGCGGCGAAGCTACCAACGTGGTGATCATGAATGAAGCTATTGAAAAAGGCTGCCTGCTCCCATATAAAGGAGAAGGATTTTTTGAAGGTGCTCTCGTAGAACCGCTCTCCTGTATCGTTGCAGGATTTAAAGCCAACTTTCATTTAAGAGACCGCAATGATTATGACCATACCATGGGGATCAAAGAAAACGGTGCTTTAGCTATTTTAGGCGGAACCGGACCAATGGGATTTTTAGCGATTGACTATGCGATCCACAATGACAGACGTCCAAAACATTTAGTTGTAACCGGACGTACACAGAGTAAGCTGGATATGGCAAAACGCCTCTATCCTGTCGAAGAGGCTGCAAAATACGGCGTGACCCTGACTTATGTTCTGACGGCTGATGAAGATGATATTGTGGAAGAGTTAAAAGCACTGACACCGGATGCTAAAGGCTTTGACGATATCTTTTTAATGGCAGCAAAAGAAAGACTGGTAACCCAGGCTGAACAGCTCTTAGCCTATGATGGCTGCCTGAACTTTTTTGCCGGTCCTGCAGATTCTAAATTTGCTTCGACGATTAATTTTTATAATATCCACTACAATGCGACACATTTTGTCGGCACCAGCGGAAGCAACACACAGGATATGAAAGATGCCATTGCCCTGATTGAAAATAAGACCGTTAATGTGGCAAAAATCGCAACACATATTATGGGATTAAACCATGTTTGTGAATCGATTTTAAATCTTCCAAAGATGCCGGGCGGCAAAAAGATCGTCTACTCCGGCAAGGAATTCCCTGTGACAGATGTATCTGCCTTTGGTGAAAACAATGAATTAGAGAAGCATTTAAAGGAATTGGTAGATGCGCATGACGGCTTGTGGAATGCCGAAGCCGAACAATACTTTTTAGAGCATGCGAAAGATATCTGATATAAAAATATAAAATGCACCGTCCATATCAGGAAAAATGAATTGATACGGGCGGTGCATTTATTAAATCTTCATTTTATTTATTGCAAATCTTTTTCTATAACAATGCGTCTGCAAGTTCTTCCATAACGCCAACGGTTTCCGGTTTCATTGTAGAACGGATCGTTACCACCGGTTCTACGATTGTCAGGTCTTTTTGTTTTTCTAACATTCCCTTCATCAGCTTGGCTGCTGCCGGTGCCCAGGAACCATTTTCCATAAATGCCACGGTACGTTTCTGATAGTTCTTTGCCTTTAAATGATTTAAGAAATCTTCCATACATGGGAAAATTCCTCCATCGTAGGTTGCACATGCAAGTACCATTTTTGAATAACGGAATGCATTTTCTACGGCTCTTGCCATGTCATCTCTGGACAGATCCATAATGACGACATTTTTGGCACCTTTTTCGATCAGGATATCTCTCATTTTTTCAGCCGCCTGCTTAGTATTGCCATGAATTGACGCATAGGCAATGAGGATGCCTTCTTCTTCCGGCTCATAACTGCTCCAAATCTGATATTTTTCAATATAATAACCACGGTTTTCTTTTAAGACAGGTCCATGCAGCGGGCAGATCATCTGAATGTCTAAACCGGATGCTTTTTTCAAAAGTGCCTGTACCGGGTTTCCATATTTTCCTACGATATTGATATAGTATTTTCTTGCCTCTGCGATCCACTCTTCGTTTGCATCCAGACTTCCAAAAGTTCCAAATCCATCAGCACTGAACAGGATCTTTTCGGACTGCTCATAAGTTACCATAACCTCCGGCCAATGTACCATTGGTGCCATAAAGAACTGTAACGTGTGTTTACCAAGGTTTAAGGTATCGCCCTCTGCCACAACCACTTTTCTGTCAGAAACATCCAGGTTAAAGAACTGCTCCATCATCGGGAAGGTCTTAGCATTTGCCACAATCTGCATCTTTGGATATCTGCGGGCTAACATCTCAATATTTGCCGCATGATCCGGCTCCATATGGGACACGATCAGATAATCCGGCTCTTTTCCCTGAAGCTCTCTGTCCATATTTCGCAACCATTCACCGGTTGCACGCATATCTACCGTATCCATCACTGCTATTTTTTCATCTAAGATCAGATAGGAATTGTAGGATACTCCGTTCGGTATCAGATACTGACTTTCAAACAAATCCAACGTCTTATCATCTGCACCAATATACTTCACCTGTTCTGTAATCTCTACATGACTCATTTTGCATCCTCCTTGTCGTTGCCTTATGCTTTTCGTATTTCTTATCTTAACGGATTCTTTCGGTTAATCCGACTTTTTTCTGCACTTTGCGCAGGGTCTTATTCGCATAATATGCTGCTTTTTCATCATTCTGCTTGATCATGCTCTCAATATATGCTTTATCTTTCATCAGCTGCTCATAGCGTTCCTGTAACGGTTTTAAATGATCTGCTACCGTCTCGCCGACTGCTAATTTGAAATCCCCATAACCTTTTCCTGCAAACTCTTTTTCAATCTCCTCATAGGTCTTTCCGGTTACGGCACTGTAAATATCCATTAAATTGCTGATTCCCGGTTTTTCTTCCGCGTAACGCACTTCACTCTCGGAATCGGTAACTGCACGCTTGAACTTCCGGATGATCGTATCGGTATCATCTAAGAGCAGGATCGTTGCATTGGCATTTGTATCTGATTTTGACATCTTCTTGCCCGGCTCCTGAAGGCTCATGATCTTCGCGCCTTTTTTACCGATATATGCCTCCGGTATGGTAAATACATCTCCGTAGATGTTGTTAAAACGCTCTGCAATATCTCTTGTAATCTCTAAATGCTGCTTCTGGTCTACACCTACCGGAACCACATCTGCCTGATAGAGTAAAATATCCGCTGCCATTAATACCGGATATGTATACAGACCGGCGTTAATATTATCTGCATGTTTTGCCGCTTTATCCTTAAACTGTGTCATTCGGTTCAGCTCTCCCATATAGGTAAAGCAGTCTAAGATCCATCCTAACTCTGCATGGCCTGATACATGGGATTGATAATAGATACAGTTCTTTCCCGGGTCTAATCCCGCTGCAACATAGAGTGCATAGAGTGCTCTCGCATTTTTACGAAACTCTGCCGGAACCTGACGTACGGTCAGGGAATGGAGATCCATAACGCCGTAAATACATTCATATTCATCGGTCAGCTCCACCCAGTTTTTCAACGCTCCTAAATAATTGCCCAGTGTCAATGTGCCGGTTGCCTGCATTCCACTGTAAAGTACTTTTTTTCCATCTAACATGTCTTTTCTCTCCTTACTTTTTATTCTTTAAAACTTCTCTTCTGATATATTTATATGTCGCTTCCTCGCCTTCTTCTGCGAGCATCGTCAGCAGACGTTCTAAAAGCTCTCTCGTATTCGGATGCAGAATATGTATGCTTTTGCCATTCTCATAATATTCTAACGGACTTCTGTCTGTATAAGCATCCTTCTGATAATTCTTCGCCGCACTCACCCGGTCGATATACATTTCCACCACATACTTTACCGGCATCTCCATTCCGCAGATACCTTTTTCCTTGTCCACACTGTAATCAATCCAGTATTCCATGTGATGCTTATTTCTTCCTTTATGATGCAGCCATGAGGAAGAATAACCCCGGGCTGCCCGTTCCGCATTATTCGGACTCATATTGCCCTGATAATATTTGCATCCGACTAAAAATTCAGTCGGACTGTATTTACTCCAGTCGTGCATGATACCCTGTCGGTATAATCCCACTTTAAAGCAGCCTGCACGCACCAGTCTTTTATGATGTAAAATCGTCTTTAAATGATGCCATGCTTTCATTTTCTTACCTTACCTGCCCACTAAAATTGAAATTGTCTGTCCAAATGCCTCATAGGAATTATTTTTCAAAAGACGCGGTTCTTCAAAAAAAGGACACGTCTGCGAAGTATCCATAATCTGATACCAGTGCTTTCCCTTTGGCAGCTTTGGCAGCGCAAAGACCTGCAATCCCATATAAAAATTATATCCTATATAAAGAAATGTTTCCTCTGCATCCTCTTCCCCGGCATAACTCTCACTATACATCATGCCCACAGCCCTTGCATTCCCTTTCACATCGCTGATCCATGCTTCGGAACTGTGATAGGATAGATCCGGATACCCGGTTCTCTTATAATCGCTCATCTGAAACGGTTTTTCCGAAAAAAGGATCGGATGCTCTTTTCGAAACTGCAGCAGTTCACGGACAAATTCGGTATATTCCTCATACCGACCTTCATTTTTCCAGTTCACCCAGCCGATCCGGTTATCCTGACAATAGGCATTGTTATTGCCGTTTTGGGAATTTCCGATCTCATCCCCGCTCCAGATCAGCGGTATTCCCCGTGCCAAACACAGCATCGCCATTGCGTTACGCATCTGCTTTTCCCTGATCTTTTTTACAAACTGCCTGCGGGTGGCTCCCTCAACGCCATAGTTCGTACTGTAATTCCAGTTGTTTCCATCCAGATTTTCCTCGCCGTTATCACCATTATGCTTCTCGTTATAAGAAAATACATCCGCTAAGGTAAATGTATTGCTATTGGCAATATAATTCACAGAATGTCCACCATCCTGCTGTCTTTTCATCACTTCCGTATATTCTACCATATCACCGCCTAAGTGATTCAGCATTTTTCTCGCCGGATATAAGAAATCATCATTATACACATAGATGTTTCCATAATTTTCCTCTTTCAGATCATATGGAAATTTCTCATAAAATATTTTGGTTCCTGTCAGATACGGGTCTTTTGCAATCTCTGCGATCGGAAGCCCTGCACCTAAAAGTTTAAATCCATCCACATGATATTCCATGACCCAGTAGCGTAAGATCTCTATGATGGCACCTGCTGTCTGTTCCGGCACAAAATGCATCTCCATGATCAGCTCCATCTGCTGTTTGTGTGTCTCTAAGATCAGACTCTTATATTCCCAGTCTGCGTCTTTTTGGGATGCATAGGAAGATTTAACCGCAAAATAGTCACTCGGCGCATATCCCCAGTAATTCAGCCTGCCATTTTCCATTAATTCTTCAAATTCGTAGACCGGCATACATTCTAAGGTTGTGATCCCAAGTTCTTTCAGATAGGAGAGCCTGTCCATCACAGCCGCAAAGGTTCCCTTATTTCTGCCCCTGCCGTCCATGGAAAATCCACGCACATGGAGTTTGTACATGACCATCTCATTTGCCGGAATCTCTACACTGACATCTTCACTCCAGTCAAAACCTTCTTTTTTGAATCCGCTTAACAGTGCATCGTCTAAGGTTCTTTCGGTATCGCCCCACTTTTCCCTGCCGATCACACGCTCTCCGTAAGGATCACGCACTCTTTTTCCTTCAATCTCATAACAATAATAATATTTTTCTGCTTTTAAGGGATAAATGGTGACAGAACGCACCGAACCCACACGATACTGTGGTAGTACATCGATCTTTGCTGCCTGCTTTCCTGTCTTTTTTTCAAACAGCACTACTGCACAGGCAAGCTCTTTGGGACACTGAAAGGTAAATGTGACACCATCTGCACATTGTTCTGTTCCCATCTTTCTGTAATCTCCTGCCCGTGTCTGAAATATCATCTTTTTGTCCACCTTTGTTTTTTATCTGTATTATTATATCTTTTTTCGTGGAATTTGTACACACCCTTATCAAAAAGAAACAGGTATTTTTTCCTTGACTTTTCTACTTCTTGTTTTAAAATATCTCTATAGGAAAAATATGTATAAAATGAATGATATTTTGTAAAGGAGCCATATGCGTACCGTAAAAACACAAGATTTAACCCCAGGAATGATCACAGCCGAACCGGTCTTATCTAAACATGGACAGCTTATCGTAGCTGCTGACACGGAACTTACGAATCAGATGATTGCTCATCTGAGCTATTATAATATTCCATCTGCTTCCATTCTAGATGGTACGATCCCGCCTGCCGCTATCGCATCTATGCAAAAGACGGAACAGGTAACCCTGTCTTATTCACAAAAGATCCGCTCTTCCCGTTCTTTCCAGCGGTTTAAAAGCGATTATGTGAAGAAAATCCGTTTTCTTAAATCGTCCTTAAATGATTTGATCGACCGTACGGACCCAATCGACCAGGCCGAACTGCTTTCCGAATCCGTTGGCCTGTTTGGCAAACAGTCAACTACGATCTCTATTTTTGACAATTTACATAATATGCGTCAGATTGATGACTCTACCTATGCCCACTGTCTGAATGTCAGCATCATTTCGAGGATGTTCGGTATGTGGTTAAAGTATTCCGACGAGGACTTAGATGTTTTAACGCTTGCCGGACTGCTTCACGATATTGGCAAATGCAAGATTCCGAATGCCATTATCTTAAAAAAAGGCAAATTAACCGATGCAGAATACGAAGTGATCAAAGCGCATGCCCAGCTTGGCTATGACATCTTAAAGGATCAGCCATTGGATGAACGAATAAAAAATGCTGCTTTGATGCACCATGAACGATATGACGGCACCGGCTATCCAAATCATCTTGTCGGTAAGGAAATTGACGATATGGCAGCCATTGTTGCAATCGCAGATGTCTATGATGCCATGACCTCTGACAGATGTTACCGACGTGCGCTCTGTCCGTTTGAGGTAATTGCTTCCTTTGAATTAGAGGGATTAAACCGTTACAATCCACAGTTTATCCTCTGCTTCTTAGAGCATATTGCAAATACCTATGTCAATAACAACGTACTTTTAAGCAATGGACAAACCGGTAAAATCATTCTGATCACGCAGAGACTGACACGACCGGTCATCCAGCTAGAAGACCAGACCTTTCTTGATTTAAATGACAGACCTGATCTCTATATTCAGGCTATCATATAAATACTAAACACATTTTTATTAAAAGGAGATTTAATTATGGGAAACAATGCACAGAATCCGGTGGATGATGAATCTGATATGCAGGTCACACTGTCTCTTGATGACGGCAGTGAAGTAGAATGTGCCATCCTTACCATCTTTGAATTAGAGGAACAGAACTATATTGCTCTGCTTCCGTTAGATGAGGACGGCAATGAAAATGAAGAAGGCGAAGTATTCATCTATCGCTATTTTGAAGACGAAGAGGGCAATCCTTCTTTAGAAAACATTGAGGACGATGAAGAATACGAAGCTGTTGCAGACCGCTTCGATGAGTTACTCGATGAAGCAGCATATGAGGATATGGATTAAATAAAATTTTGATTTAATTTTTATCAAGGAAACATTCATCAAAAACGGGATTCCGGATGATCCGGAATCCCGTTTGTTTTATATTCTCTTTTATATTGCCCTATATATTCTTTCGTCTTTCTTTTTCTATTGTCTTTTATGTTGCTTTTTTATTTATCCTCTGTTCTCCTGTCTCTGCTCTCCCCGCTTCTGCGACAAAACGGGAAATCTCTGATTTTTTCCCATTATACTCCTGTACTGAACTGATCGACAGCTGGTGTCTTGCCCGCGTCATTCCCACATAAAACATTCTGCGCTCTTCTTCAATATCCTGCTCTAATACCGCTTTTTTATAAGGCATGATCCCTTCGTTGACATCGACAAGATAGACGATATCATATTCTAACCCCTTCGCGCTGTGTAAGGTTGCTAATGTAACTCCGTCCGGCTGCTGCTTCTGCTCTTTTGCCTGACGTTCTAACTCCTCTTTATATTCCTCCATATGTAAGAACCAGGCTTCATAGGACTGGTACTCTTTTGCACTTTCCTGCAGCTCATCTAACACTTCTAAGAGTTCTTCCTCTCGAATGTGGCGGTACTTCGCATATTCCCTGCAATAATCATCATATCCGATACCGCCCCGGATATAATTGACTGCCGCATAAGGCTTCATCATCGATAACATACGGATGTCATATTCTAACCGGTCGATCCGCTCTGCGATCCACGGCTGCTCCTTGTAATAGTCCATCCAGACATCAAAGGCAACACTCAGTTCCTCTAAGCTCTCTCTTCCGATATAACGTTTCGGACGGTTGATGATCTTTAAAAAATCTTTTCTCTCCCGGCTGCCCTGTGCAATACGGATATAGGTAAAGATATCTCTTGCGATCCAGTGCTCATACAGATTCGGGATCTTATCTTTTGCGATAAACGGGATATTGTGGTTCATCAGCTGCCGCATCAGCATCCGCGGCTGGATATTCGTCCTGAATAGAATCGCGATCTCCTGATAGGGAACGCCCCTTTGTACCTGTCTTTTGATATCTGCAATGACGGCCTCATTTTCCGCCCACTGATTCTTGTAGATCGCAAATTCCACCTCGCCCGGCTGTGCACTCTGTGCCATGATCTTTTTTGAAAAACGTTCACTGTTGTGAGCGATCAGTTTTCCGGCTGCCTTTATGATCTCACGATCCGAGCGGTAATTGGTATCTAACAGAATCTTTTTCGTATCAGGATAGGATTTGGTAAATCCCAGCATCAGCTCCGGCTTAGAACCACGGAAACGGTAAATGGACTGGTCATCGTCCCCCACCACAAAGAGATTATTATGCGGTAATGCCATCATTTTTACAATCTCAAACTGCAGTTTATTAATATCCTGAAACTCATCGATCAAAATATAGGGATACTGCTTCTGCCAAAGGGCTAAAATATCCTTTCTTTCACGGAACAGTTCATAAGTATAGACAAGCATATCATCGAAATCGATGAGTCCTGCTCTCTGTTTGCCTGCCTCATACTGCTGATAAATCTTTCGGAAAATATCTGCCGCACAGTTTTTTGCATAGTAATGTGAGAGATCGATCCCTTCATTTTTTACCAGACTGATCTCTGACAACACTCCGCTCATAAATTCCTGCTCATCCTCGTACTCTAACTCCATACGATGGATAATATCATACAAAATCTGATACTTTTTCTCTTCTCTGATGATATTCTGTGCTGTATAGTGATAGGCATTTTTGAGTACAGAAAAAAAGACGGCATGAAACGTTCCAAAAGTGACCGGATAGCGTCCCTCTCCCATCAGGATCGTAAACCTTTCCTTCATCTGTGTCGCTGCCGCTTTCGTAAACGTAATGACTAAGATATTCGATGGTCTGATATGTTGTTTCTCGATTAAATTTTTCACCCGTTGGGTAATTACAAGAGTCTTCCCACTTCCGGGACCGGCTAATATCAATGCCGGTCCTTTCCCATGGGTAATTGCCTCAGATTGAGGTTTGTTAAAAGATGATTTCATTTTTATGGTTCTTTTATAATTCTTTTTCTAATTTTTCAATGGCTGCTTTGATCCTGGAAATGGATTCTTCTTTTCCTAAGACTTCCATTAACTCTGTTGCGCCACCCGGTGTCATCTGTTTTCCTGACACTGCGGTACGGATCGGCCACATCACATAACCGTTTTTGTATTCTTTTTCTTTTACATACTCACAAAGCATTGCATAAAGAGCATCGTTAGAATAATCTTCCTGCTCCTCTAAACGTGGAAGGATGTCCTTTAATACTTCTAAGGAAGATTCCGGTGAAGTTTTCATTTTTTTATGCGCATACATACTGATATCATATTCCGGTACCGCTTCAAAGAAATCCACATGCTCTGCGATATCCGGGAAGATCTCGATTCTGGTCTTGACCATCTCTGCGATCCGGCGAAGATCTAAATTCTTCGTAATGGTCTTCTTTAAATACGGCTCTGCTGCCTCATAAAATGCATCAAAGTCCATTGCCTTTAAGTATTCCCCATTCATCCATTTCAGTTTGACAATATCGAATACTGCCGGGGATTTGCTGATCCTGTGATAATCAAAGTCACGGATCAGTTCGTCTAAGGTAAAGATTTCCCTGTTATCTTCCGGGCTCCATCCTAATAATGCGATGTAGTTTACGATCGCCTCCGGTAAAAATCCCTGCTCTAATAAATCCTCAAAGGATGCATGACCGCTTCGCTTGGATAATTTCTTATGGTTTTCATCGGTAATTAACGGCAAATGGATATAAACCGGTGATTCCCAGCCAAACGCATCATACAGACGCTGGTATTTTGGTGCGGAAGACAGATATTCATTACCACGGACAACATGTGTGATATTCATGGTATGGTCATCTACCACGTTTGCAAAATTGTAGGTCGGATATCCATCGGATTTGATCAGGATCATATCGTCTAACTCTGCATTTTCCACGGTAATATCTCCATATAATTCGTCATGGAAGGTCGTTGTACCCTCATTTGGGATATTCTGACGGATGACATATGGTTTTCCTGCAGACAGATTTGCCTCTATCTCCTCTTTTGATAGAGAAAGACAGTGTTTGTCATACATCGTGATCTCTTTTCCTTCTACGACCTCTGTCTTGATGGACTCTAAGCGCTCTTTATCACAAAAACAATAATATGCCTCGCCTTTTTCAATTAACTCTTTTGCATATTTCAGATAAATGCCGGTCTTCATACGCTCACTCTGTACATAAGGGCCATAACCGCCATCTTTGTCCGGTCCCTCGTCATGTTTTAACCCTGCGGTCTCTAAGGTACGGTAGATGATCTCCGTTGCTCCCTCCACATAACGTTCCTGGTCTGTATCTTCAATGCGGAGCATAAATTCTCCTCCGGCATGCTTTGCTATTAAAAATTCATACAATGCGGAACGCAAATTTCCCACATGCATTTTTCCGGTCGGACTTGGTGCGTATCTTGTCCTTACTTTTGTCATGGTGTTTCCCTCCTGTTTACGGTTGTGATATGGTATTCTCATCTGTCTATTCTGTATTGTAAAACAGCTATTTTCTATAAAACGATAAAAACGCCATGAAATATTATATAACATTCATGGCGTTTCATCAACTGTCGGAACGGATTTTCCTAGACTGTCAGTCCGTTCATATTTGTAATAGAAAATTTGATGTCATCACGGTCTGATATCCCGTTGAGATTTGTGATATCAAACCGTAAATGATCCTGATCAGTAATTCCATTCATATTTGTGATGTCAAACTGCAAGTCATCACGATACGTCATTCCGTTCATATCTGTGATATTGAATTTCCACCCTTTGTTGGAAATTTCATTTTCCCTGTTCGGATAATAAAACCACTTGACCATTCCAACACCTCCTCGGGGATTTTATTTTTCAATCCCTGTTCGGTATTTTCTACAGTTTTTGTGACTTTATACGAATAAAATGCTTAGTCTAATTCAATCTCACTTAATTCTTTCGGTGGAAGCTGACGGGAAGATGCTTTCTTCATTTTTTCAACTTCAACTTTTGCTTTTGCAATTGGAAGAATTGTTCCGGCTCCTGCTATACAGCCTCCCGGACAGCCCATTCCTTCGATCATGCAGCCGTTTTTCTTTCCTGCTTTTGCAAGCATTAATACTTTCTTACACTCTGCTAAACCTTCTGCATGTTCAATCTTAACATCAATATCCGGATAGAATTCATGGATACAGTTTGTAACTGCCTCTGCAACACCTCCGGCAACCGCATATCCACGTCCTGCTGCTGTCGCATCGTGCATAGAACCTTCTCCTTTTTCAGCATTCGGATTGATCCCTTTTGCTTCAAACATTCCGCTTAACTCTTCAAAAGTAATAACAAAGTCTACATCACTTCGTACTTCACGGCGGCTTGCCTCTAATTTCTTTGCGGCACAAGGTCCGATAAAGACAACCTTTGCATCCGGATGTTCTTTTTTGATACTTCTTGCTGTGGCTACCATCGGTGTCAGCTCTGAAGATACACTCTCGATCAGATCCGGGAACTGTGTCTTAGCAAGCATTGCCCAGGAAGGACAACAGGATGTCAATAAGAATGGAAGTTCTCCGGTTGCTACATGGTTTGCATAGTGATGTGCTTCTGCAACGGCTCCGATGTCTGCACCTAATGCAGTCTCTACAACATCGCTGAATCCAAGCTCTAACAATGCAGCTTTTACTCTGCTCGGTGTTGCATCCGGTCCAAACTGACCTACAAACGCCGGTGCAACCTCTGCAATAACATTTCCTCCCTGTTTCATGCAACGAATCAACTGGAAAATCTGTGACTTATCTGCAATCGCTCCAAACGGACAGCTTACCATACACTGACCGCAGGAAACACATTTCTCTGCATCAATCTTTGCACGACCATACTGGTCTGTACCAATGGCTCCTACACCACATGCCATAGAACACGGTCTTTCTTTTTTTGCAATGGCATCATATGGACAGACGGATTTACACTTACCACATTTGATACATTTTTCCTGATCAATCACGGCTTTTCCCTTTACACGGGAAATCGCATCCTTTGGACAGACCTCCATACATGGATGTGCGATACAGCCCTGACACATATTAGAAACTTCATATTTTTTGTCCTCACAGAAATTGCAGGCAGATGGAATGACCTGCATAAGAGGCGGCTCATAATATTTTTCCGCAATATTACTCTCTTCTAATCCGCTTGTTACATGCACTACATGATCTGCCGGTCTGAGTGACATACCCATGGCAAGACGAACCCGCTCAGATGCGATGGCTCTCTCATGAAAAATGCTCTCACGGTAGCTTGCAATATCTCCCGGACAAACTTTAAATGGAATTGCCTCAATAGAATCATTGATATTCTCTGATTCATATGCTACCCTTGCAATCTCCGTAAAAATTTTGTGTCTGATTTCCGACACCGGTGTCTGAATTCCTCTCATACTTTCCTCCTATTTCGCTACATATGGTTTTCTATGTAAAATATTGTTAATTATTTAACACTTTCATCTTAATACTAATCTAACATAGGATTTCTCTTATGACAAGGGAATTTGTGCATGTACTAAATTTAATACTATTTTTTCGTATTTTTTTGTCGCATGCAGGAGGCACAACTGCCGCTGCAACCGATACAATCCCCGTTTTTACGCTTCTTACAAATGCATCGGACAGCCACAAATACTGCCACTCCGATGCCTCCTAATAAAATCCAGTCCAAAACATTCATGTTATCTCTTTTTCCTGCCTCCTATAGCAGACTTCCGATCTGGTATACGCCAAATGCAACCAGCCATGCGATGCCGCATTGCATGATTACAATTCCGACTGCCTGTAACGCAGAATCCATCTCCCGTCTAATTGCTGCAATTGCTGCTACACATGGAGTATAAAGCAGTGTAAACACTAAAAAGCTGACTGCGGAAAGCGGTGTGAAAAAGCTTCCCAACGTCTGCGGCAGATTGGACATACTTGTGCCACACAACACACTCATCGTACTTACAACGGCTTCCTTTGCCGTAAATCCTGTGATCAGCGAAGTAGAAATCCTCCAATCTCCAAAACCGAGCGGAGTAAAAATCGGGGCTACCCATCTTCCAAGCACTGCTAACAGACTGTTTGCACTGTCCGTTACCACATTGAGCCTTGTATCAAAGGTCTGTAAAAACCATATGATGATCGTTGCCACAAATATGATCGTAAATGCTCTCTGTAAAAAATCTTTTGCCTTATCCCACATAAGCTGCAATACACTCTTTACCGATGGCAGACGATAGTTTGGAAGTTCCATGACAAAAGGCACCGGCTTTCCGCTAAAAACAGTTCCCTTTAGGATCAGTGCCACCAAAATAGAGACTACGATCCCGGTTACATAAAGTGCCATCATCACCAGTGCCGCATGGTCTTTAAAAAATGCCATGGCAAACACAGAATATACCGGTATCTTTGCCGAACAACTGATAAACGGGGTCAACATGATCGTCATTTTCCGGTCGCGGTCAGAAGAAAGTGTCCTCGTTGCCATAACTGCCGGCACGGTACATCCGAATCCGATCAGCATCGGCACAAAACTCCTCCCGGAAAGTCCGATCTTTCGTAACAGCTTGTCCATTACAAATGCAATCCTTGCCATATAACCGGAATCTTCTAAAATGGATAAAAAGAAAAATAACACCACAATAACCGGCAAAAAGCTCAATACACTTCCGACTCCTGCAAATACGCCATCTATGATCAGGCTATGTACCACCGGATTGATCCCATAAGCAGTCAGTCCCTTATCACAGATATCCGTGATTTGCTCAATCCCAAGGCTCAACAGATCACTCAGCCATGCTCCTATCAGTCCAAAAGTTAAATAAAAAATTAACATCATGATCGCTAAGAACATCGGGATTGCCAGATATTTATTCGTTAAGACTTTGTCAATCTTCTCACTTCGTTTATGCTCCTTACTCTCCTTAGGATGCTTGACCGTATCCTTACATACTTTTTCAATAAAGGTATATCGCATATCCGCTAATGCCGCGTTGCGATCCATCTTATGGTCTGCTTCCATCTCTTCGATAGAGTGCTGCATCATTTCAAACTCATTCCGGCTGAAATTTAATTTTTTTATAATTTCTACATCGTTTTCAACGACTTTAGTGGCTGCAAATCTCGGAGAAATCCCAAGATTTTGTGCATGGTCTTCTACCTGATGCGAAAGTGCATGGATACAGCGGTGTACCGGTCCTTTTTCACAAAAATCCGTGATCTTCGGATATTTTTTCTTCTCGGCAGTCCGTATCACCTTTTCCACTAATTCTGAAATTCCTTCTGCCTTTACTGCAGAAATCGGCACAACCGGAATGCCTAATTTTTCTGACATTCCCATAACATCTATGGAACCGCCGTTATTTCGCACCTCATCCATCATATTCAAGGCTAATACCATTGGGATCTGCATCTCTAAGAGCTGCAGAGTCAGATACAGATTTCGCTCTATATTGGTTGCATCTACAATATTGATAATGGCATCCGGCTTTTCATTGATCAAAAAGTCTCTCGTTACGATCTCCTCGCTCGTATAAGGACGCAGCGAATAGATTCCCGGCAGATCGACCACGGAGCAATTCTTATGCTCTTTGATCTCTCCTACTTTCTGATCCACCGTAACTCCCGGAAAATTTCCCACATGTTGATTTGCGCCCGTAAGCTGGTTAAACAGAGTGGTCTTTCCACAATTCTGGTTCCCTATTAATGCAAAAATCATGGCATGTCCTCCGTTACCTCAATTTTTGCTGCATCCTCTTTCCGGATCGTCAGGGTATAACCTCTGATTTCTAATTCTATCGGATCTCCCATGGGAGCAACTTTTCTGATTTCTACTACAGTCTTAGGGATCAATCCCATATCCAAAAGGCGGCAGCGCAATTCTCCCTCGCCACCCACTTTAGTAATGACTGCTTTTGTTTTGATTGGTAATAAATCCAGTGTCACTTCTTGCGTTCCTCTTTTCTAAATTTCTTTTGTTCGGCTTCATTATATTTTATTGAGAAAATGTTGTCAATAATATTGATATTGACTCTCATTTATATTAAGGCAGGATAGTGGATTTCCACTACCCTGCTGTGTTTTAATCAAATGCCGGATTGAATGCATAGAAATTCTTTGAATCCAGTTCATCCTGTACTTTTCTAAGTCCTTCACCAAATCTCTGGAAGTGAACGATCTCACGCTCTCTTAAGAAACGGATCGGATCTACGACATCCGGGTCTTTGACCAGGCGAAGAATGTTGTCATAGGTGGTGCGGGCTTTCTGCTCTGCTGCGGATTTGCAGGAACAACCTTTCAAAAATTCCAATGTATCTCCACCGGTATTTCTCCCGTCTCTTTCGATTTTTTTCCAACGACAATATGATCGATCAGTTCCTCAACAATTTCTTTTGTTAAAAATTCCGGATTTATGTATTTTAAAATACGCTTGCCGCGTTCATCCCCTTTTTCTAATCGTTCCGTAAGTTCCGTTAACCTCTTTTTTTCAGATTCCATCAGCTTTTCTGACTGTTGTTTTCCCTGTCGGAATTCTTCTGTCAATTCTAGATACTCTTTTTCTGTTAAGATCCCGCTGACTCTATCCAGATAAGCCTGACTGATCCCTTTTTGATAGGTCTGTTGCTTCTTTTGATAGGTCTCTATCTTTTTTTCACACTGCTCCTGCTGCCTTCTGATATCCGTATCCAGCTTCAGATTTTTCTCTAATGTTTCTATATCCAGATATTCCTTAGACATCCGGTGAATCTCCGATAAGACGGCATCCTCTAATGCTTTTACAGAAATAAACGCTCCCTCACAGGCATTTTTTGCAATATGATGTGTAGCACACTTTAGATAATAGCGGTCTTTTGTCTTTGTGGAACGCATGTGATAACCACATCCGGCACACTTTACTTTTTCTGCAAAAATCCCTGTTTTTCCTGTAGCAAACGGCTTTGCTTTCTCCTCTAACATCCTCTGGACCGTGTTCCATAGTTCCTGATCTATAATTGCCTCATGGGTATTCTCTTTCCGATACCACGTTTCTTTCGGACGTGGGCGGTTCTGCTTCGTCTTATAGGAAACACTTCCATATTTGCCCTGCACCATCGTTCCGATATACATTTCATTGCGGAGCATGGCACTGATCGTATAATATCGCCAGAGTGTACTGTTTTGGCTTTCCGGCTGTTGATAACGAAGTCCTTTTTGTCTTTTGTATTCGGTTGGGTTTGGCACCCCCTGCTCATTTAAGATTTTTGCAATCGCAGTCTTACCATACCCCTGTGAAAACAGGGTAAACACTTCTCTCACAACCTCAGCCGCTTCCTCGTCTATGAGCAGATGTCCTTTTTGCTGTGGGTCTTTCTGATAGCCATAGAGTGCAAATGCCCCGATGTGATAACCGTTTTTCCGCTTATCGGTTAATACGCTTTTGATATTCTCTGACATATCTTCTAAATACCACTCATTGACCAGTCCGTTGATCTGTCTTGACTTTTTATTTCCTTTATTTTCCGTATCCGCGTTGTCTACGATGCTGACAAAACGGATGCCCCAGATTGGAAAATATCCGTGGATATATTTTTCTACCAATTCTAACTCCCTTGTAAAACGCGATTGTGTTTTACAGAGCACAATGTCAAATTTTTTATGTTTGGCGTCTTCTAACAGACGGTTAAACTCCGGTCTGCTCCGATCTGCTCCGGTATAATCATCGTCACTGTATATCCCATAGATTTCCCATCCCTGTTCTGTGGCATACTGGATCAGCATGGATTTCTGGTTCTGAATGCTTTCGCTGTCATCGGTGACATGGCGCTTGTCTTTGTCCTCTTCGGAAAGACGGCAGTAGATTGCTGCTTTCATCTTTGCACCCTACTGCCGTTTTGTTCTGATCTTTGAATGAGTGTTACCCATTTTTTTGTATACTCTTCTTTTTCCGGTACTTTCGCTCCATTTTTAAAAACATGTTTGCATTTGATCGGTACTCTGTTCCGTCCCATTCTATCACCTGATTACATACCTGTTCTTATATCTTTTATGCAAAAAGTCTTGTACTTTATGACGGTGATTACGTTAGATACAAAAGGACTGTTAAACCAAAAGCCACATAACCTGTTAATCTCTAACAAGTCATGTGGCTTTCTTTTCTGATTTTAATTGTGCTTATGTCTATTCTTCGAAAGACTCTGCTTTCTTTGAAGTTTCCTCTGCAATCGGCATAGCACCATTATCCTCATGTTCGATTTCTTCTAAGGCATGGTTTTCTGCCTTTTCGTCGACATTGTCATCACGGTCCTCTTCATAAACAACGATCTCCTTGATCGTATGTTCATTTCCCTGCACCAGATAGGTGTGCTCGCTTCCGCAGTATGGGCAGGTCTTTCCATGTTCTACCGTACCATAGGTCTTTTCACAGTCTTCGCAGAATGTAACTGCCGGGATCATCTCTATTTCCAATGCACAATCTTTTAAGATCTCGCTCTTGGTACACTTCCATTTCCAACAGTCCTCTAAGTATGATGGAACTACCGTAGAAACTTCGCCAATCTCTAAGACCACCTTGGCAACATGATTGACATGGTTTTCAACCGCAATAGATTCCACTTTTTTTGCAATATGAAACACAATTCCTAATTCATGCATTTTTTTAACCTCTTTAAAACGGATAAGGATTATTTATCCTGCATTGCTTCTTTGTGTGCTTTGATCGCAGCCTTTTCCTCTGCTGTCTTTGGTGCAAATACGATCTTGACTGCACGCTTCAACTCATAAGGAACGATTGCCTTGAACTTATCTTCTGCCGGTATCATCGTGGAGCACTCCGGATGATCTCTGTGGAGTGTGATCGCATCAAATGCACACTTGGTTGTACAAACACCACAACCGATACACTTGTTAGCATCGACAATTGTAGCACCACAGCCTAAGCAGCGGGAGGTCTCGATCTTAACCTGTTCCTCTGTAAGTGCAATATGTGCATCCTTAAAGGACTTGTTGCCTAATGTCTCGTTAAATCCTTCGGACTGACGGGAAGAATTGTCATAACTCTCTACTAAGATATCATCTTTGTTGAGTTCGATGAATTCCCATTTATTACGTCCGATCGTCATATGACCGTTCTGTACATATCTATGTAAGGATTCAGATGCCCAGTGTCCTGCTGCGATCGCATCAATGGCGAACTTCGGTCCTGTCATGACATCACCACCGATAAAGAGATCCGGTGCACCCTGTACCTGATAGGTCAGTCCGTCTGCCACGAGTGCCGGTCCATGGAACTCTACTTCTTCGCTCTTTAACAGATCACCCCATACAGACTGCTGTCCTACGGCGAAGATCACTCGGTCACATTCGATTGTGATCGTTTCATTTTCATCATATTTTGGAGCAAATTTCTTGCGTCCGTCTACTTCTTCAAATACAGATAAGCACTTCTTAAATACGATACCTGTTACCTTACCATCGCTGACAAGGACTTCCTTTGGTCCCCATCCGCATTTAATGGTAACACCATCTTCTCCTGCTTCTCTTACTTCTTCATCCGATGCCGGCATTTCTTTCTCTGACTCTAAACAAAGCTGTGTCACTTCAGAAGCACCGTTTCTTGCGCTGACACGGGAAGCATCGATAGCAACATTACCGCCACCGACAACAACCACTCTGCCGGTATATTCAGCACCGCCGCAGTTTGCATCCTTTAAGTAATCGATTGCTGTAAAGGTTCCTTCTGCATCATCTCCCGGAACACCCGGACGACGGCCTGCAGAACATCCGATCGCAAGATAGAATGCTTTGTAGCCCTGTGCACGAAGTTCGTCTAAGGAAATATCCTTTCCGACTTCTACACCGGTCTTGATCTCAACGCCCATCTCGCGCATCACATCGATCTCAGCCTCAATGACATCTTTTTCTAACTTGTAAGATGGAATACCATAGCGGAGCATACCACCGGCATTCTCATTCTTTTCAAATACGGTTGGCTTGTAGCCTCTCTCTGCTAAATAGAACGCACAGGAAAGTCCTGCCGGACCACCACCGATAATTGCAATCTTTTCTTCCCATCCGTTTTTGTGGATGCTGGCAGGAACAACGATCGGCGGAACATATCTGGTATCTGCATGCAGATCACGCTCTGCAATAAAACGTTTTACTGCATCAATAGCGATCGGTTCGTCAATGGTTCCTCTGGTACATGCATCCTCACAGCGTCTGTTACAGATACGTCCACAGACAGCCGGGAACGGGTTCTGTTTCTTGATCAATGCTAATGCTTCTGTATACTCGCCCTGTGCTGCTTTTTTCAGATATCCTTGTACTGCGATATGTGCAGGACAGGCAGTCTTACATGGAGCGGTACCGGTCTTATGAGAATTGATACGGTTGTTATCTCTATAATCCGGGTCATAGTATTCCTTGCCCCATTTTACCTTATCCGGAAGCAGCTGTTTTGGATAGGTCACTTCTGTGCCATCTGCCTTACAGAGTTTCTGTCCTAATCTGGTTGCACCTGCCGGACAGTACTCTACGCAGCGTCCGCAAGCCACACATTTTTCTTTATCTACATGTGCAACATAAGCAGAACGTGACATATTCGGTGTATTGAATAACTGTGATGTACGAAGCGCATTACAGATATTTACGTTACAATTACAGATACCAAAGATTTTGTTCTCTCCATCGATATTTGTGATCTGATGTACGAAACCGTTGTCCTCAGCACGCTGTAAGATCTCAAGAGCCTCTTCTTTTGTGATGTCATGACCTTTTCCTGTCTCACGGCAATAGTCTGCAAAATCGCCGACACCGATACACCAGCCATAATCATCATCCGCAACACCTTCACCGATCACTTTACGGGAAGCACGGCAGGAACAACGTCCTACACCGATCTTTCCTTCATATTTTGACAGCCAGTAAGATAATTTTTCAATGTCGATGGCTTCGTTTTCCATAGAGATTGCTTTTTCTACCGGGATAACATGCATGCCGACACCGGCACCACCCGGAGGTACCATCTGTGTAATACCCTCTAATGGGATATAGGTCATACGCTCAAAGAAAGAAGCTACATCCGGATGCTGTTCTAATCTTGGATTTCCCTTGACATCCCCAGGAATCTCTTCCATGTTGAAAAGTTCGGCAGATCCCGGTACGAACATCGGAAGTATATAGCGTCTTTCTGACTGTGGTGCGGTACGGCCATTGTGGTCATAATGATAACCATAATCGTACTCTAACAGTCCGATGTAACTCATTTCGTCAAGTAACTTCTGGAAACCTTCTTTTCCTTTTTCTGCTACCTTGTCTTTGTTCATTTCACAGAGCTGGTCAAATGTATAATGTGCACGTCTTTTCATGGTAAGACCTACCTCTGCCATTTCCTCTGTAATGATCTCTGCGAGTCCCCAGTATTCCGGATCTTCTGCGGTAACGCCACCGATCATATGACCGGCTACGTCTGTGATCCGCTTTCCTAAAGCGATGATCTTTGGACTTGGATTTTTGTCGCCTTTGTGATTCGCAGGCCACTCGTTGTACTTATTCATGTCCATGTCTATGCTCTCCTTTTCTCATTTCTTATTGTTTGTTTCTATTGTCTGCACCTGTGTGATGCTAAACATTCTCTTATGACTACTTATGTATGTTCTTCGCTCATGCCAAAATGCATCTCACGCAAGCCTTCGATTTCATCACAGATTTCCTGCAATCCACAGGAACCGCAGTCCATATTGACATCTTTTAACATATGGTCAATCGTTGCCGTGATCTGCTTGGTTTTTTTGAGTCCATCCTGCAATCTGCCGTAATCAACTTTCGGATCTGTAACAAAGATGATCTTAACTGCCTCTACTTCCTTATGTAAATGCAACGCCCGAAGCATGGCATTGCCGATCGCCGTAAAATTCAGCCCTTCATTCAGTGCCTCTGCCTCCACGCGTACACTCTCCCTGTCATTAGAAGACGATACGCGCAGCATAAACCCTTTGGGATAGATATGGTAACGAAAATATCCGATATTCCGGATCGTATTGTATAACCGATCTCCCGTTCCGATACTGTCCTCTGCAACACGCACCAGTGCGATCCTCGCATATGGAGTATCCTCTGTGATCTCCGGCAGATCTTTTCCTATAAGGATGATCTCATCTTCTGGAACGAAATCCTTCCCCGTCGTTACTAAGGTATTTCCTACGGCTGGAAGATTATGTCCTCCTAATTCATATGCCATATCCGACTGTAAGATCATCATTGCTTTTCCGGCATCCTGCCAGTCTCTGCTGACAGGGTCTGCCGCAGCACCGACTGGAAGGATGTGCGCATCCTGCTCCCCAAGGAAAGTCAGGATATCACGGATAATCTCATCGTAAAGTCTCATAGATGTGTATCTCTTTCTATCTTATCGTAATGCTTTTGCATCAGCGGTTCAATCGCTGCTGTAAGCTTCATATCGAGATTAAAAAAGTAGACGATAAAACTCAAGACAAACAGACACACCAATACGATCGCAATGATCAAAATTACATGTAAAAATGTTGCCATATTAAACCGCTCCTTCCTTTGCCATTCCCTTTTGGCGTGCAAACTCTGCTGCGCCAAGCGCTCCCATAAGCTGTGGGTCGATCGGGAGATCAATAACTTTCAAATTCAATACCTTTTCGATCGCTTCTTTTAAACCGTCGTTCTTTGCACATCCGCCTGTCAAAGTGATGGAATCCACGGCTCCCGCCTTCTTTGACATCACAAAACATCTTTTTGCAACGGATAACTCAATACCTGCGGCAATCTCATCCATCGGTTTGCCCTCGCCTACTAAGGAGATGACCTCTGACTCCGCAAATACGGTGCACTGTGCCGTGATCGGGATCACATTCTTTGCCTTTAAAGACAACTTGGAAAATTCTGAAAGATCCATCTCAAATGCCTTTGCCATTGCCTCAAAGAAACGTCCGGTTCCTGCCGCACACTTATCGTTCATAGCAAAGTTTAAAACGGTTCCGTCAGCATCAATAGCAATTCCTTTTACGTCCTGTCCGCCGATATCGATAATTGCCTTAACATTCGGGTCTGCCACATGTACGCCCATCGCATGACAGGAAATTTCTGAGATATTCTCGTCTGCTGACGGTACCTTGTTACGTCCGTATCCGGTACCTACCAGATAAGCCAGATCCTCTGCTGAATTTAAATCCGGCACCTGTGCTACTGCCTTTTCAATGGATTCCTCACAGGAAAGGACCGCATTGATACGGCTGCGAAGTGTTACATCTGCTACCATCTTTCCTGTCTCATCGATGATGACACATTTTGTATAAGTTGATCCGGAATCACATCCGCCATAATATTTCATCTTGCTCCTCCTTTTTACCATGAATGCTCGTCGTGTAAAATCTCCAGTGACGGATCCAGTGGTTCTTCCTTAAATACAGTTCTCATATAACGATTGACCTGATCACGAACACCCTGACGGGATACGATCCTAGGATCAAACAGATCGTGCGTTACCCAGATCAGATGAATGCCTTTTTCTCTTGCCTTTTCCTCAAACTGACCATGCATGCCATTGAGTGCCTTACATGCCATATGTTCCCAGAGAATGACCATATCGGCATTGAACTCCTCACAGTACTCCCAGAGTTCATCGAGAAGTACCTTGTAACCACCATGAGTACGGTTTCTCATGATCATGTTTTCTGTCAGCCATGCCATATCGTAATATGCTTTTTCACGGTTCTCCGGTGTATCTTCCTCTGCGATCATCTCGGTATTTACCATAGAAAGCATATCGGTCAGTGGAACAATACCCCAGCAGTTCAATATCCAAAGCAAAAAGTCCATGTAAAAATGCGACTGTACGCCCCATACGATCGCACGGTGACGATATTCTTTTGCCATCATCATCTTGTCTTTGTATGCCTGATTTGCAAGTGCGGTAAGTTTTCGGTCTACATCGACAAATTCCGGCACCTTACCACAGATTGCCATGTAGTTTGTCTCGGTATAAAGTGCAAGATTTGAACCAAAGATCTGCGGATAATCGGTCTTATTCATATCGAGCCATTCCATACGGTGTCTGGTGGACTCGTTGACACGTTTTGCACACTCAAAGTAATATTTCCAATCCCATTTCTCGCCTGTCTTTTCTTCGATAAATGCGATACAGTTCCTGATCTCCTGTGCTGCGTAATCCTGTACGTCATCTTCTCTGTGGCGCAGCGGTGCTGCTAACTGGAAGATTGGTATACCATCTTCTAATTCCAGACGTTTTGCAATACCGCCATTACTCATAAGGGAACCGTCACAGGTTGTATTACACTGTACGGCACAGGCACCAAGGATCGGTGCATCATCATCAATGGAAACGCCAAGTTCTGCCTCCGGCATCGGACAGACGTCACCGGCAAGTCCAAACTCCTGTGCCACATCGATATAATGCAGTGCCGCGTTCTGGTTCAAAAGAACCGATACATAGGTAGACGGTGTCTCACGGGAAAGTCCCTTTAAGGTAGGAAATCCCATCATAACGGCTGTCATTTCGTTTTCGTCTACAAGCACGACTTTCTTAGAGAACTCTTTATCATTGCCGATACGACGATCTCCGCGGAATAAGTTATCAAGAAGTTTTGCCACATCATAGACAACGAGATCCTGCTCTAAATGACACATACGAAGGTATGGTCCGCGAAGTCCCTGTGTATGTTTATCGACCATCATCGGTACTGCTAAATAGTTTGCCATCCAGCGATAGCGGAACATCGCTTTGATATTTCTAGGCTTGATGATAAAGCCAGCTAACTGCTTCATAATATAGAGCCAGCGTGTGTAATCATAAAAAGTATCCTTAAATCCACGCCACTCACGTCTGCTTCGTACTTTTCCATCGGTAAAAAATCTACCCAGCGCTTCTGCGCCTACTTCTTTTGCCATTATTTCTTACCTCCTTGAATCTTCTTGATCTCAATGCTCTCTACGAATGCCTGCACGCGTGTACGCATCTGACCGGAAGAGCCAATGGAATATGGACGATCCACGGCAAGTACCGGATAGCCATGCTCATCACGGAGAACGATCGTACCGATCATCCGCTCATATGCCCATGGATCACAGAACTTCATCTGTTCGTAAATAATACCGTCTGCGCCGTATTCTTTTGCAAGATCTGCAACGTAATCGCGTCTGCCTGTCATCTTTGCCATATCCCAGTAACGTGGACACTGTGCTCTGCCCTGCACCTGACGACAGACCTGTTTTACAACATCTTCATCGTCATTTAAGAGGATCTCATCACGTCCCGGTAATGATCCATAGCAGAAACGGTCTGCACAGACATAGGCACCGGATTCCTCTACTAACCTGATCACATCCACATCGTCCACCTCGGAGCCGACAAAAACGACACGGGCACGATACTTGTCTGCCGCATCCGGTTCTCTTGTTTTGATCTCCTCTAATGTCTCACGGAGTTTGTCCACGATCAGATGCTTTGGTGCCACATAACTTACCAGGGTAAGGATATGGAACTCATAGCCCGTTACGCGTGGATTCGCTTCTTTACGAAAATCACCGATCGCACGGATCAGGCGGCACACTTCGTTGTGCTGTTCTACGGCTACACGGATAGCCTCATCCGATGTGTCGATCCCATATTTTTCTGCTAAAGGCTTTAAGATGTGGTTGCGGCACTGCAAAGTGTACATCTCTAATGCATTGTCATCATTCTTCTGTGGAATCTCCATATATTCCCAGAAAAATCCATCTTTTCCCTCTCCCATGGTTTTAAGCAGTTCCATATTCTCCACACAGCGGTTCATCATCGTACATCCGTCCGGTGTTACGATACCGTCCACAAAATTGTAACCGCCTTCAATGGCTCTTTCTAAAAGTGCTCTACTGTACTCACACAAAAAACTTGTCATGTAATAAGTAGCCATCTCCATAGAGCCTGTACGCGGTGCACGCAGTCTGACGGAAAATATTCCCGGAAGATTTAAAAGTGGTTCCGGTACATTTTCGCAAGTCGTTGCGATACACTTAAGACCCTCACTTTGTGCCTGACGCACCAGTTCGTTATTCGCATCTTCTAACAACTTCTCAAAATAATATAAGTGCTTTAAGTCTTTCACACTTTCCCTCCTTTACGCTTCTAAAATTCCTATACCGATCAGGGCTTCTTTCGCTCCTCTGACGATCGCCGCATCATCATCTAAATAAAATACACTCTCTCCCTTGAGGTCGAACTCTGCTAACGAAGCATCCGACAATATGTAGGAAAGTACCGGAATATCACCCACATCCATGTACTGTTTGACATCTAAATTGGGAAGTCGGTTTGCGATCACACCGACCTTGTCGTACATCACAAGTTCATCTGCTACCTGTTTGATTGTCTGAACAACCTGTGTTCCTTTCTTAGAAGAGTCCGTGATCAGCATAAGATGTGTCACCTTTTCCATCACACGTCGGTTGATCTGCTCAATTCCAGCCTCTCCGTCAATTACGATATAATCATAATTCTCTGCCAAAAGACCGATCACTTCTTTCAGATAACTGTTGATCTTGCAATAGCAGCCCGCTGCCTCCGGTCTTCCGATTGCAATAAAAGAAAAGCCATCCATCTCGACAAGTGCGTCAAAAATACGATATCTGGCTTCTCCTAACAATTCAATTGCCGCCTTAGCGTTGCCGTCCTCTGCGTTTGCCACAACCTCTTTGCGAATATCGTCTACCGTGAGTTTCACGTCCACACCGAGTGCAGTAGACAATCCCACAGCCGGGTCTGCATCAATCGCAAGTATCCGTTTATCCGGGTACGCTGCCACTAAAAGTTTGACCATAACTGCTGCAAGCGAGGTCTTACCAACGCCACCCTTGCCTGCGACTGCAAGGATCCTGGCATCACTCTTATCTGTATTCATTTGCTGTCTCCCTTACTTATAAACATCTTTTTACATTCGTTTATAAAATGTTTATATAAATTTTATCACATGTACATACTTTTTTCGACACAAAATGCCACGATCATATAAAAATGTCATGTTATACAAATATGGCATACAAACTTCATACACTATTACTACTTGACCCTTATCTTTCGTGCAGTGGTTCTAAAATAAACAGCAGTGGTATTTTATTACTCCTACTCTTTTCCGTTTGCAATGACCGGTGTCGGTCTTCTTGTATCAAATACCTCTGCCGGCCGGATCATCTGGTCTAAGACCGTTGTCCGTCCCTGCGTTGCGGTATAGAGCAGATAGCCGTCCATATCAATCCGTCCCTGACGCACATTGTCTGCATTGATCTGTACCCAGTGTGGTTTCGAGCGGTCTACATTACAGAAAAAGTTGTAACCGGCACTCTTATAATAGGCATACAGCGGATTATCATTCGTATACGGCTGCGGCCCTCCGATGTCATTTCCATGCGCAAAGATCAACGTATCCACCACTCCTACAATATTCTGTACATTCGCAACCCACTTCTCATTATCTGTCTTTAAACGTTCCACGGTCTTTCCCGTGACACTCAGATGTCCCCAGGTGTGGCTTGCAAACTCCCAGCCTTCCGCTTTTAGTGCATCAGCAATTTTTTTTGCTTTTTCAATCTCTTTTTCCCGGTTGTAATCCGGGTGTTCGTTCAGCCATGCAAGCTGATCCGGTTTTAAATGTTCTCTGACCTCATAATCCGAATCCGTACGATAGCCAAACACGCCATTATATCCGGTCATGGCGATCATGCCTCTTGCTCCTTTGTAGGCACCGTCCGGGTGCTTCTTTAAAAATGTATTCAGTCTTGGAACCACATCGTAATCCCCGATATGTTTCTTGCCATCTGAAGTCTTATAAAGACACTTTACATCACCGTTATCATCTAATACCAGTCTTTCCGGAAATCCGGCAGGCTTATAGGAATGGTAATAACTCAGATCATCCACGGACAGAACGACCGCTTTTTTATCCGGCGGCAGCATTAGGTTCGTGTTTGGTGCAAAAGTTACGTTGCCATTTTCATCCTTTGTCTCAACTACTAAATCACGCAGTCTTACAAATACATATCCATTGTCATACATCTGCTGGGTAATGCGGTCAAATTCTTCTACCGTTGTCATCCATGCATTCATACCGTCTACTGCATTTTTTCCCAATACCGATACGTTAAATGCCCGTTCCGTATCATTGATTAAAGAATGATAGAAAATATGTGGTACCGCATTGACATCCACCGGAACACACGCTGCCTTTTGTTCCTCAAATTGTTTTATCAGTTTTGTAATCACGGTATTTTCTTTATAGTTTTTAACGGATTTTAAAAGATTAATTGCTCCGTCATAATCATATCCCATGGCAAGCAGCTTTGCCTGCTCGATGTTCTTGTCCTTTTTCTTTTCCTTTTTCCCAGATACTTCCTGAGACTGTTCTGTCTTGGTATTTTTTTGAGAATTTCTAATGTTCTGCGGTATCACTTTTACAATGATCACAATCAGAACCAGAATTGAGACTCCAAGTACCATTGAAAGCATTCCATTTTTTCTTCCCATATCTTCCTCCGTTAGCATATATTTTTGTTGTTCTTATCAAGCCGCACCCTCTGCTGCCATATCTTCCATCAAATCTGTGATCGGATCACCCTTCGACTGGAATTCACAGGCATTAAATGGAATGCCCCCGGCTGCCTGCGGCCAGATTCCCAACGTATGATCTACATAATATTTGTCAAAACCGGATGCTTTAAGCTCCTCCGGTGATAAATCTCTTGTCAGCTGATGCACGATCGTAGAAACCATCTCTAAATGTGCCAGCTCCTCGGTACCGATATCATTCAAAATTCCTGCAACCTCACGATAAGGCATCGTATAACGCTGTGAAATGTATCGCATGGAAGCTCCAAGCTCTCCATCCGGTCCACCGTACTGCGACATGATGACCTGTGCGATCTTCGGATTGGTCTGTTTGATATTTACCGGATATTGTAATCTCTTTTCATAATTCCACATAACTTAACACATGCCTCCTTCCCACGGCCAAGGCTGGGTTGCCCAGTCCCAGCGATCTCCTACTTTTGCACTGTCGATCGTAAGGGGACCATACTGGTCTGCATAGGCACGAAGTCCCTGTTTGCGTAGTTCTTTGTAGTGTTTTAAATAATTTAATGCTTCTTCGTCGTCAGGATGCGTATCCAGATAAAGGGTAATGTCATTGACGGCAAAGCTTACCATATTGATCCACTGTAACAACTGTTTCTGGCTCATCTGCTGATTCATCATCCCCGCATCCCCTTTCTTCCGCAAAACGGTTTATTTAATTCCGGAAAAATGGTTCCGATCTGAAGAGCACGGTCCGGCTCATAGACATGCTCAAAATGCTGCCATGGTACATATGCCATTGCTAATGCAAAATCCTGACATGAGGACATATCGTAACGCTCACCGCATTCCCGTTGTCCCATATTGCTTCTATTGCAATTTCCCATAATGTTATTTCTCCTTATCTCTTTACTTACAAAATATGCATATTTTATTTTTTCGTGCATAAGAGAAATAACCCGTTTTGCAAACACACTTTAAGACTGGCTGCTTAAACTGTCAATGGAGTCAATGATCTCTTTTAACTCCGGGACCATCTGCTTCTGACTTGCCGCGATCTCTTCTACCTCTTTTCGCATATTCAGGATATTTTTCGTATTATACTCTATGCGTTCTCGAAGTTTCTGTCTCCTTGCGATCAGATTATGCTGCACCTCAACCATTTCCTTGTCATTATAAATTGCTTCCGGATTGCCGGTCCACACTTTTGCATCATAGAGCTGATAATCTTTCAGTCTGCGTACCAAACGGGAATTATAGTAATCTAACTCCTCATTTGTCTGAAGATATTTTTCCTTTTCCCGCACTGCATCCTGATACTGCTCCCAGATATAGGTCAGCTCCTTCGAATTGTGTACATGGTATTTTTCACAGGCATAGTCGACTGCGTTCTTCGTATTGACATATTTAAACTTGATCTTATTCAAAAGGATGATCGCTCCGTTAATGTTTGCCTCGCAGCGTTTTAACTGATCGATATCCCGCTGCTGACGGAAATAGAGGAAAAATCCACCGATGGCTGCCGCGGATACCAGCAGCGTAAACATCAGCTTTGTGTCCACGTTTTTCACTCCTTGCAGGACTAAGATCACCGCCATCAGGACAATAAATACGCCAAACAATACATAGGAAAAAATCCTAAGATGATGCATCTCTTCCTTTACTTCTTCCATGCAGTACACCCACGCCTGTTTTTCTCCCTCTAAATAATTCATATCCCGGCGGATGGCTGCCTCATAGGCTTCATTTGCCTCTAATCTGCGGATGGCATCCGGTATCTCATCCTCTTCCTGCTGCATCTGAACGAACTGTGCGTCGGAAATCTTCTGGGCCGTATTTAAATACTGATCCCTTGCCTTATTGAGTTTGGCAACATTTCCTGCAACCTCATGCAGATCCTCCTGTGTTTCTTTTGGAATATTGCGGATTTTCTGGATATCATTCAGATAGTCCGTGACAATGCGGTACTCAGACTTCGCCTCTTCTAACTCCCGGATCGCCTCAATGATCTCCTCACAGCGTCCGAGCATCTCATGCTCTGCCTGCCTCTTATATTCCGCACTGTCCGTATATGCACCCCGCGTATTCAAATGCTCTAACACATCTTCAATATTCTGTTTTGCTTCCGGCTGTTCTTTTGCTTTCTTTCTTCTTTTCCAAAATCTCATTGTTTCTTACCTGCCATACTTCTCATATTCCTGACGCCATTTATGGACGATCCCGTAAATTTCTGATTTTGTCTCTGCTTTTATTTCTTCCTTTGTTCCTTTTTCATAAGCCTCATATAAGCTCCGGATCTTTTTTACATTTTCATCCAAAGGAAGCTGCTCTTTTATCGCTTCTAATTCTCTTTCATACTCTTTGAGTTGTTCTGTGCCAATCCCATATGCTTTCGCCCGTTCGCTTTTTTTTTCTTTCTTATCTGCTAAGAACAGACAAAATAATTCTGACTTTTGGGAACTTGGGTTTGTATTTTTCTCATAAGCTGTTTTGTAACAATCTGCCGCCTGGGAAAACAGAAACAGATTTGCATAGGCGGTTCCTAAATTGTGGCTCACATCTCCTAAGAACGCCTCCTGTGTCTCTTCTGTCTGATTCTGTAAGATCCAACGATATTCCTCCATGGCGCAATGATATTTTCCACGCCGCAACAGACGGTCTGCACGCAGCTTATGCCTTGAAAGCTCGTCCTTTTCCTCTAACTGTCTGAAGATCTCCATGGCAGCCTGCTGTTCCGCCTCGGTCGCATAGCCGGTCTCCTCTAAAAGAATCCTTGCAAATTCATAAGAAGGCACCCCCTGTTCTAATGCGTCTTCTAATTTGCAAGCAAGTCCTTCCTCTTTGATCTCCGTTCTTACCCAGTCGCAGAATGTCCTTCCGACAAAGTCCATCTCCACAAATTCTGCATTGTGGATCAGATAATAGCTCATCTCCTCTAAGGAATATATATTTAAGGAAGCACTCTCTATATCATATGGTTTTTTGGCTAAAGCATGACTACAAAATAGTAATTGTCCCATCGGCTTCCTCCTCTAAAATTCCATCGTATACTTCCACACCTTTTCACTGGATGGAAATAACTCTCCAAATCCAAGGTCCTCTATCTCAATATCCGCTTTTGTATCTCCTAACAGATGTACCGTGATCCTGATCCTTGTGGTCCGTGCCGGTCTTTTAGGCAGATCCGCAAGCTCTAAACTCTCTATTTTTGCCTCCCTGCCATATGGATGCTGTAACCACAGTTCCACGGTATCCGTACCGTCTAAGATCACCTCACAGCTATGCTCCTTTAAATACCAGTTCTCTCCGGCAGTTACAAGCGAATAGAATTCCAACTCCTGCTTCTTTCTTACCTTCAGACTGATGTTCATCTTGAACTCACTGTCTCCTAAATACACATATTCCCGCTCTGTCTCTTTTTTTTGGAATGCCACAAAACATGCACCCAGAGAATATAGATTCTTCCCTAAAAATGCCCGTCGTCCACGGCAGATATATTTTAAAGATTCCTGCATCCATCCACCGTCAAACGCACTTCCGACAAAATAGACCGTAGACACAAGCTGCTTGTCGAATGCCTGCTGTGCCATTGCTAAAAACCCTGCATCTTTGTCATCTGTCAGTATGCCCAGTTTCTGTTCTTTTATCGTAACCACACAGGGCTTCGTTCGTTTCTCTTTTTCCAGACTATAATACACGATTTTCTCACTGCTGCCATCAAATAATCCTGCCTGATGATTCTGAAGTTTTTCCTCCTGATTGCAATGATAAAAACAAAAACATTCTTTATAGTCTACCACTTCAAACTGCTCCTCTGACAGCTCTAATTCCCGTCGAACCCGGTCTAACAGACGAACACATTCTTCCGTGACGGTCTGCACCGCAAAGACCAGACGTTCTAGTTTCCGTTCCCTGTCGAGTTTATTCGGGATGGATAAGATTTTTTTTATAAATAAAAGGAACAGATCCTCCGCCGGATACTCTCTGCCCTCTACCGTTATCCTATTTTTATTTAGTGCCTGCCGGAACAGATTCTCTGCTTTCGTTCCCTGTCCTGCCTCTGCTAAACGCTCTGCATCTTTACCGTAAACCCATTGTCCGATACCATGGCGTTTTGCAACCACCAGTGGCAGACTGTATTCAGAGCTTCCTGCTACAAAACTGACCGTTGCAGGACGTTCCATACCCGGATGAAAGTAACTGAGCATTGCCGACTCTTCTTTCAGATCAATACCAATATATAATTTGTCCAAAAGTCTCTCACTCATAACTTTCTCCTTTATAGAACCTCAAAGAGTCTCTTACAGAGCTGTTGCTGCTCTTCGTATTCTATCATCATTTCTTTTGTCTTTTTGATATCCTCTTCGAGAATGGTCTGTGTGATCAGCTGATTTAAAAGCGTATACCGACTCTTGTCCTGTTCTTCACATACCATGCTTCCCGTAATCTGATTGCTTTCTAATATCTGTTCTTTTTCTTCCCGCATCTGACTGACGTAATATTGGATATTTTCACCAAAAAACAGTAAGAAATCACTGATAAAAATCCCACCATAGGCTTCTTTCATTTCCATGGTACGGTATTCATCATGTTCCCCGCTCCGATAGTGCAAAAAGACACGGTTTCCTCTCCGATTCTGATACTCTATAAATACCTTATCATAAAAACCATATTTTTGCTGTAAAAAGACAGGAAATCTTCGATAAAACGAAAAATAAATCTTTTCTGCCGTAAAATCTGCCAGATAGGTATCTAACAGTTCCATGTATTCTTCCTGCTTATCTTTATGGGATGCAAGATATTTTAAAATTGCCAAACGGCACACCGGTATCTGTTTTTCTTCCGGTCGTTCCACCAGATGCCTGAAGAATCGTTCACTGATCACCATATGTTCTACAAAGTATGCCTGCGAAAAATAGTTCAGATAGGCATCTTTTATGATCTCTTTTCCACCATTTCTACAATAGCTTTCAAAAATTTCTTCCGTATATTCCATATACTCCGTAGAATACAGCAGCTGGATCAAAATATGTTCTTCTAAACCATAAGTCTCAATCCCAAACTGTTTTGCTGCCTGCCAGATCTCTCCTAGCCGTTTTGTCGAACCATCATAATTCTCACACAGATATTTCAGGATAGCTTCGTCATATTTTCCACCAAAAAAGGCTTCTGCACAAAGATATACCAGGAATTCTTCGTCTGCATACTCCTCTTTTCCTGCCATGCTTCCGGCAACTGCGGCTAACCGCACGGCATCAATTTCTTCAATACCATATCGCTGCAGCCATGCATATGCCTCCCGATAAGCATGTCTGTCGACTAAAAGCTCTACCATATATTTTCTCGCACTCTGATTCAGCATTGACGGATTGATCCGTTTTAAATACTCTCTGATATCTAAATTTACCTGATTGACCTGATGCAGCCTTATGATCTCCGGGAACAGATAGGTTCTGTATTCTTCACTGACCGAATCCATGCGTAAGAATCTGCGCAGAAGTTCTAACTCCTTTTCATCTAATTCCTCATGGAATGGTTTTTTGTCTAACTGATAAATAAAAAACGATTCACACTCTGGTGCCTGCTCCATGCATTTTTTTATAAATCTGCCGGGACGCATCAATTTTTCTAACTGATACTCCATACCGGAGGCATAACGGTTTCCTTTCCGGTCCTCTAAAAGAATGACATAATCGGAAGAATAGATGGGAAAATATGCAGTTCCGTTCTGGATCGATACCGAAAAGCCATCTTTTAACTGTCTGTGCACTACATAAAGACGAACGGCGTCTTTATCAAAGCAAGTCAGCTTATGATAAAACAACAACTGCCCTAATGCCTTTGCCGTCTCGTTTTGTATCATATTTTCCGTTAAAAATGTATCATAGATAACCGCAAGATTATCATCCATATGCCGCTCTAAGATCTGTTCTAAGGCAAAACGCTCCATGGTTCTTTCATAACTTGCGTAGACAGACGGCTGACTTTCTTTATTTGCAATAATATTGACATAGAGTGCCGCTTTTTGTGCATACGGAAGACTGCTGTGATAACGGAAATACATCTGTACCATCTTAGGTACCTGACGCACTTCCCTTGCATCCATCGAATAGACAAAGGCTTCATATAAACCTGCTAAACGCAGATCTGCGGTAATTCCCTCTTCATACCAGTGATGATATAGCGTATCGTATTTCTGTCCCTTGATCAGATAGGCACAGATCACGGTCAGCAGTTCCTCTTGCGGATAGATCTCATAGCAGCCGCAAAGAATCTTATAGACCCGCTCCTCATAGGTACGCAGATCTCCTGCTAAATGGGTCACCTGTATGGCAAGCTCTTTTGTGATTGCATGCTTCCTGCATGCCCAGAGCAGCAGACGGCATTCCAACTCGCCCATCTCCGTCATAATATACGGTTCTTTTTCAAGCAGCAGATATGCCTCTAAATAAAAATACGGACTGGTGCATCCGCCCATGACCTGTTCTCTTATGGCATAGTATTTTAATGCTGCATTCTTTGCATAATCTCCCCGTAAAAATAATAAGATCCACACCAGACGCATATCTTTGTTATGCACCCTGCAGATGTCTTCCACGTTCTTTAACACCTTATCTGCATAACTGTCCTCGCGGATCAAAAGGGTGGTCAGATAGAGGTAATATGCCCACGCTACGCTCTTTGTGTCCGTGATCGTTTTCTTCTTTTCATCTAATATCCACTCGGCTTCCTGTCTCTGCCGGTTGATAAGTAGCACCTGTGCCTTCATCAGGCCATACCAATGTTCACTCGGAAAAGCAGCAATGAAATGGTCGAGGATTTCATTCGATCCCATTACCCACTCTCCTAATGTCATCTGTTTTAACCGGAAACGGATATAGCTTTCCGTCAGTCTGCACTTCATTTTGGAAAGTTCCGTATGTTCTTCCCGCTTTTCCGGCACAGCTTCCCTCTGTTCTTTCTGATATACACAGACTGTATGCTCCAGTGTCTGATAAGGGCTTTTTAACGTCAGCTTTCCATAGTTTTTTCCTGCATGAAGCTTTTCTTTTTCAATCAGATACTCCACCTGAAGCATACTCCCGATAAAGTCAGCGGTTGTCATCTGCTTTTTCACAGGATGTAAAAAGGAGGCATCACTTGTAATCTCAAGTTCTAAATATCCCCACTCTCTTTTTCTTAAAACAAGTGTCTCTTTTCTGCTCTGTGTTATATCACAATACTCTTTGCTCTTTTCATCCATGGTCAGTAAGACTGTTTCCTTCTGTTTGCATGCGATCAGAAACTCCTCCATATCCTGCATGCCTGCTCCCGGACGGCAAAGTCCCTCGTAGAGCATTCTTTCACGAACTTCCTCTTCTTTTATCAGATTTACAAACATTGGGGATGTAAAGATCTCATAGGCTTCATTTTTGTCTTTTGCCGCTAATTTTGCAAATTCATAAATAGAACGGATCGTTCCGATGGAAGTCTTTGGATATAATTTGGAAATATTTACAACAAAAGAAAGGTTATATTCATTCTGGTTACAGATTATGTAAAACTCACCCTTTTGAATATTCCCTTCCATCAGACCTTCACTATGAAATTCAAATTGAATATGAACCTCTTCTCCCTCAAACTGCGGATTCATACACTCCATCCGTACATCGGAGGTATAGATCACACCACGCAGAGGAAGCCCGTTACCGCTTCTTATCGTAAAGCTTCCTTTATAGTTCTGCCCCTCTACTACTTTTAATTCCAGCCGGTCTGTTGAGAGCAGCAATTCCGGTTTCTCATATTCAAATTTACCATTTGCCAGATTATAAATCCGTCTACGCAAAATGTCACCTGCTTATCTGGTTTTTATTGCTTTTTCGCACAAGTCGATTATAATAGATTATAAACTATTTCACAGGTTCGTGCAACTGCTCTTTCTGCACCCTGTCAGCATTTGGAGGTATATCATATGTTACAGCATCAGGATCATTTTCATGGAAGTGATTTAGAAAAAATAGAAAAAATTTACGGCATCAAAAAAGAAGAGATCATCAGCTTCAGTGCCAACGTCAATCCGCTTGGGATCTCCCCTCTTTTACGCAGGACTCTGACCGAACATATCGATGCCATTACCGCCTATCCGGACAGAGAATACACTTCTTTAAGACAGTGTATCGCCGGCTATTGCGGCTCTGAGGCAGAACATGTCATTGTCGGTAACGGTTCTACAGAGCTGATCTCTCTTTTTATCCAGATCGAACATCCGAAAAAAGCGATGATCATCGGTCCTACTTATTCCGAATATGAGCGTGAGATTTCTTTAGGCGGTGGTACCACCCTGTACTATCCGCTGCGTGAAGACAATGACTTTCATTTAAACGTTGCGGACTTTACCGCACACCTCAATGAAAATATTGATCTTTTGGTACTCTGCAATCCGAATAACCCGACTTCTACTGCGATCACCAGAAAAGACATGCGTCTGATCTTAGATGTCTGCAAACAGCATGATATTTTTGTGATGGTAGATGAAACCTATGTGGAATTTGCCGAAAATATGGACGAGATCACTGCTGTTCCACTGACAAACTTTTACAACAATATCATTATATTAAGAGGAACTTCTAAATTCTTTGCAGCTCCGGGACTCCGTCTGGGCTATGCCATTACCGGAAATCCGGATCTGATCAAAGCTATTAATACACGAAAAAATCCGTGGACGATCAATTCCCTTGCCGTAATTGCCGGAGAATTGATGTTTACCGACACCGATTATATTGAAAAAACGAAATCCCTGATCTCAAAAGAGCGTTCAAGGATCTATGAAGCATTTGCTTCCCACCCGGATTTCAAAGCCTATGTACCAAAGGCAAACTTTATGTTACTCCGCCTGCTTCGGGAGGATATGAATGCTGATGAAATGTTCGACCGCACGATCCGGGAACGTATGATGATCCGCAACTGCTCTACGTTTCCATTCTTAGACAATAAATATATCCGTTTCTGTTTTATGGAACCGGAGGACAATACCCGTCTGATGGAATGTCTGATGAGAAAATAATAAAAACTTTGCTTTTTGAATATTGCTTGACAAATATTCCCATTTGCATTATTGTATTATTTGACTAATACATATATCAGAAACGAGGTGGGTGTATGCCATGGAATCTCAATTCCGACCGTCCGATTTTTTTACAGATCGTAGAACGCATTGAAATGGATATCATTTCGGGTGTTTATCAGCCCGGACAACGGCTCCCTGCTGTCAGAGAGCTTGCCTCCTGTGCAGCCGTCAATCCGAACACTATGCAAAGAGCCCTTTCCGAACTCGAAAGAACCGGCTTAGTCTACAGTCAGCGGACGAGCGGACGTTTTATCACGGAGGATACTGCTATGATCGAAGGATTAAAACAACAGATTGCCGAAGAAAAGATCCATGATTTTTTTGAAGCTATGAAACATCTTGGAATGTCCAAAGAGGAAACACTCCAACTGATCCAACAACACACTACTATTTAAGGGAGAAGGAAAAAATGAGTTTAGTTACATGTAAAGACCTGAGTAAAACTTATGGTTCTACAACCGCTCTTTCCCATATCAATTTGGATATTGAGGAAGGACACATTATCGGACTGTTAGGTCCGAACGGAAGTGGTAAGACCACACTGATCAAAATTTTAAACGGTTTACTGACTCCGTCAGCCGGCGAAGTCTATATCAAGGAGGCTCCGGTGGGTACGGAATCGAAAAAAGTGATCTCCTATCTGCCTGACCACACCTATCTTGGCGGCGGTATGCGGGTAAATGAGATCATCGACTTTTTTAAAGATTTTTATGAGGACTTTGAGCCGGAACGTGCCTATGATATGTTAGAAAAGCTGCAGATCGATCCAAAGCAGAAATTAAAGACGATGTCCAAAGGTACCAAGGAAAAGGTTCAGCTCATTTTAGTAATGTCACGCCGTGCAGACCTCTACATCTTAGATGAACCGATTGCCGGCGTAGATCCTGCGGCAAGGGATTATATTTTAAATACTATCATCACGAACTATGATGAGCATGCAAGTATTCTGATCTCCACACACCTGATCGCCGATATTGAAAATATTTTAGATCAGGTTATCTTTATTAAAAACGGACAAATTGTAAAGGACGCTTCCGTTGAATCCATTCGCGAAGAGGAAGGCATGTCCATTGACGCACTGTTCAGGGAGGTATTCAGATGTTAGGAAAATTAATGAAACATGAATTTAAAACAACTTCAAAGGTCATCCTGCCACTCTATCTGATTCTTGTGGTTTTGACTATTTTTGCAAGAATATTTGCACAGTCACTTTTTACGGCAGAGAATTCTAACATCGACTCCATCGGCTTTGGACTCTTTGGCGGACTGAGTGTAATCCTCTACATCTTAGGATTGTTTGCTGTCAGCATTGCATCCTTTATCTATCTGTTGGTACGTTTTTATAAGAACCTGTTTGGTGATGAAGGCTATCTGATGCATACACTTCCGGTAACTTCCTGGGAACTGTTAAGCAGTAAACTGCTCGTCGCATTTATCTGGAACCTTGTGGAATCGCTGTTGATTGCTTTCAGTATCTTTTGTATTTTTGCAAATCACTATGTCTTTGATGCAATAAGCAATTACTTTGCATCTTTTGGCGGTTTTGATGGAATGGTCTATTACTATACCGGCATGCATACAGGTACTTTCTGGCTTTCCCTGATCGCCTTTATACTGGTTTCCTCGTTTTACGGTCTCCTGCTTCCATATGCAAGTATCTGTATCGGACAGCTTTGGCAGAAACATCGGTTAGCCGGCTCTTTTTTAACTTATTTTCTGATCAATATCCTAACCCAGATCATCCGCACTATTTATGTCGGACTGACCGGAAATGAAGATGCGATCACACATGCACAGAATTATATTCCGACAGCAACCTATGGTTTTATTATGGTGTTAAATCTGGTGCTTAGTGTTGTCTTTTTCTTCCTGTGTGGGTATATTATGAAGAAGAAGGTGAATTTGGAATAGATTCTGTTTTTCATAGCTCACTGTTCCGCGAACAGGAACAAGAGGTTCTATATTTTGCGATTCAGGTAATGACAACGGACGAAACCGACGCTGATTCGTCTTCCTGACTCAGCAGCATCTTTTGCAGGCATCCGTGCCTGCAAATTTTTGTTTTTGTACGCAAAATAAGAACCTCTACGTTCCTGTCGCAGTCACAGTTCGCTATGGAAACAGTGGAATTGCAAGCTATGAGAAATAATAGAATTCTAAATTCTTATTTTCCTATTTCATCTGATTTATCTTCCCCGGTAACTCATCGAAAAGCCGAAAGTTCTTATTCCTCTGGAAAGTATAGAAGTTAATTAAAATGTCGTGTTTTTCCGCAAGCTCATGACAAACTCTAAGTTTTTCTAGCTATACATGCATTATCTCACCTCATAATATATTATTTCTTATTTAATCTTTCCGAGATAATTTTGCAATATTCAGCATTTACTTCAATACCAATATATTCTCTATTTAAATTTTGTGCAGCTACCAATGTTGAACCACAACCACAAAAAGGATCTAAAACCACCTGTCCTTCCAATGTTGTCAAATTAATCAGAAATTCCATAAGTGCCACTGGCTTTTGAGCCGGATGAAGTCCTCTATCATTTCGAGAGGATTTACATTTAATAATATTAGAACATACTTCTATTCCCGTGTTATTTAACGGATTTTGCTTAAAATATTCCTCATTGTATCCACCTACATCATATAACATAATATTATCCGTTAATGTTCCACCAATAGGATACGGCTTCATAAACCATAATATAGGTTCAAATAAAGGACGTAAATTTCCTAATTTCCATCCAGTCCATTTATCAGCATTTTCACTATCCCCACGTCTTTCAAAAACAACTTTTACATTTTGAGCCCTATGAGCTGCTGAATCCTTCTCCCATGCAATCATATCTTTAAAGATAAACCCTGCATCTTCCATAGCACAAATACACCTATGTGAAAATCTCCTGCCTGCAAAAACAAAACAACTAGCTCCCGGTTTTAAAACTCTTAGCCATTCTTTTGACCAAGATGAACACCAATTATAATATTCTATAGGCATATTTTTATCAGCTTCTGACCATCCATTTAAAGGCTTACCTCTTTTTTTAAAAACTGACGATTGTTTTTGTGCTGGACTCATACCTAAAAGTGATGAATTAGTATTATTATGCAAAATATCCCAAGTATCTAAGGATATTCCATAGGGTATATCCGAAAGAATCAAATGCACTGAATTGCTATCTATATTTTTAATTTCTTCTATAGAATTACCACAAATTATGGAGTTTGTTTTCATATTATAACCTCTACTTTTATAAAGAACTCTTATAAGATAAAATAGCTGATATTTTTTCGTTAAGTTTCCTTGACTTGATTAATTCTTTAATTGCTTGTTCTTTTGTATACTCTTCTATCTTTTGTATTTCTGCATTTAATACTGCTATTTCATCATTACTTCGTTCAAAAATATATAACTTACATATATTCAATTGTTCCTCAAAATCTTTAAGACTAATTGGTATCCTATCACATACCATTTTATTGATATAAGGAAATAAGCAATTCATTCTATCTGCATAAGCAATCTTACTATCTCTTTCTATCCTAGTTGGTGCATTCCATATTTGTTCCAAACTTAACGAAACATCTTCAACAACCTGCTGATTTAAGAGAAATAATATATGTTCCCATGACAACAAACAGACTTTATCTGATAAAGAAGATGCATAAATTTGACTACTTGTATTAGGATATTGAAAATATGGTGCTACTAAAACTGCAAAATCATGTTCCATTCCTCTCCATCTACTTAAAGTAGATATTTTAAAATCTTTCTGATTTTTTGCCGTTCTGCTTAATCTAAAAGTTTTCGCATCCGCAACTAAGGTATATCCATGATGACTTTCTGCAACAATGTCGGCACTATTACCTCGTTCAGATAAAGCCTTTGCTTTTAATCCTATTTCAGAAAAACACCTTGCTAATACAATATCTGAAGCCTTAGAATAAAGCTTTTCTTCAGTGGAGCTAGCTTCTATAACCTCTGGTATTGTACCAATTTCTTTAACAATTTCTATAAAATCATCTTTTGATAAAGACTGTATATATGACTCAATATCATTTCCCGACAGCTTAAAATTCTTTTTTTCCTTTGTTAACGAAAATAATAATTTCAAAAAATCTGAGTATTGTTCTTTCATCTCTTTTTATTCCTTTCATATAACACTACTTTGTATATTATAACATTCTAATTTATCATCGTCATCTAATTTAAAAATTTATCATACTAATGAATTGCAATTGTGTATATCTGAACTCCTCCTTAATATTATTTTAGCATTTCTAGTAACTCATCGAAAAGCCGAAAGTTCTTATCTCTCTGGAAATCATAGAAGTTAATTAGCATGTGGATGCGGAAACCGGCGAAGATAATCAGACGGAATAGAAAACAAACTATTATTTATTGTTTCCCTATACCTTTAGACAGATTTCCTCCTGTTCTTCTATTACTTTTAATATTTGTGAATCTTTTTGAATACTTTAGATTTACTCTTAGATTGTTAATAAAATAACACTTGAATTTTAATTTATGGATTTTGTCTTGATTTCTAGATAATACTGATGTTTTGAGCAAAACTTTTTTACATTTTTCTAAGGAATTCCTCTATGGAATCTGCTTTTGCTGCTGCCTTATGCCATCTGCTTAAAATCTCAGAATTCCTTTCGCTTAAGATTTTTTCTTTGATCTCATCCGGAACTGTACCTAAATCCTCTAAAAGTTCCATGACACTCTGTGCTTTTCCGGTAACGACACCTTCTGCTAACCACTTTTTCTCTTTTCTTTTGAGCATTTATTCTACTGTCATGTACCTTCCCTCCAGTTCACGCCATTGTTTTAATTCCCTGACTCTGTCATGTACTCATTATATCCTGTCACTGTGAAAATGACAAGAAAAAGAAGCCAACATCTTATTGTTTTCTAATAAAAATATCGGCTTCCCTTTTTATTTTTACAATCCAGCCTTATTTCCGGCTCAGGTACTCGTCAATGCCCTTTGCAGCAGCTTTTCCTGCTCCCATGGCAAGGATTACGGTTGCGGCTCCGGTTACAGCATCTCCACCGGCATATACACCCTCTTTGGTGGTCTTACCGTTGTTTTCATCTGCAACGATACACTGCCATTTGTTTACATCTAATCCCTCTGTTGTAGAAGAGATCAATGGGTTTGGTGAAGTACCAAGTGACATGATCACCGTATCTAATTCTAAATCAAATTCAGAACCTTTGATCTCTACCGGTCTTCTTCTTCCGGAAGCATCCGGTTCTCCTAATTCCATCTTCACACAGGTCATACCTTTTACCCAGCCGTTTTCATCCACTAAGATTTCCTTTGGATTTGTCAGCAGATCAAAAATGATGCCCTCTTCTTTTGCATGATGTACTTCTTCGACTCTGGCAGGAAGTTCTTCTTCACTTCTGCGGTATACGATATGTACCTCTGCACCAAGTCTTAATGCAGTTCTTGCAGCATCCATCGCAACATTACCGCCACCGACTACGGCAACCTTCTTGCCTTTCATGATCGGCGTATCATACTCGTCTTTGAAAGCCTTCATCAGGTTATTTCTCGTTAAAAATTCATTTGCGGAAAAGACACCGTTTGCCTGCTCGCCCGGAATGCCCATGAACTTCGGAAGTCCTGCACCGGAACCGATAAATACAGCCTCAAAGCCTTCTTCATCCATCAGTTCATCGATCGTTGTAGACTTACCGATCACGACATTGGTCTCAATCTTAACGCCAAGTGCTTTGACGTTTTCAATCTCTTTTGCCACAACTGCACTCTTTGGCAGACGGAATTCAGGGATACCATAGATCAGAACACCACCTGCTTCGTGGAGTGCTTCAAAGATTGTTACGTCATATCCCATCTTTGCAAGGTCACCGGCACAGGTCAGTCCTGCAGGACCGGAACCGATCACTGCTACCTTGTGGTTTTTCTTTTCTTTTGCCGGCTCAGGTTTTACATTATTTTCTCTTGCCCAGTCAGCTACAAAACGCTCTAATTTTCCAATGGAAATCGGCTCACCCTTGATGCCACGGATACATCTTCCCTCACACTGGCTCTCCTGCGGACATACACGGCCGCAGACTGCCGGAAGTGCGGAGGATTCACTGATCACTTTGTAAGCCTCTTCAAATTTTCCTTCTTTTACTTCTGCAATAAATCCCGGAATATTAATGGATACCGGACAGCCTTCGATACATTTTGCATTTTTACAACCGATGCAGCGGGAAGCCTCTTCTACAGCCTCGTCCTTGTTATATCCTAAACATACTTCGTCAAAGTTGGTTGCTCTTACCTTTGGTTCCTGCTCTCTGACAGGTACTTTATTTAATACATCCATTATTTGTCACCTCCACAATGTCCGCATCCGCCATGATGTGTATCGCCTTCCTGTAATTTCAGCATGGCTCTTCCTTCTTCCGTCTTATACATCTGCTGTCTCTTCATTGCCTGGTCAAAATCTACCAGATGTCCGTCGAACTCCGGTCCGTCTACACATGCAAACTTCACTTCATCGCCAACAGTCAGACGGCAGGCACCACACATACCGGTTCCGTCCACCATGATAGGGTTCATGGAAACAATGGTTGGAATCTCTAATTTCTTTGTTAAAAGACAGACAAACTTCATCATGATCATCGGTCCGATTGCAACACAGACATCATAAGTATTGCCGTCTTTTACTAAATCTTCAATTACGGTCGTAACCATTCCGGAACGTCCGTAACTTCCATCATCCGTTGTTACATAGAGATTTCCGGCAACTGCCTCCATCTCTTTTTCTAAAATCAACATATCTTTGGTCTTAGAACCAACGATCACGTCTACATCTATTCCATTTTCGTGCATCCACTTCACCTGTGGATAAACCGGTGCTGCTCCTACGCCACCAGCCACGAATAAAATCTTTTTCTTCTTTAAATCTTCGATCTCTTCTGAACAGAACTCAGAAGCACATCCGAGCGGTCCTACGAAATCGCGGAAAGAATCTCCAACCTCTAATCCGGTCATACGCTGTGTAGAAGCTCCAACCACCTGGAATACAATGGTAATTGTGCCTGCTTCCCTGTCATAATCGCAGATTGTCAGCGGGATACGCTCGCCTTCTTCGTCTATTTTTACAATTATAAACTGTCCCGGCATACAGGTCTTTGCCACTCTTTCGGCTTTGACATCCATAAGAAAAATCTTATCTGCCAGTTGTTCCTTTTTTACTATTGGATACATCGTTATCCTCCCATCTCATTGTTTTTGCTGCTCGCTAAGCATACCTACTTATTAATGATACTAAATTTTCAATTATTTCGCAATATCTCTGCAAAAAAAGTCTAAAAACATCCTATGTGCTCTGATTTTTTAGTCAAAAACACCCTTCGCTTTTAACTCTGCATAATCCATCCCCAGTTGTTCTATCACTTCTTTGGTATGATAGCCGGTCGGATAACCGGCAAACTTATATTCACATGGACATTCACTAAGTTTGACTGCCGTTGCAAGCTGTTTGACACTTACGTCTTCATGAAGCGGCAGTTTTACATCCACTACCATCTCACGTTCTTTTACCTGCTCATCCTCTAAAAGTGCTTCTTTTAAATTCAAAACCGGCTGTACGCAGGCATCATAATGAGAGAATACTTCTACCCATTCATCTCTTGTCTTTGTCTTTAAAATGCCACGGATCTCTGCTTTTACTTCATCGATATTTGGCGGATATACCGTTCCTTCTATTAAGTCCTCACGTCCGATCGCTGTGCAGAATCTGCTCCAGAACTGCGGTTCTAAAGAACCGACGCTTAGATATTCACCGTCTTTTGTCTCATAAAAATCATAGATGCAGCCACCATTGAGACGTTCTCCCTCACGCTTGGGTTCTTTCCCGGAAACTAAAAATCCGGCACCGTCTAAGCTGTTAAACGGCACACAGCCGTCCATCATTGCCACATCTATGTATTGTCCTTTTCCTGTATTTTTCCGATAATTGACCGCTGCTAAAATACCGATCACGGAATTCATAGAACCGACTGCAATATCTGCAATCTGAAAATTCATCAGGGAAGGTCCTGATTCCCTGCGCCCTGCCTGTGAAATAATGCCGCTTCTTGACATATAGTTGATATCATGTCCTGCCGCATCCCGCAGTGGTCCTGTCTGTCCGTATCCGGTCAGTGAGCAGTAGATCAGTTTCGGATTGACTGCTTTTAAATCCTCGTAGCCGAGTCCTAATTTTTCCATAACACCGGGGCGAAACTGCTCTAGCACAATGTCATATTCTTTGACAAGTTCTTTTACAACCGCCTTTCCCTCCCCGGTTTTTAAGTTCAAAAACATGGTCTTTTTATTTCTTCCAAGCCATGCCTGTGATGCAGACACTCCGGTATCCCCGATAAACGGCGGATAGTCCAATACGATATCCGGTCTGCTCGCAGAGCTGATCTTCAACACCTCTGCCCCCATATCCGCTAACATCAATGTTGCGTATGGTCCCGGTAATAAGGTAGAAAAATCCAAAATTTTCAAATCATCCAGTGAACCCATTGTTTATTCCCTCTCGTTCTCTTTTCTAATTACCACATTCAATACTGATCCGGTTAAATGTTTCTAAGATGTCATCGACTTTCATCTTTGCTTTTTCTTCGCCTGCCTTATCGATAATGGCATTTCCCTGATGCATCATGATCAGACGGTCTCCATATTCTACGGCATAACGCAGATTGTGTGTGACCATGATCGTTGTTACTTTTTTCTCTTTTACAATCTTATCGGTCAACTCCATGATGATCTCTGCGGTCTTTGGATCAAGTGCCGCTGTATGCTCATCTAAGATCAGAAATTCAATCGGGTTCATGGTTGCCATCAAAAGGGCAAGGGTCTGACGCTGACCTCCGGAAAGCGAACCGACTTTTGTCTCCATCTGATTTTCCAATCCAAGATTTAAATCTCTTAACATTTCACGGTAATGCTCTGCTCTTGCTTTGTTCACGCCTCTTCCTAATCCATAACCTTTTCCCTTGTTATCGGCTATGGACATATTCTCAAGAATGGTCATGCTTGGACAGGTTCCTTTCGATGGGTCCTGATACACTCTTCCGATCCTTCTGTGACGGATATAGTCTTTCTGATTGACGATATCTGTTCCACTGACTAAGATCGAACCGGAATCTACTGGGATCGTTCCGCAAATGATATTGAGCATGGAAGTCTTACCGGAGCCGTTACTTCCGATGACTGATACAAATTCACCATCCTGTATGGTCAGATTGAAATTTTCAAACAGGCAGAGTTCGTTGACAGTGCCCGGATTATAGTTTTTATTGATATTTTTTAACTCAAGCATTGTTCTTCACCTTCTTCTTTCTGTCCATGCTGACTACTAAAATAATTAAAAACAGGACTGCTGTAACCAGTTTTAAGTCTGTGGACTGTAAACCAAAGCTGATCGCCAATGCCACACATGCCTTATAGATAATGGAACCGATCACAACACTGGTGGTCACCCGGAAAAATGTCACTTTTTTAAAGAGACTTGTTCCGATGATCACGCTTGCCAAACCAATGACAACGGTTCCTGTTCCCATGGAAACATCGAAATATCTCTGCTGCTGGGTATAAATACATCCGCTTAAGGTTACCAATCCGTTAGAAATTGCAAGTCCTGCAATTTTTACCAAGCCCTTATCGACTCCCATGGATGTTACAATGGTGTCATTATCTCCTACTGCCCTTAGTAAAAATCCGGCTTTTGTACTCATATACCAGTCCAGTAAATATTTCATCACTAAGGTAATGATAAGAATAATGACAACGGTTGAAAACTGTGCTGCGTTTCCTTTAAAAATGCTGTTGACCAGATCGTTATCAAATATTGTTTTTTCTGTATAGATCGGCAGGTTTGCACGTCCTGCTATCCTTAAATTGACGGTATACAATGCGGTCATCATAATGATTCCCGACAACAGATCCCGCACCTTTAATTTGACATGGATGACTCCGGTCAGAACTCCTACGACTGCTCCTGCTGCAAAGGACACCACCAATGTGATCAGTGGATGAACTCCTTTGGTGATCATAACAGCCGTAATGGCAGCTCCCAGTGGGAAGCTGCCGTCTACGGTCAAGTCCGGAAAATCCAGAATTTTATATGTGATATATACTCCTAATGCCATGATCGCATAGATCATGCCCTGTTCTAATACACTCAATACCAGTGCCACGTTGTTACCTCCAAGTTTTCCGTCTGTATTTTTTATTCTACGGTAATCTCCGTAAATGTTTCTGCTGCATCAGCAATGTAATCTTTGTCTAACTCCATACCAATTTTATCTGCTGCTTCTGTGTTGACATAGAGTGCGGAATTTGCTGTTTTGATGTATTCTGTGTCTTTTGCAGTTGCTTCACCTTTTAAGATCTTTGCTGCCATAGCACCTGTATTTTTTCCAAGTTCAAAATAGTCAATTCCCATTGCTGCCACACATCCGGCTTTTACCTGCTCAATCTCACTTCCGAATACCGGAATTTTCTTGCTGTTGGCTTTTTCAATCACGGTCTGAAGTGCCTGTACTACGGTGTTGTCTGTCAGGTTGCAGATACAGTCCACTTTTCCTACTAAATCTGCTGCTGCCATGTCTACATCTGCAAGGGTGTTGATTCCTGTGTCTACGATTTCAAATCCATATTTATCTGATACTTTTTTGTACTCTTTGATGGTGCTGACGGAGTTTGCTTCGCTAGTGGTGTAAAGGATTCCGATCTTCTTTGCATCCGGGAGCATCTTACGGATCATTTTTAACTGCTCATCTACCGGAAGAAGGTCACAGGAACCTGTGATGTTGCCTGCGTTGCTGCCATCCTCTTTTGCAAGTCCTGCTCCGACCGGATCGGATACTGCGGTATATACGACCGGAATGTCTGCACTCATTGCCGCATTATAAGCACTCATGGCACTTGGTGTTGCGATCGCGCAGATCAGATCTACTTTCTTTGACACATAGCTGTCTGCAATGGTTCCGGCTGTTCCTGTATCTGCCTGTGCATTGTCGTAATTCACTTTTAAGTTTTTTCCTTCTTCGATGCCTGCTTCTTTTAAGCCCTCTAAGAATCCTTCACGGCAGTTATCTAAGGAGCCATGCTCTGCAAATTGGGAAATTCCGATGGTATAGGAATCTTTGCTTTCTGTTTCTGTACTCTTTGTGTCTTTTGTGGATGTCTCTTTTGTGCTGCTTCCGCATCCTGCTAACATTCCTGTTACAAATACCATACTCATTACGACTGCTAATAATTTTTTCTTCATTTTTCTTACCTCTTTCTTTCTGCCTTCTGGCTGTTGTTAGATCCAGAACAAACGCAGATACAAGTTCGCCGATTTTTATGGGTTTTGATTTTACGGATTCCGCTTTCACATAGGGATGTTATCCTGTCATTACAAAAATCCGATGTGCTTACGCACTTCCTTTCAGAAGCAGAAGGATGCTGCAGATAAATCTGCCCATCTTTCCGCTTCTGAAAGAACCTTCGGTATCGGATTTTTGCAATTTCTAAGATACAAAAAAACCGCCTCAAGCATTTGCTTGAGACGGTAATATTATCATATTATCGCGGTACCACTCAAATTGACGAATTGTCCTCTCTTTCACATACTATCATACATGCCTCATTGATAACGGGTTTGGTTCCCGGCTCACCCTACTATGTATTACGCTTCAGGCTGCCCTCAAAAGTCCATTCAACGAATACCGCCATACTGCAATCCCACCACCTGCAGCTCTCTGTGACTTTGGTCTAACGTCTACTACTCTTTTTCAACGGTTTGTTCTATCTGATGTCTAGATTAATACTTTATGAGGCATTTGTCAACCGCTTTTTTGATTTTTTACTTCTTACTTTTTACACCTGAAAATGCTTCATGCTTCCCTCTAACTCATCCGCAATATTTTTTAAGCCTTCCATACTGCCGGATACTATATCAAAATTCTCTGTTACGGTATTGGCTGCCGTACATACTTCCTGCGTAGTGGCTGCATTCTGTTTTGCAATTTCTGAAAGTTCTGACACGGTCTCTACGATTTCTTTTCTTGCCCCATCTAAATACTCTACGCTGTCTGCGATTACCTGCATTCCTTCTATGGATTCTAAAATTCTCTTCATAACCGCTTCTGTCATTGTCTCGGTCTCTTTGATATGTTCGGTCTGTGCCTCTATCGTCGTTGTAACTTTTCCCATGGTCTCTACTGCACGATCAGAGTTCTCCGTAAGCTGCTGTAAAATATCAGAGATATTCTGACTCGACTCATTGGACTTGCTTGCTAACTGCTGGATTTCTGTAGCAACGACCGCAAAGCCCTTTCCACTTTCTCCTGCCCTTGCCGCTTCAATGCTCGCATTGAGACTTAACAGGTTTGTCTGTGAAGCAATGGATGCAATGATTTCCGTTGCTTCTTTGATCTGTACTACCGATTCATTTGTCTTTGCTGTCTGTGCTTCGATCTCCTGTATCAGTTCCTGCACTTCTTTATTGCTTTCAAGCAGTTCCCGGATGGTTTCCACATTCTGTTTCTCTGCACAGGACATGGCATCTGCATTCTGCTGCATCTGTTCCATCTCCTCTGTGGTCCGCTCAATTTTTTCACCCATACTATGTACATTCTTTGCCGCTTTGTCGGAAATCTCTGCCTGCGTTGTCGCACTTTGCATAATGCTGTCAATCGCTCCCTCTACCTGCCGCATAGAAGTTGTGGCCTCTCTTGCTGTCTCGCCCAGTTCTCCGGATGCCATCAGCACCGCCTCTGCATTTCCTGCAATATTCGCAATACTTTTGATCATTTCCTCCTGCAGGCTGCTGATCGCCTTTGATAAGTCTCCGAGTTCATCCTGCCTTTTTATCAACTTTGTATCCATTTCATTTTTCAGATTACCGGAGGACACGGACTGTACCATATTGATTCCTTTTTTCAATGCTCCTGAAAAATTAAAAGCAAACACTGCTGCCACTGCGATACAGAGCAACATTACAATCAGTACCACTAAGATCACGGTATTGATGATCTTATTGATCGCAGAATCCTTCTGCGCCTTATTTGCTCCCACAAAGATCATGCCGACCGGTTTTTTGCTGTCTCCCTGATAGACCGGAACATAGTAACCATAGTGAAGTGTGCCGTCTATGGACACGGAGTCACTGAAGTATTCTTTTCCCTTTTCTAAGACTTCTTTTTGGATGGTCTCTCCCGCCGAAGAACCTAAGATACGGTCTCCGTTTTTATCCTTTGCAGAAGTCATGATCCTGTCTTTTCCATAGAAAAAAGTCACTTCTAATCCTGTCTTTTCTTTGATACTGTCCACAAGACTTTCCGACTTGGAAATATTGTAGCTTCCTTTCCATATTTCTCCGTTTTCCGTCTTAATATAATCCCCTGAATTCTGGTCATACGCTGCAAACGTAGATGTTGCCGCACTCTGCAATGCATCTTTAATCTCTTTTAGCAGAGAATCCCTGACAATGGTTTGTGCTATAAAGATAACCATCAGTCCCAATACTAAGACCGGAAGAACCCCAAGCATTAAAATCTTCTTTTTTAAGTCAAATCTTATCTGTCTTTTATTTGTCTTTTCCATCCGTATCTCTCCTACTCTACAATCTTCACGTTTTTATAGTACCAATTGATACCTCCCGTGATGGTACCATCGTCTAGTGTCTTACCTTTCTTTCCAATTGTATCCCCTGTATTGGTTTCAATCTTTCCATCAAAGACATTGCATTTTCCGGATAAAATCTCTGCCCTTGCCTCATCTACTTTTTCCTGTGTTCCATCGGCGCAAAAATCTGCCAAGTCCGTAATGTCCACCAATCCTTCTGCCATACCACCATAATAATTCTTTCCATCATAGGTACCATCTATGATACTCTGTACCTCGGAAGTATAATATGCACTCCAGTTCCATATTACACTGCACAGGCAGGCATCCGGTGTCTCTTTTCGCATATCAGAGTTGTATCCGATTCCATAGACTCCTGCATCCTGTGCCGTTGTCTGTGGATACGGTGTATCGCAATGCTGTGCCATAACATCACAGCCCATATCTAAAAGCTGCAGGGATGCCACTTTTTCTGCCTCCGGTGCATACCAGCTATGTGTGATCTTTACATATACTTCTGCATCCGGGTTTACCGATGCGATTCCCATTGCAAAGGCATCAATCCCTCCTGTCACTTCTGAATTCGAGGAATCCTGCGCCGCCACATAACCGATCTTATTGGTCTTTGTATTCATTCCGGCAACAATCCCGCTTAAGTATCTCGCCTGATAGATGCGTCCGAAATAGTTCGTAAAATTTTTTCCGTTGCTCTTATAACCGGTTCCATGGCAAAAATAAATGTCCGGATACTCTTCTGCCATCTGTTCCATCACATCCATGTAGCCCCAGCTTGTACCGAAGATAATATTGCAGCCTTCGTCTATGCACTCCTGTATTGCCTTTTGTGTTGCCAGCGCATCAGTATCATCTACATTGTTCTTTCTTACGATCTGTTCATCTGATAATCCGAGATTCTTCTGCATTCCCTGGATTCCCAGTTCATGTGTATAAGTGTAACCACTGCCCTCTGCCGGGTCGGACAAATGGACTACACCAACTTTAATCTTGTCCTTTGCTATCCCTTCTGATGTCTTTTTCGCACTGTCTGTCTTTTCACTCTTCACATTATTGGTTGCATAATCATCCAGTTCTTTTTTCGACTGTCCGCATCCGGCTAACATAGCCACCATGCATACGAACAGAATCATGATAAATTTACTTTTTCTTCTCATCAGTACCTCCTTTTTCTAATCCTATAAATCCAATCTCATAGCCACGTTCTACCGCCTGCTGCCGGTTTTGTACTTTAAGCTTTTTAAAAATGTTTGCCGTATGAAATTTTACGGTTCCCACTTTCTTGTCTAATTCCTCTGCGATCATATCATTGCTCATGCCCCTTGCCATCAGACGTAAGATCTCTGCTTCTCTCTCCGTTAAAGCACCGTAACGCTCTCCCGGTGACTTTAAGTAATCCGGAAAATGACTTGCCACACTGCCTGCAAGATCAAGTACATCTTCCGTAAAGCTGTCTGCCCCTGCTTCTTTATGATAAATTTTTAACATTTCTACCATACAGGCTCCCTCGTCTGCTAACAGGCGGTAATATCCATACTGTTTTGCAAGGTCTAATGCCTTTTGCAGCTCTTCGCACAGACGCTTGTTATCTTTTGCCTTATAACATGCCATGGCTGATAACATATAGCACTCACACAGATCCATATACCTGTTGACCGGCTCGATCAAATTGATCAGACGTTTTGCTAATACGATTGCCATCATATGCTTTCCATTTAAGAGATAACAGCGGATCTTGATCAGATAAGCATACATATCCATCATATAAAGTTCTTTATTTTCATCCGGTGCCTGATATTCTAACCACGCCTCGATACGCTCCATATTTCCGCCATATAAGGCTGCTCGGCATTCTAATGCATCCAGACTTGACTCTAACTCATCCCGTCCGCCTCTTTGGATGCGTTCCCGGATTTTTTTGATGTACGGCTCTGCCATCTTGGTCTGTCCGTTGACAAGAAGTATCCGAAACTGCAATGCCATCGCTACAAACAGGCACTGTACATCCTGCTCGGACTCTAACAGCGGAATTGTTCCGGTGACTAAAACTAATGCATCAAAACATTTGTTGTTCTGGTAATTCCATTCCGCTAAGGCAACTTCATAGACACCTTTTCCACTGTTGCCATAGAGTGCCTGCACGGATTTCGTAATCTCATCTTTATAGCTGACTAAATATTTTCCATAGGGTGTGAAATCCCTAAATCCATCCAGAATGCTTGGTCTGCATGCAGAAAGTATCAGACTTTGAATCGGCTTCGTATGAATCCGTTCCAGAAAACATACAATCTGAAAAAAACGTTTGTCCGTGGTATCGGGAAGCACCATTTCTAAAATCAGACGAAAAAATTTCTCACGCGTCAGTTCCTCTTCATCCGGCACTGGTGCTTCACACAACATATCCGCATAACAGCGTGCCTCTTTTAACTTTCCTTCCATTGTTGCCAGTAACGCTCTGATGGAAAGCAGGACTGTGTCACCCTCATAACCGTTCTCATCTTCCATATGAAAATAACTTCTGCACTCCCAGATGCCGGTCATAGACACCGGCTTTTTAAATTCCTCTTCCATGACTGCCCGAAGCTGTCCCTGCTCTTTCGCCTCTTCCATAATCTGACACAGCTCTTTGACATGTCTTGGGTAATGCACCTCGTCTTTACTTTTTCTTACCGTTCTTATCGTTATTTCCACCACTTCCTCATCTATGTAAAATTTCCGTTCTTTTCCTTTTTTTCCTCATTTATTATAGCGTATACGGTGATTCCATGTAAACCAAACTTTTTACCAAACTTCCTTATTATAATAAGAGGACCGATGACAGATTTTCCCTGCCCCGGCCCTCTCCATATAATATTATGGATACCGTTTTTCCGGTTCTTGCTATTTTTTTACGCTTTTTATTTTACGCTTTTTTAATCGTCATCTTAGAAGTAAATCCGGTGTTTTTGTTAAATAATTTCTTATATTCCTTTACTTTGTTCTTCGGTACTTTGATCGTTGCTTCTTTATGGATGTTCTTAACGGCATTCTTACCTACACTTTCGATATTTTTCGATTCAATGGTAATGGTCTTTAACTTCTTATAACCTTTGAATGCGTCGTCTCCGATTGCTGTAACCTTGAAGGTCTTACCACCGATTTTTACGGTATCAGCTATTTTACAGGAGGTAAACTTCTTATCGGATTTTGACTTTGTGGTTGCAGCAAGGGTAACGGTTCCTTTTCCGTTTGTGGATGCATTTGTCATCTTATATTTAAAGTTTCCTGCCGTATAGGTTTTTCCTTTTGCTACGGTAATCTGAAAGGTCTTTTTGATGCTTCCTTCGTATTTACCTTTCCCTTTGATGGTCACGGTCGCTTTTCCGATATTCTTATTATTTTTATAGGATACGGAATAATCGGTTCCCTGTTTTAATGTCTTTTTGCCCAGTTTGACCTTAATTGACTGCTTCTGGGATTTTCCATTGTAATTCTTATTGGAAATACCACTTACCGATGCCTTTTTGATGCTGGTCTTTGTCTGGATATTTTCCTGTGGTTTTACCCGCTTTGCAATGGTTTCCGTCTGTGTCTGTGTACTAAATGCCGCATTTTTAAAGGCTGCCGTATAAGTACGGACTCCTGTCTTTTCATACGTCGGCTGCGTGGTCACTGCAGAGGTTACGGTTGCTTTTTCAAGCGGTGATGAGATGTTTTCGTATCTGAAGAAACACCGGGAAATCCCGGATCTGTTTTTCTTAGATATTTATATGGAGGGAAAAGACGGCATGGAAGTCGCCAGGGAGCTCCGCAGGCAGCAGGTGACAAGCGGCATTATCTTTACTACCTCTTCTACCGAGCATGCCATGGACAGCTATGAGGTACATGCGCTTTATTATCTGCAAAAACCTTTTACCCATGAACATTTTCTGATGGCGATGCAACGATGTGAGGCTTTGATCCAAAAAGCTCAAAAAAAGCTCTCTGTCTCCGCGAAGGGCAAAGAGCTTTCGATCGCATTTTCTGATATTTTATATTTAGAGACCGGACGGCATACTGTGATCTTCCATACACGCAAAGAGACCTTTTCCGTACCCGGAAGCTTAAGTCGTTTTGCAGACGCTTTCGCAGATACGAAAAACTTTCTTTCCTGCGGTCGCAGTTATTTAGTCAATCTGGATTTCGTGGACGGATTCTTAAATCAGGATTTAATTATGTCTGACAATTCCCTGATCCCGGTTCCGATCCGTAAACAATCCGAAACTGCCCGTACTATTGAGGAATACAAAAATTCTTTGGCGAAACCTACGGTTACTTTCTGACTGTACCTTTTGAGGATGGCTTTTTGCTCATCTCTTTCCGGTTTAGGACAATACCGTCTGTATAAGTCGCACAATACGCTCCCATTCCTGCATGGCTTCTGGTAAAAGTTCTTCAACCTGTCTGCTGTTTCCCTGCTTTGCAGTCTCTTCTAATTCTTCAAACAGATTTCCAAGCCGTTCCGCTCCGATGCCACGGACTTCTCCCTTGATCCCATGTACCTGTGCTATAAAATATTCATCAATATCAGTGGTATGTATTTTTTCTCTTTTTTCTTCGTATTCTTTGATGAACATTTCTAACAGATTCCGGTAAAATTCCACATCTCCATCCGCAAACTGCAGACCGTTCGTTACATTGATCTCACCCTGTTCTAAGACATGGAAAATCCCTTCAGGAACTGTCTTTGCTTCCTGCTCATCAGACTCCCAGCCTAAATATCTGCCTAACAGTCGTTCTAATTCTTTGGGCTTTATGGGCTTTGTGATATAATCGGCAAATCCTTCTTTTAAATACATCTGCTTTGCTCCCGGCAGTGCGTTTGCCGTCAGTACGATCACGGTCGTATAGCGGTTCCTGCCCGCTGTATCCTCCTGTATCTGATGCAGTGTCGCTATGCCGTCCGGCTGTGGCATTAAGTGATCTAAGAAAATTAAATCATAATTTCTTTTTCTGCATGCTTCTATAGTGGCTTCTCCACCGATAACGGTTTCTAAATGTACATTTGTCTTTTTCAAAAGATGTTTTAATACCTTTAGATTGGTTGCGTTATCGTCTGCGGCAAGTATCCACTTATCGGTTAAGTCGCTTATTTGTTTTGTTCTGTCTGTATTTGCCGTTGTATCTATATCGGCTGTCACATCGGCTCTTCTGCCATTTGGGTTATCCGAGTGTGCAGAAATTTCTTCGCCTGTCGCTTTTTCAGCTTCATAGATTGCCTTTTCGATCAGTGCAAGCATCTGTTCTCCTGCTTTTGCTGTCTCTTTGGCATACTCTAACACCTGCTCCTCTTTGCTCTCCCGCAATATCATTTCATTCATTCCAAGCATTGCGTTCATCGGTGTACGGAGCTTGTGGCTGATCTGTATCAGGATATTCTGTTTGATCTCGTTGGCTGTCCGCAGTTCCTCCATCTGCTTTAACTGCTGTGTCTGATTGATGAACCAGAGCATCATGCCGCTTTTTTCTCCGTGCTCTATGATACTTTCGGTTCTAAGCTCATAGATTTCTTCGCCCCACTCTAACATATGGTCTTCTTTTTTCAACACTTCTATGATGTCCGGGTATTTGGATATCCTCTCCCCTTCCCGGATGCCCGGATACATCGCATTCATCCTCGCGTTGACAAAGATAATGGTATTTTCGTTACTCAGTACGAGAAGTCCCTCATCACCATGATTAAACGCGTTATCTACCGCAGCATGCAAAGAACCGAAGTAGCCGTATTTTACCATTGCCATCATCATGCAGAACATCGTAATGGTCATAGCACATACCACCGGATTGTAGCTGCCAAAGACTCCTACGCCTTTTAATATCAGTTCTAAGGCAAAGACTCCGTTTCCTGCCGCTATATAAAGGATTCTTTTTTTCTGCGTTGCCGTACTCTGTCTGTAACGCACACCACAACAGATCTGGATCGTCAAAAGGACCGCCGCCATATGGACATAGTGTATCTCCCAGATGATCCCGCCACTGACATTGATCCTGTGATACATGCCGTCATTTAAGATCTTCATGGAATTGTAAAAATAAGGATGGTGTTCTGCCGTAAACACACCGACTAATACCACCGTATTGATCGCTGCCTGTATGATATAAATCCAGCCGGGTATTTTTAAATAGGCAAATTCGGAAGCGAACCACAATAATGCCATTAAAAATCCTGCCTGTCCGACATATTGGACACAGAGACCGCTCAACGCTTCTCCTACCGTATCTGCATGCATCAGCTCTAACTGGACCCCTATTACAAAGATCACGGTAAATACGTCATATAGCACAAATGCCATCTGTGCTCTGGATGGCTGTTGTCTGATCACAACCACGAGCATAGACAGCATTAATAAGACCGCTGCTATATTGACTGCTTCAAGTACATAAAACATGTCTGTTTTCTCCTATATTAACTGAAATATACCAGCTCATCTTCCGGCTTTTTCGCCGGTTTTATTTCTACCGGATAAAGGACCGGTCCTTTTCCACGATACTCTTTTGCAAATTCCACTTTGACTTTTGCCGTAATCTCGATCCAGGATTTATGAGGTATCTTATCGGAATCCGGATATTTGCACTTAAATCCGATAAAGGTGATATCCTCCACGCAGCAGGTCATTGCAAAACGTCCCGGTACAAAGACTCCTTTTTTCATTTTGTCCGGGTTATAGACTAATGCTAAGAACTTGATCGTCTTTCCGTCATATTTTTTCGGATTGTCCATGGCATCGAGATACCACAGTCCGTAATCTGCATCGGATAATTCGATAAAATCCGCACTGGTGTCAAATGGAACGTCCTCCATCTCACGCTCATCTAAGGTTCCGTCTTTTCTCTCATAGACGATCTGTGCTTTCCGGTTCAGTGCTTTGACATTCCGACGGAATTTTTCCCGCGGCGTATCATCATCGCAGCGGTTAAAAATGACCACATCCGCATCAAATAACTGCTCCATGATCATTGTCCGCATATTTGCCAGATACATCTCAAAGGTTGTGGCATCGGCGGTTGCTAAGGACTGTACGACTACCCAGCCCTCTGGCAGTTCTGTCTCTTTTAGGGTGTCCATGCCCCAGGTGCCGTTATATTCGATAAAGATCACCTGCGGTTTATAAGCCTCATTGAGTTTTTCTAATGTCTTTGCATTAAAATCTTCTTCCTCATCGATCGTTGCAAGTTTTACATTGATGCCGGCTAACTTTTCTTCGTCATACTCTACATCTCCGTCCTCGCAGGCGATGATCAGTCCGCGGTCCTCTTCCGTAAAATCGTTCTCAAACAGGGTCTCTAAGATCAATGATGTCTTACCGCTGTCCATAAATCCCGTAAAGAGATATACCGGTATTTCTTCCATGCTGCTGCCTCCTTTCCTGTCTCGTTTTTCTATACCAGTTCAAACAGATGCTCTAACCGGTGCTCCTCAATATCTGTTCCGATCACGCAGAGTCTTCCCGTATAATCAGGTTCGCCCTCACGGATCTCATACTCGCCCGGAACCATATCGAAGTAAATCCAGGTTCCGTCTTCTGCCGGAACCATACCTTTTGCTCTTAAGATCGTGCCATATTCTTCGGTATTGCAGAATTTCTTTAAAATGTTCTCAATACCCTCTCTGGTGTATTTGTGAGGTGTCTCCTTGCCCCAGCTTGTAAATACATCGTCGGCATGATGATGTCCATGTTCGTGATCGTGGTCATGGCAGCCGCAGGTGCAGTTCTCGCCATGTTCATGATGGTGGTCATGATCGTGATGATGCTCATGGTCGTGATGATCATGTTCATGGTCATGCTCGTGGTGATCATGATCATGATGATGGTGATGCTCATGCTCCTCTTCCTCGCGATGATGTGCTTCCGCTAAAAGTTCCGCTTCCATCGTGTCCTGACCCTCAATGACTTTTAATATCTGCTCTGCCTTGATTTCATCCCAAGGGGTGGTAATGATCGCAGCTTTTGCATTCAGCTCCTGTATCTGCTTTACGCAAAGCTCTAACTGTGCCTCAGATGCTTTCTGTGTTCTGCTTAAGACAACGGTGGTTGCATATTCAATCTGATTGTTAAAAAATTCACCAAATGCCTTCATCTGTTTGCTGGCTTTGAGTGCATTGACAACGGTTACTAATCCGTTTAATTTGACATCCTGCTCTTTTTCAATATCCATAACGGATTTCATGACATCCGAAAGTTTTCCAACACCGGATGGCTCGATCAGAATACGGTCCGGATGGAATTTCTCGATCACTTCGTTCAGATTCTTACCAAAGTCTCCGACTAAGGAGCAGCAGATACATCCGCTGTTCATCTCGGTAATCTCAATTCCGGCATCCTTTAAGAATCCACCGTCAATGCCGACTTCACCAAATTCGTTTTCGATCAGCACGATCTTTTCTCCCTTGAATACCTCGTCTATCATTTTTTTAATAAATGTTGTTTTTCCTGCTCCTAAGAAACCGGAAATAATATCAATTTTTGTCATACTATCGTCTCCTTCTTTCTATATACTATTGTAGCACAGCCTGTCAAACTTCTTCGTCGGCAAACTGCATCCGGTAAAGACCGGCATAAATTCCATTTTTTTTCATCAGTTCCGTATGGGTTCCCTCTTCTTCAATGCCATTCTCGGTCAGCACCAGTATCTTTTTCGCATTTCGGATAGTCGAAAGTCTATGTGCAATGACAAAGGTTGTACGGTTTTTTGCCAGTTTTTCTAAGGATTCCTGTACGACCCGCTCACTCTCGTTATCGAGTGCGGAGGTTGCCTCATCAAAGATCAGGATCGGCGGATTCTTTAAAAATACCCTGGCAATGGAAAGACGCTGTTTCTGTCCCCCGGAAAGTTTTACGCCGCGCTGTCCGATGTCGGTGTCATAGCCATCCGGCAGTGCCATGATAAACTCATGGGCATTGGCATTTTTTGCTGCCTCTATAACTTCCTCCCTTGTCGCATCCGGTCTGCCGTAGGCAATATTGTCATAGACCGTTCCGACAAAAAGATAGACATCCTGCTGTACAATGCCGATATGGTCTCTTAGGCTCTTTAAGGTCAGATCCCGGACATCTTTGCCATCCACTTTGATACTGCCACCCGTCACGTCATAAAAACGCGGGATCAGGTTGCAGAGTGTGGTTTTTCCTGCTCCGGAAGAGCCTACCAGTGCCAAATACTCTCCTGCATCCACATGTAGATCTATGTGGCTTAGTACCTTTTCTGTATTTTCCTCATACTGAAAAGACACATTTTCAAAATCAATCGTTCCTTTGACATCGGTCAGCTCTTCGCTGCCCTGACTGTCCTGTATATCCGGCTCGATCGCCAATATCTCCTGAAAACGCTCATAGCCGGAATATCCGTTCTGGAACATCTCCGCAAAGTCGATCATCGTGCGGACCGGATCGGTCATAATACTGATATAGAGTAAAAATGTGACTAAATCGGTCACGCTGACCTGTGCTTTTGTGATCAGTATTCCACCTGCGACTAACACGATGACCGTGATCATATTGATAAATGCCGTCAGTCCCGAATGATAACCGCCCATATAGAGGTAACTGTCTTTTTTTGCAGCTAAAAATCCATCGTTGCCGACTTTGAATTTTTCTTCTTCCACACTCTCGTTTGCAAAAGATTTTACCACACGGATGCCCGATAAATTATCCTCAATCTGGGCATTGATATCGGCAATCTTCACGCGGTTTCTCGCAAAGGCTTTTTTCATTTTACGGTTAAAAAACCACGCATACAAAAACATGAACGGTATCAGTGCAAATGCAGCAAATGTCAGTTTCGGACTGATTGTGAATAATATCACAAAGGCTCCGATAAATTTCATTGCAGAAATGACCACATTTTCCGGCCCATGATGCAAAAGCTCCGTAATATCGAACAAATCCGAAGTAATGCGTGACAGCAGTTGTCCCACCTTCTGATTGTCATAAAAGGAAAACGGCAGCTTCTGATAATGTGCAAAAATCTCTGCTCTCATATCATACTCAATCTTTGCTCCCATCACATGTCCGTAATTTGCTATAAAATAATTGCAATAGCACTGAAATAAAATCAAAACGGTCATCATCAGACCCAGTTTTAAAATTACCCGGAATGCCTCATCCGTTTCATAATATATCACAGTCGAGGTGATATAACGTACCACCAGCGGAATCACCAGTGTAATGATGGATGCCATAATTGCAAAAAACATATCTGCAAAAAAGATTTTTTTATAGGGTTTATAATAAGAAAAGATACTCTTTTTCTTCTCCACGTTATCACTTCCTTTACGTTTTTATTCCGTCAACGTTTCTTATCATACCTTCTTTTGCCATGAAATGCAAGCTATGCTATAATGCTGTCAGACAATTTTTCAAAAGAAGGAGGCTTCCCTATGAATCCAAAACAGACCTTTTATGAACATCAGGCAAACACGATCATTGCAAATTTAAAAAAACGTCAGATGGACGGCTTCTACTGTCCAACCTGTAAAGACGCAGTAAAAACAGCCATGGAGCTTGTATCCACCGGCGACAGTGTAAGTTTTGGCGGCTCCATGACACTTTCCGAATCCGGTATCATGGATGCGTTAAATGCCCGTGAAGACATCACACTCTATGACCGTTCAAAGGCTTCTACCCCGGAGGAGATCGGTACGATTTACCGCAAAGCATTTTCCTGCGACACCTATTTTATGAGCACCAATGCCATTACCTTAGACGGCGAGCTTGTCAACACGGACGGCAACGGCAACCGCGTGGCTGCTCTGATTTTCGGTCCGGCACAGGTCATTATTGTCTGTGGCATGAACAAAGTTGCAACGGATACAGACGCTGCTATCGCAAGAGTACGCAACATCGCCTCTCCACCAAACTGCAACCGTTTGAACAGAAAGACTCCATGTGCCACCACCGGTGTCTGTGCAGACTGTCTTTCCCCTGAGTGCATCTGTAACCATACCGTAATTACCAGACGCTGTGGTACGCCGCACCGGATTAAAGTGCTGTTAGTCGGGGAGGAACTTGGGTATTAAAAAAATACCGGTAACATGATAAAAGGAGAGGATGCTATGATACGCATACCTCTCCTGCTTTGCTTTTCACACTTAATACTTCCGGATACTATCCTCCGCTTCATCATCAGACTTCTCAATGGCACGAATCTCCAGATAGTAGCCGGCATTCTCATTGACCTTGACATACACGCGGTCACCGACCTTGGCTCCGCGGATGGCTTTGCCGATCGGAGATTCAATGCTGATATAATTTTTCAGGGAATTGCCGCGTACACTGGTCACTAATTTGTAGACCTCTTCCTCGTCATCATCCTCAAAATAAACGGTTACCCTATTGTTCAGTCCGACCTCGTCCATCTTTGACTCATCCGAAATGACGCTTGCCGTCTTTAACATTCTCTCTAAATACCGGATACGGCTCTCATTTTTATTCTTTTCCTTTTTCGCTGCATGGTACTCAAAATTTTCACTCAGATCGCCCTGCGCTCTTGCTTCCTTTACGGATTCGATGAGCTCCTTGCGAAGTACCAGCCTGCGGTATTCAATCTCTTCTTCAATTTTTTTCACATCGCTCTTTGTAAGCTGTTCTCTCAAAATTCTCCCTCTTTTCCTGTTTCCACTCTAATGCTTACATCTTCTCCGGTGCTTCAAATCCAAGCAGGTCGATGCAGATTTCCAATGCAGATTTTGTCAGTTCTAACAGACGGATATATCCTGCCTGTACCGCTGCATCTTCCTCCGCCATGATCTTTGTCTCATGGTAAAAATGGTTAAATGCGTTAGACAGATCATAGATATATGCACAGAGTTTATGCGGTGCTTTCTCCTCATATGCATTTTCCATTACAGCATTAAACTTTGATAACTCTAACATCAATGCTTTTTCACTGTCGGAATGTGCAGGCTGTATCACAGCATCTTTTGCACTCTTACCTGCCTCGGCATATTTTGCTAAGATCGACTTGATACGCACGATGGTATATAAAATATATGGTCCTGTATTTCCTTCAAAAGAAGTGAAACGATCAATATCAAAAATGTAATCTTTAGATGCCTGATTGCTTAAATCTCCATATTTGATTGCAGAAAGTGCTACGATCTTTGCTGTTTTTTCTGCTTCGTTCGGGTCTACCGTATGGTTCTCCGTAATCTTTTCGTACATCTTCTCGTTGATATTTTTCATCAGCATTTCTAAACGCATAACGCCGCCTTCACGGGTCTTAAACGGTTTTCCGTCCTTGCCGTTCATCGTACCAAAACCTAAGAACTCTAATTTGGTATCCTCCGGTACAATTCCGGTCTTTTTCGCACAACGGAATACCTGTACAAAATGCAGTTCCTGACGCTTGTCTACCACATAGATAACCTCATCCGGGTGGTAGTCCTGCTCACGCATGATCAAAGTTGCTAAGTCTGTTGTTGTATACAAAGATGCGCCATCGGATTTTAGGATAATACACGGCGGGATTTCTTTTGTATCCTCTTCTTTTGCAACATCTACTACCAGTGCGCCGTCACTCATGTAGGCAAATCCGTCTTTTTTCATCTGTTCTACCATATCCGGAATGTATGGCTGGGCATCGGATTCGCCCTTCCACAGTTCAAAAGATACATTCAGATTTTCGTAATTTTTCTTTAAGTCTGTTACGGAAACATTTAAAATGTGGGAAAGCAGTGCCTGATATCCTCTCCGTCCTGCCTGCAATTCAGAGGTTGCTTTCATGGCTGCTTCTTTGTATGCCTCATCCTCTTTGGATTTTGCACTTGCAGTCGGATAGATCTCCTCTAACTCTGAAATGGTAAACGGTGCTTCTTTCGGATATTCTCCGGTATAGTTCTCATCATAATATACAAGCTCCGGTTTACGCTCTCTAAGCTCGGTAATGATCAGACCCATCTGGAGTCCCCAGTCACCTAAATGCACATCACCGATTACCTCATGTCCCATAAATTTTCCAATACGTTTGATACTCTCACCGATAATTGCAGAACGTAAGTGTCCGACATGCAGCGGTTTTGCAACATTCGGTCCGCCGTAATCAATGATGATCGTCTTTGGGTTCTTTGCTTTTTCACATCCAAGTCTTTCTTCATCTTTCTGCATAGACTGCATATAGGATGCAAGATATTCCTTTGATAAGATCAGATTTAAAAATCCCGGTTTCACGGAATCTACCGACTCAAACATCTCGCTCTGCTTTAATTCCTCTGCTACCTTATCTGAGATCATAAACGGTGCACAGTGGTATTCCTTTGCGGCAGCCAATGCACCGTTGCACTGGTACTCGCACAGATCCGGGCGGTTTGAAAGTGTCACTCTTGCATATTTTTCATCGTAACCGCAGGCTATAAATGCCTTAGTCACTTCCCCTGTAATTAAATCCAGCATTTTTTCCATAAAAGTATCTCCTTATATCACCACATCAAAGAGGGTAAGATGACTTACCCTCTGCATAATCTATTATAGTATAATACTTTTTGAAATCCCGTGCAAGTTCTGGCAGAAACTTAAGAGAAAAAGTTCTCAGCAATCGTATAGCTCTCTGTTTCCTTGATACCGCCGGTTAAAAAATGTGCCATATCTTTATTGAAAAAGTGCATTTCGACACCACCCTGCTCATCTGCAAGTACGAACTCATCGTCTTTGATGTAACCGTCATCTAATAAGTATTTTGCAAATACGCAGATGCCGCCTTCATACTGCTCTGCTTCTCTTCCGCTCTTGTCATACATCCGCACTACGATCTTGCCGTCATCTAAGATCGGTCCATACAGTAAACCGACTGCATTGCTTCCAAAATTTCTCTTACAGAGCATTTCGATATTACGCTCCTGTAAGTGGATGTCATTTTTATTCGGATCTAAGATCAGGTAGTTGTTACCTCTTCCTCTATATTTCTTTAATGTGATCGTTTCCATAAACCTGCACTCCTTTCGCTCTGCCTTTGTTTTATCTTTTATCTATACTTTATTATATTTTATTTTTTTGCATTTTCCAGTGTATTTTGTGCTTGAAAATATGCAAAAAGTGCTGTAGGATAGTGTTAGAGCATTTGTGTGTAATTAAAATAATTTTTTTATTTTGGGATATGTGCGTGTTTGTTGACGATTCTGCTATTTTCCGGTGTAGCGGTCAAATATGCTGAATCGCCAACGAACACTGCACAGCTAAGCAAAAGAATATTTTATTCATTATACTCACACAAATTCTTTTTTTATCGTACTCATATCATAAAACACAGGATAAAACAGACTATTATAATAACCAGATATCACCATGCAGGGAGGAATTTTTCAGATGTATCCACCGGAAGAGAATTTAAGAAGTGGTTATTTACAACAGAATTTCAGGTTATTTCATTTAAAGGACAAAAAGGAGCAGCAGTTTGACTTTCACTACCACGATTTTGACAAGATTGTGATTTTTTTATCAGGCAAGGTTACTTATATTGTGGAAGGGAAGTCTTACCACTTAAAGCCTTGGGATATTCTTTTAGTGCCGCACCACGACATCCACAAACCGGTCATTGACGGCAGCAGTGTCTATGAGCGTATTGTCATCTGGGTGAAAAATGAATTTATGGAAAAACAGCACCGCAAGAACTGTGACCTCTCCTCCTGTTTTCAGGAAAGTCTTGACCGCAGCTTTAACCTGATCCGCGTCCGCTCTTCCCTGCAATCGGAGATCCAGACGATCATCGCCAATTTAGAGGACAGTCTGCGCAGTGCGGAATTTGGCAGTGAGTTATTAAGTGACACTTATTTTTTGCAACTCTTAGTCTACATTAACCGCGTGTTTTTAGATGCTTCTTTTACAAACGATGAGACGGATCTGACCTATGACAAGCAGATCACGGAATTACTCAAATATATCAACTCTCATTTAGGGGAAGATTTATCGAATGAAACGCTTGCGAACCGGCTGTATTTAAGCAAATATTACCTGATGCACCGCTTTAAGGAAGAAACTGGTTACACCTTACACAGCTATATTGAACAAAAAAGGCTGTTACACGCCTCCGAACTGATCAAGGAAGGTGTCCCAGCCATGAAAGCCGCCCAGGAGTGCGGCTTCAAAGAATATTCTACTTTTTTAAGGGCGTTCAAACGCAACTTTCATATTTCTCCAAAGGAATTACTGACGGATGTAAATGCCCTGTGATTCTATAAAATCCTGCAACTCGTCCTGTGCATCCTGTGACCATTCCGGATTTAACTCCTTTTTTGTCTTTTCCTGCTCTTTTTGTTCCTCGCTCCGTTCCTGTCTCTTTGCAACATCACTCATTGCACATCACTCCTCTGTCTGACTGTCATGAATCACCTTGTCCAATTTCTGTCGCTTCTCCGCTAAGATCGCATTGATCTGCTCTTTGGTTACCGGATTGTCCGTCTCGTTCGTGCCGTATCTGCTAGAAGGCGGCATTTTTGCCTGTTCTAAAAGCTCCCGCTGTTCCATCTCACGACGGCGTTCTAACTCTAATGCGACTTTTTTTGCGGCTTCTTCTAAGCGTAACCGTTCCGCAGCTTCCTGCTGCCTTTTTCGCTCTTCTTCCTCTTTTTGACGCGCAAGCTCTTCCTGTGTGACATAATGAACATTGTATCCTTTTATAATGCTGTTTTTCAGCTTCTCACGTCTGTTACGTTCATCGATTAAGTCTCTCATTGACATCCCTTTTCCCATCCACTTTATGGTCTTATTTTAGCATATCATTTTTTAAAAATAAAGATATTTTGAATAACTTTCCAAGAGAAAGCACATCCTAGTATCGTCCTCATTTTCCCCTACATATTTTTCATTCAGGAGGAACTGTCATGGCAGCATACAAGGTTGAAATCTGCGGTGTAAACACTGCAAAACTCCCTATTTTAAAGGAAAGTGAAAAGGAAGAACTCTTTGCTAAGATCAAACAGGGAGACATGGCTGCCAGGGAAACTTACATTAAGGGAAATCTGCGGCTCGTTTTAAGTGTCATCAAACGTTTTTCGAATCACAATGAAAATGTAGATGACCTGTTTCAGATCGGATGTATCGGTCTGATCAAATCCATTGATAACTTTAACCCGGATATGGGGGTAAAATTTTCCACATATGCCGTGCCGATGATCATCGGGGAGATCCGAAGATACCTGCGCGACAACAACTCGATCCGTGTAAGCCGCTCTTTGCGTGACACTGCCTATAAAGCGATCCATGCGAAAGAAATCTTAACGAGGACTGCTTCTACGGAACCGACATTAGAAGATATTGCAAAAGAAACCGGTATCCCAAAAGAGGATATCGTCTTTGCACTCGATGCCATTCAGAGTCCTTTAAGTCTCTATGATCCGGTCTATACTGATGGTGGTGATGCGCTCTATGTCATGGATCAGATCAGTGATAAGAAAAATAAAGAAGAAAAATGGATCGAAGAGCTCTCTTTAGGCGATGCCATGGATCGTTTAAATGAGCGTGAAAACTATATTATCCGGCTTCGTTTTTTTGAGGGCAAGACCCAGATGGAAGTTGCCGAGGAAATCCATATTTCCCAGGCACAGGTCTCCCGTCTGGAAAAATCCGCCCTAAAAAGTATGAAAAATTATCTTTCTGTGTAGATTTTGATATAGATCAGCGATCCCATTAACGATCCCATTTTTCACACAGTGCATTGATCTGGTCTGCAAATTTTGCCATATCTTTATTTGCAGTTCCTTCATTTTTCTGGATGACCGCTAAGAGTCTCTCACCGGCTGCTAACAGTCTTGCAAAGACGTTCGAAGAAGCCTTGCTGCTCTTTGTCTTTTTCTTCACAAGATCTCTTGAACCCTGTGCAGTCTGCTGGTTCAGCACCAGATCAAACGTATCCCCACTGTATGGTGCTACGGCATCGAGTCCTAATTCTTCCCGCAGATATGCAGCAAAGCCATCGCAGACCTCATCATCACCATGCACGATAAAGACCCGTTTTAACGGTGTCTTATAGGCTTTGATCCATTCTGTCAACATTCTCTTATCCGCATGACCGCTCAATCCCGGAAGGTTCATGATCTTCGCGTGAACTTCAATCTGCTCGCCAAACAGTTTTACCTCTTTGACACCATTAAGCAGTGAATGTCCTAACGTTCCCGGCACCTGGAATCCGACAAACACAATTGTGGAGTCCGCTCTCCATAAATTATGTTTTAAATGATGGCGGATACGGCCTGCCTCACACATACCGGAAGCAGATATGATTACCTTGGATTTTTCGTTAAAGTTGATCATCTTCGATTCATCACTTGTAATCGCCATCTTCAAGCCGTCAAAACGGATTGGATTGATGCCTTTTCCGACTAATTCTAATGCCTCTTCGTCGAAACATTCTGCTACATTTTTATGAAAAATTCCGGTTGCCTCCACGGCAAGCGGACTGTCAATATAGACTTCAAAATCCTGATACTCTTTCATCAGATTTTCGGTCTTGATCCTTCTTAAAAAATAGAGTAATTCCTGTGTCCTTCCTACAGAAAATGCCGGGATCACGACATTTCCGCCCCGGTGAAAGGTTTCGGTGATCACTTCTGCCAGTTCTTTTGCATAGTCGACAGACACCTCATGCAGACGGTCTCCATAGGTGGATTCCATGACTACATAATCGGCATCCTCGATAAAATGCGGATCTTTGATCAATGGTTTGTTGCCATTGCCAATGTCACCGGAAAAAACGATCTTGGTCTTTCCGTCTTCGTCCTCTGCCCATACCTCGATGGATGCAGAGCCTAACAGGTGTCCTGCGTCCACAAAACGGATGGTAAGTCCCGGTTCGATCTCAATTTTTTGTGCATATGGACATGGTACAAAATGCTCCATAACTCCCATTGCATCATTGATATCATAAAGCGGTACCACTTCCGGTCTTCCGGCACGCTTTGCCTTCCGGTTCTTCCATTCTGCTTCAAACTGCTGGATGTGCGCACTGTCTTTTAACATGATCTCGCAGAGTTCTGTGGTCGCATTCGTCGCATAGATCTTTCCGCGAAATCCATGGTTATAAAGCAGCGGCAGCAAGCCGGAATGATCGATGTGTGCATGTGTTACTAACACATAATCGACTTCTGAAGCATTGACGGGTATCTCCTGATTGACATATAGATCTGCTCCCTGCTCCATTCCACAGTCGATCAGGACATGCGTCTGCCCCACTTTCAGATAATGACAGCTTCCTGTTACCTCATGATCTGCCCCCAAAAATTCCAGTTTCATATACACTTCTCCTTTTACGTTTCCTCTGTATGCAGATTATTATATGATTGATAGGATCATACTTATCGCAGTACCTCTCAAAAATCTGAGATTTTTATTATTATACCATATTTGTTTCGGAATTGTATATGCAATTACTCGAATTTTACAATTTCTTTTTTTAATCTTTTCATAATCTTCTTTTCTAACCGTGAGATATAGGATTGAGAAATCCCAAGCAGATCCGCCACTTCTTTCTGGGTCATTTCCTCTCCGTTTTTTGTTCCAAGTCCAAAGCGCAGTTCTACGATCGTCCGCTCCCTGCCTGAGAGTTTTTTGATCGCTTCCCGTAAAAGCTGCTCCTCTACTTCGCTTTCGATCCCACGATAGATAATGTCCTCTTCGGTGCCTAATACATCGGATAGCAGCAGTTCATTGCCATCGTAGTCTACATTTAAAGGTTCGTCTATGCTGACCTCTAACTTTGTCTTATTATTTCGCCGCAGATACATCAGGATCTCATTTTCGATGCAGCGGGAAGCATAGGTTGCCAGCTTGATATTTTTTTCCGGATTAAAGGTATTGATCGATTTGATCAGACCGATCGTTCCGATCGAGATCAGATCCTCTACTCCGACACCGGTATTGTCGAATTTTTTTGCGATATAAACGACCAGCCTTAAATTGTGTTCTATTAACATGGAACGCGCCTCTTTTAAGCTCTCCTCTTCTCCATTCACCAGTCCCTGTATGTAATGTGCCTCATCGATCGCATCCAATGGAGGTGGCAGAACTTCACTTCCTCCGATGTAGTGCACTTCATTTTTCTTTTTTAAAAACATAGAATAGAAAGACGGTATGATCCGAATTCCCATTTTTCCCGGCAGATTCATTTTTATGTACATTTTCTACTGCTCCTTTCCTTTACCATAATCGCCCATTTAAAATTATCCTGTATGTACTGTCTTTTAAAAATTTTTCTTCCACAATGGCAAAAACTGCCGGCTGTATCGCAATTTCTTTTTTTTCTTTTTTAATATAAAGGGAATCCAGTATCACCGCCTGCACCATGCCGTGCTCTTCTCCAAGTGATACAAATGGTATATAGCGGTACAACACCGGCTCCTCCCCTGTAAGCATCTCTAACGTGTTCTTTTCTATAAGGCTGACCGGAAGATTACTGTACGGGTCCATAAGCAAATTTCCCGTATCGAAAAAACCTTTTGTGGAAACTTCTTTCCCTTTATGGCATACTCTGATATCATAGATTTTTTCTTCCTCCTTCCGGTCCTGAAACAGGAGTAAAAATATAGTCACCACTCCTGCTATGCCTCCCATAACCCATCCAAAGAGATTCCTTTGTCCTAAGAGCCGGCAAAGCCACTCTACCGAACCGCCAAGCAGCAGCATGATCAGATATCCCGCTGCATAGTCTGTCAAAAATTCACGAATACTTTTCTGCTGAAAGCAAAAATAGAACATCAGCGGATTGATAAGAAGGTGTACAAGTATTTTATAAATCCCTGCATTTTTCAATAAAAGCATACTGGCAGCCGCACTCAATACGCCCAACAATGCCATCACTGCCATTCGTCCTGTTTTTGTCTGTTTTCTTCTGACTTCCCGAATAAGGAAGAGGGTCAGGTAGTCGAAGAAAAAGTTGGTCACGATGTATACATCTATGTAAAACTCATAATGCACCTGCTACCTCCATTGCTGCTTTTGAAATCTCTTTGATCGGTACGAACCTATTATATGAAATATCAGATGCTTTTTTTGTCAAAATCAAAGTGGCGAAATACAGGAATCATCCTGTCCTTTCGACAGACCTTCCCATAATATCCGAAAATCCCGGATCGTTACAGAACGGTAATTGCGTGAGAAATTTCTTATAAGGATCAGGGTGTCAAAAAACTTCAAACCGCCTTTTGACACCCTGATCCTATAAAACAAAAAAGAAAGCAGATCTCTCTGCTTTCTTTTACGTTATCTATCGTAATATACTTCCCTGTTACTATTTGCGGATCTTGAAGCTCTTGATCAACTGCTCTAACGTTCCTGCCTGATCGCTCATTTCCTGACTTGCTGCCGCACACTGCTGTGAAGTTGCGGAATTTGTCTGAACAACACTGTTGATCTGCTCAACTCCCTGATTGATCTGTGTCATCGTTGCTGCATCTGCCTCTAATGCTACCGCGATCTTGTATACTTCTGCAGTCGCTGCTTTAGAGCTTTCTACAACCTGCTCTAACTGTTTTGCAGTCTCATCTGCAATGACTTTACCTCTCTCAACCGCGGATACGGAGGTCTCGATCAGATCACGGGACTCTTTGGCTGCTTCCGCACTCTGTGCTGCAAGAAGGGATACCTGATCTGCTACCACGGCAAATCCTTTTCCTGCTTCTCCTGCTCTTGCTGCCTCGATGGAAGCATTCAGTGCTAACAGATTGGTCTGTGAAGCAATGTCATTGATCGCTGCAATAATGTTGCCGATCTCCTGAGAGGTATTACTGATCTCATCCATGGCTTCGACCATTTCCTGCATCTTCTGGTTACTGATCATAACAGCTTCTTCGGAAGATTCTACTTCCTTGCTGATATCTTTTGCATTCTTTGCATTACCGGATACGCGCTCGCTGACTTCGTCAATCGTTGCCGTAAGCTCTTCTGTAACACCTGCCTGCTCAGTTGCACCTTCTGCTAAATCCATGGAACCTGCTGCTACCTGTTCTGCTCCGTTGGTTACCTGATCTGCAACGCTTTGAACGTTTGTGATCATATCTGCCATACTGTGCTCAAATGCTTTAAAGGATGTTAAGATTCCTTTGAAATCTCCCTTCCATTCTACGGATGGATTGACAACAAAGTTCCCTTTTTCAAATTCCTGCATTGAAGCACCGATATCGTCTACATAAGAAGATAAGGTTGCTATAGAAGATCTTAAGCTGTCTGCTAATGAACCCAGCTCATCATCTGCCTGATAATCCAAAGTGCTGTGAAGATTTCCTTGGGACAATTCTTTCGTTGTCTCCTCCAATGCAGCTAATGGTATCAAAATAGATGCAATAATACGTTTTCCAACTACTACTGCGGATGCGATGCCGATTAAATTGAATATGATAATACCAATAATATTGAAAACTGCATCACGCTTACTTGCAAACATCAGTTTGTCCACTTGTTCATCTGTGATCTTTTGTATTTCTTTTGCGGTATCTACTGCTTCGGATAATGCCGGTGCACATTTTGTCAGTATCTTTTCCGTTGCATCTTTCTGATTTCCTGCTTCAATCTCATCGATAATATCCATACCGATGGTCCCCCACTCATTCATCTGGGTCACATACTGATTATAGAGCTTGTCCTCAATGACCCCTGTTTTTTTCATTGCATCTAACTCTTGATCAATATTCTTTAAAGCATCGTCTACATTTTTCTTATATGTATCATAACTTGACTTATCGTCATTTAACGCCATCTCACGGATATTTCTGGCTGCAATATTTACATTCAGTCTGCACATCTGAACGGCTGTGTCAGCCCGCTGTACTTTGTTAGAATAATTACTGAGATTTCTAAGCAGTATCGTCTCTCCTACGATTGCTAAGATTCCTGAAAATACCATCAGTACGATCACGATCAGATAGCCGGTTATCATTTTTTTTCTGACAAGCATTCCATCTAATTTTTTAAACATATGCTTCTCTCCCTTTTTGTGTATTTTTGTATTCTCTCATATACGATTATTATAATCAGATTAGTAGGCTTTTGCAATATTTTTTTCGTCATATTTTGTCAAAAAATGCAATTTTTTACACTGCTTTTTATAAATATCCAAAGTCCGTCAGAACTACCGTTCCATGCAGTCTGTGGTGCTGTCTATAATCTTTCTACACTGTTTTTTTAACTCCTCTGCTGTCTGACTGCATACCAGCTCTTCTAATACTTCGTAGGGTTCTTCCTCCTGTGATGCACTGCCTCCATCAAGTGTCTTGCTCTCTCATACGAGACGGAGCTGCTCTCTGCTGAGGTGAATTTTTCTGTCAGCTCTGCTACTACGGGGATCAGTTCTTCCATTCCATAATCGATCTGCTGATCTGTTTTCTGCTCTGTATTCATGCCTCATCCTCCCGATATTTTCCGATATATTTTTTCGTACCGGTCCGCACCTCTCTTGCGAATGTATCAAGTACCGTTCCCTCTAAATAATCAAGATCTCCGGCACAGATTCCATCAAATTTCTCTTTCATGTACTCTAACAGCTCATCATCGGTCAGTTCATCTAAGGATTCATTTTTATACAGATAAAAAATATCCTGTAACCGCATCAATGTATCCGCATAGTTTTCCTGCATGATAAACGGGGAGTCGCAAAAATGAAAAACCAGCTTTTTTAGGATTCCCTCCCCAAATTCTACTCTCTGCTACTCCCTTAAGCTGTTTTTCCGCTCCTGTACCAGCAGTTCTGCGTCCTCCCTGCTCATGCAGGTAACGTGCTCCGTGCGTATATCATCCATCAATTTCCAATGGATATTACGGTTGGTATGATGATAGATAAATCCGCATTTTTCCTGTACCCGTTTTGATTTCTCATTTCCATCAAAATAGCCACACCAGATCCTGTCTAACTTCAAATCTTCAAAACCGTGCCTTAACAGTTCCTCCACAGCTTCCGGTATCAGTCCCTGTCCCCAGAACGGCACTCCGATCCAATATCCGATCTCTCCTTCGGTGTCAGGAATATCTAAATTACTTGCAGACCCGATCATCAGTCCTACACTGCCTACTGCCTGATCCTGATCTTTTGGTATTACTGCATAGGTCTCATCCGCAGATAATACATTCTTTATGATCTCTCTGCTGTCTTCTACACTTGTATGTATCGGCCAGCCGGCAATGGGGCCAACCCTTGGATCTTTTGCGTATTCATACAGGCTTTTAGCATCTGATTCCTGCCATTTACGCAGTATCAGTCTTTTGGTTGTTAATTCCATGAAAATTCTCCCGTTCTTGTATTGCTATGTTTTTTATTCTACCTTGATCGATACTTTAATCGTACGGCTGGCATAGGTTCCTTTTCCCTTTGCCTTTACGTTGATCGTATATTTTCCTCTCGGTGTTCCTTTTTTAACTGTTACTTTTCCTTTATTGTTTACCGTAATATATTTCTTACAATTCTTGGACTTACTGTAGGTTACCGTTCCCTTTGCCTTTGTGACACCGATCTTAAAGGAGTAGTTTTTTGCAAGTTTTCCGGTAGATGCCTTGGCTTTGTAAGTCTTTGACTTGACTTTTACAGTCATTGGATTCTTTTTTTGGATCACCAGTTTTGCAATATTAGACTGTGCACTCTTATGCGTGTCAGTCGCTGCAACTTTTGCTCTTACATAATAAGTTCCGACTTTTTTCGGATAGTTTTTCAGCTTCTTTTTGCACTTCGCATCCGTATAATAGGTGTAGGTTACTTTTCCTTTGCTTCCGGTTACCTTCGCCTTACCGATCTTGATCGCTTTGCCTGTGTAAATGGCATACTTGTCCTTTAAGACTACTTTTGAGGATTTTTTCGTACTTGTTTTTCCATTGTCTTTGACTTTTATTTTCACAGAGGTCTGATAGTATTTCGTTTTACCTGTGATCGTTACATTTCCCGAACCTACAAACGATACCTTTCCCTTTGCATCTGTTTTCGCGATCTTTGTATTGCCGGATGCCCATGCAATATTTTTACTGCTAAATGCCACTTTTTGTCCAAATTCCGGATTGATCAGCCACAATTTTGCCTGTGTCTTTTTTCCAACCTGACATTTTGCACTATCAATCCCAATACTAAACTGATATGTATACTCTTTCGGCGTATTCCATATGATCCCCCTGCTTGTGATCGCTTCCGAAAAAGTGCCGTTTGGAATATACATCGACTGACTTACCGTCTGATTCGCCGGTTTTGCTGCTGCCTGCGGATTCTCGGCATTCCCAAAGCACTGCGCCCATGTATAGACTCCATCCATATAAAAACATCCGATTCCTATCGTTGTGGCATCTTTCGAAAGAATATTCTCTCTATGACCTTCTGAATTCATCCAACTGTTCATCACTTCTGAAGCTGAACGCTGATTGATCGCAACATTTTCTGCGATCATAGCTGCATTTGCCGAAAAACAGCCTGCACCATCCGGTCTTGTATGGGAAAACAGCACTTCCTGCTCTCCTGCTCTGATCATCGCTGTTTCTAATAAGCTGCTATCCATCGTCAATGCCGACAAACCGTTTTCCGCTCTTTTTTTATTTACAATGGAAAGAACCTCAAAGGCTTTTTTATAATCTCTGGTACCGGAAATGGTGATCTTCTCTGCATAGTGAAGTCCATTTTTACCAAACTTCACAAGTTCTTTATTCAGGCAGTTTACCTGTACCCCTGCCTCAAAGGCGTTCTCATCTACATACTGTGTAGATGCCGGAAGCGTAATACTTGTTAAAGAAGGGCAATTTGCAAATGCCTGTCGATAGATTGTTTTCACCTTTGACAAATTTACCGTTTCTAACGCATAGCACTGTGCAAAATCAGCATAACCGATCGTTTCTAAGCCTTTTGCCGTAAACGTTTTCAGGCTGCTACAACTGTTAAAAACGGAACCACCCCATTTTTTCATTCGATCCGGAAGTGTGACGTTCACTAAACTGCTACAATCGCAGAAAGTCCGCATACCCAAGGTCTGAAGTCCGCCAAAATCAATCGTTTTAATGCTGCTGCATGCCTCAAACATCCTGTAAGGGGACTCTTTCAGTCCTTTTCCGAATTTGACGGATGTGATCTCTGTACAACTATCGAATGCAAAACTGCCAGCCGTTGTTATCTTATCGGTAAGTACCAATGCTCCTGATAATGAGGAACCGTAAAATGCTCCCTCCCCAAGTGTTGTTACATTGGAAAAACGAACGCTTTTCAGATTACGGGTCTTGGAAAAAGCATAATCTCCGATCTGCTTTACACCGGTCGGCACGGTAAATTGTGTAACCGCTTTATCCACTGGAAATAGCACTAACGTGGACTTATCTTTTGTATATAAAACACCATCTTCTGCTATAAAAGCAGTGTTGCCGGATGCAACTTTCAACTCGGAAAGGCTCGTATTGCCAAATAATATCTGTGGCGAAAATTTTGTCATTTTTTTAGGAATTTCAAAAGTAGTAATCACGGTCTCCTGCAATGCATAATCCCCCATTGTGGTTACTCCGCTTGCGGAAAATGCTGCTAATGAAGTACATCCTGCAAATGCTCCGCTCTCTATGGTTTTGACATTCTTAGCAAGTTTTACTCCTGTAAGTGATGAACACTCATAAAATGCTGCCTCTTTGATGGTCTGTAAGGATTGTGAAAAGCTAACCGATGTAATGGAACTCATTCTGCAAAAGTTCTGCTGTCCGATCACGGTAATCCCCTCACTGATCACTACACTCTTTACATTGAGTTCGCTCCACGGTGCAGGTTCTGACAGACTTGCATCCGGCATTGCACCGGAACCTGTGATCGTCAGTGTCGTACCTGATAATTTCCATTTTACATTGCCATATGTACCGCTCTGCGCAGAAGCTCCTGTCGCATTCTGAGTCAGATCATTCGTTCCGGTACTTTTTTGTTCTTCCTGATCCTTTACTTCTATGTTCTCTGCTTCTGTACTCTTTGTATCCTGACTCTTTACTTCTGTATTTTTTGCATCTTCGTTCTCTTTTAGTTTGTATTTTCCCGCCGGTGAGATGTCCTGAGCTTTCCCTCCGACTAACTGCCCGTCCTCTTTTTGGAGAGATGCTGCTGCCTGTACGGATTTTGTGGAAAATCCAGACATTGCGTATAAAAGACAGCATCCCATGAACAGTCCTAACACTAATTTTCCTTTTTGTTTCTTTTTCATAGCTTTAGACCTCCTTTTTTAGTTAATTTTCCAGTAATAATATATTATTTCCCTACTTTTTTCAGTGATCCTATCAATCACCCTTTCAGTCACCTTTTCAGTCACTTTCCTATTTCAAAATCTTGTATTGTTATTGCTTTATTTTACCACATTTATCTGCTTACCGGAATATATTTGGAATAATCAAAAGAATCAAAAAAGACATTCGGACTCCTTTCAGAATCCGAATGCCTAAAATATTATACGCTATTTCCGTAATTGTGTTTGCATTGGTACAAATTCAATTTTTAATTGCATCCCCATACCATGAGCTAACCGCTTCAAAAGTTTTAAAGATGGATTTCTGGTTCCATTTTCAAGTTTACTTATATCTGCCTGATCTATTCCCGTACGCTTTGCAAGCTCTTTTTGTGTTAAATTCTGTTCAATGCGTGCATCAATCATGGCACGAATAACATCCATTTCCGGCTGCATGTCATCCCATTCCTTTTTAAATTCAGGGTCTTTTAATTCTTCTTGTAATAAATTTTGAAATTCACTCATTATTCACCACTCCTTTCTAAAAAAGCTTTTCTGCATTTCTTTGCATATTCAATTTCACTTGGCGGTGTCTTTTTCGTCTTCTTAACAAAACCATGTGTTAATACTATTCTCCCTTCATAATAAAAGAAATATAATACTCTTGAAATATCTGTCCCTACTTTTGCTCGCAATTCAAATATTCCGTCACCTAAAGGTTTACTGTATGGTTCTCTTAACTGATTCCCATACTGCTCTAAAATACTAACTAAGCCAAATAATTTTGCCTTCATTTTAGGATTTTGTGAAAGCATAAAATCTTTCGCGGGTTTCTTTCCCTCCTCTGTTTCGTAGAATTCTGCTTTAAATTCACTCATAACTTTCCTCCGATGTGATTTCTATATAAATATAATATGGTGTTTTTACCATATTGTCAAGCAACAGGACACGCCTTGATCAAAAACAAACCGTAATGTAAATTATGATAAAATGAAACCAAGTCCTCTCCCCATGGAATCCCCCACGGGTAAAGGTGACATAGAAGCACCTGTTGTTATTTATCATAAAAAGTGTACATAAGCACTGCTCATATATCATGTTCCCTCTAACATGGTTCTTCATCATAAACCAGTTTTGCCTTTTCCTCATACAGCATCCGGTCTGCACGCACGATCAGTGTCTCCGGTTTTTCCTCCGGATCATCCACTAACGTATAGCCGATAGATACGGCAAGCGGATAGAGCAGTTTTTTCTCCTCACATTTCTGACGGATCAGCGAATGAAGCCTCTCCATAACCCTTGCGGGCTCTGACAGTTCTGTACTGTAATCTAACATCATAAATTCATCACCACCGTAACGTGCCACAAAGATGTTGTACTCTCCCGCAAGCTGTATCATGCACTCCGCAATGGATATCAGTGCATTGTCTCCTTCTGCATGACCATACTTGTCATTAATCTATTTGAAACGGTTTGCATCTAAGAGATAAAGGATCATCGGATGCTCCTTATCTGCCTGTGGAATCTTCGTTTCTAACATAAAAAACAGACGCTTCCGGTTATTCAGTCCGGTCAGTGCGTCATTATAGATCTGTGTCCTTTGTACATAGACAAAAATGATAAACAACGAAGTGATGATCGCCGGTGCTATGATCGGTGTGTTTCCAACTGTCATCTGTACCATACCTGCTGCCAATGGAAATATCAAAAATATTCCAAACAGCCAGCATAACATCCGTCTTTCCTTATTCGTTTCCCGGATGCCATACTTTACGGCATAGATACAGACTACAAGACTATACAGATATTGCAGGGATGACACAAAAACGAACAATACGCCTCTTTGGTATGTACCATCTGCCGCAATCTGAAATACCCAGCCGGTCCACGGTGTCGTCAGACATAATACCATTGCAAGCCCGATCGGTATCTGACAGATCAGATATACCAATCTGCCCGGACGTTTATCCGTTCTTCTGATGCGTGCCATCGCAAAAAAAATCTACCCCGATATATGTTACTACCATTTGCAAATTCACAGACTCTCCCACCTCTTTCTGTTACTTTTCCTCTGCCTTCTTTCTCCAGTAAAATTTATTCCTAATCCTTAGATTCGATTACTACTAATCTGCCTGTTCGCAATTCAATCTCTGCCTGTTCTCCTGTGATCTCATTACTGATCCCAATTGAATGGCAGTGATCTAACGTATAATCCTCTAATGGATATTTCATTCCCTTTAATGTAATGCCCTCCACAGCTCCCATAAACGGAAGCAGTGAGACATATTTTCCATATTGTGTCTCTTTTTTGATCACGATTCTTTGATCTATGACCTGTACCCGGTTATGTGCATCTACAAGATAAGCCGAAATTCCCTGTTCCCGCAGTAATCCCAGCAGATAGACATTTGCAAGCATATGGTCTAACCTGCTTCCGGTTCCTCCTACAATATGGATTTCTTCTGCCCCAAGCTCTGCCGCAGTCTGCACTGCTGACTCGGTATCCGTATCGTCTTTTTCCGGACGTAATACTTTCCACTCAATGCCGTCCATTTTTCGATACGCCTCTAATACAGCCGGGTCTACAGAATCAAAATCGCCCACGATCATGTCCGGTTTTTTTCCGCACCGATATAAGAACTCCATGCCGGAGTCCGCAGCAATGATCTGATCAAATTGTTGTTCTTCTATATATTTTAAAATAAAAGATGCCTCTATGGCACCACCTGATATTACCAATATCTTTTCTATTTTCTGTACCATTTCACCCATCCACTCTTATTTCATCAGAGTTAAAAAATCCTGCACATTCTGCTCTACATTACCTTTGAACACTGCACTTCCTGCCACGATGATATTTGCTCCTGCATCCATGACCATTTCCACATTGTCCAGATTGATCCCGCCATCCACCTGGATGTCGGTTTTGAGTCCCTGACGCTCGATCATCTCCTTTAACTTACGGATTTTTTCCGTACAATAGGAAATGTAGGACTGTCCGCCAAAGCCCGGATTGACTGTCATCAACAATACCATGTCCACTTTTGGCAGGATATACTCTACCGCTTCTAATGGGGTTGCAGGATTCAATGCCACTCCTGCTAAGACATCATGCTCTTTGATCACTTCAATGGTGCGGTCTAAATGTTTACACGCTTCTGCATGAACGGTAATGATATCCGCTCCTGCTGCCACAAATTCGTCAATATAACGAATCGGCTCCTCGATCATCAGATGCACATCAAAAATTCTCTCCGTCAGCGGACGGATCGCTTTGAGCACCGGAAATGCAAAGGAGATGTTTGGGACAAAACAGCCATCCATAACATCAATATGCACATAATCCGCTCCCGCTTCATCAATCACTCGGATCTGCTCGCCTAAATTGGCAAAATCAGCAGATAATATAGACGGTGACAGACATTTCATAATTAAGTTCCTCCTAATACTTTTTCGTATCTTTTATTTCTTCATATAGGGTACAGTAGTTCTCATACCGCTCTGTACTGATCTTTCCTTCTGACAGTGCTTCCTTTACGGCACAGTCCGGCTCATGGATGTGACTGCATCCCGTAAAACGGCATTGTTCTTCTAATGCCACAAATTCAGGATAGCAATCTTTTAAATCCTCTTTTTCAAATCCCGGCATATACATGGAGCTGAATCCCGGCGTGTCCATCAGATAGGTGTTTTTCGAAAGCGGTATGACCTGTGAATGTCTCGTTGTATGCTTTCCTCTTTCGATCTTCATACTGATTTCTCCGGTCTCCATTCGGATCTCTGACTGCAGCACATTCGTAAGCGAAGATTTTCCGACACCGGACGGACCGGCTAAGGCGAAGGTCCTGCCCTCTATCTGCTCTTTGACGGTTTCTATGCCGATCTGCTCTTTCGCACTGACAAAACAGATCGGATATCCGGCTGTGGCATAGATGTCCTGCAGTCTCTTTCGTTCTTCTTCATCCACTAGATCTGTCTTATTAAAACAAAGCACTGCCGGAATATGCTGATATTCCATCATCACTAGAAAACGGTCTAACAGATGGAAGTTTGGCTTTGGCTTTGCCGCCGCAAAGACCACCAATGCTCCGTCTATATTGGCAACTGCCGGCCGGATCAGTTCGTTTTTCCTCGGCAGAATTTTTTCGATATTTCCTTTTTTCTCATTTTCATCTAAAATAGCAATTTCCACGTTATCTCCGACTAACGGTTTGATTTTCTGATTGCGAAAACTGCCTTTTGCTTTACATTCATAAATTCCGGCTCCTACTACATGAATGTAGTAGAACCCGGAAATTCCTTTTACTATCTTTCCCTGCATATCTTTCCTTACTGCTTGTTAAATGTAACGTCCTGTACCTGTTTCTGCTCTGTTCCGTCAGAAAGTGACCAGGTAATCTCAAGTTTTCCGGAAGACATTTCTGCGATATCTGTTTTCTGGATCGAGTATGGGAAGGATTCGATCGCAATACTGTTCCACTGCTCTAACACTGCTCCATTAGAGTCCTTTAATACAATACTTGCACCTACCACACTGTCATTATCTGCCGGTGCCGTAATCTTGGCACTGAACTTATAATAAGTGATCTTTGGTCCGTCACTGATGACCAGACTGATATTGCTTCCCGCATCGACATATTTTCCATCTGCGATACTCTGACTGATGACATTTCCTGCCGCAACGGTATCACTGTTCTCTTTGGTAACACTTGTTACCGTCAGTCCTGCTCCTGACAGTTCGTTTCTGGCATCTGTCTCCGATTTTCCAACCACTTTTGGAACTACGACCGGTGCTTTTCCCTGAGATACAACAATACTGATACTGTCACCCTTCTTTGCCTTGGCACCTACATCCGGTGTCTGGGAGATGACCTGACCGCTTGCTACCGTATCACTGTTTGCGTAATCCCTTGAATACTTAAACCCGTTATCCTGCAGTTTATTAATAGCGGATGTCTCATCGAGTCCCTTGACATCCGGAACGGAAACTTCACCCACGCCACTACTCATCACAACGACAATGGTTGTATTTTTCTTGATCATATCTCCTTGGTCTTCACTCTGGGAGATGATCTCTCCTGCATCATATTTTTCGGAAGCCTGTGTGCCGCCGTCTTTGATGCCTAGATCAATTTTATTTAATGCTTTTTTTGCTTCCTCATAGGTCATTCCGGTGACATCGATCATCTCGACCTGTTCGCTGTCTTTCTCGGTTTTTGTTGCCTCTTTTGTATCATCCTTTTTACCGGAGGAACCAAATTTTACGATCCCACTGACACTTAAGATCAGCCAGATGACAATTCCGACAATGATCACACCTGCAACGATCCCTGCAATGGACATAGCCTTTTCCATCTTCGGATTGAGTTCGCCTTCGGATTCTTCCTCCTCCTCTTCGTCGTCCTCATCCTCTTCCGCTTCTTCCTGCGGATCATAATAAACGCTTTCTGCTTCTTTTTTGATGCGCTCTAAATCTTCATCGTTATATTTTCTTGTCTCGCCGCCGACATTCGGATCTACTAATGTCACAAAATCTTCATCCGGGTTGATCAGCGATTTCTTTAAGTCCAATAGCAGATCGCCCATGGCCTGATATCTTCTGTCAGCATTCTTCTGTGTACATTTTAAGATGATCTTTTCTAAGCTGACCGGAAGATTTGGTGCATAAGCACTCGGTGCTACCATTTCTTCCTGCAAATGCTGGATCGCCACGGCTACGGTGGTATCTCCGTCAAACGGTACACGTCCTGTCACCATTTCGTACATCACGATTCCTAAGGAATAGATGTCACTTCTGCCATCCACAAAACCGTTTCTTGCCTGCTCCGGGGAAGAATAATGGACAGAACCCATCACATCCGAATTAATGGTATTTGATGTTGCCGCTCTTGCAATACCAAAGTCCATGACTTTGACTTTTCCCTCTGTGGAGATCATGATATTCTGCGGCTTGATATCCCTGTGTATGATATTTTTCTTATGGGCAGCCTCAATTCCTCTGCCTACCTGAATGGCAATACTGATTGCCTCTTTAAAAGTAAGCTGTCCTTTTTTCTCAATATAAGTCTTTAAGGTAATGCCCTCTACATATTCCATGATAATGTAGTACATCCCCTCCTGACTTCCTACGTCATAGATATTGACGATATTCGGATGCTCTAAGCCCGCTGCGGACTGCGCCTCGGTACGGAACTTTGTTACAAAATTAACATCCTCCGAAAATTCCTGTTTTAATACTTTAATCGCAACGAAACGTCCTAATGTATGGTCTTTTGCCTTATAGACATCCGACATTCCGCCCGCACCTATTTTTCCTACGATCTCATAACGATCATCTATAAACATTCCTTCTGTTAGCATTCTTTCCACCTCGTCTAAAACGGTTCTATAACAACCACCGTGATATTATCCTTTCCCCCATTGTCATTTGCTGTCTGGACTAATCTCTCCGCGCATTCTGCAACGTCTCTCTGACTGTTGATGATGCTTCGGATGTCCTGATCCTCTACCATGTTTGTCAATCCGTCCGTACAGAGCAATATGTAATCCTGCGGTTCTAAATTCACCTGAAAGAAATCCGCTACTACTTTGTCTGCTGCTCCTACAGCTCTTGTAATGATATTCTTGTCGGGATGATCTTTTGCTGCATCTTTTGCAATCTCGCCCATGCGTACCATTTCCTCTACTAAGGAATGGTCTCTGGTCACCTGTTTGATCTCTTTGCCGACAACATACATTCTGCTGTCACCAACATTGGCAACCCATGCCTTTTTCCCGATTACTGTCACTACAACAACCGTAGTCCCCATGCCGGACATTGCCTCATCACCGGCTGCTTTTTTTATCAGTTCCTCATTTGCTTTACAGATGGCATGCTCGATGACCTCCACCGGTTCGGTTCTCTCATCCTTTTCAATACTCTCTACGATACTTTCTACCGTATATCTGGATGCATACTCACCTGCTTTGTGTCCGCCCATCCCATCTGCTACAATAAAAAGGTTCGGCAAATTTCCAACGGCATTCTCCGATGTATACATATAATCCTGATTCATTTCTCTTCTCTTTCCGATGTCTGATATCGAAAATGTCTTCATTCCCTGTTTCGCCTACCCTTCTGTATATCTCTTTCTCAATTGTCCACAGGCACCATCTATGTCTCTGCCCATTTCCCTTCTAATAGTAACATTTATTGCATTTTTTTCAAGTTCTATTTTGAATTTCTCTGTTGCCGTATGATCCGGCTGCTTATAATCCCGCTCTTTGATCGGGTTGACCGGTATCAGATTCACATGACAGTTCATTCCATGGATCAGTCTGCTGAGTTCCTCTGCATCCTCTTTTGTATCATTGACTCCTGCCACTAAGCTGTACTCAAAGGTCACTCTCCTGCCTGTCTTTGAAAAATAATATTTGCAGGCATCGATCACTTCTTCGATGTCATACTTATTTGCGATCGGCATCAGTTCCTGCCTCTTTTTCTGGTTTGAAGCATGCAGGGAAAGTGCTAATGTCATCTGTAATTTTTCTTCGGCAAGTTCCTTAATCTTCGGCACAATGCCACAGGTGGATACCGTCAGATTTCTCTGGCTGATGTTTAAGCCGTTTTCATCGGTCAGCATGGTAATAAAACGCAGCAGGTTTTCGTAGTTGTCTAACGGTTCTCCCGTTCCCATCACAACCACATTGGAGATCCGCTCTCCGATGTCTTCTCCTACGCGGTAAATCTGCTCTAACATCTCTGCCGGAGTCAGTCCTCTGACTAATCCGTCTAAGGTAGACGCACAGAAACGGCAGCCCATACGGCAGCCTGCCTGTGAGGAGATGCAAACGGAATTGCCGTGTTTATAGTGCATCAGCACGCTCTCTATCATATTTCCATCCGGCAGACGAAACAGATATTTTTGGGTTCCATCCAGTTTCGATGTCTGAATGGTCACCGGCTCTAAGACCGTCAATTCTGCCTGCTCTTTTAACTTTTCCCGAAGTGCCTTTGATAAATTCGTCATCTCATCCCAGCTGCTCACATGGCGGACATGCATCCACTGATAGATCTGGGATGCCCGGAACGGCTTTTCTCCAATGGATGTCATAAACGCTTTCAATTCTGCTAAATCCATGGATTTGATGTCTGTTTTTCTATGATTTTCACTCTGTATCTCACTCATGTTTCTTTCCTTTTTTCATCCTTGCAACAAAGAATCCGTCATTTCCTTCTTCTCCCGGAAAAATCTGCTTTTGCAGTTCTACTTCCAGTTCCGGGTACTGCTCTGACAGCCACCTGACATTTTCCTCATTTTCCGCTTTATGGATCGTACAGGTACTGTAAAGAAGTGTTCCGCCCGGTTTGACATAACGCACTGCATTTTTTAGGATTTCCCTTTGCAGTGCCACAAGCTCTGCCTCTTTTTCTACGGTCATCTTATATTTGATATCTTTTTTTCTGCCTATCACACCAAGTCCCGAACACGGCAGATCTGCGATCACGACATCTGCTTTTTTCTCCCATGCCGCATCAAAAATCCTTGCATCCGCGCACTCTGCCTGCATATTAGATACCTGACATCTTCTGATATTTTCTTCGATCAAAAAGACTTTCTGTGGTGTCAGATCCCTTGCGATGACACGTCCCTTTCCATGCATCTGTTGTGCCACATAAATGCTTTTACCACCCGGCGCGGCGCAGAGGTCTAAGACCACATCCTGCTCTTTTGCTCCTGCTTCCTTTGCCGCTGTCATGGAACTGATGTCCTGTACATAAAAAAGTCCTTCCTGAAAGCTCTTTAGCTTATTCAGATAATCATAACCGGACAGGAATAAGGCATCCTCCATCTGCACAGCTTCCGATACCCTGACACCTTCGCTTTGCAGCCGGTCTATCAATTCTTGTTTCGTGATGCGTTCAGTATTGATCCGCACCGTGGTCGGCTGCTCTGTCAAAAATGCCGCCGCCATCTGCTCGGTACGCTCCATTCCATATTCATCCTTCCACTGACGGACTAACCACTCCGGAAGGGAGTAGATAACGGAAAGATACGCGACCGGTTCTTTTTCTTTCTCCGGATAGGTGATGTTCTCTTTATTTCTTGCGATATTTCTAAGCACTCCGTTGACAAAACCTTTTAATGTATGGAACCCACGTTTTTTTGCCAACTTCACTGCCTCATTGCAGGTAGCAGAATCCGGCACTCCATCTAAAAAGCAGATCTGATAGACCGCACTCCTTAGGATGCAGCGGATGACCGGTTTCATTTTATGTACTTTTGTATTGGAAAATGTATTGATGATATAATCTATCCGAATCTGGTATTCTAACGTTCCCTCTACTACTTTTGTAAGGAAGGCACGTTCTCTTTTTTCTAAATACTGGTATTTGTCCAATGTGTTTTTTAACGCAATATGACTGTACTCGCCATCCCTTGTTACTGCTAAAAGGATGTCGAGTACAATCTCTCTCGTGTCTGTCTTATCAGTCACGGTCATTTCCTCCAAATAAGATGATCAGACGAAGTAGCTGCAGGATCGCTGCTGCCGCACTCGCCACATAGGTCAGTGCCGCTGCTCTTAATACCCGTCTTGTATACTTCAATTCATCATCCTGAAGCATATTTGTGGTTCCTAAGATATGCAATGCACGGTTAGACGCATTGAACTCTACCGGAAGTGTCACTAACTGAAACAGTACTGCTAAAGAGAAGAAAATGATTCCAAGCTGGATCAGAAAACTTCCGGTACTGCTGTTAAAGAACAGTCCGATAATGATCAACGGCCATGCCATAGTGGAGCCAAAGTTTGCCACCGGCACTAAGTTTCCACGCAATGTCAGTGGAAAATATCCGGTCTGATGCTGGATTGCATGACCACATTCATGTGCTGCCACACCGATCGCTGCTACCGAAGTGCTTCCATAGACACTGTCAGAAAGGTTTAACACCTTGGTCTTTGGGTTGTAATGGTCTGTCAGGTTTCCCGAAATATGTCCGACCTGCACATCATAGATGCCTGCATCGTGCAAGATCCGCTCCGCTGCCTGCGCACCTGTCAGTCCTGACATACTGCGGTATTTTGAATATTTTGCATAAGTGGTTCTGACTCTTGCAGATGCGATCAGACAAATGATCGCTCCGATCACTACAAGAATGTAAGTTGGGTCCCACCAGTAGTACATATGAATTCCTCCTGTTTTTAATATTTTCTAAGCATTTGTGCCAAGCACGGTTCCTTCTTCGAGCGAAACGCCACATAAGAATGCCTCTGCGGTCATCCGTTTTTTGCCCTCTAACTGTATCTCGGTCGGAACTAAAATACCATCTTTTGTCTGGATGCCAAAGCTGTGCTTTTTGACGTTTACGATTGTGCCTGCCTTTGACGGATCACCACCATCTTCCACTGTCGCACCCCAGATCTTTAAGGTTTTTCCCTGATATTCGGTATAAGTTCCCGGCCACGGATTCAGTCCACGGATCAGACGTTCTAATTCCACGGCACTCTTTGTAAAATCCATCTCACCGAAAGATTTTTTGATCATGCCTACCTGTGTTGCTTTTTCGTGATCCTGCGGTGTAAATTCTGCCGTTCCATCTTCAAGTGCCTGTAAAGTCTGAACTGCTAACTTTGCTCCAACCTCGGCTAAACGGTCGAACAGGCTTCCTCCGGTTTCGTCTGGTGCAAGTGTCACTTCTTCTTTTAAGATCATATCTCCTGTATCGAGTCCCTCATCCATACGCATCGTGGTCACGCCGCTGACTTTTTCTCCATTGATGACTGCCCACTGGATCGGTGCTGCTCCACGGTATTTCGGAAGCAGGGATGCATGAACGTTCACACAGCAGTATTTTGGCATTTCTAAAATCTCTTTTGGCAGAATCTGTCCAAATGCCACAACGACGATACAGTCCGGCTGATATTTTTTCAGATATTCAATGCTTTCTGCTTCTCTCACACGTTTGGGCTGGAATACCTCTATATTATGTGCAAGAGCTGCTTCTTTTACCGGCGGATATTGCAGTTTTTTACTTCTTCCACGCGGTTTATCCGGCTGTGTGACCACCAGAGCCACCTCATGTCCTGCCTCGATCAGCGCTTCTAATGTCCCCACCGCAAAATCCGGTGTTCCCATAAAAATCAATCTCATGTCTATTCCTCTTCTTCCTCATAACGCACATCAAACAGATCACCTTCTACCAGCTCTGTATACAGATGTCCGTCTAAGTGGTCTATCTCATGGCAGAATGCTCTTGCAAGAAGCTCTGTACCTTCTAATTCACGCTCTACCATATTTTCATCCAATGCCCGTACTTTGACATAATTTGGTCTGGTGACTACTCCTGCTTTTCCAGGAAGGCTTAAGCATCCCTCATCTCCGGTCTGGCTGCCCTCTGTCTCTAATATCTCCGGATTGATCAATACAATCGGTCCGTCTCCTACATCAATGACTACGATACGCTTTAAGATGCCGACCTGGCATGCCGCAAGTCCTACGCCGTTTGCATGATCCATCGTTTCTATCATATCCTCGATCAGCGTTGCTATTCTCGGAGTCATCTCCGTGACCTCTCTGCATCGTTTATTTAATACTTCATCTCCCTGAATGCGAATGGTTCTAAGTGCCATAATGTCCCTCTCTTTCTCCTGTCTAAAACCCGTGTACCGGATTGAAATCAAACTGTATGCCAATCCCGTTCCCAAACGGTTCTTTTTCTAAATATTGTTCTAAGCTGTCCTTTATCTCCACTAATGTATCATAATTTCCACATTTTAGATAGAGGACCTTGCGATAAATATCATTGATCTTTGCAACTGCCGGCTCTGTCGGTCCAATGACTGCCACGGTCTTTAGTTGCATCTGTGCAATCTTTTTTTCTATCTGCTCTGCCGCTTTTGTACCGTTTTCTTCCTCTCTCGAAGAAATCAGTATGACTAAAAGATTCCAGACCGGCGGATAATTCAAAAGATCTCGGTAGCGGATCTCCTGTTCGTAGAACATCCGGTAATCCTGTTCCTTTGCCGCCTCGATACTGTAGTGTTCCGGTGTATAAGTCTGGATGACCACCTCGCCCGGTTCACTTCCCCTGCCTGCTCTTCCTGCCGCCTGCGTTAAAAGCTGGAATGTACGCTCTGCGGAATGATAGTCATGGATATAGAGTGACATATCTGCCGCTAGGACTCCTACTAAGGTCACATTTGGAAAATCATGTCCTTTTACGATCATCTGGGTCCCGATCAGGATATCTGCCTCCCTGTTTGAAAATGCAGATAAGATCTTCTCATATCCGTCTTTTGTCCGTGTCGTATCCATATCCATGCGGATCGTTCTCGCCTCGGGAAAACGTTTTTTTACAATCTCTTCGATCTTTTGTGTCCCCGCTTTAAAACCACCGATATATTTAGAACCACATGCCGGACAGACCTTTGGCTGTTCTGTTTCATAGCCGCAGTAATGGCAGATGAGTCTGCCGCCCTGATGCTGGCTTAAGGAAACATCACAATGCGGGCATTTGATGACATTTCCACAGGCACGGCAGGACACAAATCCCGCTAAGCCCCTGCGGTTTAAAAAAAGCATCATCTGTTCGCCTTTACGCAGCCTTTCTTCCATCAATTCCTGCAGTTTTACACTTAGGATGGAACGGTTTCCCTGCTTTAATTCATCCCTTAAGTCGATGACATGACATACGGGAAGTGGGCGGTTCTGTACCCGCTCGGTCAGTTCTAACAGTGTGTACTCGCCTTTTTTTGCCTTATAATAACTCTCTAAGGATGGCGTTGCGGAACCTAATACTAACGTTGCACCGCACAACTCTGCCCGCTTTGCCGCTACTTCTCTGGCATGATACCTTGGAACGGTCTCACTTTTATAAGAAGTCTCATGTTCCTCATCTATTATCATAATGCCTAAATTTGAAAACGGTGTGAACAATGCCGAACGCGGACCGATCATGACATCAATTTCTCCATTTTTTGCCCGCTGATACTGGTCAAAACGCTCCCCTAAAGAAAGTCTTGAATTCAGGATCGAGACCCGCTCGCCAAAACGGTTATAAAACCGCATGACTGTCTGATAAGTTAAGGCGATCTCCGGGATCAGAACGATGGCCTGTTTTCCCTGCGCCACCGTTCTTGCGATCAGTTCCATATAGACTTCCGTCTTACCGCTTCCCGTAACACCATGCAAAAGGTAGGTCTTTGGCTGATGGTTTTTCATCTGTTCCCAGACAGTGTCCACTACGTTTTGCTGGGCAGCATTTAAGACTGTAACATTTCCGCTCTTTTTGAGATGCGCCACCGGATTCCGGTAATCCCTCTTAGAAATGGTCTTTACGATCCCCTGTTCTTCTAAGGCATGGATGACTGCGGTAGAGACTCCGAGCTTTTTCGTAATGATCTCTTTTGGCAGCTCGCCCTGCTCGATCAGGGCTTCTAACAACCGTTCCCTTGCCACACTGTTCTTACGGTTTTTTTCTAAAAAAAGAGTCCTTGCCGCCTGCGGTTCTAACGCTAAGGCGATCGTCTGCTTTTGTTTTTCATTCTCTTTCCGCTTGATCGGAAGCACGGTTTTGAGTGCCTGGTTCATGGTCCCGCCATAGTTTTTGCGCATCCATGCCGCTAAAGAGATCAGCTCCGCCTCGATCGGTATCCCATCCGTCTTAATATTAAATATAGGTTTAATTTTCGCAGGATCAAAGGAAGGTTCGGTGGTCAGATTCACCACATAACCCGTGATCCTTCTGCTTCCTTTTCCAAACGGCACTTCGATGGGCATTCCGATCCCAATGTCCTGTTCTAATTCTTCCGGCACCAGATACTGAAACGTTCTATCTAATTTTTCTAATGAGATATCAATGATAATATCTGCATATAATGCCATCTTTTATTCTCCATGTAATTCTTTTAAGACTTCTGCGATCAGAACTCTTTCGTCCATCGGATGTTTCACGCCTTTGATCTCCTGATAGTCCTCATGCCCTTTTCCTGCAAGGACTATGACATCTCCCGGTTTTCCATGCTCGATGGCATAGCGGATGGCTTCTTTTCTGTCGATGATCTCAATGTATTTTCCATCTGTTTTCTCAATTCCTGTTTTAATATCATCGATGATCGCCTGTGGTTCCTCAAATCGTGGGTTATCTGATGTGATAATCGTAAAGTCTGCAAGTCTTCCCGATACCTCACCCATCTCGTAGCGACGCAGTTTAGAACGGTTGCCGCCGCATCCAAAGACACAGACTAAACGCTCCGGTCCGTATTCTTTTAAGGTACTTAACAGGCTCTCAAGGCTCATCGCATTATGTGCATAGTCGATCATCAATGTAAATTCATCGGAAACTTTTACCATCTCAATCCTGCCACGCGTCTTTGCCTCTTTAAGCGCCTTTTTCATATCCTCCACGGAAACATTAAAGTGATGACAGATCGCAATGGCTGTCAGGGAATTGTATACACTGAATTTTCCCGGAACATCTATCTCTACATCAAAATTTAAAAGTCCCTCTACAGTATAGGCAACCCCTAAATATCCCGGACGTTTTACTAATTTCGTATTGACTGCATGGATATCCGCATCTTTGGAAAATCCAAAGGTTTCCACCTCGCAGGTATGTCCTTTTAAAATCTCTTCCACATGGGCATCATCTTTATTGACGATTCCTAAACGACACTGGCGGAACAGCATGGACTTGCAGGCAAGATACTCTTCAAAGGATGCATGCTCGTTTGGTCCGATATGATCCGGTTCAATATTCGTGAATATTCCGATTTCAAATACAAATCCTGCCGTACGATGCATCATCAGTCCCTGAGAGGATACCTCCATGACACAGCAGTCACAGCCTGTTTCCACCATTTTATGAAAATACTCCTGTATAATATAGGACTCCGGTGTCGTGTTGCTTGCCGGAATGACTTCATCCCCGATGATCGCCTCGATCGTACCGATCAGACCGACTTTATAGCCTGCACTCTCTAAAATGGATTTTACCATATAGGTCGTGGTCGTCTTTCCTTTAGTTCCGGTTACACCGATGACACGCATTTTCTCCGCCGGATGGTCAAAATATGCTGCTGATAAAAGTGCTAAGGCATAGCGGGTATCTTCGACTTTGATAACCGTTACCCCTTCTGGTGCTTCTACATCCTCCTGCACCACGATCGCAGCGGCTCCTTTTTGTGCCACTTCCCCAACAAACTTGTGTCCGTCCACTGCCGTACCTTTGATGCAGACAAACAGATCGTCTTTCCCTGCTTTTCTCGAATCATAAATCAAATGTGAAATCTCAATGTCAGGGTTCCCCTGCACACATTGATAATCTAATCTTTCTAATAATTTTTTCAGAGCTGGCATAAGCATTCCTCTTTTCCTTTTTTATCTTTTCTAATAATAACGGACTTTGCACCTCAAGTCAATTTCACGCATAAACTTTCCGCAATGGAACATACTGTTTTTATGAAGAAAAATTTTTTGATCTGTGGGCTGACGGGATGGTGTATGGAGATCATCTTCACCTCGTTTCACGCCTTTTTTAATAAGGATTTCCGACTCAAAGGGCAGACCTCTATCTGGATGTTTCCGATTTACGGACTCGCTGCACTGATCCATCCGATGCATCATCAGATGGAGGACAAGCCTGCTCTTTACCGCGGCAGTGTCTATACCCTTGGTATTTTCACCTGTGAATATATCAGTGGTTCTCTTTTAAAAAAACATCATATGTGTCCCTGGGACTATAACAATGCCAAAACAAATGTCGATGGTGTCATCCGTTTGGATTATGCACCGTTTTGGTTAGCGGCAGGATTGATCTTTGAAAAAATCTTAAGTATTTCGGATTCTGAATCTTGAAAATTTCGGACAACTATTATATGATAGTAAAAATCACTTAAGGAGGAACACTATGCGACATTTAATGAGTCCGTTGGATTTTTCCGTTGAAGAGTTGGATGAGCTTTTAAATCTTGCCAATGACATCGAAAAAGATCCCAAAAAATATGCACATGCATGCGATGGAAAAAAGCTTGCCACCTGTTTTTATGAACCGAGCACCAGAACCCGTCTTTCTTTTGAAGCTGCCATGTTAAATCTTGGAGGCAGTGTTCTTGGTTTTTCCAGTGCCGATTCGAGTTCAGCAGCAAAAGGCGAAAGCGTTTCCGATACGATCCGTATTATTTCCTGTTACGCAGACATCTGTGCGATGCGTCATCCAAAAGAAGGAGCCCCTCTTGTTGCTTCTCTTCATTCCAATATTCCAGTTATCAATGCCGGAGACGGCGGTCATCAACATCCTACACAAACTCTTACCGATTTATTAACCATTCACAGTTTAAAAGGCAGATTGGACAATCTGACGATCGGTTTGTGCGGCGATTTAAAATTCGGACGTACCGTTCACTCTCTGATCAATGCCCTGATCCGTTATCCGGGCATCCGTTTTGTATTGATCTCACCGGAAGAATTAAAAGTGCCAAGTTATATCCGTGAAGAGGTCTTAAACCGCAATCATATCCCATATGAAGAGGTCATCCGCTTAGAAGATGCCATGGACAAACTGGACATTCTCTATATGACACGCGTACAAAAGGAACGTTTCTTCAATGAAGAGGACTATGTGCGCATGAAGGATTTTTACATTTTAGATAAGAAAAAAATGGAGTTGGCTCCAAAGGATATGTTAGTACTCCATCCGCTTCCTCGTGTCAATGAAATTTCCGTTGAGGTAGACGATGATCCGCGTGCTGTTTACTTCAAACAGGCACAGTATGGTGTCTATGTACGAATGGCACTGATCCTGACTCTACTTGGAATTCAGGTATAAATGACAGTTGAAAACATGACAAACAGGAGGACAACTATATGTTAAATATCAGTGGAATCAGCGAAGGTTTTGTGCTTGATCACATTCAGGCAGGCATGAGTCTGAAAATCTATCACGACCTTGGATTGGATAAATTAGACTGCACCGTTGCGATCATCAAGAACGCCAGAAGCAGCAAAATGGGTAAAAAAGACATTATCAAGGTGGAATGCAGCATTGATGCTCTCGACCTTGACATTTTAGGATTTATTGACCACAACATTACCGTCAACATCATCAAAGGTGATACGATCGTTGAAAAACGAAAACTCCACCTTCCAAAACAGGTTAAGAATGTCATCCGCTGCAAGAATCCAAGATGCATTACTTCGATCGAACAGGAACTTGACCAGATTTTTATTTTAACGGACAAAGAACATGCCGTTTACCGTTGCAAATATTGTGAGGAAAAATTCCGCTCATTAAAATAATTTTCGATTTATTTCTATATAAATCCAGACAACCCGCAGGATCATGGCAATGTCATACTTTGTCATGATCCTGCGGGCTGTTTTTCACTCTATAGGAATATCGTGTTACATTAAATTTATTGATTCTTTTTTATACTGACCCAGGTTGCTGCTGCTAACTCAAGCAGACAGGAAATCACCATAGCAGAAGTTCCCCTGTGCAATCCAAACATCATAAAGATGTCATTTTTATAACCCAGTCCCAACAAAAGCTGAAGGATCACCAAAAAGGCTGTTACGATCCACATGCCGCCTATGATGAAATGATAATATGGTGCGCCATCCGTGACATAGTTCACGAAATATTGCACCCCTTTTTTTATTGTTTCATTTTTCTGTGCAAATCGGAATATTCCTCCAATTACGACAGTCATCACTCCGATTCCGATCAGATATGCCGCATGTAATAAAAACGAAAGCCATCCAAAATACTCATTCATCATGCCGAACACTCCTGCTGCCAATATCAGTACAACCGGAATCCCACCAATCCCAATCCGTATATTTTCTAATCTGTTTACCGGATTTTCTTCTTTTAAAACAAGTGTCTTTAATGGTTTGATATCTTTTGGTTTTTCTAAGAAATATTTTTTTCGCAAAAATATCATAACCAGTGCCACAATATGTAACAGGATAGAAATCATCAAAAGTGCCACACCATATGCTGCCCGGTTCTCTTTGCTGCCGATCAGAAACGGAGTCAGGGTTGTTGGTCCGCCAAGCATGGTGCCGGAAGCCACTGTCTCTACAATGACACTGATCATAGTCATCAACACAAAGAACAGGACTGCTAATCCACACCAAAAGTTCAAACAGCCTTTTCCTGCTTTTTTCAAAACTTCATAATACTTCGCATCTGTCTTTTCTACATATCCGGATGCAAAATCTGCAGCCTTCTCTGCATTTTCATCAAAAAACCAATATACAACGATTTCACCGATATAGAGTATTCCCACCAATCCAATATACGGATTTATAAGTGTGCATAAAAATGCAAGTAATAACGGTATGATCCAATACATATTCATCTCTCCTCTTTTCTTTCCATATGATGTCCGATTTTATCACAAAAAAAGAACCAGAACAATAAGTTCTGATTCTCAGACTGTAGACAAAGACCTCGGCATTCCGCCGAGGATTTTTCTTTGAAAGAGGCTAAAAGTCAGTATTTTCAAGACTTTTAAGCCTCTTTT